>Ga0307372_10013142_pt1 | contig 10736 bp, 11 predicted proteins | sample OX1MG_FD_202533 | JGI IMG/M metagenome (GOLD analysis project Ga0307372, IMG submission 202533) | Soil microbial communities from Risofladan, Vaasa, Finland - OX-1 | ecosystem: Environmental > Terrestrial > Soil > Coastal area > Acid sulfate soil | place: Finland: Risofladan, Vaasa | collected...
CGGCGACTTCAAGCCCGAGCTGGCAGAACTGTTGATGAAGCTCAAGCAGGACGCGCAGGGTGGCGACGCAGGACAGATGTCCCCCGTGCCGCTCACCCCGGAGCAGCTCGCCGAGCTGCTCGAGAAGAGCGTCGAGATCGACCTCGATTCGTTGATGGATGGCGACCTGGACGCGAGCACCGGCATGTTCATGCAGAACCTGATGAAAGAGGCCGGGCAGCAGGCGAACGACCAACACAAGGGTGACCCGACGAGTGACAACTCAACGGGCTCGGAAGAGGGTGAGGAGCCGCTCATCCCGATCGTTACGACGTACTACTACGACGAGTGGGACTTCCGGGCGCAGGACTACAAGCCCCGCTGGTGTGCGGTCAAGGAGTCGAAGCTCGAACAGGGTGACGACAATTTCTACGAGAACACTCTGCACGAGCATGCTGGCCTCGTGGCGCAGACGCGCAAGCAGTTCGAGCTGATGAAGCCGGAGATGTTCCGCAAGATCAAGCGGCTGCCCGAGGGCGAGGATTTCGACCTGGACGCAGCGATCGAGTGGATGATCGAGCGCCGGGCCGGGGCTAACCCAAGCGACAAGATCTACTGGCGGCGAAACAAGATCGAACGCGACGTCGCCGTCGCATTCTTGATCGACATGTCCGCCAGCACCGACGAAGAGATCAACAAACGCGAGAAGAAGTACGACGACGACGATTACGACGACGACCCGCGCAAATACCTGAGCTGGTGGGTCTCGAAGCGGCGCCAGGAGCTCACGAGTCCGCCCAAGCGCATCATCGACCTCGAAAAGGAGTCGACGGTGCTGCTGATGACGGCGCTGGACACGATCGGCGACCAGTATGGGATTTATGGATTTAGTGGGTACGGCCGCGACAACGTTGAGTTCTTCGTGATCAAGGACTTTGACGAGGACCTGGACCAGAAGACCAAAAAGCGGCTGGACAAGATCACGCCGATCCGCTCGACCCGCATGGGCCCGGCAATCCGGCACGCAACGTACAAACTCAAAATGACGGACGCGAAGGTCAAGATCCTGTTCCTGCTGAGCGATGGCCGGCCCCAGGACCATGGCTACGGCCGTGACCGCACGGAGAAGGAATACGCCATCCACGACACGAAGCAGGCGCTGAACGAGGCCAAGCGCGAGGGCATCACGCCGTTCGCGCTGACCGTGGACCGCGCCGGGCACGATTACCTGAAGACCATGTGCGAAGACATGGGCTACGAGGTGGTGGCGGACATCGAGTCGCTTCCAAGCAGGTTGCCGACGCTGTACCGGAGGCTGACGGAGTAGGGCGGTGGAAGAGCGTTTTCCGTGCCCTTACCTTGGGGGTGAAGTCGAACTGACGGATGAGCGCGGACGGCACGTCGTACAGAAGCAGCCTGACCTGTGGCCGGCGTACGCTGTGCAACTGGCGACGGTGCTTGCGGATCCGGACAGCGTTGGGACGCGGGGCAACGATGATGAGCGTGGGTTCGTCCGGTGGTTTCGGAGATCTACGACGGCGAGCACATCGTTGCCGTTGTCCGTTCGCACCGGCGAGACGATGGTACAATGAGGCACTGGCTGACGACGGCCTATATCGCGAGGAGGACGAACTCATGGCTACCGCTGTGGCGGAAACGCTGAGGCTTTCGTATGACGCCGAGGGCGACATCCTCTACGTCGAGTCTGTTCAACCCTACGCCGAGCAGCGGGGCACCGAGATCGGCGATGGCGTCGTTGCACGGCTTAACCCGGGTGACCGGGCGATAGAGGGACTTGAGATCCTGGGCTTTTCACGGCGTTTCGCGACACTTGGTGACCAATTGACGCTGCCGGTTCACATTGAAATGCGCGAGCTTCCCGGCTAAATCACGGGTTTGCCGGGAGGTATCGGCGGATGGCAACCAGAAGCACTGCGTTTCGCTACGATAGGGTCGGAGACATCCTCTACGTGGATCTGGTCGCCCCGTACGCTGGGCAAGAGTCGGACATGATTGACGATTTCGTCGTCGTCCGGACAAATCCGGCGACCGGACACGTAGAGAATCTTGAGGTCTTGTTCTTCATGGAACGCGCCCGTGAGGGCGAGCCAGTGTCGCTCCCAGTCAACGCCGTCATCGACGTGGATGGTCCGGCGTTCGCCTCGGTAGGTTGACGGCCATGCGACTCATCCTCGTGCGGCATGGGGAATCCGAGGGCAACGCCAGGGGTGTTGTGCAGGGGCACATGGACTTCGGGCTGAGCGCGCTCGGGCAGGAACAGGCCCAGGCGACGGCTGAACGGCTGGCCGGTGAGCACGTCGATCGCCTGATCACGAGCCCGCTGCGACGGGCCTCAGAGACGGCGGAAGTGATTGCGTCTCGTCTGGGGCTGACCGTTGAGCCGGAGCCCGGGCTGATGGAGTACGACATCGGCGCCGCCAGTGGTTTGACAGGAGCCGAGATTCGCGAGCGGCATCCGCAGGTGATCGAGGCCTACGCCCGTGGCGAGCGGCCTCAGTTTCCCGGCGAGGAGGGGCGGGACGTCTTTCAGGAGCGCATTCTGGCTGTGCTGGAAGCCCTCAAGCCCCGAGATGAAACGGTGGTCGCCGTGGCGCACGGCGGGGTCGTGAGCGCGCTCTGCGCGGCTGTGGTGGGCATCGACGGCAGGCGGCCGGGCATCTTCCAGGCTGCCAACTGTTCGATCACGGAGATGTTCACCGATCGCCTGGGTCAGGTGGTTATTCGGTATCACAACGAGACCTGTCATCTGGGCGGATTAGTAACAGCCATCGACCGCGGCTAATGCCGCGGCAACTGCTATTCGGCCTGGTGGCTGAAGACGCGGTTGTCAGTGGCGTCCTGGAGCGCTCCCTCACCCTCCGTGGGAAGCGGCTTGAAATAGTTCAGCGCGGCATCGAGGTCGCCCTCCCAGACCTCTTCGGGCAGGTCGTAGAGGACTTCGATGCCGTGACCGTTGGGGTCGGATATGTAAACGCTGTGGCTCATGCCGTGCTCGCCGCGCATGTGGAACGTCACGCCGCTCGCCTGGAGGTGTTCGACCTGGCGAAGCCAGGATTCACGGTCCGGGTATTCGATAGCGACGTGGTTGAGGCCGACCTGACCACCTCGCATTGACCACTCCGTGGGTTTGTCGCCTGGGCCGCCGCCCACTTCGTTGAGCGCGAGGTCGTGGTGGTGGCCAGGCGTGCCGCCGCGGTAGAAGCGCATCTTCATCCCGCGCTTGAGTTCGCCGACGCGCTCGAAGCCCATGACATTGGTCCAGAACGCTTCGGACTCTTCGAGGTTGCGGACGTTGAGGACGAGGTGGCTGACGCCCGCCGGGCGCACCGCGGACGTGGCTTTCGGGCTTGTGGTCATGGGGACCTCCTTGCGTGCGTGCAATTCTCGCACAGCGGTGCAAGCCCATGGTGGCTTCGCCTGTCAGGGTGAGGCGCTAGACGGGTTGGCCATCGGGCGTGTACGGCTCGATCGCGGGTACCGTCGCGAAGAGCGCGGCGACGGCGCGAACCGCATCGAGGTCAAGCACGGCGAACGTCCGGGTGACCACGCCGCGGTCAGTTTTCTACGAGGGCGACGGAGCTGCCGTGGTGGTGGACCAGGCGCCAATCGAAGCCCTCGCGAACGAACACGTTGGTGGCGATGAGTGGCATGCCCCCGACGAACTCCCGGCAGACAACAACAGCCCATTCGCCGTGGATTTGGGGCGTTGCGCCGCCGCTGACCATGCGCGGCTGGGCCGGGTTCGACATAATTGCTTCCCAACTCTCCATAACGTCATCGCGTCCGGAAAGCAGGTTCCAGCCGGGGTGGATGCAGGTTACGTCAGCGGACTGCGACCAAAGCATGTCCATCGCTTCGAGGTCCCGCTGGTTGAAGGCGCGATAAAACGAGTCGTTGGCGGCGAGCAGTGCTTCGGTGGCCGTGTCGGTCGGCATGCACTGGTCTCCTTTCGCTGAGGTCGAGAGCGCTACTTCTGGCGCTTTTCGAGTTCGAGGATGGTGTTTGCGATGAGGCGGGCGTGGGGGTACGGCTTCCAGCCCTGAGGGGTGTTGTAGTAACGCGTGCCGCTCTGGTATTCGTCCGGTTCGCGCTCCCCATATTCGACATCGACGCCATCGACGCGAATGGAGGGCGAGCCGAGGAAGCGCTTGTCCTTGGCATCTTCCATACCATCGACTTCCGTGTAGACGACATCGATCTTCTGGTCGGTCGCTTCGAGGGCGAGGCGCAATGCTTCTTCGGCCTCGGCGCTGCGGCCCGTGGACTTGGAGTAGAGGAATTCAATCTTCATCGGCGGCGAGTGGCTCCGGAGTTGATGCGCGCAGGGCTTCCAGGCGCTCATAAGCGGCAACCTCGAACCCGAGACTGCCCGGTTGGTAATAGTGCGGGTGGCCGAGTTCTTCGGGCAAGTAGGCGGCGCCACGGGCGAAGTGCGAGCCTTCATCGTGGGCGTAACGATAGCCCTGCCCGTAGCCGAATTGCTTCATCAACCCCGTTGTGGCGTTACGGAGCTGCAAGGGTACGGGCAGGTCTGACGTGCGGACCGCGTCCTCCATCGCTGCCGTGTAAGCGCGATAGGCGGAGTTGCTTTTCGGGGCGAGGGCGAGATAGATGCAGCATTCGGCCATGGCATGGAAGCCTTCCGGCATACCGATGAAATGCACGGCCTGCTGGCAGGCGACTGCAAGGACCAGCGCCTGCGGGTCGGCGAGTCCAACGTCCTCGGAGGCGAGGATGACCATCCGGCGGACGATGAAGAGCGGGTCTTCGCCGCTTTCGACCATGCGCGCCAGCCAGTAAAGCGAGGCGTCGGGATCGGAGCCGCGCAGCGACTTGATGAAGGCCGAGACGGTGTCGTAGTGGAAGTCGGCCTGCTTGTCGTAGTAGGGCCGGCGATCCTGGAGCGCCTGCTTAACGTCGTCGGGGGTTATCTCCGTTCGGGATTCGCTGTGCGCGGAGCCGGCCGCGATTTCGAGCGCGGTAAGCGCCGCGCGGGCATCGCCGTTCGCGCCCTGGATGAGGAGCTGACGAGCGTCGCCGCCAAGCGCGACGTGGAGCGCACTGAGGCCGCGCTCGGAGTCCGCGAGCGCGGCGTCCACCACAGCTGAGAGGTCGGCCTCGCCGAGCGAGCTAAGGCGGATAACCCGCACGCGGCTGAGCAGCGGTGCGATGACCTCGAACGACGGGTTTTCGGTGGTCGCGCCGATGAGCGTGATGGTGCCGTCTTCGACGTGCGGCAGGAGCACATCTTGCTGGGCCTTGTTGAAGCGGTGGATCTCATCGACGAAGACGACGGTGCGCTTGCCGGAGCCGCGCCGCGCCGTGGCCTCCGTGACCATGCGACGGAGGTCGGCGACTCCCGATGAGACGGCCGAGATGGGCACGAACGCGGCGTCGATGCCCCTGGTGAGGAGGCGCGCGAGGGTGGTCTTCCCGCAGCCAGGCGGGCCCCAGAGGATGATCGAGGGTAGGGCGCCGCGGCCGATCGCTCTCCGGAGCATCGAGTTCGGGCCGACGGCGGCGTCCTGGCCGATGAACTCGTCGAGCGAGCGTGGGCGCATGCGCGCGGCAAGCGGTGCATCCGGCGGCGGCGTGTCCTCTTCGATAGCCAGGCCCGGTTGAAAGGACGCATCGCCAGCCCGGCGAGGTCCGCGCGGTTGCGTGCTCATCCTGCGAGAAGGGCGATGGTGACGCCCTCTCCACCTTCGTTAGGGGCGGCGGATTCGAACTTGCGCACGAGTGGGTGCCCGTTGAGCGCTTCGCGGATGGCGGCGCGCAGGGCGCCGGTGCCCTTGCCGTGGATTATGCGGACGAACGGGAGCCCTGCGCGAAAAGCGCTGTCGAGGTAGGTCTCGAACTGTTCCAAAGCCTCTTCGGCGCGGCGGCCGCGCAGGTCCAGCTCCATCGACACGGACGGGCCAAGCGGCACGAGCACCTTCGCGCCGCCGTCTTCTTGCTGCTCCTCGATGCGGTCGATCCGTTCGATCGAAACCTTCATGCGAATGGAACCGAATTGGACATCCACCCGGCCATCTTCGCCGACGCCGCTGAGCGCTTCGCCAACCTGCGGAATGTCCCGCACGTGGATTGTGTCGCCGGTCGTGACTTCGCGCGGGCCGGAGGCGCGGAAAATCGGTTCCGGGCGCGCGGGTTTAGCTCGCGCTGCCAGCTTGCCGAGGCCCGTGTCGATGCGATGAAGCGTCTCCTCGGCAGCGCGCGCATCGAAGTCCCGCGTGGCGTTGCGGCGGCGGAGGGCGTCCAACTCGCGCCGGGCATCGGCGACGGCGTCCTCGGCTTCGCGATGGGCGTCTTCGAGGATGGCCGCGCGTTCGTGTTCGATGTGGTCGCGGCTCTCGGCCAGCCCTACGCGAAGGTCTTCCGCCTCATGACGAGCGAGTTCCTCGCGCTGCCGAGCCTCAGAGGCGGCCTCGCGTTCGCTGCGAATCTCGGCGAGCAGCTGCTCTAGCTCGAAGTGCTCTGGCGTGAGCTGGGCTTCCGCACGTTCGATGACGCCATCCTCCAGCCCGAGGCGGCGCGCGATCGCAAGTGCGTTGGATTGGCCCGGCAGGCCCACGGTCAGATGGTAGGTAGGGCTGAGGGTTTCGAGGTTGAATTCGACAGACGCGTTGCGCAGGCGTGGGTCGGTGTGGGCAAACGCTTTTAGCTCCCCGTGATGGGTGGTTGCGACGATGGTGCAGCCGCGCTCCAGCAGCGTTTCGAGTATGGCGCGTGCCAGGGCCGCGCCTTCTGTGGGGTCGGTACCGGCGCCGAGCTCGTCGAGCAGCACGAGCGTGCCCGGTGTGGCCTTGGCAAGGATGTCGATGACGTTGCGCATGTGCGACGAGAACGTGGATAAAGACTGTTCTATCGACTGTTCGTCGCCGATGTCGGCATAGATGCGTTCGTAGCAAACGAAGCGCCTGCCATCGTCGCAGGGGACCGGGATGCCGGCCTGCGCCATCAGCGTCAGCAGGCCGAGGGTTTTGAGCGCGACGGTTTTGCCGCCGGTGTTGGGACCGGTTATGAGGACTCCAGCATAGCCGCCGCCAACCGCAATATCGGTTGGGACGACATCCCCCCGCAGGAGTGGATGGCGGGCCCGGACGAGTCGCGTTTCACCGGAAGGTTTGAACCAGGTATCGACCTCATCGGGCGGTGGAAGGCTGGCCTTCATGCGGCGGCCGAGGCGGGCCTTCGCCGAGAGCAGGTCGAGTGCGCCGAGAGCCATGGCCGTTGCGAGCGCCTGCGGTTCGCGGTCGCCCAGGATAGCGGTGAGGCGCTGGAGCACACGCCGGACTTCCCGCTCTTCCGCGAGCTGGAGTTCGCGCACCTGGTTGCCGGCATCGACCACACCCATCGGTTCGAGGAAGACGGTTGCGCCGCTCGAGGAGACGTCGTGGACGATGCCCTGGATCTGGCCGCGGTAGTCGGCCTTGATGGGGATAACTTTGCGTCCGTTGCGCTCGGTGAGCAGGCCCTCCTGGGCGATGCCGCGGCGGATGGCATCGGCGAGCGCAGCCTGGATGCGCTGGTCGAGGCGGCTTTCGGCGAGGCGCAGTTCGCGGCGCGTTGTGGCGAGCAGGTCACTGGCTGAATCGGCCACCTCGCCGCGCGCCGTAATCGCTTCGTCGATGGCATCTGAGAAGCTGCGAAAGTCCGAGACAGCGTCGGAGATGGCGGCGAGGCGAGGGACGCGGTCGCGTAGCTTTTCGATGACGGCACGGGCGCGCCAGGCGGTGCGCAGCGTTTGCGCGGCGTCGAGGAGGTCACCGGGGTCGAGCACCTGGCCAATCCCGGCGGCGTGAATCAACGGCCGGATGTCGCGCGCGCCAGCAAAGGGGAGGTCGATGCCCATGTGGTCGAGGAGGCGCAATTCGGCAGTCTGTGACTGCAGTTCGAAGGCCGCTTCGTAGTCGGTTTCGGGGCGTACGGCGAGGGCAAGCTCGCGCCCGATGCTGAAGGCCGTTTCCGCGGCGAGCAGGTCCAGCACCTTACTAAATTCGAGGACGCGGAGCGTGTGCTCGTCCATTCCGTCAAGCGTAGAGTGCGTGTGGCTCTCGGCGCTACCGTGACGGTAGCGACCGTGGCCCTGCGCCCAGAGCTGCGCGTCCGCCTGCGGTTGGTTGGGTCGGGCTGCTACGCTTCCGTTACGGTGGGGCGGTAGATCTTGGTGCGCGGACGCCCGCCCCGGGACTAGCTTCGAGGGATGGATACAACAAGGATCAAGGAACACATGCCAGTCGTCTGCTCGGAAAATGGGCAGTTCGGCACCGTCGACGAGGTCGAGGGCGATTCGATCAAGCTGACCAAAGACAAGCAGGGCCAGCACCACTGGATACCGGCGAGTTGGGTCACGAAGGTGGACGATAAAGTGCACGTCGACCGGCCCGGCCGGGAGGCGATGCAACAGTGGTCGACGGTGCCGCTCGGGGAGACGGCGAAGCGCTAGAAATTGCCGTTCGTCCAGAGGAGAGGCCGCCCTTCGGGCGGCTTTTTCGCGTGCTTCTCACGGTGGGCACGGAGCGAGCCAGCACTGGCTGAGCCCATTAGCCCGAAAGCGCCGCCAGCCGGTATGCTTACGAGCCATCGATACCCCCTAGAGAAGTATCAACCATGTTCTCAAAAGTGCTGGTCGCCAACCGCGGCGAGATTGCCCTGCGCATCGTGCGCGCGCTTCGTGACCTCGACATCCAGTCGGTCGCGGTCTACTCCGAGATCGACCGGCTGTCGCAGCATGTTCGGTATGCGGATGAGGCGCATCTCATTGGGCCGGCGGATGCGCGCCAGAGCTACTTGAACGGCGAGCGCATCATCGAGGTTGCCCTGGCCTGTGGCGCGGACGCTATTCATCCGGGCTACGGCTTCCTTGCCGAAAACGCTGACTTCGCCGAGGCAGTGGAGGCGGCCGGGATGACGTTCATCGGGCCATCGCCGGCCTCGATGCGAATGTTGGGCGACAAGATAGAGGCGCGCAAGATCGCGCAGGAGGCCGGACTCCCGGTGCTCAACGGGAGCGCCGAGGTGACCTCGATCGATGAGGCGCTGGTGCTCGCGAACGGGATTGGCTATCCGGTGATGGTGAAGGCGGCCGCCGGCGGTGGTGGCCGGGGCATCCGTCTCGTCGAGTCCGAGGGCGAATTTCGCGGTGCAGCTGCCCGAGCGATGCAGGAGGCTCAAGCGGCGTTCGGGAGCTCGGCGATTTACATCGAAAAGAACCTTCAGCCCGTACGCCACATCGAGATCCAGATTATCGGAGACAAATTTGGCAACATCGTGGCGATTGGCGAGCGGGAGTGCTCAATCCAGCGGCGGCACCAGAAGCTCATTGAGGAGAGCCCGAGCAGCGCCGTCGGCCCAGACCTGCGACGCAGCCTGAGCCGCGCAGCTGTGCGCCTGGCACGTGCCGCGAACTACCACAACGTCGGCACGGTCGAATTCCTGCTTACGGCCACCGGGGCCTACTACTTCCTCGAAATGAACACCCGGCTGCAGGTTGAACACCCTGTGACCGAGCTGACGTCGGGCACAGACCTGGTGAAGGACCAGATTCTTGTGGCGGCTGGAGACGAGCTGGCCTATGAGGAGAGCGACCTGCTCGTCCGGGGCTGGGCCATCGAATGCCGAATCGTAGCGGAGGATCCGTTCAACAACTTTTTGCCGTCGGTGGGGCGGGTGGTACTCGCGCGGGAGCCCGCCGGCCCCGGGATCCGGGTGGAGAGCGCTCTCTACGACGGAATCGAAGTCTCGCCCTACTACGACTCGTTGCTGGCGAAGGTGACGGCCTGGGGGCGCAACCGCGAGGGTGCCCGGACCCGCATGAAGCGGGCGCTGGCCGAATTCAGAGTCGTGGGCGTGGCCACGAATATTCCCTACCTTCAGCAGATCCTTGACCATCCCGACTTCATAGCCGGGCGCATCGACACCGGCTTCCTGGACCGCAACCAGATGCTGGCCGAGGAGCACCTCGATGAACAGCAGGAGCTGGCGGAGATAGCTGCGCTGTTGTTCGTGACGAACGGTGAAACGGCCGAACGCAGTGCAAACGGAGGAAACGGCCACGCTCCAGTCCGAGGCGTTTCGGCGTGGCGCGCGACGATGTCGGGAACGCCGTTTGGTTGGGGGGCGGGCCGGTGAGCGAAAAATACCTGGTGCGGCTCGGCGACGATGATACGACGCTGGAACTGGAGCGAGCCGACGGCGTCACGCGAGTCCGGCGTGAGGGCGGCGCGTGGAAGACGGTGGAACTTGAGCGGATTGGTGATTCAGGCCTCTACCTGTTGATGGCCGACAACCGCCCGACGGAGCTCTACCTTGAGCGGCGGCGCGGTGGTGCGATCGTGACTCTTGGGCGGCACGCCTTCAACTACGATGTAGGCCGCTGGCGCCCTTCTTCTGGGGTGAAGACGAAGGCGACCGGCGCTGCGGGACAGGTGCGAATCACCGCTCCGATGACGGGCTCGATCGTGGAGGTGCGGTGCAGCCCGGGCCAGGCGGTGGCCGAGGGCGACGTGCTGCTGGTCATTGAGTCGATGAAGATGAATAACGAGTTGCGTGCACCGGCCGACGGCGTGGTTGAGGCGGTGCCGGTGGTGGCTGCGCAGCGCGTAAAGGCTGGCGATCTGCTCGTGGCAATGCAGCGTGCACAGACGTGAACCACTCGTAAACAGACCCTAAGCCAAGCCGCTAGGCGACGAGCAGCGCACCTTGACCGGGCGGCGAAAGGTCGCGTACGGTAC
>Ga0307372_10013144_pt1 | contig 10735 bp, 10 predicted proteins | sample OX1MG_FD_202533 | JGI IMG/M metagenome (GOLD analysis project Ga0307372, IMG submission 202533) | Soil microbial communities from Risofladan, Vaasa, Finland - OX-1 | ecosystem: Environmental > Terrestrial > Soil > Coastal area > Acid sulfate soil | place: Finland: Risofladan, Vaasa | collected...
AAGCCAAAGATTGAGCCTTCTCGCACCTCCATCGACAGGTCCGTGATGGCGTGGAACCCGGTAAATGACTTGTTCACCTGTTCAACTAGCAGCCCCATGATATAAACTCCTTACTAGACTAGCACTCACTGCCCTTCATTCTACTGTTTCGGCTTCACAACGCTATCACAGATGAGGCTGCTGCTCACTCGAATCCATCACATTCAAGGGCTCAGGCTCTTAGGAAATGATGGCGCGAGCAAAGAAGAAGCCAGGCGAGATGCCTGGATAGAACATCCCGTCTGGCTTGGTGTGGACAGATCTGCTGCCTTTCGCATTTGCCTTTAGGCGTGACTGACATGCCTGGTCGGGAAGTGGTGGCTGCGATACTCGGTTATCCACAGGTAGGAGGCCAGTCCGATGACCACCAGGCCGATGGCCGTAAAGAGCACCTCAAACCACGAGAATTGTTGTACCATCGTGACCTCTGTGACTTCCCAGGCGATCATGATGAAGCCCGCTAACGCCGAGACGAGCACAGCCCATTCGCGACGGATGAACACTGTGGCTGCGGCGAGCAGCGCACTGCCTCCGACGACAATCGCCAGCAGGAGCATGGGAATGGTGAAGTCACTAAAAGGCGTACCTTGCAGCAATCCAGGTGACAGTTGCACCGCTCCCGTCAGGACGGCTACACTGTAGACGATGTCAAACAGCGCAATCAACGCCAGCGGGATGGCGAGGGCGACACGCACTACTTGATTTTTCATGATCTTTCTCCCTTATTCTAGCGGAATGGAACACCCATTCAAAACGACATCTTCTAGATGGAGCAGAAGATGCTCCATCTAGAAGTATAGTCTATCGACCTCACCCTGCCATCACAGCGGGGCGCTCGACGAGCACAGAACTATCACATTTTGGATTACTGGCTTATCACCAGAACGCATCATCTGCTAAGATTTTTGTGAAGCCCTTGTAGCGAGCTTGACGCACCGGATGACGAGCGGGGGCTGCATCTGCTGTCCCTCGTCGCATAGGCGCTCGGCCCGGAAATTCGTCCGGTAGCGCTTGAGATCACTTTTGATCGCCATGATGTCTCCTTTGCTCAGACCTGGACCATCTCCTTATGCGCTTTGTCTACATCGTCATTTCCTCACCAGGGCTATGGTGTGGGCTGCGCATAGGTTGGAACCGGGACAGGTCCAGCCGGATTGGTGTTCGATCCCAAAATCTGCACGGGATGATAGAACAGGTTCATGGGGATCTGCGTCAGCAGCCACTTGTTGAAATCCGTCTGTGTATTGATGAGCTGCCCTCTCGCGTATTCGATGCGGTTGAAGGACCCCTCGACCTGCACCAACACCGAGTGCGCATTACTTCCTACCCCATAATCCGGGTAGCTCTCGACGAAGACGCGAATCCCCGCGTTCACCTGGTTTGCCGCCGCGAGTGCCGCATTGGTATCGCTCGTCCCCTGACCGGTTTTGATCGACGTGACATTACTACGCGCCTGGGCGATCTTGGCAATGGCCTCATTCTGGGAGGCAATCGTCGAGTTGAGCAAGGCTGCATCCTGCTGGAGCAGTTGCGATGCGCGATCGACCTCATTCCAGACGGCACCAATCTTCCCCTGGATATCGTATTGCCGCTGCTGGATAGCGATATTCTGGTAGATGCAGATGATGCCGCCCAGCAGAAGCACGGCAATCACCACGCTTGAGATGATCCTGGCGCGTGTCCAAAACCGCTTCGGTGGAGTCGCTTTTTCTCCCATACCCGAACTGGTCATCCCTCCAGGAGGGAACTCGCGATCGTAGCCTGGCCTTTCGCCAAATCCTGAACTACTGTCATAAGTTGGAGGTTTTTCTCTGTCGAACATGTGAGTATTTCTCCTTCATATCAAGTTACACATCGCCGCCCGATGATGGTGAACTGCCGCCGCCTCCCCATGGCCCTGAACCACGGTTAGAGCGAGAGCCACCCCCCCCTGTGACCCTGCTGAGCAATACAAGCACAAACAAGAATCGCCCAAGGAGTCGGAATGCCGTGTAGAAAAAATTCTCTCGTCGGCGAGCGGCGACGACGGCACTCACCACGAGCCATAAGACGATGGCGAGACATACCAGTATAGTTATTCCCACGATCTGAAAGATATTGTTGGAGGGACTGGTTGCCTCCGGTGACTGGGGATGCTGGCTCTGCCATTCCTGGGCGATGCTCGGATCTTGCTCTGCCACCGCGATCTTGTTGTAGAACGCCAGCAGGCCATTCTGCCACTGGCCTTGCGTGCGTGCGGGGACAAACGTCGCCTGGACGTAGTCGTCCATCAGCGTATCGGGCAGCGCGGTGGAGATTCCGCCACCGGTAATGTACGTCAACCAGGGAGCATGCCCATCAGTGCCTGGCTTCTGCAGGTAGAGGACGAGCAGGACCCCGTTATTCTTATCTTTCGAGCCGATTCCATTGCTATTGAAGACCTGGGTGGCGAACTGATGCGGATCGCTTGCCAGATCATTGAAGAACACCACCGCGATCTGATATCCATGTGCCTGTACCTCATCTGACCGCGTTCTCAGTTGCTCAAGGAAGCTCTGCGGGACGGTTCCCGTTGTGTCCACGATGCCATGCGTCGCCTCGGTGAGTTGTGGGACTGGGGGATCCTGAGTAGCAGTCCCTGCCGGGTCTGCCGTGTTTTGCTGTCCCGCGCAGGCAGTGAGTAACCCTGTCAAAACGAGGACGAGAAGTACCAGTGGAAGGATATACCTCGTCACATGAATTCTAGCTGGTTCTCTCATAGAACACCTCCTCGTCTCATTCCTTCTGGCAAAGCCTACCGATGTAGGATGCTATCCCTTATACTCGGTGAGGGTCTGATACGTCGCTCCAGAATAGGTTCCGACAACTTGTTTCTCATAGCATGGTTCCTCCTTCTGCCTCTTCAGAGCGCACGAATAAGCCGGTCTGCCCAGGGTGGGAGCGGCGCGACCAGGACAGCAACATCGCCAAGTTTTCCTTGCCTCCGCTCTTTCCATCAGGGGTTCGAGCAATGCTGCTCCGCCTTTGAGCGTACTCCCTTGAACACACATCCTCATCACGAAGCACACGTCCTGTTACACAGAAAGGTCACAATATTTGAAGTACCCTGGAGCCTGGTTCACTCCTGGCTGGTGACATGTCTGTGCCCTGTTGTTGCCTTTCGTCATGGTGATGGGACGATGATTATCGTCGCCAGGCCAGGCCAGGTCGTAAGCCGGTCCGCGAGGTTGTGTTAGGTATCTGTAGCATCAAAACTAGCACGTTGAAGTGGCGGTTTGTGAGCCAATCGAGAGCAAACATGGCTGTGCTGTGACCGCTTTGATACAGTCAGGGGTTATCGTCAGGTGAGGCGAATTGAAAAGAAGGAGACGAATAAGAAGGAGGAGTCCCATGAGTGATAGAGAGCGCAGCTTGACGGCAACGGGAAGCCCTTCTTTGCTCCCTGCAAACCAACAAGCGGCAATCGACATCCGCGATCTTGTCGTCACGTATGGGGCGAAACGGGCGGTGGATGGGTTGACATTCACGGTGCCGAGGGGGGCCATCTTTGGGTTCCTCGGCCCCAACGGCTCGGGCAAGACGACGACGATCAAAACGCTGCTCGGCTTTCGCCCGCCCGATAAGGGCAGTGCGCTCGTCTTTGGCTACGATGTAGTGCGCCAGAGCCTGGAGGTGCGCGCCCGCATCGGGTTTGTCAGCGAGACCAATAGCCTCTACGATTTCCTGACCATCCCGCAGTTGTGCGCGTTCTGCCGCTCGGTCAGCTCGCAGTGGGACCAGCAGGTGGTTGACCGCTACCTCGGGTTGTTTGGATTGCCGCCGCGCGAGAAGGTGGGACGACTCTCGAAAGGGATGAAGTCGCAGTTGGCCTTGAGCCTGGCGATGGGCAGCAACCCCGATCTGCTGATCCTGGATGAACCGACCGCCGGACTCGATCCTCTAGCGCGGCATGCCTTCCTGAACACACTGGTTAGCGAGGTTGCCGCCAGTGGCAAGACCATTTTCTTCTCGTCCCATATCCTCTCTGAGGTAGAGGCGGTGGCTACCTGGGTCGCCATTATTCGCGAGGGCAAGCTGGTGCTGTGTGATGAACTCGATCACCTGAAGCAGTCCCGATCGGTCGTCAAGCTGACCTACGTCGATCTGCCAAAGGCATCGGACATCGAGGTCCTGCGCCGCTTGCCCGAGGTCATGAGCCTTGCGCAGGAGGGGCGCAGCGTCCGCCTGGTCACGCGCGGCGATGTGGAGAGCCTCACCCAGGCCCTGCGTGCGCATCCCTACGCTCTGCGCGAAGTGGAGGTCGTCGATCTCAATCTCGAAGATCTGTTCCTGGAATACATGAAGGAGAGCCGTCATGGTCGCGAAGGAACTCATTGAAACCCGCTGGAAAGCCATCGTGTGCGCCCTGCTCGCCCTGGTGCTGGTGGTGGTATCGGCGGCGACGTACGATCTGTTCAAGTCCATGTTGAGTGGCTCCGGCTCGCAGGTACCCCAGTTCTTCCAGCAGCAGGTGCAGCAGTTTCTCGGCAGCTATGATCTCTACGTCTGGGGCAACTGGTTTGCCAAGAACGGCGCGGAGATCCTGGCGGTCCTGGCAGCCGTGCTGGGAGCCGGGCTGATCGCCGGAGAGGTGAGCAAAGGGACGATCTTCTTCTTGCTGGGCAAACCGATCAGCCGGGAGCGAGTGCTCCTGACCAAGTACGCGGTCAGCGCTTGCGTCCTGCTAGCCGTGACCATACTGAGCAGCGTGGCGCTGCTGGTGACGGCGGCGATCATCAGGCATCCGCAACCGATCGGGGGAGTGGTGCTCTCCACGCTGCTGCTCTGGCTAGGAGAGCTCTTCGTGCTGGGAATGGCGCAGCTTTTCTCGGTGCTGTTCAGGGATGTGCTGCGGCCCCTGCTCCTGGCACTCTTCATCACCATCCTGGTGGCCGTTCCCGGCTTCTTCCCAAATGGTGGCGCCTGGAGCCTGCTCAGCTACTGGTCCAGCCAGGCAGCCTACCTGGGTCAGGCATTTCCCGGCAAGGAGTTCATCATCTGCCTGCTCGGGGCAGTGCTGCCACTCTTGCTGGCGCTCTTGCTGTTTCGCAAGCAGGCCTATTGAGTGAGGAACTGCTTACTGGATGATCTCCGAGATTGTGACCAGTTGATAGCCCTGCCCCTGCAACATCGTGACCACCTGGCCAAGCGCCTGCGACTCCGACACGCTGCCCGCGTGCATCAGGATGATCGCGCCGGATGTCAGTTTATCGGAGATGATCTGGAGAATGCGCTGAGGCGTGGAGTCGGTCTGCCAATCCAGTGTATCGATCGTCCACATCACCGTGCGATAGCCCAGGTTCGCCGCCGTCTGGCGGATCTGCGCGTTACGCGAGCCGTAGGGCGGGCGGAAGTAGGGCCGCGTCGTGGCTCGGCCCGTGATGGTCGAGACTACCTGGTTGGCCTGGTTGAGCTGCTTGCACTCCTCGACGTTGGCGATCGTCGCCAGGTCGGGGTGGGTCGCGGTGTGGTTGCCGATCTCGTAGCCACCGTCCGCCACCTGCCGCACCAGCACCGGGTCCTGCTGTGCCCACACCCCGGTGAAGAACCAGGTGGCATGCACACCCCGGCTGTTGAGGGTGCCCAGGATGGTTGAGGCCGGCGCGACATCGCCGCCTGCGTCAAAGGTCAGCGCCACCTGCTTTTTGCTGGTGTTGCCGATGTCGATTTCCGTCGCGGACACCGGCGGGACACTCGACGCGCACGGGTCTACCCCGGCTGTTGGATCCCCCGCAAAGCCGATGACATCGCTCCCGCCCTGGTACGCGGTGTTGATGAAGTACATCGGGCGTTCCGCGACGATCACCCCGCTTGCCGCCTGGACGGTCATGGCCACCTCGTAGCTCGAACTCGGCAGGCCGGGCGGCAACCCGAGAAAGCGGTTGATGTCAAGCGTGTTGCGGCTGTGCGGCAGCAGCGACAGTTGCATCTGCCGGGTCGACTTGTTGACGAACAGCGTCACGGAAGCGCTCTCCGCCGTATCCGTCGGGTTCTGCACCGTCAGGAACTCCTGGAAGTCGGAGCGCACGAAGCCCTCCGCGAAGTTGTAGAGCGCGTGGCTGGCCGGACCAACCTCGCCGATCGCGTCCGTCCCTCCCGAAATGGACTGGCTACCATTATGGAAGTACATCTGCCGCTCGACGACGAGCGAGGGGGTATCGGCGGTTACCTCTGCGGAAACCTCGCGGGTCGGCGTGCAGCCGGGCTGCGGGTGGGCAGCCGCGTCGTTCACATCGAAGAAGGACTGGCTGAGCGCCTTGGCCGTGACGTTGACCGTCTGTATCGAGCCATTTTGATACATCAGTTTGACGTGCGCTGTGGCATCAGTGTAGGTAAAGTTGGCCAGCACCAGGTATTCCTGAAAATTCGGCCCCGTATAGCCCTCGGCGAAGAGCCAGTCTTTGCCAGGGCTGGTTGCTCCAACGAGAGAAGCGGCGCCGGTCGTCGCGCCCCCTGCATTGGGAATGGTCGTACTGAAGTACATGGGCCGTTCCACCACAATGCCGATGGTCGATTCCACCTGGATAGCAACCGAAGAGGTCAGCCCAACCGAGTTCGGCGAACCGGTGGCGCGTTTGAGCGGCCCGATATCCAGGAGCTGGTAACCCACGCGGCTGCCACCTGCATAGTAGCGAATAATCACATGCGCCGTGTCGGTCGTGCTCGGGTTGAGGATCGACACCCAGGTGTAGTAGCCTGGCCGCGCGTCACCTTCGGCAAAGTAAAAGGTGGAACTGTTGGCATTGCTGGTGCCGAGCACATCCGAGCCGCTGGAGATGCCCTTCACGGTGAAGTACATAGGGCGCTCGGCCACTATGGGCACCGTCGAACGGACAATCGCCGCGACGGACTGCTGGGCCGCGCTGGGAGTGACCCCCACATCGACGTTCACGCTCACGGTCAAGCGCGAGTTGGCGCTCACGGGATGGGTGACCGAGAGCGTTGGTCGACTCCCCTGGAACAGGTAGGTGACGGTGGTCGTGGCCGCCGTCGCGTTGGGGTTGAACAAGGTAAGGAACTCCTGGAAGGTCCCGCCGACGCTGCCTTCGGCAAAGTACCAGGTGGTGCTGGTCGCCGCCTGCTGCGCTCTGGCTTTCTGTTGCTGGCCAACCCCCACCTGCTGTGGATGGGCAAAGGTCGCATCCGCAGGAGCGAGCAAGGTCGCCAGCAGCATCCCCAGCACGAGGAGGCCGGGAAGGAAAACAGCCGGTCTAGAGGACAAGGGCTGTCCGGGCTTTCTCTGATGGTTTCGTAGGTGCATCATTGCATTCTTCTTTCTGAGCAATAGCTTTCTCGCTCTGCAGTCGGTGATCCGCCGCGCACCCGATGCGCAAACAGAAAGCTGTGGGAAATGCGCAGGGAGAGCACAGTCTGCAAAGCCATCAATGCCCGAACGCGCTCATCCGCTGCGGCCTCCTGACGAAGTAGTAGATCAACGCCCCGATGACGTGCGACGGCAATCAGCACCACGACCAAGACGAAGAGCACGATCCCAATCTGTTCAGGTGACATGGTGACTTCCTTCCCTCCCTCCTTCTCATGCAGCACAGTATAGATCGGAGCGAGAGAACCGTGAGCCTCAAGGACGTCTTCAACTCTCGCTCTCGCTCGGAGCTTGTGGTTGGTTAGGAATGTTTTGCATAGGTCACCAAATCCTTCTCTTGGTGAGACGGTCGTGCAAGCAACCGCCTCACCTGCTGGCTATATACCTTTCCTCGACGAGCATATCCTCTCAATATCACAGCAGCGCCACGAAAGCCTCTAAAAGCATCACGAACCGCTTACAAAAGCCCAGGCGCCGCCTTGGAGATTACACGGCTTTTCTCAATCTCCAGAAACTCAGGAACAGCAGTGGAAGGGCTGGTAGATACAGCAGGAGCAAGGCATTGAGGAGATCGATGTGAAAGAAGAAATAGAGCGCGATGGCGATGGGGCTGAAAAGGTGATCTCGAACCTCACCGGAGTGACGATGCGGCCCTACTATCGCCCACCCTATGGGAGTAGAGATGAGCGCGTGCGCGCTTTAGCCGCGCAGCTCGGCTATCGTACCGTCTACTGGACGGTCGATACGCTGGATTGGCAGCCGACAGCTACACCCGATTCGATCACCAAAATCGTGATGGGCCACCTTAGCAACGGCGTAATCATTTTAATGCATGCTGGCAGCCAGGTGGAGTCGGAGACGCTGGATGGGCTGATGACCAAGATTGAACAGGCGGGCTATCAAATCGTCAGCCTGACCGAGGTGCAACAGTGAATAGTCGGCCCCTTCAGGCAAGCGATAGGTAATAGGGATTAAGTGAAAGAGTTTTTGTAGAGGCAAATCAAATTGACTCGTATCAATCTCAAAAGAACCAACTACGGCATAATGTGATGGTCTTGTAAAGCGAGGCGACATGGCTGTGACGGCAATGTGAGGTGAGTACTTTACCCTTTCTATAGGGAGACAACTGTGGTAGCCCTGAGAAGGATGCTGTTTGTACCTGCTCCTTTTCGTCTTGCACCTCTGTCTTGTCTTGCCGGTACAAGTTAGGTTCGACTGGAAGAGCGATCCTCCATCGTAGGAACGGAAATGCCGTATGAATAACCGTAACCAATCAACAGCGGGGCCGCAGGGAAAGCAGTCACCACCGCCACCCTGGTGGAGGACCCTGTTGCCCTGGCTCTTTCTCCTCGCTTTCCTTGTTCTCACCTGGTTCATGTCATCACTCCTGGGTCAGGGTAGCTCGCAAAACAATGAGACAGTGACGTATTCGACCTTCGTGGCGCAGGTCAACGCCAATAACGTCCAGTCGGTGACCATCGCCGATTACACCGTCACAGGCGTCTTCAAATCACAAGTACCATCGGCGGATGGCACCACGAAGTCTACTCAGTTCACGACCACCGTGCCGCAGTTCGGCAATAACGACCTGATAGCGCTCTTGCAAGCGCACCAGGTGGCCATCGATGTACAACCATCCAGCAGCGATAGTGGTTCTTTCTGGTTGAATGTCCTCCTATTCGCCGGGCCAATTCTCTTGATGGTCTTGCTGTTCTGGTGGATGAGTCGGCGCATGTCATCTGCCCAAAGCGGCCTTTTCTCGTTTGGCAAAAGTAAGGCGCGGCTCTATCTGGGGGACAGCAAAACCCAGACGACGTTTCAAGATGTGGCGGGCGTCGACGAGGCCAAAGCGGAACTGGTCGAGATCGTGGAGTTCCTCAAATCCCCCGGTCGCTTCCAGAAACTGGGCGGCAAGATCCCCAGGGGCATCCTGCTCGTCGGGGCACCCGGAACCGGCAAAACCCTGCTCGCCAGGGCCGTCGCGGGCGAAGCCGACGTTCCCTTTTTCTCTATGTCCGGCTCCGAGTTCGTCGAGATGCTCGTCGGTGTCGGCGCCAGCCGGGTGCGTGACCTCTTTGAGACCGCCAAGAAGAGCGCTCCGTGTATCATCTTCATCGATGAACTCGACGCGGTTGGACGCCAGCGTGGCGCCGGCCTTGGGGGTGGCAACGATGAGCGCGAACAAACCCTGAACCAAATCCTCGTCGAGATGGATGGCTTCGACCCGCATCAGGCCATCATCGTCCTGGCGGCCACCAACCGCCCGGATGTGCTCGATCCTGCGCTGCTGCGCCCGGGCCGCTTCGACCGCCAGGTTGTGGTAGATCGACCCGATCGCGCCGGGCGCGAGGCCATCCTGCGGGTGCATACACGTCATGTGCCGCTTGCGCCAGGTGTGGAGATGGACGTCATCGCTGCTGCGACGGTTGGCATGGTGGGCGCGGACCTGGCCAACCTGGTGAATGAGGCGGCCCTGACCGCTGCCCGGCGCAACCTGGAGCAGGTGACGCAGGCCTGCTTTGAGGAGGCGATGGACCGCATCATGATGGGGGCCGTGCGTCCGCTCGTGCTGAGCAAAGAAGAGCGGCTGGCGATCGCTTACCACGAGAGCGGCCACACCCTGGTGGCAAAACTCACGCCAGGGGCGGATCCGGTGCATAAGGTGACGATTGTGCCACGTGGGCAGACGTTGGGAGCGACGCAGATCGTCCCGATCGATGACCGGCACAACTACCCGCGCGCCTACCTGCTGGCCCGCCTGGCTGTGGGTCTGGGTGGGCGCGTGGCGGAGGAGCTTGAGACCGGAGAGATCACGACAGGAGCAGAGAATGATCTGAAGGAAGTGACCGCGCTGGCCCGGCAGATGGTGACCCGCTGGGGGATGAGCCAACGTCTCGGCACGGTGTTCCTGGGGGGCGAACAAGAGGTGTTCCTGGGACGAGAAGTCGGGTTGCGGGAGAGGCAGAGCTACTCCGAGAAAACGGCCGCACTTATAGATGAGGAGGTACAGCAGCTGATCAACGAACGCTACGGCTACGTCCAACAACTGCTCTCGCAGCACCATGAGGAACTGAAGCGGATAGCGCAGGCGCTGCTTGAGCGGGAATCGCTGGATGAGCAGCAACTCCGGCGCCTGGTCGAAGACGCGGGTAACAACGCGGAACGTGTAAGTGAGGATAAAGCGAGCTACGACCGCCTTGCAGCACCAGCCAGCCGGTAGGGGCTGATTGAAACAGACCTTTGCGCCTGCGGTTTATCCGCTGGCTCGTTGCGAACGGCAGGCTGACGGACCAGCTAGCCTGAAGCAACGATTGCCACATCGAGAGGGCAAGTCGTGGGAATAACAGTGGGATG
>Ga0307372_10013145_pt1 | contig 10734 bp, 11 predicted proteins | sample OX1MG_FD_202533 | JGI IMG/M metagenome (GOLD analysis project Ga0307372, IMG submission 202533) | Soil microbial communities from Risofladan, Vaasa, Finland - OX-1 | ecosystem: Environmental > Terrestrial > Soil > Coastal area > Acid sulfate soil | place: Finland: Risofladan, Vaasa | collected...
TCGCGCACATCCTTGAAGTCGCGGTAGACGCTGGCGAAGCGAATGTAGGCGACGGTGTCGAGCTTCTTCAGGTGGGTCATGATCAGCTCACCGATCTCGCTGGTGGTGCGCTCGCGCTCCTGCGCGTCCATCAGGAACTGCTCGGTGGCGTCGACCACTTCTTCCAGTTGGGTGGAGGAGATGGGCCGCTTCTCGCAGGCGCGCAGCAGGCCGTTGAGGACCTTCTGGCGGTCGAAGCGCTCGCGGCGGCCGTCCTTCTTCACCACCATGTAGGGGATCTCGTCGATGCGCTCGTAGGTGGTGAAGCGCCGCTCGCACTTCTCGCACTCGCGCCGGCGGCGGATGGCGTCGGCGTCCTTGCTTTCGCGCGAATCCACCACGCGATCCTGGGCGAACCCGCAGTAGGGGCATTTCATGCTAGCTCGATTCTAAAGGCAACAGCCATCAGCCTGTAGCTTCGAGTTCCCGGTGCCCAGCCTGCACCAGGCTGCAGAAAATCGCATAAGGAAAGGCAAAAACGTGTCAGGCGGCGCCCGGCTTCGCCGACCCGTGGGCATGAAGCTGGATTGTCCTTTGTTTTGTTAAACTTGCATTTTTGGAGGGGGGCACGACCGGAGAACCCGTTCCATTGATCAGCCGTCATCTTGAGCGAAGCGAAGGACCTGCATTTCGGCCAGCCCTCCCACCACGCCTCTCCGTGCCCCATCCATTCCGACAGCTTCATCGTCGGAATGGGTGGGAAAACACGCCCCCAACCCGCCCTCGTGTCAGTCGTCCACCGGCTTCGCCGACCCGCGGGACAAACAAAAATGCAAACAAAGGAAAAACCGTTATACGCCCGTTTCATCTCCCGCGTGCCGGCAAAGTCATCTGCGACTTTTCCGCAGCCTGTGTAGCCGAGATCTGCGGTCCTAACCTCTGATCACTAACCACTAACCACTGCCTTTCCACCGTTCCCGCGACACCATGTCAATAACCACGGTCTGTGGAAAACTCATCGGCACCCGCATGAAATCTGGAGAAAAGATATTTGGCCGCTGTTTCGGGCCTAATGTTTAAAAGTGCTAGCCTTGTAATTACTTGCCGGAACTGCGCCCGCGATTCGTCGCGGGCGTTTCCATTTCTGGCCCGAAAAAGGAGAACTCCAATGTCAGTCGCCCATCTTACCCAATCCTCCGCCCCCGCCACCATCATCCCTTCACTGCTATCCCGGTCCTTTGGCCCCTGGTTTTCAGATCCCGCCTCACCCGGAAGGAGCCCGCGCAGATGTGTGCACTTTCAGCCCTCATCTCGAACAATCCATTGGACATCGCCGTTTTTATTTTCGTCCGTGTCCCTCACCATTGCACCCCCGGATAGAGGCTCGGCCATCGGCCCGCGTGATACTGGTCTGCCCCGGGGGTCGCCGCCTTCCACACCGGCTGGAACGTGCCCGGCGTCAGCTCCTGGATCAGCCCGCCGTTGGTTTGCGCTGCCGCGGCAAAGTCGATTTCGAGGTCCCCGTTGGCCAATTGCGCCGAGTTCCCGCCGAAGAAGCTGAAATCCTTCGGCCCCGGCTGGTAGTGGCTCAACATGGTTGCGGTCATGGTGTTCTCATTGATCTCCAGCACTGGCACCGTGGAGTAGCAGGTGGGCGGCAGCGGCGGCTTGAACGGATTGCAGATCACCTGCTGGCCGCCTGGGAAGGTGCGGTCGTTGCCGTTGTCCATCAGGGTCAGCTTGAAGTCGCCCGTCGTGTTCTGGGTCACGTAACTCATCCCATGCTGGGCGTAGAACCAGTCGGTCGGGTCGGTGGCGTTCACCAGTTTGAAATCGCCCTGGTAGCCCAGCTTCCACATGACGGCACCCGATCCGGTCCCGTCCTGGAAGTTGATCTTGACGATCCAGTTCTGGTGCCGCATGGAGAGCAGCAGGTTGTGGTCGTCGCTCGAGTAAAGCATGGCGTTCGAGTGCGTCCAGTCGGCAAAGTTCATGGGGTGCCGGTTTACTCCGCAAAGCCCTCCGGTGCACACGTTGGCGAGGCCGTCGAACGTATTCCACACCCAATCCGGGTTGCCGTTCTGGTCCACATCCACGATGGCGTCGCCCAGCACGGGCACGTTGTTGCCGCCCGCGAACGTGTATCCCTTGGAGTAACAGGTCAGCACCACCCAGTGCCCGTTGGGCAGCACCAGCACGTCATGGTGGAAGCTTTTGAAGTTGTAGGTAGTGCCCTGGGCGTCGTGGAGGCTGGGGTTGGCAGCAAGCTTGTTGTTCAGATCGGTCATGGTGAGCGACCGAACCGTATTGCCCGCCAGGTCGATCTCGCGGATCTCGTTGATCAGATTCGACTGCTGATTGGGGAAATCCAGCGACGACAGGTACGAAATGGTCATGATGATGTCGCCGTTGGGCATCATCTGCACACCCTGCACGATATCGGCGTTGCTGTGCTGGTAGCTGTAGGTCCAGATCACATTGCCCTGCAGGTCGGTGGCAAAGGCCTGGGTATACTTCGGCGGGTTCACGGTGTTCCACATCTCGATGCCCGGCTGGGGAGTGCCGTTCGCCGTTACATTGATGGCCGGAGTTAACGGCGGCGTTCCCGTGGTGCAGGTCTGGTCGGCATCGTTGAAGACGGCGCCATCCTGAAGCACTGCCTGGCCGCGTATGTGGTAGGTGGTATTGCCCAGCATGCCCGCCACCCAGAGTTTCACCTGGCCGCCGGTGGCGGTTGGCGTGGGCAACTGCCAGGTACTGCGGCCGTAACTGGTCGAGGTTCCAAACTCGACGGAAGTCTTGCCCGGAGCGGGCAGGTAAACCGTGTACTGCGCCACCTGTGGATTCCCGGTCGCAGTGGGACAGGCAATCTGGCCCGGCTGGATGACGGAAACGACGGCGGTGGAGTAGTCCTGCGAATTGGCGGAGAGAGCCGCTGTAACGCTGACATTCTCACTTTGCGAGATGGAGGCGGGGGCGGTGTAATCGCCGTTCTGATCGATGGATCCGCCGCCGGTGACGGACCACTGGATGGTTCCGCCATTGGAGTTGGAAGCGGAGAACTGCAGGGTCTGGCCGGGCGCAAGGGCCGCTACGGTTGGCGTAAGGGTGATGGTGCCCGTGGTGATCGGAGTGGGTGGGGGAGGCGGGGGAGGCGGCGCCGGCGGCCCATCCACGGATCCGGTGAGAACGACGTTAGCGCAGCCGGAAAGGAGAACCAGGAAGAAACACAGGCCGGGGATCGCCAGCAACGGCTGACACTTGCGGCGGAGCCGGCGATCGAGAGCTGGGGAAGCGCGCATCGATAACCTTGACGGATTTGGGGGTTAGAGGTTGCGTTTGCCACCCTGGCGTAGAAGACCGGCCGGGGAGGCAGTTGGGGAAGATTATCCCGGTTCAGTCGATTAGACTTTCGATCTCGGTCATCGGCACTGTGAACGCCGTACCGGGGAGTTGGAACGTGGACGCCGGTACAAGTTTGCCCTCGGAGTACTGGAAGAATGACGGCTTTCCGGGTTCGATGACCCAGATGGCGCCGATGCCCATGCGCTGGTAATCTGCCAGTTTCTCCAACATGCGGGTCATGGAGTCTTCGGGCGAGAGAATCTCAAAGACGGCAAGCGGCGGATGGGTAACAATCTGCTCGCGAGGGGCGCTCCGGCTGAGGATGGTTACGTCGGGAACGCGGAAGCGGTCGGGAGCAACCTGAACGCGGAGTTCTGGATAGACTCTCATTCCCCATTCGGGCTCTTTGCCGCTGAACCAGCGGACAAGAGCTTTCTGCCAACTTGCATGATCCAGCTCTCCCACTGGTCTTTCCTCCAGGACGCCGGCCACGTATTCGCAGTCGGGATCCGACGCAGTCTTCAGGTACTCGTCGACGGTGATCAGGGAAGACGCGGCAGCCATGCGCAGGCCTCGTGCCTTGATTGTACCCTGCTTTCCGGATGGCCGGCTCACGCGGGCAACGGGATCGAATAGACGAGGCGGATCATGCCGTTGGGCAAGGTGCCTCTTTCTTCCAGGCGCAACTGGGCGCGGCGGCCTTGGGGAAGGAGCGGGACGCCCGAGCCGAGCAGGACGGGCATGACGGAGAGCTCGACCGTATCGACCAGGCCGGCATCGAGCAGCGACCGGAAGAGCGCGCCTCCGCCCATAAGCCAGATGTCCTCGCCGGGCTCGGCCTTGAGCGCGGCGACCTCGGCGGCAACGTTATCGCGGAGGATGGTGGCGCCGGGATACTGCTCAAGCGTAGTGGAGACGACGACGACCTTCTTGCCCATGGCCTCCAGATTGGGGAAGCGGGTGATGGCGACCTCGAAGGTGCGGCGGCCCATGAGGAGGGTGTCGAACTGAGCCCAGAGGGCGGCGAAATCGAAAGAGGGATCGGGGACAATCCAGTCCGCCTCGCCATTGGGGCCGGCGATGAAGCCATCGAGGCTGGAGGCGACGCAGTAACGCAATCGGCGCATCGGCGAGCTCCGTTCCTACTTTTCAGGCTCCAAGGAACGCGTGAGTGCCGTGGGTGATTGCAGCCCCGGCCCGGAGTGCAGCGGCGATGGTCACAACTTCGGCGATCTCCTGGTCCGTAGCTCCCGCCTTCCGCGCATTGCCGGAGTGGATATCGATGCAGTAGGGGCACTGCGTGGTAAACGCGACGGCGAGCGCCATAAGTTCTTTGTACTTGACCGGAATGGCGCCGTCGGCCATCGCGGCTTTATCGAAAGCCCAAAAGGCCTTCATCGCGGCCGGGGCGTTTGCATCCAGGGTCTTCAGTTTCGCCAGATTGGACTTGCTGTACATCGTGGACCTCCTGCGATCCGGAAAGTTCACCCATTCTATCCGACCCGTCCGGACGCGCGGTGAATGAACTATGACCTTGGAAACAGGCCGGCGCTGACGGTCCGTATCGGTTAACGGATCGGCGGCGCCTCCTGTAGAGGAAACAATGCAAGCCGTCCTTCCAGGCGTTGTTTAACCTCGGGCCACTCGCGGTCGAGGATGGAGAAGTAGGCGGTGTCGCGGACGTAGCCGGTCCAGGTGAGCCGATCGCGGCGGAGAACGCCTTCGCGGACCGCGCCCAGCCTGGCCACGGCAGCCTGGCTGCGCTGATTGCGCGTATCCACTCGGAACTGCACGCGGACCATGCCCGATGCAAAAGCATGGGCGAGCATGAGCATCTTGGATTCGGGATTGACCGCGCCGCTGCGCACATCTGGATGGAGAAAGGTGCTGCCGATCTCAACTCCGCCCTGGCTGGCAAGGGCGGTGTAGAAAGAGGACATGCCCACGATGCGGCTGTCAGCGAGCCGGCGGATGGCGTAGGGCAGGCGCTCGGTGGGCGGGGCGCTCAACGCGGAGGACCAGTACTCTTCGAAGTGCTCACCCATGGCGCAAGTGGGCATGATGGCCCAGGTGTCGGGATCGCAGTCGACGGCAGCACGGACTTCTTCTTTCAGGGCGGGGTGGAACGGCTCAAGGCGGACATAGCGGCCGTGCAGGGGCTGGAAGGCGAGGTCCATGGGCTTAGTGTAGTGAAGCTTGGCTGGGAACCCGGATGTGGTACGCTATACGTGTATAGCGGAGCGCGAGATGCTTGCCATAAGGCTTCCGGAAGAAATCGAAAAGCGTCTTGACCGGTTGGCTAAGCGCACCGGGCGGACCAAGACCTATTACGCCCGCGAAGCCGTTCTTGCCTACCTCGACGATCTTGAGGACATCCACCTGGCGGAGACGACTCTGAAGGACATTCGCGCCGGCCGGAGCAAAACCCTTCCCCTGGAAAGTGCGATGAAGAAGCATGGCGTGGAAGGTTGAGCTGTCAGCGGAGGCAGATCGTCAACTCGGCAAGCTGGACAGGCAGATTACGCACCGCATCCTGAAATTTCTCTTCGACCGGGTTGCGCAGCTGGATGATCCAAGAAGCATCGGCGAGGCACTTCACGGCTCCGAACTGGGAGCGTTCTGGAGGTATCGCGTAGGCGATTAGCGGCTGATCTGTTCCATTGAGGATAAGCGAGTGCTCATTCTGGTGCTGCGAATCGGGCACCGGCGAGAGATTTACGAGCGCTGAGGGGGCGGCGGAACAGGCAACTTTGGTCGATCCACACGCTACTGAGCAACCTTCCCGATCTTCCGACGGACGACCTTCGGCACTGGTATGATCTCCCAAACGAGCGAGAGGCAAGGATTGTTGCCAAGCGTGTCGCTGAAGACTGATTCGGGCGAGCGGAAGTTGATAAGCATATCTCCAAGATGATCGCCGCTCGACTTTCGGAAGAGGACGTCGCGGATTGGCATTTTATCCAAAGCATCGATTCCAGCCAGGGTTGCGATCTCCGGCGGGAGACGATCCCAATTGTCGCGAAATATAGAGAGCAGTTGGAACAGCTCAAACGCACGAAGTTCGCCAAAGATAAGGATCTCGGTTCAGTCGATCTGACTTCTTTGACCGACTATTGCTGGCTCAGCCTTCCTCGGCTTCGCGCAGCTTGGCGATCACGGTGAAGTCTTCAAGCGTGGTGGTGTCGCCTTTGACTTCGCCGTGAGTGGCCAATTCGCGCAGGAGGCGGCGCATGATTTTGCCGCTGCGGGTTTTGGGCAGAGCCTCGGTGAAGCGGATGTCGTCGGGGCGGGCGAGCGCGCCGATCTCCTTCGAAACCCATTTGCGGAGCTCGTCCTTGAGATCGTTCGAGGGCTGGTTGCCGCTTTCGAGGGTGACGAAGGCGGCGATGGCCTGCCCTTTGAGGTCGTCGGGACGGCCCACGACGGCGGCCTCGGCCACCTTGGGATGCGCGACGAGCGCCGACTCGACCTCCATGGTGCCGAGGCGATGGCCGGAGACGTTGATGACGTCGTCCACGCGGCCCATCAGCCAGAAATAGCCGTCGGCGTCCTGGCGGGCGCCGTCGCCGGTGAAGTAGCAGCCGGGAACGTCAGACCAGTAGGTCCTGCGGAAGCGCTCCGGATCGCCGTAGATGGTGCGGGCCATGGAGGGCCAGGGCTTTCGGATGACGAGCAGGCCGCCGTGTCCGGCGGGAACGGAGTGGAAGTTGCCGTTGGCGTCGGGCCGCGTGACCACCTCCGGCAGGATGCCGAAGAACGGGCGCGTGGCCGAGCCGGGCTTGGTGGGGGTGGCGCCGGGAAGCGGCGTGATCATGATGGAGCCGGTCTCGGTCTGCCACCAGGTGTCGACGATGGGGCAGCGGTTGTGGCCGACCTTCTCGCGGTACCACATCCAGGCCTCAGGGTTGATGGGCTCGCCGACGGTGCCGAGCAGCCGCAGGGAATCGAGCTTGTGCTTCTCCACGTGCTCGCCGCCCCATTTAATGAAGGCGCGGATGGCCGTGGGCGCGGTGTAGAAGACGGTGACGCGATGGTCGTCGATGATCTTCCAGAAGCGCGAGAAGTCAGGGAAGTTGGGCGCGCCCTCGTACATCAGGACGGTGGCGCCGTTCTGCATGGGCCCATAGACGACATAGGAATGGCCGGTAACCCAGCCGATGTCGGCCGAGCACCAGTAGATGTCGTCGTCGCGGAGATCGAAGACGTACTTGGAGGTGAGGTAAGTCTGGACGGCGTAGCCGCCCGTGGTGTGGACCAGACCCTTGGGCTTGCCGGTGGTGCCGGAGGTGTAGAGGATGTAGAGCGGGTCTTCGGAATCGAGGTGCTCGGCGGGGCATTCGGTGGGCGCGTTGGCGACGATGTCGTGCCACCACCAGTCGCGGCCGGCGATCATGTTCACAGGCGCGCCGGTGCGCTGATACACGACGACGTGCTTGACGCTGGGGCAGGCGGGCAGGGCCTCGTCCACGGTGCGCTTGAGTGGGACGTGATTGCCGCGGCGGTAGCTGGTGTCCTGGGTGATGACGGCCACGCAGCCGGCGTCGTTGACGCGGTCGGCGATGGCGTTGGCGGCGAACCCGCCGAAGATGACGGAGTGAACGGCTCCGATGCGGGCGCAGGCGAGCAGCGCGATGGCCAGCTCGGGGGTCATGCCCATGTAGATGGCCACGCGGTCGCCTTTGCGGATGCCCAGCGTCTTGAGCGCGTTGGCGAATTTCTGGACTTCGGCAAGGAGATCGGCGTAGGTGAGACGGCGGATCTCGCCGGGTTCGCCTTCCCAGACAATGGCAACCTTGTCGCCGCGGGAGCCGAGGACGTGGCGGTCAAGGCAGTTATAGGAGAGGTTCATCTGGCCGCCGACGAACCATTTGGCCCAGGGCAGATTCCACTCGAGGACCTTGTCCCACGGTTTGAACCAGTGGAGCTCTTTGGCGGCGTCCGCCCAGAAGCCCTCGGGATCCTCGATAGAGCGCTTGTAGAGCGCCTCGTATTCTTCCAGGCTCTTGATGTGGGCCTGCCGGCTGAACTCAGGCGGCGGAGGGAAGACGCGGTCTTCGCGGAGGGTTGAGTCGAGGTCCTGGTTGCCGGCAGGCGTAACTGCGGGGAGTGAAGAAGACATAGAACGGTTCCTTTGGAATGGCTCGCGCGCGCGTCCGCATGTGGACGCCCCGGGCTGAAGAGGAACAGCCGTGTGGAGAAAACTTTATCGGGCGAGGGGTGGGGAGGGCAAGCGATGAGCGAAGTTGTCAGTTTTCAGTTGTCAGTTGTCGGTAACCGCGTCTCCCTGCTGCGGCTGGATTCGCCGGAGCCGGATTGAATGGGCTGCGGCGACGAGGACCTAGGCGCAGTTGGTGAGAATGATCAGGGGATCGGCCCAGCCGTCGAGAGCGAGCACGCCCGGCGGAAGAACCTTGGGCGCGTGTTGCGGCAGATGGCTGCCGGTGGCGCGCATCGTCTGCATGGTCATTACGATGAGCGAGACGATGAGAAGAACGATGCCGATCCAGTTGAGGTGGGCAAGCCAGTAGAGGGGCCTCGCAACCGGGCGCCAGGCCCCCCTTTCCGCAGAAAAAAACGGAAAGGACGGGGCACGGAAAGTCTACGGCAAAAGAGAAGATGGCCTAAAACTTGTAGGCGACGCCGATGGAGGCGCGCGCGTTCCAGCGGCGGTGCGGCGAGTTGCCGAGCTGGGGCGAGTTGTTGATGAGCGAGAAGGAGGAGCCGATGTCGTCGCCACCGGCGCGGAGGGCCCAGTGGGAGTTGAGATCGTGCTGCAAGCCCACGCCCACTCCGCCGGCGAAGGAAACGCTTGGCGTCATATTCTCGCCGCCGGTGTGCTCGCCGCCCATCATGCCGCGGAGATAGAGCGACCAGTTTTCAAACAGCATGCCATGGATCTCGGGTCCCGCGAGCACCATGCTCACGGTAGGGTTGCCGGGATTGCCGGAATTATAGGACGTGGGATAGAACGCGCCGTCGAGGGTGAGGGCGAAGAAGCGCCCCCAGTTTCGGCTGAAATCGACATTGGCGCCGATGAGGCCGTAGCGCGACTGGTTGACCTGGTTCAGGCTGGTGTAACCGAAGCCCGCGAAGATGGAGTATTTCTGAAAATTGGGATTGGCAGCCGGGGTTTTGTTTTCCAACGAGACCTGGGCCGAAGCCGTCGTCGCGAAAACTGCGGCCGCAGCCGCCAAAATACAAAACAAGCACTTCCTCTTCAATGGATAACTCTCCTCTTGCAAACCGCGCCTAAGGGATTGCCGCCGGCGGAGACCGGCCGAACCCAGAATTGATCCGGTACCTTCATAGACTATCCTTTCCCCCCGCGTTCCATGAAGTCAGGCGCCGCCGGCCGGGTCACGGCAGGGCGGCCTGGACAGGCTGGGGCAGCGGGATGACGCCGGCCGCCCGGGCTGCAATTGTGACGGCCTCGCCCGCGGGAAGATAGCGTGCAATCACGGCACGGTCTTGCCAGTCGAGATTCCAGCCGCCGGGGATGGCAACGACGATGTAACTGCCGGGAGGAACGGAGGAAAGGGAAAAGCTGCCGTCGGAGTCGGACTGGTCGCGGCGGGCGAGCGCGGGCCAGGCGGCAGGATTGCGGGGAACGAGCACGATCATCGCGCCGGGAACCGGCTTGCCGTGGGCGCGGACGAACCCCGTGACAGCGGCCTGCGAGCGGGAGAGGACGACGGCGAGGCTCACGGGGCGGTCCTGCACGGCGATCTGGCCGGCCGGGAGCGGGCCGGCGGCAGTAGCCACGGATGCAACGTAGACGCTTGCGCCAGAGCTCGATGCGGAAAGGGTCCACACTCCGGGCGCGACCGCGGGGAATTGGAACTTTCCATTGCGTACTTCGGCGGCCATGGCGATGCCCCCATTTCCCTCATGGGAGAGAGTCAGCGAAACGTCGCCGGGGGGCGAGCCGTCCGCCATGCGCACGGTCACGTCGACCGGCTGCGCGGGCGCCGCGGATGCGGGGTCGATATCCATGCTGGTGGTGGCGTCGATTTCCGCAACGCGTGGAGGATCGGAGAGGCTCAGTTCGTAGTGACCGGGGGGCAGGCCCTGGACGGTCCAGGGACCACGCGCCACGGACTCGATATCGAGCGGCATGGGAATCTTGGAGCCAAAGATGGATTGACGCACCAGGATGCCGGGGCCGCTGTCCTGACGCGGCCGGGGAACGGTGAGGTGCACGGCCGGCACGGCGTGGAGCGAGATGTCAGCCTGAGTGCGGGATCCCGCATCCACGTCGAGCGGAGTGGCCGAGGCCTGGTCGGTAGTGGAGTCGAAAAAGGTGATGGGATAGGCGACGTCGAGGCTGTTCGCGCCCGGCTGCGATCCGCCTGGCCCGTTCTCACCCGTCGCTGTTGATGGCACAGGCGGCGGCCCGCTCATAATTCCATG
>Ga0307372_10013146_pt1 | contig 10734 bp, 8 predicted proteins | sample OX1MG_FD_202533 | JGI IMG/M metagenome (GOLD analysis project Ga0307372, IMG submission 202533) | Soil microbial communities from Risofladan, Vaasa, Finland - OX-1 | ecosystem: Environmental > Terrestrial > Soil > Coastal area > Acid sulfate soil | place: Finland: Risofladan, Vaasa | collected...
GAGCGAAAAGCGACTTTCTGGAGCCTGAGTTTGAATTTCCTGCCGCGAAACCCGGCTTGACCCTCAGGGCGAAATCTTCGCGGCCCACAAAGAAACAGAACGTTTGTAGTACGGATGGCACGGATATTGAGAATTCAAAATCCGTGTTATCCGTGCCATCCGTGGTTCCATGAGTCGGGGCCCAGGAGAAAATGACTTTCCCATACCTTGCCGGGAAGTCTTATCCGTGTTCGATCCGTGTTTCATCCGTGGCTAGCCAGTCATTCCGGGACGGATAGTCGCCCAGGCTTAAAAATGCTCTCTGGAATCAGCATTCTCTGTTTCGCCGCCAGTTATATAGCGGCCTTGGCGTTGGAGATTTCGCGGCTGTTCTTCCGCAGCGGCGTCCGCGGCGCCATCTTGCTGGCCTTTGCCGGCGCAGGGCTGTTGGCGCAAACGCTGTTCCTGGCCTATCGCGCCCGGACGACGTCGGCCGCGCCGCTGTCGAGCGAGTTCGACTGGTATCTGGTCGCCGCCTGGGTCCTGGCCGCCATGTACGTGTACTGGACCTTTTCCCATCCGCGCACCGCCGTGGGGCTGTTCGCCTTGCCGCTCGTGCTCGGCTTGATCGCGGCGGCCGAATTCTTCGCCAAGCGAGAGCCGTTTCCCACCTCGCAAGCCTCGCAGGTTTGGGCCGCGGTTCACGGCATTTTTCTGCTGCTGGGCGTGATCACCGTGCTGGTCGGGTTCGTCGCCGGCTTGATGCACCTGGTCCACAGCTATCAACTGAAGCACAAGCTGCGGCCGATGCAGGGCTTGCAATTGCCCGCTCTCGAATGGCTGGAGCGAGTCAACACGCGGGCCGTGTTCGTGGCGGCGGTGATGCTGGCCGTCGGCTTTCTCTCGGGCATGGCGTTGAACCTGGTCAATCGGCGCCACGATTTGCCCGACTCGGTGCAGTGGAACGACCCGGTCGTGTGGAGCTCCGGCGTGCTGTTGGGCTGGCAATTGGCGGCGGCCGCGTTCAGTGTACTCTATCGGCCGGCCCGGCAGGGGCGCAAAGTGGCCTATCTGACCGTCGCCAGCTTCGTCTGCCTGGCGATCGCAATGGGCGTCTGGCTGATGTCGCCCAGCAGCCACGCGCCGGTGCGGCAAACCCGCGCGAAACGCCGGGCGAATTCGGAACTCGGAATGCGGATCGCGGAATTGGGCGCAGAGTCTTCGCCGGCGCTCGCTGCCGCCGTTTTTCATTCTTCATCCTTCATCCAGCATCCCCTCAAACTGCCATGAAGCTGCAAATGCTCGGTTGCAGCCATCGGCACGCTTCGGTGGCGATTCGCGAACGGCTGGCGTTCAGCCCGGCGCAGGCCGAGGCGGCGCTCGACGATTTTCGCACGCACTTTCCGGAGGTCGAAGCGGTGCTGCTCTCGACCTGCAACCGGGTTGAAGTCTACACCGCCGCCGAAGATCCCGAGTGCGGCCCCACGCACCAGGATCTGGCCGAGTTTTTGGCCCGCTTTCACGGGCTGAACGTCTACGACATTTTCGACGAACTGTTCGAGCGCACGGGCGAAGACGCCGTTCGCCACCTGTTCATGGTGGCCTCCAGTCTCGACAGCATGGTGCTCGGCGAACCGCAGATCGTGAGCCAGGTCAAACAGGCCTACGATCTGGCCCTCGGCCGGCACTCGACCGGACCGCTGACGAACCAGATCTTTCAGGCCGCACTGCGCGTGGGCAAGCGCGTGGCCAGCGAAACCTCGATCAACGAGAAGCGGATCAGCATTCCCAGCGTGGCCGTGGCCGATTTCGCCAAGCAAATCTTCGAGCGATTCGACGACAAGCGCGTGCTGGTCATCGGCGCCGGCGAAATGGGCGAAGAAACGTTGCGCTATTTGCAGGACGAAGGCGCCCGCGACGTGACGGTGGTCAACCGCAGCTTCGAGCGGGCCCGCGCGCTGGCCGAACGCTGGCAGGGGCGCGCCGTGCCTTGGGAACAACTCGGCGACGCGCTCGTGGCGGCCGACCTGGTGATCGGCACGACCGGCGCCAGCGAGCCGATCGTCTCGCTGGCCGATTACCAGCGCATCGAGCCGGCCCGCTACCAGCGCGACTTGTTCGTGCTCGATCTGGCCATCCCGCGCGACTTCGACCCGGCTATCGGCGACTGCCTGGGCGTGTATCTCTATTCGATCGACGACTTGCAGGACGCCTGCGAGCGCAACCGCCAGGAGCGCGACAAGGAACTGCCCAAGGCGCTCAAGATCATCGAAGACGAAACGGCCCGGTTCATGGCCGAGCTGAACCACTATGCCACCGGCCCGATCATCAAGCGGCTGCGGCAAGGCTGGCAGCAGCCCAAGGAGGACGAACTGCGGCGGCTGTTCAACCGCTTGCCGGGGCTGACCGATCGCGACCGGCAGGAAATCCAGCAGTCGTTCGACCGGCTGATCAACAAGCTCTTGCACCCGCCCTTGGAATCGCTGCGCGACGAGGCTCGGCACGGCATTCCGCACGGACTGTTGGACGCCCTCAAGCGGCTGTTTCAGTTGAAGGACTGAATCGACCCAACCGGGTGGCTGGCGGCTGAGCCTTGGCGAAGCCCCAGCGAACCTCGGTTTCGTCAAGGCTCAGCCGCAAAGACGAAGGCGAACTGGGGCATCGCTTCGCTCTGCCGCCAGCCACCCGGCTATCTCAAGGGCGTTGCACGAGCCCGGCCGAGTTTGCTTTTTACTTCACTTTCCCGCAAGCTTTCCAATGCCTTTTGTAAACCGCGCTCGTCAGCAGAAAATGTAGGCGGTTCTGGCTGAAGATCAAATGGAGGCGTGCGTTTTGTTAGGCATATCCGGGCAATAAATGAGGTCGCGATGCACGGACAAGCTGGTTCCTGATAGAATCCTCGTCGCTTGGTGCTCACCGGGGTCAGGCTCTGCTGGCGAGCAATTGTAGGATGGACCTCCGGTCCGTCACCCGGCGGGCGACGGACTGGAAGTCCGCGGCTACGGAGCAAGGGAGAACCACGCTCCGCACGGGGTAAATGACTCGGCTTGCCCTGGCCCGTTGCGATCAGGCTCTGCGGCGATGCAAGCAAGGCAAAGGGATGTTCGGGGCTCCGATGCGCCACAGGCGCTTCAGGCAGCCGTCGCTGGAGGCCGTTTTCTTCCGGACCTTTGGACATCGGAGTCATGCCTCAAAAAAATCCAACCCCGAATCTCCGTGACGCCAATGATCTGCGGAAAGAGTACACGGCGCGGCCTTCAGCCGCAACCAAAGTCGTAGGCACGCTCCGCGAAATTCGGCATGGATGCTGTTGGCGCTCATCTTCGGCTCATCGCCGCGGAACGCTCGATCGGACGGCGACCTCGGCGCCGATCCCCGCGGAACAGAGGAGAGGAAGCGTACTTGGCCTGCGGGGCGGTTCGGCGGCCAGTGTCGAAGGAGACCGAGACGGCCGAGTCTCGCCAGTACGCTTCCTCTCCTCTTCTGTTCCCTAGACTCTCGGGCGTGCTGGCGGACTTCGATGTCGGCGTCGATCCGTTCGCCCGCCCGCAACATAAAATCTTCGCGGGCCGCGGAGAAACAGAACGCTTGTATCACAAAATCCGGAAGGGCCCTTTTTCAGCAGTTGGTCACGGTGAAATGCGTATGTCACATGGAGGGGCATTGGATTTTATGGCCTCGCCCACCATTTGACAAAACCCGACTGGCGGCGCTCGCCGTCGATGGCGGCGCCGCCGACAACGAGTTGTTTGCCGTCGGGCGAGCAAGCCAGGCAAAAGGCGGCGCCGGCGAAGCTGGCCAGCGGCGCTTGCTCGCGGTTCGTTGTCAGGTCCCAGAAATGAATCGCATCGTCGACGCCGCCGAAGGCCAGCGTTTTGCCGTCGCGAGAGAACGCCGCGCAAAAGAGCTTGGGCGTTTTCTCATTGCTGAGAAAGCCCCAGTCGGCGCTCGGGTTGACGCCCCACACCCGCAGCGTACCGCGTCGTCGCCTTGGCTGGCGTCTCGGCCGGCGCCGGCGATTCGTTTCCCGTCCGCCGAGACCGCCAGCGCACGCATTTCAAAGAAGACGGCGTCCACGTCCGGGCCGACGCTGGTGAACAGCACGGCTTGCTCGCCGCCGTCTGCGGCGTCCCAGAGCTTGACTTCGCAGACATTACGGCCCGATGCCTCGTCGAACCGGCTGCCGCTGGTGACGAGTTGCTTGCCGCCAGCCACGTACGATAATGCTGTGACTTCTCCCTTGGCGCCTTCGAGAGCCAACGGCAGCTTTTGCCCGCTGGCGACGTCCCAAAAGCCGGCCTCGCCGAAGTAACGGTCGTTGTCGATATGCCCCGCACCGGCGGCCAACGTCTTGCCGTCGGGCGAGAAGGCCAGCGCCAGAACGTAACCGCCCTGGGGGCTGAGACTCAGTAGCAGCTTGCCGCCTGCTATGTCCCAGAGTTTGATTTCGCCAAGTCCCGGCCCGGCGCCGCCGCCTGTCGCCAGCGTCTTGCCGTCGGGCGAGAAGGCCACGGCATTGACCTGGCCGTTGTGACCGTCGAGCGAGAGCCGTTCTTGATGCGTGGCGACGTCGAAGAGTTTGACGATCCCCGTGTCGTCGTAATCGCCGCCGACGATGGCCAACGTCTTGCCGTCGGGTGAGAACGCGGCCTCCGTCGCGCGATGGCCGAAAGAGAAGCCGACTTGCTCGCGCCACGCCGGCGCCGGCTCGTCGGCGCGCAGAACATTGCCCGCACAGGCGCAAATCGACGCTACGCAGAAAAACGCCGCCGCTTGAAAATCGCCGCTACCACGGACGCATGACTCGCATCGCATGACTTGCTCCTCAGGGCCAAAAGTCGCAAACCGGTTCGGTTTTCGACGCGCGTGGAATACGATAAACTTTCGATAAGCGGGCCGGCGCCATCTCCACCATCCGACGAGCTTACCATGTCGACAGCGACGAAGAAAACAAAACGACCTGACGCCGCCGGCCAACCGCCCGAGCCCGATCTCGACGCCGCCTTGGATCGCGTGCTGAAGCTGATGGCCATTCCGGGCAAAAGCGGCGAGGAAGGCCGCGTGGTCGAGTTCATCACCAAACAGTTGCGCAAGGCGGGCGTGCCGGCTTCGGCCATCTCGACCGACGACACGCACCGCCGCACGCCGCACGACGGCGAGGTGGGCAACCTGATCTGCTCGCTGCCCGGCACGGTCCGCGCCCCGCGCCGGCTGCTGATGGCCCACATGGACACCGTGCCCTTGTGCGTCGGCTCGAAGCCCACGCTCAAAGGCCGCTTCGTGTACTCGGCCGACAAGCAAACCGGGCTGGGCGCCGACGATCGGGCGGGCTGCGCCGTGGTGCTGACGGCGGCGCTGGAGATCGTCCGCCGCAAGCTGCCGCACCCGCCTTTGACCTTGTTCTGGCCGATCCAGGAAGAGATCGGGCTGTACGGCGCCCATTTCGCCAAGCTAAGCCTGCTCAAGAAACCGAAGCTGGCCTTCAATTGGGACGGCGGCCCGGCCGAAAAGCTGACCATCGGCGCGACGGGCGCCTATCGCATCGTGATCGAGGTCGCAGGGCTGGCCAGCCATGCGGGCGGAGCGCCGGAGCGCGGCATCAGCGCGATCTCGATCGCCGGCCTGGCCATCGCCGAACTGGAACGCCACGGCTGGCTGGGGGACGTCAAAAAAGGCGACCGCCACGGCACCAGCAACATCGGCGTGATTCACGGCGGCGCCGCCACCAACGTCGTCACCGATCACGTGCTGCTCAAGGCCGAAGCCCGCAGCCACGATCCGGCCTTTCGCCGCGAGATCCTCACGGCCATCGAACATGCCTTCGAGCACGCCGCCGGCGCCGTGCGGAACGTTTCGGGGCAGACGGGCAAAGTGCGGCTGACGAGCCGGCTCGACTACGAGGCCTTCCGGCTCGACAGCCACGAGCCCTGCGTGCTGGCAGCCGAAGCCGCCGTCCGCCGCGCCGGCGCCGAACCGCTGCGAGCGATCACCAACGGCGGCCTCGACGCCAACTGGCTCACCGCCCACGGCATCCCCACCGTCACGCTGGGCTGCGGGCAGCAGAACGTCCATACGACGTCAGAGCAACTCGACGTGCGGGCCTATGAATTGGCCTGCCGCATCGGCCTGCGGCTCGCCACGGCCACGGAGACGATAGGCGAATAGCCGCCGCTCGCATAGTAGGGCGGACATTCCTGTCTGCCTGCCTTGATGGGCAGGCAGGAATGCCTGCCCTACTGGTCACGAACGAACATGAAACTCGACGACGAAGTTTGCCTCTGTTTTCACGTCACGAAGCGGAAAGTGCTCAACTTTCTGCGAGTGGAGCGGCCGCGCCGGGCGGGCCAATTGAGCGAGTGCTTCGGCGCCGGCACCGGCTGCGGCTGGTGCCGGGCTTATCTCGAGCGCTTGTTCAACGAGGCTGTTTTCGGCGGCGCCACCCAAGCAGACGACGTCTCGCCGGAAGAATACGCCCGGCGACGATCGCGATACATTCGCGCCGGGGGCGGCAATCCTCCGCCAGGCGCAACGCCGGTTGACCAGGAGGAAGGATGAAAAGCGAGTCATGCGTTCCGGGTTCCTATTTCCGACTTCCGACTTCTCTTCCATCGCTGCTGGCGAAAGGCTCGTAGTCCGGTTATACTACTGCCCATAGCTTCTTCGGTACGCGAAATGGCCGCGCCCAGGCGCCTCTTTTAGGCCTACACAGAGACCAATATGGCCCGTAAAATCATAAACCGCAAAGAATTGCGACGAGAAAGCGAAGCCGCTGAAAAGGCGGGCGTCTCGGCCAAGACGGCGGAAGTCAAAAAACCGACCAAGCGCAAAAGCCGTGCCAAAGTCGCCAAGGAAGTCCGCTTGAAGGCCTTCTGGGGCGTTTTCAACCAGTCGCTCAAGCAAGTGGCTCGCTTCGAGTACAGCGAACGCAAGCAGGCCGATAAGAAGGCGGCGGAGCTGACCGCTTCGCACAAAACGCCCCATTTCGTGCAACCCGTCAAAGAAGTCATCGAAGAATAAGCTCGGCTAGTGCCTCTTCGAAGCCATTTTGACCGTCGGGTGGCTGGCGGCTGAGTCTAGGCGAAGCCCCAGTTCGCTGGGGCATCGCTTCGCTCTGCCGCCAGCCACCCTCACCTATCAACTCACACTTGAAGAGGCACTCGCCGCGGACGAATTCTAGCCACGGATCGAACACGGACAAGAAGGACGTTGTCGACGTCCGATGCTGGCCTAGCCATCGCGCCGGTAACGTCCTGGCGGCGAAGCCCAACGTCGCTGTATCCGTGTCGCATCGGTGTTTCATCCGTGGCTGGCTCCGCCTCGCTTACGTTTCGAGTTGCTGGCGGCATGTGTCAAGCGCCGCCCGCAAAAACGTGCGACGCCATGCCCATTTGCTTGACTCGGGGCGCGCGGGGACCGAAAATCGCCAAAACGGTTCAACCACAGCGGAAGCTCAGCGATGGAATTCAAAGAAGGTCAAACGGTAGGCATCGATCTGGGGACGACGTTTTCTGCGATCGCCCACTTGGACGCCGACGGCAACCCGGTTGCTCTGCCGAACGAAGAAGAGGAAATTGAAACGCCCAGCCTGATCTTGCTGGCCGATACCGGTCACGTGGTCGTCGGTCCCAGCCGGATGCGCGCGGCGATGGAAGATCCGGAGCACGTCGTCGAGCGCGTCAAGCGGCACATGGGCAACGCCGAGTACAAGCGCACTTTCGACGGCCGCGAGATCACGCCCGAGTTCCTCTCGGCTCTGATTCTGAAGAAGCTGCGTCAGGACGCCGAAAAGCGGATCGGCTCGATCGGCAACGCCGTAATTACGGTGCCCTATTATTTCAACGACGCGCGGCGCAAGGCCACGCAAGACGCCGGGCGGATTTCGGGTCTGAACGTGATTGACATCATCAACGAGCCGACGGCCGCCACGCTTACCTACGCCTGGCAGCGCGGCGAGTTGGGCGCCGTCGGCGGCAAGAGCGAGCGGCCGCGGATGGCGCTGGTCTACGACTTAGGCGGCGGCACGTTCGACGTGACGGTCGTTAAGTACACGCCCACGCACTTTCAAGTGTTGGCGACCGACGGCGACGTGTATCTGGGCGGCGTCGACTGGAACGACCGGCTGCTCAATTACATTGCCGACGAATTCAAGGCCAAGCACGGCAACGACCCGCGCAGTTCGGCCGCCACCTCGCAGGTGCTGCGCAACGATTGCGACCTGGCGAAAATCGCGCTTTCGGAAAAAACGCAAACGTCGATCGTCTGCCGGCACGAAGGCAAGAGCATCTCGGTGACGGTGACGCGCGAGCAGTTCGAAACGCTCACCGCCGATTTGCTGCAGCGCACGATCGATACCACCGAGCTCGTGATCGAGCAGGCCAAGATCACGCCCGAGCAGTTGGACGCGATCGTGCTGGTCGGCGGTTCGACCTTGATGCCGCGCGTGCCGCTGCTCTTGGAACGGGTGACCGGCAAGAAGCCGTATCAAGGCCTTTCGCCGCACACGGCCGTGGCGCAGGGCGCCGCGATTCACGCCGCGATTCTGGAAGCTAAGTACCGCGGCGAGGGGAGCGAACTGGCCGACAAAGTGCGCCGGCACCTCGAGCACGTCAAGCAGGACGACGTCAACTCGCACAGCTTGGGCGTGATCGTCCGCAGCCCCAAGACGGGCAAGCCGACCAATCACGTGATGATCCCGCGCAACACGCGGCTGCCGGTCGAAGTCAAGCAGGTGTTCAACACCATCGAAGCCGGCCAGACGCGGGCCACGGTGAAGGTTTTGGAAGGCGACGCCCCTGATCCCGCCGCCTGCTCGCTGATCGGCAATTGCAGCATCACCGAACTGCCCTCCAACTTGCCGAAGGGTTCGCCCGTAGAAGTGACCTACGCCTTCAATACCGAGGGCCGCGTCCAGGTGCGGGCTCGCGACCGGACCGGCGGCCGAGAAGCGGCCATCGAGATCCAACGCCGGGGCGGTCTGGACGAAACGCAGATCGACGGCTACACAGCCCTGGCGAGCCAATACCTCGTCGAGTAAGCTGATTGTTTTGCCGCGCTCTCCCCCCGATTTGCTGACCATGGCCAAGGAACTCGACGTCTACCGCGACTGGCTCGGCATCACCGAGACCGCGCGGCCCTTGAACCACTATCAACTCTTGCGGCTGGAGCTCTTCGAGGACGATCCGACGAAGGCCCGCGCGAACTACCGCAAGATGAACGCCCACGTCCGCAAGTACGCAGCGGGCGAATACGGCGACCGCTCGCAGGAATTGCTCAACGAGTTGGCCAAGGCCATGCTCTGCCTGACCGATAGCCTGCGGAAGACCGAGTACGACGCGTCGCTCGGCCGTCAGACGGGCGGCGCTCAGAAAGGCCAGCCTGGCCGCTCGTTCGAGGAACTGCTCGTCAGCCGCAAGATTCTCGATTCGGCGGCTCTCGACAAAGCGCGTCGCTATTCGCGGACCATCGGCGTCGAAATTCGCGACGCCGTGATGCAGCAGAAGCTGGCCCCGGCCGACCAGGTGATGCAAGCTTACGCCGAGTCGGTCGGCCTGCCTTACGTCGAGATCACCGAGGTGAGCATCGACGAGTCGTTGCTTCCGAAGCTGCCCGCCGTCATGGCCCGGCAACAGTCGGTGGCGCCGCTGATGGTCGATGACGGCCGGTTGTTGGTGGTGGCGCCGCACCAGTTGCCGCCGGAGATCGAGGACCAGTTGCGGCTGCGGTACGACATGCCGGTGCGCACGGTGCTCTGCACGCCGAGCAGCATCAACGAGGTAATTACCAAGTACTACCCGCGCGAGCAGGCCGCCGCCGAACTGGCCGCCGGCCCGCCGAAGATCGACTCGCAGCCGGCCAAGACCGGAGCCAAAGCGGCCGCTGAAGAAAAGCCCGCGCGGCGGACCAGCGTCGATCCAGCCGAGCGCGAAGCGGCCAAGAAGAAACGCAACATGGTCGCTCTGGTGGCGTTCAATTTCGGGACGATGGCCACGATTTTCGGCGAAATCGTGGCCGGTTATTCGCTGCAGGCAGGCATGCTCAAGTCGATTTTCATCGCTATCGTCGCCGGCGGCGTAGTCGGCGGCGTCACCTGGGTGGTGATGGAGATGAAGAGACCGTAAGCAGATTGCGCGCCGCGCTATCTCCTCCGCTCCTGCCGTTGTCATTTTCGTCGTGCGCCGCCAGCCGTCTCGCTGAAGTCGACTTTACGACAACCCGCACGGTCCGCGCCTTGATTGCGTTTCACATAGAACGGGAACTGGGGCGCGTCCGCGGTCGTTTCAAATCCTGAAGGCCCTCAATCGCATCGCTGACGAGGCCTGAAGAGCTGTTCGTCGCCGTTGCTTGGATCAAATTCGGAAATGGCATTCCTCGTGAAGCACAACATCCGCTCCCTCGCGTTCTTCACGAGAATGAGCCTCGACCTACGACGCCTCCGAGGCCGCCAAGGCCAGCGAATCGGCGCACTCCGCTTCGGTTTCTCGTTGAGGGGGCGCCGCTGGGGATGCTCGCTCGCGGTTTCTTCGATGTCTGCAACTCTTCGAACCATCCAGCTAAATCCTTGTTGTTGACTTGCGGCGCGTTCACCCAGACAGGGCCGGCTTGAGACCAACCGCCGGCGGCGAACCGTGCTCGCGAACTGCGGACAACGCGATCTTTGGATTCTCGCGCTGCCAATACTGCGCCTCGAATAACGAACTGAACAAGATCGCCGAGCAACCGAGTTGGTCGTGTACGACGCGGGCGCCGTAGGGAAGC
>Ga0307372_10013147_pt1 | contig 10734 bp, 10 predicted proteins | sample OX1MG_FD_202533 | JGI IMG/M metagenome (GOLD analysis project Ga0307372, IMG submission 202533) | Soil microbial communities from Risofladan, Vaasa, Finland - OX-1 | ecosystem: Environmental > Terrestrial > Soil > Coastal area > Acid sulfate soil | place: Finland: Risofladan, Vaasa | collected...
GGAACCGCCGTGCGCATCCTCTGGCGGATGGCGCTGGCGCCCGTCGCCGCGGCCTTCGCGTTGCTGCTGCCGCCTTTTCGCGCGGCTTAAGTCTCGATCAGTTGTAGCGAAGCAAACGTACGCAGGATCCGTTCCACATCGTTCCGGGCCCGCAGTAGAAGCGCGGCGTCGTCGCCGGCGATCTTGCGCGCGATCGCGTCCTCCGAATGCCGGCCATCGCACAGGCGCAGGACGGCGGCAGCGCTCCGATTGAGCACGTGAATGCGCTGGGATCCTGTATCGTGCACGACGGTTTCATCCCGCACATCGCGCATGTCTAACGTCGATACAGCTTGTGGACCGGGCATAGATAGTACCTCCTAGTAATGCGCGAGCGAACCGTTCCGGCGCTCACGCTCGAGCGCTCGTACGAACACGACGAGTGAGAGCGGAATCAGTATCGCACTTGCCAGTGCCAGCCACATGATATCGAAACGCAGGCTGACCATCGTGGCACCGGCCAGCGCAGCCCGCACGGCTTGAAGCCCGTGGGTGATTGGGAGCATCCAAGAAACCCATTGCAGCGGTTTTGGAAGGAGCGTCGTCGGGAAAAGCACGCCGCTGAGCAACGACGACGCGCCGCCGACGAAGAAATTAGCCGGGCCTATCTGCTTGAAGCGCAGCGTCGCCGCGGCGCTGAGAATGCCCAAAGGCAACGTCGACGTAACGATCAACGCCAAGCACACGAGGGCGACGGAGACGTTCGCATGCGCGATATTGAGCCCGAACAGCAGGGTCCCCAGCAGCAGATACCACGCAACTTGAAGCACCGTAAAGACCAATGGCCATGCCATCGATGAGAATACCAACGTCGCGCCGCTCGTCACGGAGGTGAGGATCGCCTCAAGCGTCCCCAGCACTTGATCGTTACGGATCGCTCGCTCGACACTCTGCATCGACGTCTGCATCACGGAGAAGAACGCGAGGTTCACCACCGCGTATTCAAAGTACGAGCCACGGCTGTGGAGCCCGAGCGCCATCGAGTTCGGGACCAATTTTGAGATGCACCACGTGCTGAACACCGCGATGACGATGCTCACCCATTGCATCGCGAAGTTGAGCGGATAAGCGATCGTCAGGCGGATATCGCGGACGAAAAAAGCCCAACATCGGCTCATGAGCGCTCGCTCCGGGTCATGGCCGAGAACGCGGCGCCTCGCGATTGCGAGAGCGATTCTACGCTGCGCACGCCGACGCCGGCTTCTACGAGGGTGCGTAAAATGGGGTTGAGACCGGCCCCTTGGGCGAGCGTTACCTCGAGTTCCGCGTCGGCGGCATCCTTTGCTGAACTCCTACAGTCGAGAACTCCGTCGCACGCCGTCAACGCCGTCAACAGCCGCGCGTCGTAGGACGTTAAGCGAATGCGGACGCGGGATGCCGATGCGATCGCCGCCTGGAGCTGCTCCGGGGTCTCGCCCCCTTGGATGTGCCCATCGCGGATGACGCCGATCCGATCGCACGTGCTCCACGCCTCTTCCAGGGAGTTCGTTGCGATGACGATCGTCTTTCCCGCAGCATGGCAGAGCTCATCGCGTACCAAGCTGCGCATCTCCATCGCGTGCGCGGGATCTACCGCGCGGGTCGGCTCGTCGAGGATCAGAATCGGGGCGTCTCCGAGCAACGCACGCGCCATCACCAGACGGTGTCGCATGCCGGTCGAATAGGTCGCATAATGACGATCGATGCTCTCCGCGAGATCGACCCGATCGACGACGGTGTCGATGCGGATTGCGAGGGCGCGCCCTCGCAATCCAGCCAGGTTCCCGAAAAACTCCAGGTTCTGCCGGCCGCTCAAACGATAGTAAAAGGATCGATCGTCCGCAAGCGCTACGCCGATGAGCCGGCGAACGCGCTGCGGCTCGCGGCGTGCGTCGATCCCGTCGATCAGTATTTCGCCGTGGCTTGGTATCGTTAGGGTTGCCAACATCTTAAGAAGGGTCGTTTTCCCCGCGCCGTTCGCCCCGACGATGCCGAACACGGTCGCTCGTTGCACGGTAAACGTCGCCGATTTTATAATGTTGCTGCGTTTGCCGGCAAAGGTTTTTCCGACCTTGCGTACGACGATCGCGTCGGTTTCCACAACAGCCATACTACCGGACGACGCGGCCGCGACCTAGATGTAACCGGCTCCGCCCGGGTGGGGCCGAAAGCCACCCCTCCCCTCGTAAAATGCCGAAATGCCCGCTCTGCGTAGGCACTCTTCTCGCGGTTTTTGCCCCGATCTACCCATGCGCCCGAAATCGCGCTTGCTTACAATAATGCCATGGGGAATCGGTTGAGCGTTGTCGTTCCGATCTACAATGAGGCGGAGCATCTCGACGCGCACATAACGTCGATCGACGACTACCTGGCTGCATTCTGCGGCGGGCAGCGTTCGTATGAAATTCTCGCGGTCGACGACGGCAGCAACGACGGGACGCCCGATGTCTTGCGTCGTGCGCGGCAAGCCTGCTCTTCCCTGGAGATCGTCACGCATCCGGTTAACCGGGGGCTCGATGCCGCGCTGGCGACCGGGTTCGCGGCAGCTTCGGGGGACGTTATCGTCACTTTCGATGCCGATCTCACCTATACGCCGGCCACGATCGGAGCGCTCGTCGACGCCCTCGAAAGCCATGGGGCTGCCGTCGCCGTCGCCTCGGCATATGCGCAAGCCGGCCGTTCGATCGGCGTCCCCCGGCTGCGATCGTTCTTGAGCCGGAACGCCAACCGCTATCTTTCTCTGGCGGTTCGGGGACGCTTCGCCACGCTCACTTGCATGGTACGCGCGTATAGAGCCGATGTGCTGCGCAGCCTGTACGCACCCGGTATTGTCCATGAGGGAACCTTCGGTCTGCTCTTCGCCGCGCTTAAAAATGGGGCGAACGTCGTCGAAGTTCCGGCGGTGCTCGACTGGTCCGCGCAACCGGATGCCCGCGCGCAGCGGATGCGTCCGATGCGCATAGCGCGCCATATCGCGCGCGTGTTAGAGGCCGGGATCAAGGCCCGGCCGTCCTTGCTTTTCGCGATCCCGGGCCTCATTCCGGGACTGCTTCCTGTGGTTGTCGGCGTCGCGCTCCTGGCCCGAACGCCACCGCAAACGCTCGCACTCGTCACCGCAATAACACTGGTGGTCCAATACGGCAGCCTGCTCATCCTCACGGCTCAATTAGGCGACTTCGCATTCAAACGCCGCTCAACCACGTCACGCTTACGGAGAACTTCATGCACACGATGATCCCAGCACCAGCAATCACATCCCTCGCGTTGCCCAACGACCAGGATGCCTCCGGCAGATCGTTTGGGCCCGAAGAGCGCGAAGCCTTAGACCAGGTTCTCGCGTCGGGCACCTTGACGAGCACGAAAGGAACCTTCGTAGCGCGTCTGGAGAAAGACTTCGCTCGCAGAATCGGGGCAAAACATGCGTTTGCGTGCGCGTCCGGAAGCGCGGCCATACACGTCGCCATCGCCGCCCTCGATTTAGAGCCGGGCGACGAAGTTGTCACCACTCCCATCACCGACATGGGGGCGCTCTCTCCAATTTTGTACCAGGCGGCGATCCCCGTCTTCGCCGATGTCGACCCGCTCACGTGCAATGTGACCGCCGGGACGATTGAGGCGGCGATTTCGGAGCGCACGCGGGCCATCATCGTGACGCATCTCTTCGGGAACCCCTGTGAGATGGAGGCGATCGTCGCGCTCGCACAAGAACGTGGCATCCCGCTCATCGAAGACTGCGCGCAAGCCTATGGGACGACCTATGCGAAGCGTCATGTCGGCACGTTTGGAACGATCGGCTGCTTTAGCCTCCAGCAGGGCAAGCACATCACGTGCGGCGAGGGCGGCATCGTGGTAACCGACGACGACGACGTCGCACGGCGTATGTACCTCTTCATCAATAAAGCATGGGGCTACGGCGATCCGAATCCCGACCATTATTTCCTGGCGCTTAATTATCGCTTATCCGAGTTGCAGGGAGCCGTGGCATACGCCCAGATGCAGAAGCTCGATCGCAACATCGCGGTGCGCCGCGAGCGTGCGGCAGAGCTGACCGAACGACTCCGGCTCGTGCCCGGCATCGGGACCCCGGTCGTGCCGGCGGCAGGCGTTCATACCTACTGGAAATACGCGATCCGCATCGACGAGAAAGTCTATCCCGGCGGGCCGCCCGCATTCGCAAAACTCCTTCGCGACTCCAACGTAACCTCGGCACCGCGCTATATCCAAAAGCCGTCGTTCATGTGTGAAGTCTTCCAAAAACGCCGCACCTTCGGAAAGAGCGAATTCCCGTTTTCGATCGCTCGAGCGGAGGCGGTGGACTATCGTATCGAGCGCTTCCCGGGAACGATCGAAGGGCTCGCCCACGTTCTGGTGCTGCCGATCAACGAGCGTTATACCCAGGAGCACGTGCGTTATGTAGCCGATGCGGTTGCGAGCACCGCACAGGAACTCACGGTTCAACGTGGCTAAGAGCGATCGCATCAGATTGGCGCTCGTCGGGGCGGGGGCGATCGGCGCCACCCACGTCGAAGCCGCAAAAACGTCCGACTGCCTCGACATCGTCGCGGTTTGCGACGAGCGTCCAACTGCGGCTGCGGAGTTCGAGACGCGATACGGGGCGCGCGCGTACAGTTCGGTTCCTGCCTTGATCGCCACGGAGGAACTCGACGGCGTCATCGTGGCGACCCCGCCCAACACGCATCGTCTAATCGCGGAGTTTGCCGCTTCTCGCGGCTTACACGTCCTCTGCGAAAAACCGCTAGCGCTCGACGCAACCTCCGCGCGTGCCATGTTTTCCGCTGCTCAGGATCGCGGCGTCATCCTCAGCATGGCCTCGAAGTTCCGCTTTGTCGACGACATCAGAACTGCTCGACAACTCATAAGCGATGGACGACTCGGCGAGCTTCTGCTCGTCGAGAACGCCTTTACGTCATCCCTCGACATGGGCTCCCGGTGGAACAGCAACCCCGAGATTTCGGGGGGCGGCGTGATCGTGGACAACGGCACGCATGCCCTGGACATGTTTCGCTATCTCTTGGGACCGATCCACGAAGTACGCGCGCAAGAACTACGACGCTACCAAAACCTCGCCGTCGAGGATACGGCGACCCTCATGGTACGCACGCGAAGCGGTGCATTGGCCACCAGCGACCTTTCGTGGAGCATCGACAAAGCTCTCGGGCACTTCTTGCGCATTCACGGCTCGGAGGCAACGCTCGAGATCGGATGGGCTCAGAGCCGCATGCGACTGAAATCCGATCCGCAGTGGCGCGCGATCGGCGCGGGCTATAAGAAGCTCGAATCCTTCACAAAACTGCAGCGTAATTTCGCTCAGGCGATCCGCGGCTCAGAACCGGTCGAAGTTTCGCCGGCGGACGCGATTGCATCGGTTGAAGCCGTGGAATCCGCATACGCGTCGCTTGCCAGCGGTTCGTGGGTTGCCGTGGGTTCCTCACCGCGTCGGGTGGAAGCGCTACGCGCTGCGGTGGCGCAATGAGCGTCGCAACGCTACCGAGCGTTCGCATTCACCCCACCGCCATCATCGAGGAGGATGTGCGGATCGGGGAGGGTACGGCGATTTGGAACGGCGCCCACATCCGCCACGGCACGACCCTGGGCCAAGAGTGCATCGTCGGAGAGAACACCTACATCGCCTACGACGTGCGCATCGGCAACCGTTGCAAACTCAATGCGATGGTCTACGTGTGCACCGCCGTGACGCTCGAGGACGGCGTCATGATCAGCGCGGGAACGGTGTTTACCAACGATCGCTTTCCGCGCGCAACGACGGCGGATCTTCAGTCCTTGCGATCGAGCGACCCCGACGAGGCCACACTCCCGACGCTGGTACGCGATGGTGCGACCATCGGCGCCGGGTGTACGATCGGCAACGACTTGACGGTCGGACGGTTTGCAATGGTCGGCATGGGATCGCTCGTCACCAAGAGCGTCCCGGATTTTCACCTCGTCCTGGGTAGCCCGGCGCGTTCTGTCGGGGTGGTGTGCCGTTGCGGCGAAGTTCTCTGCCGCTTCGGCAAGGAGCCGGCCGACTGCCATGCCGACGTCACCTGTACGTCGTGCGCGCGCAAGTACGCGGTTCGTCGCGGCACGGTCGTCGAACGCTGATGTCGCAGCGCGTCGCAGTCGTAGGTGGCGGGATGCTGGGCATGACGCTGGCCCTGCGTTTGGCTCGCGAAGGCCGCTCGGTCACCATTTTCGAGCGCTCGCCCAGCGTCGGCGGCCTTGCCGCTCCTTGGGAGATCGGCGGCACCACGTGGGACCGCTACTACCACGTCATCCTGCGTTCCGACGTGCGGCTCTTGGCGCTGCTCGACGAACTCGATCTTACGTCGGCATTACGTTGGAAAAGCGTCGGAAGCGCGTTCTTTATCGATGGCCGGATTCATCCGTTTTCAACCCTCGCCGACTTCGTGGCATTTCCGGCCGTGGGACCGGTCGACAAAGTACGACTGGGCCTAGGCATCCTGAAGGCAACGCGCGAGCGCGACCTCGAACATCTCGATGCGATCACGGCAGAGGAGTGGCTTCGCAAGGTATTCGGTGCGAAGCTCTACGAGCGTTTGTGGCAGCCGCTCCTGCGAGCAAAACTCGGTGACGCCTACGCGCAGGCCTCCGCGTCGTTTATCCACGCAACGATCGCGCGGTTGTTCGGCGCCAGAAAGAACTCCCAGCAACGCGAGGAATTCGGCTACGTTGAAGGCGGTTACGCAACGATCGTCGATCGCCTCACCAAGCGTCTCGCCGAGGCCGGCGTCCGGTTTAAGACCGGTGTCGATGTCACCGCGATCCGCAGGTCGGGCGCCGGCCTGGCGATAGCGTACGATTCCGCTTCAGAGACCTTCGACCGCGTTGTCGTAACGGTGCCGACCCCGATTGCCGCGCGTATCTGCGACGCACTTCCGCCGGACGAACTGCTGCGCTTACGCTCGATCCGTTACCATGGTATCGTCTGCGCATCCCTCTTGCTCGACCGGCCGCTAGGCAACGCCTACATCACCAACATCGCCGATTCGCGCATTCCGTTTACCGGCGCGATCGAGATGACGGCACTCGTCGATCGCGACACGCTCGGCGGACACTCGCTCGTATACCTCCCGCGCTACGTCGATGCTCGATCGCCGTTCTATCTGATGAACGATGCATCGATTCAGGAGTCCTTCGTGCTCGGTCTTCAACGCATGCATCGAACGTTCGATCCGTCGCAGATCCGAGCGCTACGCATATCCCGAGCCCCGTACGTCTTCGCCCTACCCGAGGTCGGCTCGGCGCGCCGCGTTCTGCCCATGCGGACCTCGGTTCCAGGCCTCTTTCTTGCGAACTCAAGCCAAATTCTGAGCGGGACGCTCAACGTGAACGAGACGATCGGCATCGCGATGCAGGCCGCGGACGCGGTCGCCGGGTGCCCCACCGGCCAAGCGGAGGCGCGCTATGAAGCCGTATGCTAGCCTCTCGCTCGACCTCGACAACGCGTGGTCGTATCTCAAAATTCACGGCGGGACCAGTTGGCAGACGTTCCCTTCGTATCTCGATCGCGTCGTTCCGCGCGTGCTGGACTTTCTCGCGCAGCGCGATCTCACCATTACGGTGTTCGTCGTCGGCCAAGACGCGGCGCTCGAGAAGAATCGCGAGAGCCTCGCGTCGATTGCGCGGGCTGGGCACGAGATCGGGAATCATTCGTTCGATCACGAGCCGTGGATCGCGCACGCCGAGTATCGGGCGGTACGCGACGAGCTCGACCGGGCTCACGCCGCGATTGCCGATGCCACCGGCCGCGAACCTCGTGGATTTCGCGGACCGGGGTTCGCAACGTCACAGACGTTACTGGACGCCTTGGTGGACGGCCGGTACGTCTATGACGCGTCCCACCTGCCCACATTTATCGGGCCGCTCTCTCGATGGTATTACTTTCGCCACGCGGATCTTTCGCCCGAAGAACGGCAGGAGCGCCACTCGCTGTTCGGCCATTTTACCGATGGTTTCAAGCGCAACGCCGCTCACCTGGTTCGCACGTCACGCGGAGCGATCGCCGAGATTCCGGTCACGACCATGCCGGTTGTCCGGACGCCGATCCATTGCAGCTACCTGCTCTATCTCGATGCCGTCTCGCCGCGCCTAGCCGACGCGTATTTCGCCTTTGCCCTGAACTTGTGCCGGATCTCCGGGGTCGAGCCGTCGCTCCTGCTCCATCCACTCGATTTCATGGGAAGCGACGACGGCTTGGACGATTTGCGCTTCTTCCCGGGAATGAGCACGCCTGCGGATCGCAAAATCGAAACCGTTTCACGCTTCATAGCGTTGTATCGACGCCGTTTTCGCGTCGGCACCATGATCGACCACGCGGAGCGCGTACTCCAATCTGCAGGCCTGGCGACCAATGATGCAGGCGTTTCGATCGGCAACGTGGTTTGAGCCCTCTACCGCGCAGCGTCGTCTACGGCGTGCTGCTGGTTCTTCTTACCTCGATGTTCGTCGGTCGCGTCACGCAGACGAAACCGAATTGGTCCTTCGACGGATACACGTATGCCATTATGATGCAGATGGACGCCGGGGTTCCCTATGCGCGGGCGCGGCACGTATCCCAGCGCTTTTACGCCGACAAGCCTCCGGCAACCAATAGCGAGACCGCTCCGTATCTGAAGACCGCATATCCACAATATTGGCAGCTCTTCGCCCCGCGACTGCTCTATCCGCGCATCGCCTCTTGGCTTTGGCCTCACTACGGCATGCAAGCGCTGCTGCTGGTATCGGAGGCATCGCTCGTTGGATGCGTGCTGCTGCTCTTTCTCTTGCTGCTGGAATATACCGGGCCGGAAGCAGCGGCGCTTCTGGCCTTCGGCTTTGCCCTGGTCCCGGAAGTGCAGTTGCTCGCGAGCGGAGCCCTCACCGACATGCTGGCCACGTTCTTTTGGCTCGGAACGTTATGGTCGATGCTTCGTTTCGCGAAGTCCGGAAGCGTACCGTGGTTGCTTGGATACGCAACATTCGCGACGCTGATGTCGCTCACGCGCCCGATCGCCTATATCCCGCTCGCTTGCGCGGCCGTATTACTGTTGGCGGGCCTGCGACAACACCGTGCTCGATTCGTGGCGGCCGCGATCAAACTCGGCGCGATCGCATTCGCGCTCTGCGTCTTGCTGGTCGTCCTCGGAGCTCGGTCCGGTAGCCCCAGCATGATCGGCATCATGCAAGGACTGCGCGCCGGCAGCCATTACCTCAATCACGGGCCGTTTGCGATGTGGTATGCCGCGCGCGTCGTTGCGGTCCTAGCGACGTTCGCCGCCGCAGCGCTCGCGCTGCTCGCTCCGGTCGTTGCCGTTCCTGCGCTTTGGCAACGCCGAATGGATGCTGACGGCGCCCTCTGTGTCGGCGCAATGCTTTCGTCGCTCGTCACGGCACTCGTCGATCCGATCGTCGGTGACGCGACGCGCGTCATCTTGGTGCCGTTACTGCCGATCCTCTGCATCGGCCTCGCGATGGCTGTCGGTGAGGGACGCGTTCGTGCTGCGGCGTAACGGCCTCGCAACGATTGCGGTGGGTTTTTTGGGCGCGATCGCCTTGTTCGCGGCCTTTGCACTGCGGCCGTATCCGGCCACCGATTTCGGCATTTTCTACTGTGCCGGCCAAGCTGTTTCCGCTCACGCCGACCCGTATCGCGTAGAGCCGCTGCGAACGTGCGAACGAAGCGTCTGGGAGACCGGCTACCTCGAAGGCTACGCCGAGCCGGCCGCATCGCCCGGTTATGTCTTACCGATGTTTACGCTCCTCTCGCGGCTCCCGTTTGCGACGGCGAAGCTGCTCTGGCTGTTACTCCTGTGTGCGGCGTTCGGCAGCGCGGTCGTTTTGCTGACGAAACTCTCCGGATTGCGCCCGCTCGCCGTGTTCGCGCTCTGCATCGTGCCGGTGGGGCTGCTGAACGTTCGTCCGGGACAGATCGGCGGCATACTGCTCGCATGCGTTGCTGCAACGGCGTTCCTGCTGCGCACCGGCCGCGAGCGGTGGGCCGTCGTGCCCGCGCTCCTGGCGATGATCGAGCCGCACGTCGGCTTGCCCGTTGTGGTGAGCCTCGCGGTCTTCGCGCCGCGCGCGCGATGGCTGCTGGGCATCGGCATCGCAGGCCTGGCGGCCCTCCATTTCGCCGTCCTTGGCATATCGACCGGCATCGAATACGCTCGCGACCTCCTGCCCGCAATGGCGCACGCCGAACTGCTCGCGGCGGATCAATACGGAATGTCGTGGCTGTTGCATCAAGGCGGCCTCCCATCAAGCCTCGCATTGCCGATCGCAACGGTGCTCTACATCGTCGCCATCGCGCTCGGGCTGGCTGCCGCCGCACGCGCGTGGAAACGTACCGGCGATGCCGCGTTGTGCGTAGCGATTCCGGTAAGCGTCGCGCTGCTGGCAACGCCGTTTCTGCACGATATCGAATTCTGCGTCGCACTCGTCGCGCCGCTGGCGGCGCTGGGGGCGACGGGCGGCGGGGTGCGTTGGCTTTGGCTCGCGGCAATCGTTGCGGTACCCTGGTATGCCTGCATCGGTGATAGCGTGCTGGGGGCTGCCTCGGTCGTAACGATCGCCCTCTTCGCGTTCTTTGCCGTGCGTCGCCCGTTGCTGCATAGCGCCGCGGCGGCGCTTGGAACGGCAGCCGGCTGCGCTATGGTGCTGCTCGCCTTACGCATACTTCCGCTGCATGCGGGCGCG
>Ga0307372_10013152_pt1 | contig 10732 bp, 9 predicted proteins | sample OX1MG_FD_202533 | JGI IMG/M metagenome (GOLD analysis project Ga0307372, IMG submission 202533) | Soil microbial communities from Risofladan, Vaasa, Finland - OX-1 | ecosystem: Environmental > Terrestrial > Soil > Coastal area > Acid sulfate soil | place: Finland: Risofladan, Vaasa | collected...
AGCAGCGCCGTGAATTGGATGAGGAACAGCGCCAGCACCACGCCGTAGAGGACCCGGTTCCGCAGCAGCGTGGCGAGGGCGATGAAGAACGGGAAGAGGACGATCACGAAGCGCGGGATCGACATCAGCGGGTGGACGTGCGACGGGCTGAGCATCGGCAGGACGAAGACGAGCGCTGCGTAGAGGCTGTAGGCCGGGCGCACCTTGATCAGGGTGTAGATCATGATCGGGATGAAGATCAGGGTGACGACCAGGTCGTAGGTCTGGCTCTCGGCGAAGCGCCAGCGCAGGTAGGCCGAGGTGAGCATCTGCCAGGTGGGGTGCGTAAACAGCTGATCGAGCCAGGTCAGGTCCAGCTGGTGGAAGGCCGCCGCGATCGTGCTCCAGGGCATCGCCCTGTAGCGCGCCCACTGGTCCTGCACGTGGATGGTCAGCAGCGGGTCGCCCCAGACCTGATCGAGGTGCCACAGGAAGAGGAGCGGCGCGAGCGCGACGAGCGCCAGCTGGGCCGCGATGCGCCACCAGCGGCGCGGGTCCCAACCGTGGCTGCGCACGAGCAGGATGCCCATCGGCAGCAGCACGAGCACGCCGGTGTTGCGGGTCAGGGCGGCCAGCGCCCCGAACAGCGTGCCCCAGCCCCAGTGCTCCGTACGGGCGAAGTAGATGGCCCCGACGGTCAGCAGCAGGAAGAGCGACTCCGTGTAGACGGCCGAGAAGTAGAACGCCGTCGGGAACAGGACCAGCAGCCAGATCGCACGCCGCGCGATCGTCTCGCCGTGGTCGAGCACGATGAGCCGGTAGAGGAGCAGTAGCGCGGCCACGAAGGTGACGTTGGAGATGATGATCCCGATGGTCGGGACGCTCCAGTTGGTGAAGGTGTGCAGGAACGCCAGCATCTCGGGATAGAGCGGCCAGAAGGCCGCGGTTGCGGGGTGGACCTCGTAGCCGCGCTCGGCGATCAGGGTGTACCAGAAGCCATCCCAGTTGCGCAGCGGCTCGAGAAAGATGTGTGCCAGCCCGGTCATGGGGCGCAGGTAGTAGCCGACCGCGGGTACCGCCGCCAGCTTGTCGGTGTACTCGGTCGCGATACCGGTGAGCGCGAGCACGAGTGCGAGGTGTACGCCAGAGGCGATGAGCGGGAGCCGCAGATCGCGGCCCAGCGCGACCAGCACGGCGCGGGGGCGCTCCACGTCCAGCGTCCGCCGCCGCCCGGTCGACCGCGCACGTTGAGGCTGGGTGAGGGTCATTGCCGGCTCTTTTCCTCCTCGAAGGCTGCACGGCACCGCGGTGCCGCCGGGAAAGGATGCCACGGACCGACCACTTGCGCTAACGCGCGGGGCCCAACGGCCGCCCCAGGCCGCGCGGTCGCGACCGCGCACGACGGCGATGTCGCGGTGGAAACGTGTATAATTGGACGAAGATTGCCGGCCGCAGTCCAATCGTGTCTATGATGTCATTGACACTGTTGCGGCCGAGCCGGGGTCCGCGAACTGCGCGACCCGGCGAGCAACGACGCAGTACGGAAGTGACGGGTGGGATGGTTCGAACGCAGGAGTCAATGCCTGCGGCCGAGCCGGCACCGGTTACGGACGACGAGAGCGAACTCCACTTTGGGTGTTCGATGTTGCGCCGCACACGTCTCTACCTGAAAGGTCGCGACCGGCCGGCCATGCGCTGCTCGCTCGGCTATTCGGTCCGGACCGAAGAGGACAAGCGACGCTGCTTGGCCGTCGAGGGTCCCAGCGAGTGCTGGCATCTGGCCGCGGCAAAGCGCGCCACGACGCAGACATCGTAGACTCCACGGGGAGCGGGTCGACGGTAACCGTGCCGGACACCGCAAGGTCATGACAGACACGACGACAGGCGGGCGTTTCGCCCGCCTGTTGCATTGTCCGGAGGTCGCGGCCCGGCCGCGGCTCAGGCCACCGCGCCGTCCACCTCGGCCGGGAAGCTCGCATTGGTGTAGACCTCCTGGACGTCGTCCAGGTCCTCCAGCGTCTCGAGCAGCTTCAGCGTGGTCTGCGCCTGGTTGCCCTCGACGTCGATGGACGCCTGGGGCACGCGCTGGATGTCGGCCTGCTGGACGTCGAGCCCGCCCGTGCGCAGCCGCTCGGCCACCTGGCTCAGGTCGGACGGGTCGGTCGTGATCACGATGTCCTCGTCGCCCGGCTCGACGTCCGTCGCCCCGGCGTCGATCGCCGCCAGGCCCACCTCGTCCGGGTCCACGCCGTTCGCCGGCACGACGATCTGTCCGACGGTGTCGAACTGCCAGGCCACGCAGCCGGTCTCGCCGAGGGTGCCGCCGTGCTTGGTGAAGGCGTGCCGCACCTCCGAGGCGGTGCGGTTGCGGTTGTCGGTCAGCGCGATCGCCAGCACCGCGACGCCGCCCGGGCCATAGCCCTCGTAGACGATCGTCTCCCAGTTCTCGGCGTCGGCTCCGGCCCCGCTTGCCTTGGTGACGGCGCGGTCGATCGTATCGCTCGGCATCCCCTCGCGCTTGGCGCGCTCGATCGCCAGCCTCAGGCGCACGTTGCCGTCCGGGTTCGCCCCGCCCTCACGGATCGAGACGTGGATCTCCCGCGACAGCTTGCTGAAGACGGCGCCCCGCTTGGAATCGGCGGCCGCCTTCTGTCGCTTGATCTGAGACCATTTGGAATGTCCTGACATCGTCGCACTCTCCGTCCCCTGCCCGAGTCACCGGATCGCTGGTCAGGTTGGTATCACCGGCCCGCGGCGCGGCGATAGCCGGTCACTGAATCGCTACGCAACGCGTGGAGCAGGGAAAAGACCCCGATCGCCGCCGGGCTCCGGTCAGACCATAATGGTCCCACATTCCGCGCGTTTCTGCAAAGTCGGGCAAACGCCCGCCACTCATGCTCGACCCGGCGGCTCGCTGGCAACGCGCGGCGGCCCGGCGAACGCCCGCCTCATCAGGACTCACGAAAATGCGGCATGACCTCGGCCTGGAACCGCTCCATCTGCGCCACCGTCGCCGCCCCATCCGGCAGGCCGAAGCCGCATATGACCTCGTCGGCCCCGGCCCGCGCGTAGGCGCGCAGCCGCTCCACCAGCTCCGCCGGCTCCCCCTGCAGCAGGGTACCGCGCCCGCTCGCCAGCATCTGACCCGCGTCCTCGCCGCCGATGCGCATCGGCAGGCGCGGCGTGACCTCCGGCATGGCTCGACCGGCCCGCTCGGCCGCCTGCCGCACCAGCGGCGCCTGCTCCACCAGTTGCTCGGCGGTGATCCCCACTGGGTGCCAGGCCGCGCCGTAGCGCCCCGCGCGGCGTCGCGCTGCCTCCGACGAGCCGCCCACCCAGATCGGCGGCCCGCCCGGCCGGGTCGGCAGCGGGCCGAACGCCACCGGCGGCAGCTGGTAGAAGCGCCCCTCGAAGGGCCGGTCGGGTTGCGTCCAGAGGTGCTGCCAGACGGCGACCGTCTCGTCGAGCTGGGCGCCCCGGTGGTGGAAGCGCCGGCCGTAGCCCAGCATCGCGAACTCCTGCTGGTTCCAGCCCGCGCCTACGCCGACGACCAGCCGGCCTCGGCAGAGAATGTCGAGCGTCGCCAGTTCCTTGGCCAGCACGATCCCGTTGCGCTGCGGCACGACCACGACTGAGATACCCAGCGTGAGCCGCTCGACCAGCGGGGCCAGATAGGCCAGCATCATCAGCGGCTCGAGGATCTCGCGGTACGGCCCGGCCTGATCCGGCGGCATGATGACGTGGTCGGTCGTCCATGCCGAGACGAAGCCCAGTCGTTCCGCGGCACGGGCGACGTCCACCACGCCCTCGACGGTGGCTCCGGCTGGGTAGGTCGGCAGCGCAATCCCAAAGCGCATCAAGCCATCCCTTCTGGCGTCGCCTGCATCGGCACGACGAGCAGGCCGCGCTCGAACGGCGTCAGCAGCTCGTAGCCGTCCGCGGTGACGCGGACGACGTCGCAGTGGCGGTAGAGGCCGATCCCCTCCATCGGCGAGGCGGGCGTGCCCGGCTCGATTGCCAGTACCATGTCCGGCTCCAGGCGCACGGCGCTGTCCGGCGTCAGCGACGGAGTCTCGTGGATCGTCAGCCCCAGGCTGTGCCCGGCGCGTCCTGCCACCGGCGCGCCGGGGAAGAGCCGGGCGATGGTCCGATTCGCCGCCTGCATCAGCTCTCCGGCCGACGCCCCGGCCCGGACCACGCCGAGCGCCGCGGCCTGCACCTCGACGACCTGGCGGCCGCTGTCGACGGCGCGCTCCGGCGGCGAGCCGTAGCAGAACGTGCGTACGATGTCGGCGCAGTAGCCGGCGACGGTCGGCCCGAAGGCGATGGTGACGAGTTGGTTCCGCTCGAGCTGACGGATGGTCGGCGGGGCGTGCGGCGCGAGCGACTTCGGTCCGAAGCCGATCAGGGTCGGGTAAGCGAAGCCGTCGGCGCCCTCGGCCAGCGCGATTCCGTCCAGCGCGGTCGCCAGCTCCACCTCGCTCAGCGCCGCGTGTAGCAGCTGCGGCACTTGACTGAGCGCGGTGATGGCGACCGCGTTGGCGCGCCGCAGCGCCGCCAGCTCGAAGGCCGACTTGACCCGCCGCGCATCGTGCAGGAGCTCGCTCGCGTCGGCGATGCGTGCCCCTTGGTAGCGGCCGGCGAGCATGCCGACCTGGCCGTAACCGGCGGTGGCGAGGTCCACACCCAGCGTGTCGCCGTTCTGGACGACCCGGTCGAGGAGCGGGCCCGGCTCGCTGGCGAGGACGCCCCCCGCGGGCGCCCCCTCGTAGTAGATCTCGGTCCGCTCGAGGAGTGAGGGGTACCAGACCGGCTCCAGCGCGAGACGGCGGTCAACGCTCGGCGCGATCAGCAGCGCCTCGGCCGGCGCGTCGGTGCGCAGCGCCACCGCGGTCAAGCGGGTGTGCAGCGTCGTGCGGAAGCCCGACAGGTAGTAGACGTTGGCCGGGTCGAGTACGGCCAGCGCGTCGATGCCCCGCTCGCGGGCCTTCCCGGCGACGGCCTCGAGCCGGCCGCGGATCTCCGCCCGGGTCGGGCGCAGCTCGGTCGCGCTCATCCCTCCGCCTCCGTCATCTGGGCCGGCGCCGGGTGGTGGGGCACGCCGCCCCAGGCACGGGCCGCCTCGGCCACGTCGGCGCAGCGCGCGAACCAGACCCCCTCGTGCGCCTCGATGTGCTCGATCAGCCGCTCGAGCGCCCGGACGCGGGCGGGCCGGCCCGAGTAGCGCGGGTGGCAGATGAGCATGAAGTAGCCGGTCATCTCCCAGGCGGCGTCGAACTCGTCGATCCAGAGGTCGATCACCTCCTCCGGCCGCCGGATGGTGCCGGGGTGGGCGTAGAAGACGGCGTCGTCGAGCGGCCAGGACCAGGGCAGCTCGGTGAGCTCCTCGGTCCGGTCGGCGCCGATGCGCATCAGATAGGGCAGGTCGTCGTCGCCGAACGAGCTGTCGTAGCCGTAGCCCGCCTCGTGGAGCGTCTGGAGCGTGCGCGTGGTGGTCAACCCGGCCGGAGCGCGCCAGCCCAGGGGCCGCCGGCCGGTCGCCTCGGCCACGGCGTCGGTCGCGCGGGCGACCAGCTCGGCCTCGCGCTCGTGGCTGAGCTGGCTCCACTGCTCGTGCATCCAGCCGTGGACGCCGACCTCGTGGCCGCGGTCGATGATCTCTTTGGCGAGCGCGGCGTATCTGCGCGCGTTCCAGCCCTCGACGAAGAAGGTGGCCGGGACGGAATGGCGGTCGAGCAGGTCGAGCACGCGCTCGACGCCGCGGCGCGGCGCGTAGACGCCGTCCGCGTTGGCGCCCCCGGCGTGGCCGTAGCGCAGCAGGTCGAACGACTCGCCGAAGTTGTCGAAGGTCAGCATGACGGCGCAGCGGGCCCCGTTGGGCCAGGTTGGTCGTTCGAGCGGCATCTCGCCCCTCCCTCCACTCGTCCGCGGGTGCGGGACCCGGCCCCAGGTCGGGCCGCGAGCCCCGCACCATCATCGGCCGTGGCGGGGAGACGTCAAGGTCGGACCGGGACCCGACCCCCGCGCTCACGGCAGCGGGACGGACTTCCCCTCGGTGTAGCGCGTCTCGCCTCCCGGAGTGATCACCGTCACGCCACGCTGCCCCCAGACGCGGTACTCGCCCCGCCGGCCCACCAGCGCCGTGAGCCCGTCGATGCCAACCAGCGTCACCCCCGGCGGCCGCCGATCGACCAGCGCGGTCACCCTCCCCGCCAGTTCGTCGAAGTGCGGGATCACCAGGATGCCGGGCACCAGGCCCAGCCCCGGCCGTGTCGCATCCCACGCCCGGCCGTCGACCATCGTGCCCGCCAGCACCATCGCCCCCGCCGAACAGCCCGCGACGATCCCGCCGGCCGCGTGGACCGCCTGGATCGCCTGCCAGGCCGGGCTGTCTTGCAGGGTCTCACGCAGGTGGCGCGGCGACCCACCGGACAGGTAGACGAAGTTGGACTCGCTGATCCGCGCGACCAGGGCCGGCAGGTGCGCATCGTCGCGCGTGAGCAGCATCACCGGCTCGACGGCGACCCCCAGCCGCGTGAAGTGCTCGACGCCCATCCGCGCCCAGCGCTCGGGCACGCCGGGGCCGTCGGGCGCGGAGGCGGTGGGGAGGACGACCACCCGCGCCGGACCGGCGAGTCGATCGAGCAGCCGCCGGTCGACCGGCTCCATGGCCGGCAGGTACTCGCCCGCCCCGACCAGGACGACGGTGCCGCCGGTGTCATCTCGCGGGGCGATCTCGGCCATCGATCTCCTCCTCTGGTCTTGCCGGCCATACGACGGTGCGACCGTCCCACCCAGTATCCACCGTGGAAGCAGCATACGGACGCGCCGCGAGTGAGCACCAGGCTTCCCGGCGTCGATGGCTCGCGAGACGGCTCGGAAACGCGGCGGGGAAAGAGCGAGACGCGGCAGCTCAGACGAGTCCGTGCTCGAGGTCGAAGCCGTCTGCGGTGGATCGTTCCCTTGCGTCCGCGTCTATTTGACCGCGGCACTCGCCGGTGACATCACCCCGAGATCCCGCCACGGCAGGTACCATGGGTCAGCCGCGGTCGCGCGGCGAGATCATCCGATCGGACAGGAGGGTCGAATGCACGACTACAGCAGGGACGTGGTGCTGGTGACCGGGGCCGGCGCCGGCATCGGGCTTGGCATCGCACGGGGCTTCTACGAGGCGGGCGCGAGAGTTGCCCTGGCCGACTTCCGGCCCGAGGCGCTCGCGCGTGCCGCCGCGAGCCTGCCGGACTCATCGCGCGTCTTCACCCAGATGGTGGACGTGCGCGAAGGCGCCCAGGTGCGCGACTTCGTCGACACCGCGGAGCGCACCCTTGGCCCGCTCACGGTCGCCGTCTCCAACGCCGGCATCTACCCGAACACGCCGGTGCTCGAGATGAGCCAGGACGAGTGGGACCGGGTGATGGAGACCAACGTGCGCGGCACCTTCCTGACCTGCCAGGCGGTCGGGCGGCGCATGGTCGAGCGCGGGCGGGGAGGCAAGCTCATCACCATCTCCTCGGGCGCCTGGCAGAGCGGCCGGGTCGGCGCGTCGCACTACTGCGCCTCGAAAGCCGGCGTGGTCATGTTCACCAAGGTGCTGGCGCTCGAGCTGGCGCCGCACCACGTCAACGTCAACTGCATCGCGCCGGGGCTGATCGAGGTGCACAGCGAGGTGTCGCCGATCTCGGACGAATACACGGCGACGCTGACCAAGAGCATCCCCTGGGGTCGGATCGGCCAGCCGGAGGACATCGCCCGCGCGGCGCTCTTCCTCGCCTCGCCGGACGCCGACTTCATTACCGGCGAGGTGCTGGCGGTCAACGGCGGCAGTTCGGCCGGGCGCGCCTTCCTGCCGCTGAGCACGCCGCGCGGGACGTAGCGTCTCCCCCAACTGAATACGAGGGCGGGTTTCAAACCCGCCCTACAGGTCGAATTCGTATGTCACCCGGTTTTGGCGTAAGACCCGTCAGTCGAGCGCTATGGCACGTCCCGCACGGCGATTCTCGCCACCCGACTCCCGCGTTCGATCGGGTTCGTCGTAGCACGTGGTATCCCTCGGTTGGCCGTCGACCTCATTTCGGACCTGCACGCGGCGGGCTCCCACGCGAGCGTCGTGCTGGCCGACAGCCGGCGTCGGGAGAGCGGGGCCGTCCGGGCCGCCCTGCACCGGCCGCGACTCTCTCCGCTGCCGCACCTCGCCGCCGGGTTGAAGGGCCTGTGCGCCTCGATGAATACCTGCCATCCCTGGTTCCCCTCAAGACAGACGAGGGATACGGCGCGGTTTTGGAACGAATTTGACACGTCTGACCGGCGCCGTGTGACGCGTCTGCCTCACGATCTCCCCGACAATACAGGCACCCGGGGCGCCCGCCGTGGGCATCCGGCCGGGAGAAAGCGGGATCACCATGAGAGCGCCGACTGCCGCCTACATCGAGGTGATGACCACCGCTCGGGGAAGACTCCTGCGCCGGCAGGATGATCTCCTCCACCTGCGCCAGATGCTGGCGAGCGACCTCAGCGACTCAACGGCGAGCCAGGGGGCCGAAGGCGCCGTCGCCACGCACCTCGCGGACGCGGCCTCGGACATGGTCGTCGCCGAGGGCAGTCTGAGTGACCTGCGCAGCCTGGAGGCCGAGTTCGCCGAGATCGATCTGGCGCTGGAGCGGATCGAGCGCGGGGTCTACGGACTCTGCGTCGACTGCGGCGAGCCGATCGATCCGGCACGGATGAAGGCGTTGCCGTCCGCCCTGCGCTGTGTCCGCTGCCAGTCGCACCACGAGTACGCACTGACACGCTGATCTCGCCCGGCAGCCGTCCGGGCTCGCCACGCGCCCAGGGCCACGGGATCACCCGATCGGTCGCGCCGCGGTAGCCGATGCCCTACACTCTGTCGTCAATGCCGGGGCGGCCGTGACGACGGCGCGGAGGGGCGCAGCGATGGCATCGGAATCCAGCACGACCCGGCCGGGGGCCACCCTCGGGCTGATCGGTGCCGGGCACCTGATGAGCCACTTCTGGACGCTGACGCTGCCGCCGCTCTTCCCGGTGCTCGCGCTGGTCTTCCACGTCGACTTTTTCCAGCTCGGCCTGCTGGTGACCGGGTATACGGTCACCAACGCCGCCTTCCAGATCCCCTTCGGCTACCTGGCCGACCGCTACGGCCCCAAGCCGATCCTGATCGGCGGGCTGCTGCTCGATGGGCTGGCCTTTGCCCTCTGCGCGCTGGCGCCCAGCTACGGCGTGCTGATCGTCCTGGTGCTGCTGGCCGGCGTCGGCCAGGCGGTCTTCCATCCGGCCGACTACGCGATCCTCTCGGCGCTCTTCCCGCGCGAGCGGGCCGGCAAGCCCTACAGCGTCCACACCTTCACCGGCTTTGCCGGCAGCGCGATCGCCCCGGTGGCGATCGCCGGGCTCAACCACGCCTTCGGCTGGCAGGTCGCCCTCGCCGTCGCCGGACTGGTCGGCGTCGTCATCGCCGTGGTCGTCGCGCTCACACTGAGCCCGCCGGCGCTGCAGCCGGCTCCGGCTCCGACGACCACCGCGCCCGCGGCAGAGCAGCGCGGCGCCGGCTACCGCCTCTTCTTTAGCGAGGCGCTCCTGCTCCTCTTCGGGTTCTTCATCTTCACCTCGATGTTCAGCTCCGGCCTGCAGTCGTTCCTGCCGTCGACCCTGACCAGGCTCTACCCACTCACGGTCAGCCGCGCGAATGTGGTGCTGACCGTCTACCTCACCGTGCTCGCCGTCAGCGTGCTGGCCGGCGGCTTCATCGCCGACCGCGTGCACAACTACGCCCGCGTCATCGCCATCACCTTCACGGCCGGCATGGCGCTGATGTTCGTGATCGCGGTGGTGCACGTCCCCGCCTGGCTGCTCTTCCCGCTCTTCGCGCTGGCCGGCGCGCTGCAGGGCGTGATCATGCCGAGCCGCGACAAGATGGTGCGCGAGTCGACGCCCGAGGGCGCGGCCGGCAAGAGCTTCGGGTTCGTCTCGGTCGCGATGAACCTCGGCGGGGTCGTGTCGCTCCCGCTGCTCGGGGCGCTGCTGGACCACGGCGAGCCCAACGTCATCTTCTGGTCCCTCGCGCTCTTCATGCTGGCCGCGACCGCCACCGTGATGATCCCGACCCTGCCAAGCCGGTCACGCCCACGCAGCGACGAGCGCCTGCCGGTCTGACCCGGGTTCCCGACCGCCGGCGACACCCGCGAACCTCCGCTCCGTACCCTCGTGGCCCGCCGGTTGCGTAAGGGTCCGGGCGCGCGGCCGTAACGCCACGCGTCTGGTGGAAAGGAGCGTTCGATGCCACTTATCCTGGTCATCATCCTGGTGATCCTGCTGCTCGCCGCGATCCCGGCCTGGCCGTACAGCCGCGGCTGGGGCTACTATCCCGGCGGCGGGCTCGGGCTGATCCTCCTGATCGTGGTCATCCTCTGGCTGCTGGGCGTGATCTAGACGCGGCACACGGCATGACAGCAACACGCGCACCTGCCCGGGTCCTGCCGAGCAGGTGCGTCGTCGTTCGGGCCGCGTCGGGGTTTGCCGGTCGCTCCGATCGGCCTCGCGCGCATGCCCGGCGCTGAGCCGCCGCGCACATCGCGAAAAGCCCGCCGAGGCGGGCTGCGCTACGAGTCCGACCCGCGGCAGCGCGATGAGTCGCGTCCGGCCCCGCCGATTGGACGAACCGGTGTGCCCGGCTCAGGCGACGATGTCGCGCCCCGCGGCGAGCCGGCGATACTCGCCGGTGTCGATGATGGCGCGCAGG
>Ga0307372_10013156_pt1 | contig 10730 bp, 7 predicted proteins | sample OX1MG_FD_202533 | JGI IMG/M metagenome (GOLD analysis project Ga0307372, IMG submission 202533) | Soil microbial communities from Risofladan, Vaasa, Finland - OX-1 | ecosystem: Environmental > Terrestrial > Soil > Coastal area > Acid sulfate soil | place: Finland: Risofladan, Vaasa | collected...
GCACAATCTTGTGACCGGGCTCGATTTTGGTGAGGGTGGAATTAACCGTGTTGAGATCTACGACAATTCCGCCAACCTTGCCGATGAGAAAGACTTGCGACGGATCATGAGCATGCGCCAAGGTCGCGTGACCTCTCTTGCCAGCGACGTTCCTGGTTGGCTTGACCACTTGCTGAAAGGCACAAAATTCGAGATCGCTGCCGTCCGCGCATTTTTGCAGCTTCGGGCCAGCCGGCGCACGCACAACCTCGGCCGCTAACGACTTCGTTGCCGTTTTTTGATACCTCTTTCGCAACAGATCAGGATTCGCTACCCGAAGAGAGTTTTGAAGTTGTCATCCAAGAATTTCTGGAATAGCTGGGCCGTTGTGGGATTGGAATTGACAACGGCTCCGTAAAGGACCTTGGTAGGCGAGGGGGGAAGCACCCTACGCCCACCAATTTCGAAACCGTTTAATAGTCGGCGATGTCCTTTATCCTGCCCGTGACGGCGAGCACAATTGTTTTCGGTAGAGAATTCCTTTCAATGCTGGCCCTTTCTGCAGATACAACCACTTGATTTATCCTAAAGAAGTGCGCATGGTGGGATCGTTCGTATCTATGACGACGATGCGGCGGGGTTCCGATCGCCGCGTCAGTAACTCACGAAGTCTCAATTGCCCTTGCAGGGCTACGTCGACAAATCTGATTGCCACGGCTACTGGGGGTGAAGGGAGGAGTTTTTTCGGCATGGGTTAGCTGATCCTAAGGTAGGATATCGCAGAATAGGTCATGCTGCGAGGGCCTCTCATTTACATGACGAGTGGATCAATAGGCCGGGTCGAGGATAGCCTGGCGTTTTCGAAATAAGTGTGGTGTCATTACATGTCATTACGATGTCCTCGTCAACTCTGAAGGCCATATGACAAAGAGATCGAAGAAGAAAGGGCGAACAGGCAAGCCTCTGCAAGTTTACTTTCCGGACGAACAGAGAGACCAGCTACGGAAAATCGCGAAAGAACGTAGGCTGCCCGAGTCCGAAGTTGTCCGTGCAGCGGTTGAAATCTTCGTGGCTCGGATTTCGTCGGGACAATTGGAGCTAGGACTAAATATTTCGAAGGAGTGAGGTTTATGCCAGGCGCACCACAATACAGGTTTTCTGGGCACGAATCGTTCCCATGTAGATATGCATGGCTGCCCAAAGCTTTCCGGACTATTGGTGACGATCCCGACGTGTTCTCCAACGAAGAGGACGCGATGGTGAAACTCGGGGTGGGAAAGAATATGGTTCGATCCATCCGCTTTTGGATGCAGGTCAGCGGCATCGCTCGCGCCCGAAAACACGGCGGATACGAGCGAACCGAATTCGGCAAAGTCCTTCTCAAGCGCGGCGGGGCTGACCCCTATCTGGAGGATCGCCGGACGCTTTGGCTGATTCATTGGCAGATGGCTACGCAAGTGTCCGAGCCGCTTTTCGCATGGGACTATCTCCTCAATGGTTGGTTGGGTTCGACGTTCTCGAGGACCGAGGTGCTGGAAGGATTTCGAATTCAGAGTGCAAAACTTGGGAGAAAATTGTCGTCCGTCACTCTCGCCCAACACTTTGACACGTTCCTGCATACCTATGTGCCGACGCAGGGCAAGAAATCGGACGTGCAAGAAGACACACTCGACTGCCCCCTGGTCGAGTTGGAACTGATTCATAGGGCTGGGGAGCGTAGCTTGGAGATGTCCGACAGCCGGGAGACTTTGTACGGGCTTAATCGCGACAAAAAGGATGGCATCACCGGCAGGTTGTTCGCCTTCTCTTTACAAGATTTTTGGAACAAGTGTTTGGCGCATGAAGCCACCTTGAAGTTGGGCGATCTTGCGAACGCACGCTATTCGCCGGGCCGCGTTTTTCAGTTGTCGGAGTGGGATATTCGGGAGCGGTTGGAACATCTCGAAGAGGATTCGGATCGGGCATTTCGATTTGAAGAGACCGCCTTGTTCCAGCGCATCACACGGATGAAGACGCTGGATTCATCGGAATTCTTATCTTCGATCTATGAAAGTGAGGTCATCCGTGCCTGAGAAAAGAATCAGCAGCGTCCTCCACATCGAAAGAAGGTTCCTTCGCTCAGTTCAACTAGAGCGGGACTATAAGGATCCTTCTGCTCTCGCTGGTTATGTTGTGACGGACCAAATTCGTAGCTGTGTTCACCGGTTGGTTTTGGGATTGAATCCAAATTCCGGACAACGCGCTTGGCGTATCACTGGAGACTACGGGTCCGGAAAATCGGCATTTGCATTGTTGCTTGCTCATCTGTTGGGGCATTTTTCGTCCGGAACGCCGCGTAGTTCGTTGCGAACGGCACATGTTCACTCATTCGACGTTGGAAATCCGCGTCTCCTGCCCATTCTTGTTACCGGATCTCGCGAGTCTCTAAGCGTAGCGTTGTTGCGATCTCTCGTTCGCGACGCAAGCCAGGTTTTGCGAACCGATCGAAAACTGCTGCGAAAAGCACAGGGACTTTTGGAACGGAGCGCAGGCGAAGTTCGGGACGAAGAGGTTGTGGAAGTATTGCAAGGAGTGGTGCGAGCGGCGCGCGTTTCGCGTAAAGCCGAGGGCATCCTTCTCCTCGTTGATGAATTGGGAAAATTTCTGGAATTCGGAGTGCTGCATCCAGACAGACAGGACATCTATCTCCTGCAGAGGATCGCTGAAGCTGCGTCTCACAGCGGCGAGGAGCCCCTGTTCGTCGTTGGCCTTCTCCATCAAGGATTCAGCGCCTATGCAGAGAACCTCTCGCCTACGGCACAGCGTGAGTGGGAAAAAGTCGCGGGGCGTTTTGAGGAGATGGTGTTTGCGCAGCCTCTTTCCGATGTTGCGAGTCTTGTCTGCGACGCTCTCAATGTGAAAAACGATCTGCTGTCGCGAGGGGTGAATACCATCGCTAGAGCAGGAATGGACAAGACGATCGGAATTGGATGGTACGGCGCCGGCGTTTCACGCCAAAAGCTAGTACAACTCGCGACGCGCTTGTATCCACTTCATCCAACGTTGCTACCCGTGTTGGTCCAGCTGTTTCGGCGGTTCGGTCAGAACGAAAGGTCGCTCTTCGGTTTTATGTTTTCGACTGAGCCCTTTGGACTGGTGGAATTTGCGAGCACACGCAATGTTGGGCCTGGTTCTTTCTATCAAATACACAACCTCTATGATTATGCGCGAGCATCCTTTGGAAACCGCTTGAGCGCGCAGAGCTTTCGCAGCCATTGGAATCACATCGAATCGTTGATCGAAAGTTTTCATACCAACGACGAGGCTGAACTGCGCATCCTGAAGACCGTCGGACTGTTGAACGTGATTGATTCCGGCCATCTTCTGGCAACCGAAGAGGCTATTTGCACAAGCGTGTGCGCGGAGACGGACGAAGAGAGAAAATCCGTTATCACGGCTGTGCGCCGGCTTGGGCACAAGGGTGTTCTTTATAATCGCGGGGCCGTCGGGGGATATTGTCTTTGGCCACATACGAGCGTGAATTTGGAGACCGCGTACGAAGAAGCCAGCCGCGCCATGGGGCGGAAACACCAATCTGTCATCGAGGAAGCTCGGCAACATTTAACAAACCGCCCACTTGTGGCAAGGCGACACTATATCGAGACCGGGAATCTACGGCACTTTTCGGTCGAGTATGTGGATGTAGACGGTTTAGAAGAAGTGGCAGGGAGAGATTCAGACTCCGCCGACGGAAATTTGATTGTCGTTCTGTGCGAAACGAAAGACCAACGCGAACGGGCTATTGCGAAGGCCCAATCAGGGTCGTTACGCGCGAGAAAGAGTGTGTTAATCTCCGTTTCGCAACCGCTGGAGACGTTGGGAGGGCTGGTCCAAGAGGTGCGCCGTTGGGAGCATGTCCGCGACCATACGAAGCAACTGGTTCATGACAAATTCGCATTTGACGAGCTGTCCAGACAACTCAGTACTGCCCGGCAAGCCCTAGTCAAGCGGGTTGGTGCGGTTGCCGGAGTGCACGGAACCGGAGAAACCAATCTAGAATGGTTTTCAGGTGGCAAGAAGTTAGCCATCCAATCCGGAAAAGCCTTGACTAGCCACTTGTCGGTGCTCTGCAGCGAAGTTTACAGTTCTGCGCCGTGCGTGCACAACGAGTTGGTCAATCGGCGCATGCTGAGTTCGGCGGCTGCGGCGGCACGAACGCGCTTGGTCGAGGGAATTTTTCGATCCGCGAGCCAGGAGTATCTCGGGATGGACCCAGGCAAGAAACCCCCTGAAATGTCGATGTACTTGTCGCTCCTCAAGGGAACAGGTATCCATCGTCGTGAGAAGGATTCCTGGGGATTGAAGATTCCTGCGGCGGGGAGTGACCCTTCGAATTTAGCCGGCGCATTCGGTAGAATCCGGGAGATTCTTGTCTCCGCCAACATGGGTCGCGTATCCGTTGCACATATATTCGCAGAGCTGCGTAAACCTCCTTTCGGCGTGCGCGACGGTCTCTTGCCGATTCTCTTGGCGGTGTTTGCGTCCGCGCACGAACAGCATGTTGCCTTCTACGATGGCGGCGTTTTCCTCCCGGAAATGTCGGGACTTGATACGATGCGCGTAGGCAAGCGACCTGAGGTATTCGAAATGCAGTATTGCGACGTGGGTGGGGTGCGTTCAGAGCTATTCTCGAAACTCTTGGATTTAATCGCATCGCCGGCGACTTCCAAGCCGCAGCCCGCGTTGCTCGACGTAGTCCGACCGCTGTGTGTGTTCGCAGCACAACTACCGCCGTACACGCGCAACACGCGACAGCTACCGAAGATAGCGATGGAGGTCCGCGAAATCCTAATGAGTGCCGTAGAGCCAGCCGGTTTGGTATTCCGAGAATTGCCGAGAGTCTGCGGGTTTGAGGAGTTTACGAGCTCCGGGAGAATTGAGCGGAAGCGAATCGAAGGCTTCGTCCGAGCCCTGCGAGGAGCGCTCAGCGACCTGCAAATGGCCTACCCACGGATGCTCGATCGAATCAAAGCCGCCGTGGTTGAGGCGCTTCGAGGAGAGAAAGCATTTGGCGAGTTTCGCATTGATCTTTCAAGGCGAGCAAAGCAAGTAACGATCGGAGTGACGGAACCGCAGCTGAAAGCGTTCTGCAATCGGTTAATCGATGCCGGCCTCGACGACACGGCCTGGATCGGGTCACTCGGAAGTCTACTGTGCTCGGTTCCACCGGAGAAATGGATGGACTCCGACTACGAGCGTTTTCTACAAGAGTTGCAGCAACACGCTGCACGTTTTGAACGAGTGGAAGCGATAACGTTCCAGACGAGTGACACGAGAACCGACTCCGCACCAGTACGGGTGTGTTTAACGGCCGGTGATGGCTCGGAGGTGCAGAAAGTGATTTTCGTGGACCGGATGCAGGATGAACGGTTGCGCGATTTTCAGGGAAGGCTCGAGTCGATGGTGAAAGAGCACAAGCTCGCCGCGCAGAGCGCCATCGCGCAGGCGTTGTGGACGGCTCTGGCGTCGGAGGAAGCATGAAGCAGGCATCGTCGGGCAAGACGCGGCACATCCTGAGCCTCTCCGGCGGAAAGGACAGCGCGGCCCTCGCGGTGTACATGCGTGATCGAGTTCCCGATATGGAATACATATTTCATGACACGGGCCACGAACTGCCGGAGACTTACCAATACCTTGCGCGGCTCGAAGCCTATCTCGGAAAGAAGGTTCAAGCGACACGGCCGGACTACAACTTCGACAAATGGCTGCAAATCTATGGCGGTATGATTCCTTCGAGCAGGCGACGGTGGTGCACAAGAAAGCTGAAGTTGGAGCCGTTTGAAAGCTTCGTCGGAACGGATCCAGTAGTGAACTATATCGGGCAATATCCAGGCGGTGTACCCGTTTCGTGAAGCGGGCCTCAAGCTCCGCGATATCCATCAGATTCTGGAGGATGCGGGTTTGGGCATGCCTTCGTATACGATCTGGGGCCGTACACGATCTGGTTGTTACTTCTGTTTTTTTCAGCAAAAGATCGAGTGGGTGCGGCTCAAGGAAACGCATCCGCATCTTTTTCAAAAGGCCAAGGAATTCGAATCGGCCGATACGTCCACCGGAAACAAGTTTTTCTGGAGTGAGAACGAATCGCTTGCGGAATTGGAACGTCCTGAGCGAATGGAAGAAATTAAACGAAAGTGGGAGCAGAGTCGAGAAAAAACAAAAAAAGGTTCTGACAAGTTATTTCAGATTCTCGGTCAGGGGGAATTGGACGAGCCGGAAAGGGAAGGCTGTTTGATCTGCACTATCTAAACCATATATGGCCTTCCGAATTTCAGCACGAACCTTGTTGGCGCTTGGCGCCGAGCTGATCAGTTCGGATGACGTCGCCATTTATGAACTCGTGAAAAACGCAATCGACGCAAAATCAAAGAATGGCGTCGAGATCCACATCCACGTTGCTCTCTCCCACAGCGCTTTCGCCCAGTCGATGCAGGAGCTCCAGAATGCAAAGCCACCCTCGCTTTTGGAGGTGAAGGCTCGAATCATCGGCCGCGTGGAAGCAACGTGTGAGCCGGAAATCATGAAACATTTCAAGGTGCAAATCGAAAGTTGCCCCTCGCTTGAGGTTCTTCAAACCAAGCTACCGTCGATTTACGCAAAGACGAGTTGGCTTGAAATTCGGGACACCGGCGTGGGAATGAGCGCCAGCGACATTGTGGAACGATATCTCGTCATTGGGACACCTGTACGCAAGAGGGAAGTAGAAAAAGCGGAATTGGAATTCGCGAGAAAATTGTCCGAGGGCAAGAGCGTTCCGGCCGCCGTTCCCTACCTCGGTGAAAAAGGCGTCGGAAGATTGTCAGCCATGCGGCTAGGTTGGGGATTTCATCTAGAAACCGCGACAGAGAGTGACAAAGTCGTGAACCAACTGAATATCGATTGGCGGAGCTTCGAAAACCTGGATATGTACTTGGAAGACGTAGAAGTGAAGCCGAGCCGCAACGGACCCAAACCTAGTGCCTCTTGGAGCGGCACGACCATCAAGATTTCGGGCCTGAGCGGAAACTGGTCGCCCCGTCGGATTCGAGATTTGGCAGTCAGCGAGTTCGCCAGGATCTCCGACCCGTTTTCGATTGGCAAGCGACGATTTCGGATTGCCGTTTTCTTCAATGGGGAACGGGTAGACATTCCGCGGATGGATCAAGAGATTCTGAAAGCCGCACACTCGACGGTGAAAGCGTCCTACACACTCCAGGCAGGTTCGCCGACGCTCGATGTGTACATGACCTTCCAGGGGCCCGAACGGAAGGAAGACAAGCATCTGAGCTTCGAGCGGTTCGACATTTCCGCAATGATGGATGACGCCGATCAGGAAATTCCACCATATGCCCTGCGGACCGTAGGACCGTTCGAGATCGAAGCGTATTGGTACAACCGGCAAAAGCTGCGAGGGATCGATTCCATTGGCAACCTGAACGCTGTGCGCGATCTGCAGAGACGCTGGTCGGGGATCATGTTGTTTCGCGACGGCTATCGCGTTCTCCCCTACGGCGAAGAGAAAGATGATTGGCTCGGACTGGACCGCCGTGCGTTGGCGTCCCCCGGGTACAAACTCAACAAGTTGCAGTTTATCGGTAGGGTTCAGATATCGCGCCTCGCCAATCCGCAGTTGTTGGACCAGACCAACCGGGAAGGCCTGAAGGAAGGCGCGGAGAAATATGTCTTCGTCGAGATCCTTAAGTACGTCATCCAGAACCTTTTGCGAAACTTCATGGACGAAGTGGAGAAGAGCCAGAAACACGTTGATATTGATGTGGAGCAGTTGGAGCAAAGAACCTCCACACTCGAAAGTCGAGCGACTGATGCGATTCGGCGGCTGAAACAGCTCCATTCAGACAGTAATGTTGAACTCGAAGACCTTCGCCTGATGTTTGCGCAGCTCAAAGAATATTTTGACCAAGCCCGGGTCTTGGCCGAACAAGCTGAGGATGAAAGGGCGCGCTTGATTCAGCTGGCCGGTATCGGTCTGTTGCTGGAAGTAGTCGCGCACGAGTTGGCGCGTTCCACGGAGACGGCCATGAAATCGCTATCGAATGCGCAGACCGAGAACCTGCCGGAAGAAACCGCCGCCACCTTGAAAGTGCTTCGTACCGAAATGCAAAACATGAACCGGCGTCTTCGCGTTCTCGATCCCTTGAGCGTGTCGGGCAGGCAGCGAAAAGAAACATTCGACTTGGCGGGCCTCATCAAGGATATTTTCGACGGTCGTAGCCGTCAGTTCGAGCGCCATCGCATCAAATCTCCGATCAAGATTCGAGGAGGGAACAGTTTTCCGGTCACCGGCGTCAAGGGCATGTATGTGCAAATCATCGAGAATCTAACATCGAATTCGGTCTTTTGGTTGAAGAAGGAGTCACAGGAGAATCCTACGTTCCGGCCGGAAATCCAGATCGAACTCGATGTCAAGGAGAGGCGCCTTGTTTTTCGGGACAACGGCCCGGGGATCAGCACGGCCTTAAAAGAGGAGGTGTTTAAGCCCTTTTTTTCCACGAAAGACCGCCGGCGGCGACAAGGACTTGGACTCTACATTGCGCGCGAATGCGCAGCCTATAATGACGCGCGATTGTTTCTTTCGGATGAGAATACGGAACACCGGACCCGCCTGAATACCTTTGTTCTGGAACTGCCGGAGCCCTAATGCTAGAAGAACTGTCAACAATACTGGCAACCGAAGGTATCACGACCGCAGCGATCATTGACGATGTCTTTGATACAACGCCTTTGTCGAACGACATAGACGATGCCTCGTGGAACGTGTTCCTCGACGATCAATCTGAAGTCGAAATCGGCATTGTGCGAGAGGGATATGGAGTTTCCGAGCCCGACTCCCGCTGGGACGAATTGCGCAGAGACGATAATTTCATTCGGTTTCTGTGGGAACAGAGAACACGCAGCACCGTGTTTGAGGCCTTATTTCGCGACTATGTCGGGAGGACGAACGGCGGGAAGCAGCTTCTAGAGCCGCTACGCGTGTTGTTGTTCGAGCAGTTGCATCTGGCAGGGGGCACATTCGGTTCGCGGGAAGAGCATGCCGGAGAGGGGGCGCAGCTACTCTTTTTGGATCTATTCCTTGGCTCCCACCAGGATGAGGAGGCGAAGGGCAGAGCATTGGATCGGGTGAGGAGGATCGTTGCTCCCCGGAGGGAGTCCCCACCCATTATTGTTCTGATGTCGTCCAGCGTACGACTGCAGTCGATGCGGGATGCTTTTCGTGATGAGGCGGAGCTCTTGGGTTGTCAGTTTCGCACGGTTCAAAAAAGCGCGTTGAGCGAGCAAACGGAGATCGAGGAGCTGCTGTTTCGACTGGCCTCGTCTTATCAAAGATCCTTGCAGTTGACAGGATTCCTAGTCTCTTGGGATCAAGCGCTAGACGACGCTTCCAAGAGGTTTTTGAAATCGGTACGACGTCTGGACCTCCGAGATTACGCCGACTTGCAGGATCTCATTCTGACGGCCGAAGGCGAACTGATTGGGGCGTATCTCCTCGAAGTGTTCGGCCAATATTTTCAATTTGAGCTGGAACAGGATGCCCGCCTTTCGGCCGCAGCGCTCAAGCTCAACGAGATGAGCTGGGAAAATTATCCGGCTCCCCATTTTCTGCCGGCCCCTGTTTCCGGGGAAATCGCCGACGGAATGATGTTCCGCAGTTCCAAACTTTTGTCGAAGACGGGCACCATCGAGTTCGGTGATGTTCTCTTCTCCGCGCGTGTGGATGCCTTGGGGGAAGGCGCGGAACCAGTCGCGGATTTCGGCAAAGGAGAACGCATCGCCCTTCTGGCCACGTCGGCAGAATGCGACCTGCAGCATGGCAATGTGAAAAGGATACTGTTCATCGCGGGTGTCGCCAAGCCCTCGGAGCTAGTCATGCACAGAAGGCAGCGTGCGGAATTGACTCCGGTTCTCTTGCACAACGATCTGCGTTATGCGATCGAATGGGAGCTAGGCGCCCCCGTGGCATGGATGCCTTCTGAACTTAAAGAGAAGCTCGAATCGGGAGCATTTCAAAGAGTTCGAAGATTCCGATCTTTGTTTTCGTTACAGCTGCAGCAACTCTTCACCAGCTCGCTCTCTCGGGTTGGGACGCCCGTGATGCCACCGATTCAACATATGGCGAGCGTGGTGATTTCCTATGCAGACAAAGATGGGAATGTGCAGACGTTGGTTTCGGCGACAGCAGCGGAAGGAAAGGCAGTGTTGCTCGTTGGCCGCGACGAGAAGGAGCATGTGGACCGGCTGACATTGGGTCAGGATCTTGTCAGCGAGCTGCGGATCAAGATGCGGAGTCTAGACGCTAACACCCTGTCTGCGCAGGTTCAGGCGAGGTGGGGAGCCGCAATCCAAACGCGGGATATGTTTTCGAAGCTGGAAGAAGGAGTTCGTTACAAACGATCGGGATTCGAAAGACCGTTCAAGGACACTGCATTCGATCTTGTAACCGTGATCGGACCCATGTTCGAGAAAGAAGAAGTCATCAGCGCCGATCGAAAAGCCAAGGGCCGACATGGACCTCTCTATATTGAGATCGAGAGCGATTCGAATTAGGAGCGCTGCCCTCTTGTGGCATAAACTCTGATATGTGCTCTCGCATGCAATCTTCACTGCTGTTCGGGCAACAGGACTGCCCGGAATGTCGAGAGCGAACGCTAAGCTGACAACTCCGCAACTCCGGGCAACGAAACGATCAGTTGGGACGTCCGTTCCGAGATCCTGAA
>Ga0307372_10013159_pt1 | contig 10729 bp, 9 predicted proteins | sample OX1MG_FD_202533 | JGI IMG/M metagenome (GOLD analysis project Ga0307372, IMG submission 202533) | Soil microbial communities from Risofladan, Vaasa, Finland - OX-1 | ecosystem: Environmental > Terrestrial > Soil > Coastal area > Acid sulfate soil | place: Finland: Risofladan, Vaasa | collected...
ACGTGGCTTGGGACGCGTTCAAATGCGAGTTGAGGGCGTGGTCGTGGGCGTGCGAGGTTGCCCTGATTGCGCCGGGCGCGGACGTGTTTGACCTTGCGTTGGCCGCGCTGTGCGCCGAGCAGGCGCTAGGCGTCAGCGGCGGCGCCCCGGCGCCGTTGCCATTCACGGCGAACCACCTCGCCGACTGCTGCCGCTTGCACCTGCCGACGCACACGCGAGGCGTCAATCGTCGAGCAGAGACGTCCCATTGGTGCCGCGTTGTGGGCGATCACGGGTGAGCACCATCGACTCCGGCGACTTCCCAAACCGGCCGTGCGATCGGCCGGGCAGTATGCCCATCTCACCACGAAAGGTATGGATGCCGTGAACGCCCCGAGGACTCTGACTGGACGGCGCGAGTGGTCAAAGGACCCGGACGCTCAAGAACAGGCTGCACTGCGCCGGGTGACCGCTCAGTTAGCAGCAGAGGCGGCCGAACTACCGCCGAACACGTGGCTTGCCGAGCGCTTGGACCTTGAGATCAATGCGTGGGAGGACGAGGTACTCCCGCAACTTGCCGTGGCGATGGCCCGTGAGCGAGGGCCAGAGCCACCCCAGTCATGGGTGCGCATGCGCTCCGAACGATGCCCACTGATGTTGGCCGATGAGGCGTGTCTTCGCCGGATCGCGGCGATCCTTCGCGCAGAGGCGACCGAGCTTGGGCCCGAGTCCTTGGTAGGGGCGCACCTGGATCGGCTGGGAATCCGGCTCGCACTGGAATGCGAGAGTCCCGGCGGCATGTTGCGCGTGTAGCTGCAATCTCCGTAGCTCTAGCGTATGAACCGGCGCACCGATGCGCCGTGAGAAAGGACTGTCGGCGTCGAGCGTCCGGGCGTGGACTGGCGACTTGCCGGGGAAAGTGCGACCACGGGAACCGGGCAGCGAGCCTCCTCGTCCGCGCCAGATCGGTGCCAGCTACCGTCCGCCTAGTCGGCAGTTCGCTCCGCGCACGGAGCGCGTCGGGTTGACGATTCATCGGTGCGGCCGTGTTCCCTCAGTTGGGCATCTGCCGATGCCCGCCCAGTTGGTGTCGCGCCCCCGCTGACGTAGCGGTACCCATATCCGGGGTATTACGAGGCAATCCTGGAAGAGCGGGAGACGGGACTCGAACCCGCGACATTCAGCTTGGAAGGCTGACGCTCTAGCCAACTGAGCTACTCCCGCCTGCGGCCGCTACCCTATCAAGAGGCGGCTGGCTGGCTGCTGTGTGACGTGGCCGACAGCTCGTGGACGCGCTGGGCCATGACGCGGACCGCATCCGGCCAGAACTGGCCGCCGGAGCAGCGCTCCAGCTCCGCGAGCGCGTCCAGCGGCTCTCGGGTCGGGGCGTAACTGCTGCGGGCGGTCGTCATCACGTCCCATGCGTCGGCAACGGCGATGATGCGCGCACCTTCCGAGATGTCATAGCCGGCGACTCCGTCGGGGTATCCCGAGCCATCCCAGCGCTCATGATGTTGGCGGATCCACTCACGCTGCGCGTGGTCGAGCGGTTCGACCCCGATTTCCGCCCCGAGGGTCGTGTGCCGCTTGATGAGGTCGAACTCATCGGGCTCCAGGCCACCATGCTTGAGCAGGATGGCATCCGGGATGCCGACCTTGCCGATGTCGTGCAGCAATGCGGCGTCGCGCAGGCGCAGGGCGTCCGCCGGGCTCCAGCCCAACCGGGCCGCGAGATCGCAAGAGATGTCGGCGACCCGCTCCGAGTGTGCGAGTGTTCCGGGGTCCTTCGCGTCCACCGCGCGCGCGAGCGCGCGCAGCGCCGCCATCGATTGGTCCCGCTGGATGCGCCGGGCACGCTCGTCCGCCGACAGGCTCTCGATCGTATCGGGAGAGAACATGAACGTCTGGTCGCGGCCGTGGGACTTGGCCCAATACAGCGCACTGTCGGCCATGCGCACGAGTTCTTCGGTCGAACCGTGCGCGCTTTCGAGGTCACAGACGCCCGCCGACAGGGAGATTGGAATCCCCTGAGGCATCGGCGTCGCCGACACGGTGCGGCGGGCCCGTTCGATCGCCTCGGCGGCGGACTCGAGGTCGGACTCGGGAAGGATCCAGGCGAACTCCTCACCCCCGATCCGCGCGATCATCTCGTCGCGCCGCACGCAGGAGGTGAGCCGGTGGCCGACCTCCACGAGGATGGCGTCGCCCATCGGGTGCCCGTGGGCGTCGTTCAGCCGCTTGAAGTGATCGAGATCCAGGATCGCGAGGCTGACCGGGCGTCCGTAGCGCCGCGAGCGGGCCACCTCAATCGTCAGGCGCTCCTGGAACGCGCGCTGGTTCGGGAGCCCGGTCAGCGCGTCGGTCAGCGCCTGGCTGGCGAGGCGTTCCCGGGTCTGCTCTGCGGTTACCGCGATCGCGACGACTTCGGCGACCCGGTTGAGCTGCCCCTCGGTGTCGTCAGGCAGGCGTTCTCCGCTGCGCGTTGCGGCCATGACGACGCCCCAGACCCGGTCGTCAACGTGGATGGGCGCGGCGACCGAGGCCGTGAACCCGAGCGGGGGAGAGGTCACCCCGGTCACCGCGTCCAGGCGCGCATAGCTGTCGATTCGTCCGGTCAGGTCCTCGTCACAGACCCGCCGCAACAGGATGGCCTGCTCGAGCGGGATGCAGTCCCCGGCGATCAAGCGCGGGTGCGGGTCGTGGAGACCAACGACGATGCACTGGCGGTCCGCAAAGCGACCGATCACCGCGCACTCGGTGCCGATCAGCTCGACGATCTCCGCGGCTGCGACGTTCATGACCTGCTCGAACGCGTCGCCGCGCGCCGCGCCGCTGGCGATGCGGTGCAAAGCGGCGTGCTCGGCCACGTGGCGGTCGGCGCGCAGTGCCCGCTCGGCCAGCTGGTGGTCGCGGGCGATGCGCTCGCGAGCGTCGGTGCCGGTCACGATCAGATGCGACGGACGTCCCGCGATCGCGGGGACGCAGGTCAGTTGGATGTCGACGGGCAGCGGGTCGCCGACGTGCGGCAGGAGGTGTCCGGTCACCCGGACAGGAAGGCAGGTCGCGTGCGTGCGATGGACCGCCTCGCGGATGGCGGCGCGGTCGTGTTCGGCCACAAATTCCAGCGGACGCAGGTGTTCGGCGATCGCACCGGTGATCCCGAGCAGCGAGCGGCCGGCGGAGTTGACCAACGCGATGTGCCCGCGCTCGTTGATGACGGCGACGAGGTCGTTGGCCTGCTCGACAACTGAGGCGAAGAACTGGGTGATCGGACGGTCGCGTTCGCTCGCGGAACCCTCGGTCTGCGCGGCCCGGTCAAGGCGTACCCCATTGAGGTCGATCAAGCTCGCCGCCGCCCGTTGTTCGGGGTCGTTTTCGTGCGCAGAGGAGGGGGGACTCATGTACGAGTGCATCGGCGGAGGACCCGGCGAACTGAAGCACCCGTGAAGTGCTTTTTGTGCGTTTTGCGTGCGCGGGGATTCCGCGCGTGATGCTGGCGTTGGTGCGGACGAGAAGGACGACGAATCCTCGCGCCGACTCGGTGAATGCGGCGCCCCCGGGCCGTCGCGACGGTGGTCATCACCGACGGGTGCTCCGGGATCGAGGCGTGGGCGTGCGGTCGCCATGGGCCCGGTCCGAACATCGGTGGCAGGGGTAACGGCAGCCGACGACGGGGCCCCTGCGTATCGGCGAATCGGCTAAACGGTGGGAAGGTCCAGGATCACCAGGCGTGGTTCACACATGCTGCGCACGGCATAGTGCGGTCCCTCGCGGGTGTTGCCGCTGCCCTTGATCCCGCCGTACGGCTGCTGGTCCGCGCGGAACGTCGGGGTCTCGTTGATCACGACGCCCGCGAACTCGAGGCGCTCGGCCCAGGTGATCGCGGCGTCGACGCGACCGGTGAAGATGCCCGCCTGGAGTCCGTAGCTGGTCGCGTTGCACAGCCCGATTGCGCCGTCGATGGTGCGGTAGGCGGCAACGCCGACCACCGGCCCGAACACCTCTTCGCAGGTGACCTTCATGTTCGGCGTGATGCCGTCGAGCACGGTGGGTGCGATGAGTCCATCGTGGGCGAGCCCGCCGGTGGCGATCGTGGCCCCGGCGTCGACGGCCTCGGCGATCCAGGCCCGCACGCGCTGGTGGGACCCCGGGGTGATGACCGGTCCGACGTCGGTCTCCTCGTCGGCCGGATCGCCCACGATCAGATCCTCTACCGCCGCCACGAGGAGCGCGAGGAACACATCGTGTACGGACTCGTGCACGTAGACCCGCTGCACGCTGATGCAGGACTGCCCGGCGTGCGTGAAGCCGGAGGCGGCGATGCGTGCCGCCGAATGGACGAGATCCGCGTCTTCGGTGACGATGACCGGTGTCGAGTTGCCGAGTTCAAGCGCGACGTGCTTTCGCGGAGCCCGTTCGCGAATGCTCCAGCCGACCGGGCCTGAGCCAGTAAACGAGATCATCGCGACGTCGGGGTGGTCGACAAGCGCGCCGCCGACCTCTTCGCCGCTGCCGGTGATGACCGCCAGCGCGCCGGGCGGCAACCCCGCATCCGACAGCGCTTGGGCCAGCAGCAGCGCGGACAGCGGGGTCTTCTCGGCGGGTTTGAGCACGACCGGGCACCCCGCGGCGATGGCCGGCCCGAGCTTGTGCGCGACCAGGTTCAGCGGAAAGTTGAACGGGGCGATCGCGCCCACGATGCCGATCGGCGCATAGCGGACCAGCCCGATCTTTCCGATGCCGGCCGCGGAGGCGTCAAACGGCACCGTCTCGCCGGAGAGCGTGCGGGCCTCGGCCGCCGAGAAGGTCAGGGTGTCGACGCACCGCGCGACCTCCCCGCGGGCCTGGCGGATCGGCTTGCCGGCCTCCCGGCACAGCACCTGCGCGAAGTGTTCGGACCGATCGGCCACGAGACGTGCGGCGCGCTCGAGGACGCGTGCCCGCTCGGCCGGAGTCGGGGGCGGCAAGTGCTCGGCCGCGTCGCGCACGGCGCGCGCCACCTCGGCAGCCCCGCCCGTTGCGACCTCGGTGATGAACTCTCCGGAGTACGGATTACGGACCTCGATCGCGGCCGATCCCTCGACGAACCGGCCCCCCAAAAACAATCCGGTCGGCAGGTCGGGGGCAGGTCCGCGCATCACAGTGCTAGCTGGATTTCCCGGCGGTGCGGGCGGCCAAACCCTCGTGGTGGAAGGTCCGTGCTCGTTGCATGTTCTCCAGGTCGGGTCCCTCGCCCATGATGCCCGGGACTTCGAGGATCACAGGGAGCCCCTGGAGCCGGGGCGCACCCAGGATGGACCGCATCCCGTCGGGACCGATCTTGCCGTCACCGAGGTTCTCGTGCCGATCGCGGTTCGACCCGAAGTCGGTCATCGAGTCGTTCAGGTGCAGACAGCGAAGTTGGGCGAGACCCAGGGTCGCGTCGAAGTCCTCGAGCACGCGGTCGATGCCGCCGGGCTCGTGGACAGGATAGCCGCTGGCAAACAGGTGCTGGGTGTCGAGGCACACGCCGAGGCGCTCCGGGTTGCCGACCCCGTCCCAGACCGACTTGAGCTGCCCAAACGTACGGCCGATCGTGTCGCCGGCGCCGGCGGTGTTCTCGAGGTAGACCTGGCAGGTGCCCGGTGCGGCGGCGAAGGCTTCGGCGATCCCGCTGGCGATGCGGTCGATCGCTTCGTCGACGGTGCTGCCCTTGGACGACCCGACGTGCAGGATCACACCGGCGAGACCGAGCCGCTCGCCGATTTCCAGATGCTGGATGAGGCTCGTCACCGAGAGTCGATAGATGTTGCGTGTGCTGGTGGCCGGCTTGCCCGGAGGTCCCGAGGGCACCTCACGATCCGGCGCGCCCAGGTTCATCAGGTACAGGCCGTGGCTGACCAATGGGCCCATGCCCGCCGCCGTGGCCTGCTCGCGAAACGCGGCGATCTCGGCGTCGGTGTGGTTGATCGGCCGCCACGTTCGTGGGTTGTGCGTGAACACCTGCAGGCTTTCGCAGCCGATCGCCTGGCCACGGGCGATTGCCTTGCTTATGCCGCCGGATGAAGAGACGTGGGCTCCGAAGCGCATGAGGGGATCCTATGACGCCGGGCGGGTGTCGTGTGGCCGTCAATCGGGCGCACCCGAGTCGCACGGGTATCCTTCGGGCCATGCCTCCATTTCAGCGTCGCGACATCACCGTGCCGGCCCGCGTGCGTTTTGCGCCGAGCCCGACGGGCAACCTCCACGTGGGGGGTGCCCGGACGGCATTGTTCAGCTGGCTGGTCGCCCGGCATACCGGGGGCGTCTACGTATTGCGCCTCGAGGACACGGACCTCGAGCGCTCGACGCCGGAGTCCGAAGCCCAGATCCTGCGCTCGCTGGAGTGGCTCGGGCTTGACTGGGACGAGGGCCCGTACCGCCAAAGCGAGCGTTCGGACGTCTATCTGCGATCGATCGATCGCCTCAAGGCTGCCGGCGTCGTCTACGCGGCATGGGAAACCGAGCAGGAGCTCGACATCCAGCGCGAGCAGGCTCGCCAGAATCGGCGTGCCCCGGTCGTGCGTGGCCGGCGCGACTGGACCGAGGACCAGATCGCCGGCTTCGTGGCCGAGGGTCGGCGTCCGGCCTGGCGCTTTGCCGTAGACCTCGCCGGACAAACCGTGATCGATGACTATGTCCGCGGGGAGGTGACCTTCGAGCACACAGCCATCGAGGACTTCGTCGTGGCCCGCTCCGACGATACCCCGACCTACAACCTCGCCGCGGCGATCGACGATCTCGAGATGGGTATCACTCACGTCATCCGGGGCGAGGACCACCTGTCCAACACACCCAAGCAGATGATGGTGATCCGGGCACTTGGGGGCACGACCCCCGAGTACGCACACATTCCGCTAATCCTCGGCCCCGACAAGAAGCGCCTGTCCAAGCGTCACGGGGCCGCGTCGGTCGAGGACCTCCGCGCCGCCGGCTTCGTGCAGCCGGCCGTGCTGAACGCGCTGGCCCTGCTGGGCTGGAGCTTCGACGACAAGACCACGATGTTCACCGTCAGCGAGCTGATCGCGAAGTTCAGCGTGGCGCGGATCTCCAAGAGTCCGGCGATCTTCGACCTCAAGAAGCTCGAGGTGCTCAACGGCCGCTACCTGCGGATGATGAGCACGGAAGAGTTCACTGACGTGTTGCTCGAGCACCTCGAGCGCACGGGGTTCTTCGATGGCAAGGATGCCGCCGCGCGAGATCTTGCGCGCGAGTCGGTCCCGGCGGTCAAACGCAAATTGACGACCCTCGCCGACTACGACCCGTTGGCGGGCTGGCTGTTCCGGCCGTTGGAGATCGAGCCCGAGGCATGGGCGACGCTCGCCGGCGACGTGCGCCGCTCGATCCAGGCGATCGGTGGCGGACTCGCCCGCCTCGAACTGCTCGAGGAGTTCACGCTGGATGCGATCAAGGACGCCTTGCAGGACCAACTGCACATACTGGGTGAGGATGCGCGCGGGTTCCTCGAGCCGCAGCGGATCGCGCTGACCGGCCAGCGGGTCTCGACCGGCATCTATGAGAGCCTGCTGCTCGCTGGCCGTGAGGAGGCGCTTGCACGGTACCGTCACACCCTTGGCCGTCTTGCGGAGATCTGGGTCGCGTGAAGCGCATCTTGAACCTGCCGCCGTGGCAGTCGGTCGGCCTGTTCGCCGCCATCGTGTTTGGCATCTACTTGGTGATCGCGGTGACGTTCCAGGCCCGCGGGGGGAGCCAGAGCTCACTGTCTGGCGTCGCGGGAATCGCCGCCTGGGCGGTCCTGGCCGTGGCCTTCGTGGCGTACCTGAACGCCTGGCGCCGCCGGCCGAACGCGGCCGAACGGCTGGTGACCAGATACCTGACCGAGAACCGCGTGGTGGTGGACTGGCTGGGCCGGCCGGTCAAGGTCGAGCTGCCGGAACGGATCGGTAGGGGCGCCAGCAACGATGCCATCCAGATGCCGGTGACGGCCCGCGCTTCTGGCCCGCTGGGCAGCGGCGAGGCGCACCTGACCCTCGCGCGGGTCTCGGGGGCCTGGGAAGTGCTGGATGCCGAGCTGGATCGCAACGGCAGGGTGGTCTCGCTCTCGGCGGACAAGTAGATCGTTGCCGATCGCCATTCCGGCGATGGGTTCGGTACGGTGTGCCCACGACCCGGGACGTGGCGCAGCCTGGTAGCGCACCGGCTTTGGGTGCCGGGGGTCGCCGGTTCGAATCCGGCCGTCCCGATTGATGAGATCCCGGTCGTAGAGCGGAGTTGCGTCAGGTGCGACATCCGGTACAGGTGAGCCCGGAGCGACGGGATACCAACCGGGGGGACCGAACGGGCGACTACTCGCCCGCGTCCTGGCTCTAAAGGCATCAAAGGCCGTCGGCGAGGCGCGTGCGTCTCAGCCGACCTGTGGGGACCCGATCTTGTGGAAGGTAATCATGACGTGCGGCGGATTCCGGTCGTACTGCGGGATCGCCGTGAACGGCTGCGTAGTTTCGTGCGGCGCTCCCGCGATGTCGCGGCAGTGAACCGCGGCGATGCCGCTGACGTACGAGACCTCTCGGTCGATGTCCCACACAATGATGTCCGGCAGGTCGTTGATACACGCAGTCTCGTTGTGTGTGACGTGCGCCGGGTTCGCTCGCATGGTGTTCGGCAGTTCAAGTCTTAGCGGATCGGCTTCCCACAAGCGGTGCGTCGGTGTCGCGTCCCAACGCGGGGTGTGGGTGACAGTATCGGGCGTGAAGGTGACGGTGACGTCCCTCGCCGCGCCCGGCCCGAGGTTACGCAGCCTGCCGTAGCCGTCGGCCATGACCTTCTCGTCGGGCAGGACCAGGACTGCGTCTTTGGAGATGTCCGGGTACAACGCGCGAAGGGGAGCGGCGCCCCAGATCGGCGTATCTCGTCCGCCGACGAACCGAACGGGCACCTGACACGCTTCTGTCTCGAACACGAGCATCGGCATATCCCGCCGCGCACGATCCTCTCGGACCTCGTCCAATGTCTTGCGGGAGAAGCGCATCGACGCGACTACCCCGACAACGGCGGCGAGCGCGATGACGCACTGAACAAGAAGGCCCCAGGGCATCGCTGGTTATTCTCGCAGCGGAGGCAGACGGCGGTTGACCGACCCTGACCGTCCGGTGCCCCTCCTTATCTGGTGAAACGCGACCGTCCTCCGTCAGGATCGTGAGGGTGGGTAGGGCGGCTAGCTGTCGGCGTCCGGATCGGCAAGTCCCATCGCGGCTTCAAGCCCTGCGAGTGCGACTAGCAGGGACTCGCCATTCTTGCCGGTCACCTCTGTGCGGGTCTGGCGCCCGTAGCGGTTCGGGAAGCTCCGTTCAAGAAACCACTCAGCGTGCCGGGCGTCGAGCTTGCCCGCGTTCGTGATTACGCGGATGGCGTTGGCCTCGGCGGTGGCACGCGCCACGTTGGCGGCATCGCGGAAGGCCGCGTACCGCGGATCGGCGCCCGGTTCGTCGGCCCTCACCATCCACCGGCGATACGTGCGCGAGTTCACACCCGCGGCGGCGCACGCGGTCTCGATAAAGATGCCGTCGGCGATCATCGCGAGGATGGCCCTAGAGCGGGCGGGCGTGAGTTTGGGGGCTGGCATGCCAGAGGTCCTATCTGAGGGGGGTGGTTGCACCTGCCGCGTTGCCGCCCGTGCCAGCTGAGCGGCCACGTGCGGGGCGCGGGCACGTTCGAGGTCCGGTTTAGGCGGGGGATCGGGAGAATCCCGCATGGCGCGTCAAGCGGTGGCCTGCCAAACGTATGCCGAACGGCCACGCGCGCCCGCCCGGCGACGACTGCCGACGCGTGCAAATGGGCCAGCGCGGAGCACGGCTTCAAGCGCGTCGATCGGGGCGTCGAGAATCTCGGCAAGCTCTGCGGCGGTCATGCCGCCCGGCGTGTCGGCGAGAAGGTGCCCGACGTGGCGGGCCAGGTCTGTGCTCATACGGAACCTCCGGGTTCGGTGTGGCGCTCGGCCTCAAGCGCCGAGAGGTGGGCGTTAGCCTCCCGCGTGGCGAGGTGTCCCGCGCCGTTGCATCGTGCGCACGTCGCCCCCGTGGGGTCGCCGAAGATGTCGCGCACCTTGCCACCACCTGCACAGCGGTGACACGGGCGCCACAGGCGCAGGGGTTCGTCGCTGGTGGTCATGGGGAAGCCGTGCAGGGGCCGCAACGCTCACGACCCCTGCAAGCTCGGCTAGCTGGCCTCAGCGATGCGCCACTTAGACGTCACGGCGTTCCATTCGAACGCGGTGCGGAGCAAAACCCCGGCCGCGGTCGTCGTCGGCAGGTCAACCGTGGACGCTTCGAACGATGCGCCCCACGTGATCGCGCGGTTTGTGCCGTCGTCTGTGAGATCGACGACCAACGTCTGCCCCGCCACGGGCGTTCCGCTCATGACGAATCCGGTGATCGCCTGTGCGAGCCCTGTGATGATCGCCTCACCGCACGTGTCGGTGTCGATGGCAGGCGTTGCGGACTGTGTGACCACGGTCGGCGTGGGGTCAAGCGGGCCAGTCGCGCCGCCGGCACCTGTGGCACCCGTGGCGCCAGTCGCGCCGCCTGCGCCAGTCGCGCCTGCCGTACCGCGAGCGCCTGCCGAGCTGGTGACACCGAGCGCGACCGAGCTTGAGGCGATGTGATCGGCGTCGATGTCGACCTTGTCCGGCACGACCCACACCTCACCGAGATACGCGGTGCTGTCGGGCAGCGTGGCCTTGACGGGCGCCGATGCTTCAACACCTCGCACGACC
>Ga0307372_10013162_pt1 | contig 10727 bp, 12 predicted proteins | sample OX1MG_FD_202533 | JGI IMG/M metagenome (GOLD analysis project Ga0307372, IMG submission 202533) | Soil microbial communities from Risofladan, Vaasa, Finland - OX-1 | ecosystem: Environmental > Terrestrial > Soil > Coastal area > Acid sulfate soil | place: Finland: Risofladan, Vaasa | collected...
GAGGCTCTTCTTGTCGGGTGCGATTTGCGCGCCGCGATACTCGTCGAATACGCGCACGCTCGTCGCGAGGCCGCCGATCGCCTGCGCGATCGTTGTTTCGACGCGAACGGCGGCGGTCTTCGGCTCGAGCACGAGCGCCAGATCCCGATATGTCGAGGGAAACTTCGAGGGAATCCGATACGCCGGCGCGATGTAATCGGGCAATCGATCGAGATAGATGTTGCAGAAATAGAGCGGCAGACGCGATGCGTACGCGCGCTCCAGGCGCGGATCGATGCGCCCGATGTTCGCAACCTCGCTGCCGTCGATCAGAAAAACCCCGGTCTTGCCGGGGTGCAGGCCGTTACGTACGTCGCGGGTGATTTCCGGAACGCGCCCGGTAACGCGACGAATCAGGGCTTCGCAGTCGCCTTTGAGGCGCAGAAAATGGCTATCTCGCCACGCGGGTTCGTTCGTGAGGTCGGCGGCGAATCCGAAAGCGAGCACCGGCATCTCGCGGATCGTCCCGGCGTCGTCGGCGAAGACGTGGCCGATCTCGAAAACGCGCACCGGCTGGTCCAAGCGCGCGGCATAGGCGATGAGTCCCGGGCCCAATGCGGAGCGCAGGTAACGTTGATCCTCCGAGAGCGGGTTGCGCACCTCGACGGAGTGGTGACTGGGCTCGATGCCGGCACGCCGCATTTTGTCGAACGGCGCCGATCCGTGCAGCGAATAGGTGAGCACTTCGTGGTAGCCGAGTGCCACCAAGACGTCGGCAACGCGCTCTTCCAGATCGAAGTCCGTGCTGGGGATCTCGTGCGCGGGGATCGACGGAACGATGGGCTCGATGTTCTCGTAGCCCTCCATCCGCGCGACCTCTTCCACCAAATCGGCGGCGATGGTGATATCGCGACGCCAAGCCGGCGGAATGACGCGCAACGCGTCGCCTTCGATATGGACGTTGCATCCGAGCGCGGTTAAATGCGCGGCGATGCGATCGGCGTCCAGCCGCAGGCCCAGGATGCGCTCGACGTCGCGCGGCGCCAGCGCTATCGACGGGTTGGACGCGAGCGGCGTTCCGAAGGAATGCGGCGCGCCGGCGCGGGCGCCCAGGGCGAGCAACAGCTGCGCGGCGCGGGCCGCTCCAACGTCGGCAAGCGCCGGAGCAAGCGTCTTTTCGTGTCGCGACGAGGCCTCGCTGCGAAAGCCCAACTGCATGCTCATCCGCCGAATGCGAACGCCCGCGAAGTTGGCGCTTTCGAGAACGATTGCGTGCGTCTGCGCTCGAACTTCGCTGGATTTGCCGCCCATCAATCCCGCCAATCCCAGCGGCCCGTTGGCATCGGCGATCACCAAGGCCTGCGGCGTGAGTTCGTGCTCGGCATCGTCGAGCGTTACGAGCTTTTCACCGGCTCGTGCGTCGCGCACGAACAGGTGCAGATCGGCAACCCCGCCGGCATCGTAGAAGTGCAGCGGTTGCGCGGTCTCGAGCATCACGTAATTCGAGACGTCGACCAAGTTGTTGATGGGTCGCTGTCCCGCGAGCGCTAGCCGAATGCGCATCCACCCAGGAGCCGGAGCAACGGTCACGCCGGTAAACGCCTGCGCAACGAAACGCTCGCAGTCCGGCGTTTCGATCGTCACGCGCGGCGCCGGTAATTGGTCGCCGGTTTGTCCGGGGTTTTCAAATGAGGGCAGCCGCAGGGGCACGCCGTACGACGCGGCGAGTTCGCGTGCGAGGCCGATCATCGACATCGCATCGACCCGGTTGCTGGTGACTTCGACTTCGAGTACGTCGTCGGCTAAGCCGAACAGCGCGACGACGTCTGCACCGATCGGCGCACTTGCATCCAATTGCATGATGCCGTCTTCGAACCACTCCGCCGGAAGCCCGAGCTCGTCCGCCGAGCAGAGCATGCCTTCCGAATCGATGCCGCGCATCTTGCGCGGCTCGATCTTCATGTGCGGCAACTGCGCGCCGATCGTGGCGACCGGAATCACTTGCCCGGCCGCGACGTTCGTCGCGGCGGTGGCGATCGTCAGCGGGTGCTGCGCGCCGGCGTCGATCGTGCAGACCTGCAGACGATCGGCGTTAGGATGCTTCGCGATCGCAGTAATGGTTCCGACGACGACGCCGGAGATCGTCGGCCGCGCGAAGATTTCGTCAACGGGGAAGCCCAGCATCGCCAAACGATCCGCAATCGCTTGGGCATCCGAGGGCAGGTCGACATACTCACGTAACCAGGTGATTGGAACGCGCATACTATCCTTATGAGAGTTGTTCGAGGAAATCGGGATCGCTATCGATGAAGCGACGGATATCGTCGATCTCGAAGCGCGTTAGGGCAAACCGTTCCACGCCGAAGCCGAAGGCCCAACCCGAGACTTCGTCCGGATCGTAGCCGACTTCGCGCAAGACATTCGGGTGGACCATTCCGGCGCCCCCGAGTTCGATCCAACCGGACCCGCCGCACATGTTGCAAGCATCGGAGCGCCCCTTGCACTTCGGGCACGTCGTGTCGACCTCGGCGCTGGGTTCGGTGAAGGGAAAGAAAGAGGGACGAAACCGAACGCGCTGATCCGGCCCGAGCAATTCACGGCATAGGCCGGTGAGCATTCCCTTGAGGTGGCCGAAGTGGATGCCTTCGGCGACGAGCAATCCTTCGATTTGGTTGAACTGAAAGAGATGGCGCGCGTCGACCGCGTCGCGACGGTAGCACTTCCCGGGGGCGACGATGGCGACGGGCGGCTTGTGCGCCTGCATCGTGCGAATTTGCATGGGCGAGGTGTGCGGCCGCAGCAGCAACGTGTCGGTGATGAAGAACGAATCGAAGCCTTCGCGCGCGGGATGCGTGCTCGGGATGTTCAGCGCGTCGAACGTGTAGTAATCGGGTTCGATCTCGGGCCCGGTAACGATCGCGAAGCCGTGGCGGCGAAAGTACGCGCCGGCTTGGCGGATGACGTTGCGCACCGGGTGCAGCGAGCCGACCGCTGGAGCGATTGCGGGAAAGGTAACGTCGATCTGCGTCGCGAGATCGGCTTCGAAAACTCGGTTCTCGATGCGGCTCTGCGCGATCGCAAGTTCGCTCTCCATCGCCTCGACCACGTCGTTGATTTCTTTGCCCGCGTTGGGCCGCTCGCTCGGCGGCAACTGCCCGATGCCGCGGCGCAGCCCGGTGACCTCGCCGCTACGGCCGAGAAAGGCGACGCGCACGCCGTCCAGGGCCGCCTCGTCGGGAGCCGCGTTGACGTCGGTGCTAAAGCGGGTTTGAAGGTCGGCGAGTTTGGATGCGAGTTCACTCATGCGCGCTGATCATCGGCTCCAGAGAAAAGGCAAAGCGCCCGGTCTGTAATCATTATACCGGGCGCTTCGTGAAACTGGCTACGGACTTCTTCGTGATTAGGATGGTGAGGCGGGATACATCCGCCGGTATGCGAGGTAGGCACTAACTGAGCCCGTTTGGGCGAAGAGTTTCCAGAAGAGTTCGGAGGGTGCCATAACAGCGCTTCTATCTCCTATCTAGCCAGGTGTCCGGCGTCGAGCCGCTCGGAATGCCGTAACTATAACATGCGACTTTGGCCGATGGTAGTCTTGACTTTTCGGCCCGATAGGGCTGCCTTGACAGCCGAAGCAAAGAGGGTTTTTCGCCGAACCAGGCAGGCCGTCACTCGGTAGCGAGGCTTGCCGCATAGAGGGCGATCGAGCCCGCTACGGCGGCGTTGAGGCTCTCGCCGGACCCGCGCATCTGAATGGCCAGCCGACGGTCGCAGACGTCTCCCCAGGCCCCCAAGCCGCGGCGTTCGTGGCCGACCACCAAGCCGGCCCGCTCGGGGAAGCGCTGGTGCTGCAACGGCTCGCCGCTCGCATCCAGGCCCCACAGGAGTGCGCCGCGGGCGCGTGCGGCGGCGGAAACCTCGGGGGCCTCCGCTACGCAGAGCCGCAGCCGAAACGTGGCCCCCATCGAGCCCCGTACCACCTTGGGATGGTGAGGATCGACCCCGAACCGTCCGAAGACGGCCGTGGTCGCGCCGAACGCCTCGGCCGAGCGCAGGAGCGTCCCGGCATTTCCGGGGTCGTTCAAATCGGCCAGGATCAGGACGAGGCCCGGCGCCTCGAAGAGGTCTTGCGCCCGGGCCAGCACGATCGGTGCGACCGCCACGATGCCGGTAGGCGTCTGCAGGTCGGAGATTTTCGCTGCGGTTCGGTCGTCGACCAAGTAAATCTGCGTGCCGTCGCGCTCGAGCGCGACGATCGCGGGTGAGGCTTCGTAACTGGCTTCGGTCGCGTAAATGGACTCGATGGCGACGCCGCTGCGCAGCGCTTCGTCCAGCAACGTCGCGCCCTCGAATGCAAACCGCTGCTGCTCGCGCCGGCCGCGCACGGTCAGGAGATCGCGCACTTCGCCGATGCGGTCTGCGTGCGCGCCCAGCCGAGACGGCATTACCGGCCGCTGCGTCCGCGTGCGCTCCACTTGCGCGCGTACATCATCGCAAGCCCGGCGAGGATCGCCGAAAGTACGATCGCGACCTTGTCGTTGAAATGATGCGGCACGACGAAAATATTGAAGGCATACACGCAGACCACGAAGATCGCGAAGAAGAAGGCGAGCCAGGCAATTTCGGTGAGAATCGATGAACGTTGCACGACAAAGCGTATAGTACGAGGCGCGGGACGGGGGTTCCGTCAAAGACCGCCCCATGCACGAACAGCTTCCGCGCCGCCTAGCCTCCGAACAGCTCTTCGAAGGGCGCGTCATATCCGTCCGCGCGGATCGGCTACTCTACCCGGACGGCACCGAACACACCGTCGAGGTAGTGGAGCATCGCGGGGCATACGGGATCATCGCTACGACCGAACACGATGAAATCGTGCTGGTGCGGCAGTACCGCCGGCCGGCCGGGCGCGCGCTCTGGGAGATCCCGGCCGGAACCGCCGAGCCAAACGAGGACCCGCTCGCGGGGGCGGCCCGCGAGCTCCGCGAGGAGACGGGATACAGCGCGGGCAGCATGCGAGCGCTTGGGGCGCTCTTCACCACGCCCGGGTTTTGCGACGAGCTGATGCATTTTGTTCATGCCGAGCGGCTGCAGCAGGGCGCTCAGTCGCTGGACGAAGACGAACGGATCGAGGTCGGGCGTTTTACGCTCGAGCAGGCGCAGCGCATGGTGCACGAAGGAGCCATCGCGGATGCCAAAACGGTGCTGGCGCTCCTTTGGCTGCAGGGTGACCGTGATCAACTTGCGCCGTCAACGGTCGATATATAGGTTACGGGTGAGCCCAAAATCCGCGATGCAAGCTATGCATCGCGGGGATATTGGCTACGACGGAGGACGCCGTGGAACTACCTCGCGATATCGATGCCGTGCTCAAGCGATTGCTGGATACACCGGACCCGGAAGCGCGTGCGCAAGGATCGCAACTTACCGCTGAAGACGAGTCGTATCTCGCTTCGCTCGTGTGTGCCGTTCGCGCGGGACGACGCGCCGTGCTCATCGTCGAAGATGCGGACGAGCGGCTCCGCTATATGTTCAGCAATGCAACGCGCGCCGACGCCGTAACGATGCTCGGAAAAGTCGTTGAGGCCACCGGACGCCGCCTCGTAGACGGTGACGATTAGCGACGGTGACTAGGGAACTAGTTGCAACCCGTCCACTTTCCCGTCCTTGGCGACGGTAAAGCGGAAGTGGAACGTATCCTTCGGATATCGCACCAAAAATTCGTACATCGTATCGCCGTTACCGCGATCGATACTCGACACGGGTATCAACGCGAGGATTTTCCCATATTGCGCGAAGTTCGAGCGCACGACCAAATCATCGGTGAGATAGCTACTGAATGACGCGGTAAGTTGCGTGCGATCGATGCGATTGTTCGCCAGCCGTTCCAGCCATTCGCGAGCCCGCGTTACGATGGCGTTATCGAGGTGCGCGACCGACGGCGGCGCGACGATGTCCAAGATCCGCGACGCAAGCGCTTCCGGCTGGACCATGTTGCCGCTGGCGCGCATATCCACGTTGGTGAGGACGATGACCGCGATGTGATCGTCGGGTAGTACGGCGTTCATGGCGTGGTAGCCGGGGATCTGCCCGTTATCCCACATAAACCGCTTGCCGTCGCGCTCGTCGATGACGTAGCCCATGCCATATCGTATGTCGCCCTTCGCGCCGCTTGGCGTATACATATCGCGCACGGCGTCGTCGCGCAGCAAGACCGGCATCTCGATGTCCCATTTCGCCAAATCGTACACGGTCGTGACGATTCCCGCCGCGCCGAAGAGCCAGCTTGCGTCGTAGGGGTGCGCGGGTAGCACGCTTTTTGGCGAGCCCGTGTATCCGACCGCCGCGCGCGGCGAAATGCCGGTGTCTCCCGCATAGAACGTCGAATTCATCACCAGCGGCAAGAAGATGTGTTGCTGTAGGTAATCGGAGAGCGGCACGCCGCTCGCCCGTTCTACCACCAGGCCCGCGATCATATAATTCAAGCTGTTATCTTCATACGCGGTGCCGGGTACCGAGATGAGTTGCTGCTTGTTCATCGCCGCGATGATGTCGTTGAGTTTAACGACGCGGCTGCGATCCTGATTGAGACCGGCGAGCTTGGCAATGTGAGGAAAACCCGAAGTTTGCTGTAGAAGCTGGGCGATCGTTACGTCTTTAGCAAGCGTCAGCTCCGGAATGTATTTTGTCACCTTGTCGTCGAGCTTGAGCTTGCCGTCCTGTTGCAGCAGCAGCACCGCAGCGGCCGTAAATTGCGCGCTTGCCGCACCGATGTACGTTTGCGTCGAGGGCGTGAAAGCGATATGTTTGGCGAGGTTGGCATACCCAAAGCCCTGGGCGTACACAACGCGGCCGTCCTCGACGATGCCGATGCCGATGCCGACCGCGTTATGCGCGTGCACGTCGCGTTCCGCAAGTTGTACGACGGCGCGAGCCATGGCCGGCGTGAATGTATGCGGTGGATTGATCGGCGCCACCGGGGTCGTTGCCGCCACGAGGGCAGCCAAGGCAAGGGCCGGATGCATCATGCTCATGCTGTTGGCTCAAAAGGCCAGTTTTGCCTCGGCCACGACCCGATCTCCGTCCGCGAGCGCCAGGTGCTCCATCCGGTGGCTTTCGGGGAGGTAGATCATAGCAAGGTCGCCGCGCGATTGCACTTGGCCCAGCATGGTTCGCTGCCCATCGTGCATCCATACCAGCCGCAGTGGCCGGGTCGCGCCTCGCACGATCACGCCGTACCAGGAGCCGTCGTTCCCGTAGACGACCTTGGCGTCGGCGCCCCCGGTGAAGGCGACCATCCGGTGCGGGCTCGAGGCCATGCGGGCGAACAGGCCGGCATCGGCCAGCATCGCGCGATGCATCGTTTGCTCCCGGTGCAAGAGATAGGCCGTCGGAAGCAAGGCGATGGCCAGGAGCGCCGCAATTGCGCCGAGCTGCCGCAGGCTCCAACCGTGCTTCTTGGGCGGCGTCCAGAGGCTTCCGACGCGGGCATCCAGCGACGCCGGAGCCGCATATTGCGGCTGCGCCGATGCGGCGGCGGCAACGTCGTCGTACGCTTGCGCTAGCGCTTGCGAGCACGCTTCACATGCGGCCACGTGCGCGTCGATTGCGTTGGTCTCCGGCGGTTCGAGGAGGCCGAGCGCGTAGAGCGCGGCGGATTCGCTAATGTGCTCGTTCATGATGGCGGTTGCAGCGCGGCACCAAGCTTGCGCAGTCCCATGGCGATGCGGCTTTTGACCGTGCCGAGCGGTTGGTCGAGCGTACGGGCGATCTCGGTGTGCGAGAGTTGTTCGAAGTACGCGAGTTCAAGCGGCCGCCGTTGCTCCGGCGGCAGTTTCGTCATCGCGTTGCGCAGGCGATCGTGCTCGATCACGTCGACCACGCGCAATTCGTCGTGCTCCTCCGGCTCGGCTGCAACGCGCTCCACCAGACGCAGGCGCCGTTGTTTCGAACGTACGCGAGAGACGGCTTCGTTGCGCACGCAGACCACGAGAAAGCTGCGGATGGCGCCGCGCGAACGCGTATAGGCTCCCGGCGAGCGCCAGATCCGCGCGAGCGCGTCGTGCACGACATCCTCCGCATCCTCGCCATTTCCAACGACGTGATAGGCGGTCGAATAGAGCAGTGAAGCATACCGCGCGTACGCTTCGTCAAAAGCCCAGCGCTCGTGCGCCGCAAAGGCGTCCGCGAGCGCCGAGTCTTCGGCATGAGCCTGCATGGCCGGGATGCTTCGACGGCGCAACCCGATCCCGCCTGGGAACCGCGAGAGACGGACGGCAGCGAGCACGCCTCTGGAACGCCCGCCGATACCCGCTCGGATGAGCCGGTCTTAGTTTCGGAGCTTTTTAGCCGTACTGCTGAGCTTTTCGAGATATGCGGCCTGGTGGGCGGCAAAGGATCGGAGGGTAGGGTCGTCGCCGTGCTGGGCTTCGCTCTGGTACGTGCCGAGCGCGATGTTCGCATCGATGTGGATCGCGTTCGTGAACGCGCGATCGAACGCCGCGCCATGCGCGCCGGCGATGTTTCCGTACTGCGCCGTGGCCCGCAGGACGGGCTCATTGGTGAGCGTGATATCGTGACGGGACGCATACGAGCGGACATAGAGATTGGTGTGGTCCGATGCGCTGACCATGCGCACCGCCAGCGCGCGTACCGCTGCGTTCCGAGCGCGCCCGCGAGCGAGCGCCGCCAAAGCGTACGATCCCAGCGCGTCCGACTGTGCCCGACGGACGAACGACGCATCGCGAGACGTCGCCGCTCGTACCGGTACGGTCATCGCGACGGCCGAAAACATCACCAGAAATAGAGCGATTGAAAAACGTTTCATACCAATGGTATACCCGATCGCCGCGTGCGACACACGAAGGAATTCCGCGCATAAAAAACGACGCGATCGTTACGAACGCGTCGTTTTTATCAGGCGGTGACGCCGGTTATTTTCCGACGGCTTGTTTTGCCATATTGAGGAGCGAGCCGAACGCCTTGGAATCGGAGATCGCAAGCTCGGCGAGGGCCTTGCGGTTCAGCGTTACGCCCGACTTTTTAAGGCCGTTCATGAACACCGAGTACGTGATGCCTTCGCGACGGACGGCCGCATTGATGCGGCTGATCCAGAGCGAGCGGAAATCGCGCTTGCGGACGCGGCGATCGCGGAATGCGTACGCCAGCGACTTGAGGAGCGCTTCGTTCGCGACGCGGTAATTGCGGCGGCGAGCGGCGCGGAAGCCCTTGACGAGCTTCATCACCTTGCGACGATGCTTCAGACCGTGTACGCCACGTTTGATGCGTGCCATATCTGCGTGCCCCCTTTATACCAAGTACGGGATCGTCGGCGCTAAGCGCTTCAGATCGCCCTTGAAGGTCGGTTGGTCCTTGCGGAAGTTCCGCTTGCGCTTGCGCGACTTCTTGCTCAGGATGTGGCCGCAACCGCTGAACTGATGGCGATGCATCACTTTGCCGGTCCCGGTTATCTTGACGCGTTTCGCGGTTCCGCGATGAGTACGAATTTTAGGCACTGGTTTGCTCCTCGATTTTCTCGTGATCTGCGTGGTCGTCTTGGTCTATATCGTCAACATCGTCGACATCTTCATCGTGGTCGTCATCGAGGTCATCGTGAACCTCGTGATCGTCGTGGTCCTTATGATCTCGCGTCGACGAGAACTTCGGCGGACCGGTTGGCGTCGCACGCGGCGCCAAAATCATGAACATGTTGCGGCCTTCGAGCCGCGGCTCGCGCTCGACGATCGCCAGGGGATTCATATCCTCGGCCATGCGATCGAGGAGGCGCCGCCCGAACGACGTGTAGGTGATCTCGCGTCCGCGGAACATGATCGTCACCTTGACCTTGCTGCCATCCAGCAACAGGCGCTCGGCCATACGAGCTTTAGTCTCGTAGTCGTGCGTCTCGATCTTGGGACGAAGCTTGACTTCCTTTAACTCGAAGTGACGCTGCTTTTTGCGAGTGTCTTTGTCTTTCTTCGATTGCTCGTATTTCAAGCGGCCGAAATCGCCGATCTTGCATACGGGCGGTTGTGCGGTAGGCGAGATTTCGATCAAATCCAGGCCCGCAGCCCGAGCGCGCGCAAGCGCCTCATCGGTGGGCAAGATGCCCAGCTGCTCTCCGTTTTCGTCGATCACGCGGATCGTGCGAATGCGGATTTGATCGTTTACCCGAAGTGGTCGAGCTATGGCGTTACCCCCCAAAAAAAATAAAAAATGGCATCGCCGAAGCGACACCACTGCGGGGGACCGGCCGATGGTTCCCAGAGTGACGACCGGATCGCCCGAAGGCATCCGGTGAGCACCCTTTTGAGGCGCTACTTCGGCCTGCGAAGAGTACCACGCCCGGATTCCCCCTGTCAAACGCCCAATCGGGCGCCCGATGCAGGGTAAGCCATGGGCCGCCCGGCAGGCAACCGAGCGCCACCCGGAGGGCCGGAAGAGAGGCGTGCCGTTACGCGGTGCTTTTGAATCTTCGTAGCAAGAGCACTTTGAGTTGATCGTTCACGAGGAAAGCCACGATGGCCGCATATCCGAATATCGCCAGCAGCGCCACCGGACTCATGGGTGCGAGTTCCAAGAAGCCAAAGAGCGAAATCGTTACGACGGCTACGATTTGGATCGTCATCGCACCGATCACGAAATTACTCGGCCTCGACTTCCAGAAGTGCCCCCGCTCCCGCACGACCAACAGATTAAAGACTCCGATGATGACGAGGTACGCGAATCCGAAGGTATAGAGTTTGTTGACACTC
>Ga0307372_10013163_pt1 | contig 10726 bp, 8 predicted proteins | sample OX1MG_FD_202533 | JGI IMG/M metagenome (GOLD analysis project Ga0307372, IMG submission 202533) | Soil microbial communities from Risofladan, Vaasa, Finland - OX-1 | ecosystem: Environmental > Terrestrial > Soil > Coastal area > Acid sulfate soil | place: Finland: Risofladan, Vaasa | collected...
CCAGCGATTGCGCCTGCCCTGGCGCGCCCGCAAGCCGACGACTTCGACAATCCCAACCGCCCCGACTACCCCAACCGGCGATGCGTTGATCGCGGTCGGCGCCGACCAGCGCCGCATGTCGTCCACCCTGCCGCTGGCGCCCGCGATGGCGCGTCGGCTTGCGCTGGCGGCGCCCTACGCGCCCACGCTGCCGCTGCTGATCATGCGCCAGACTGGCCAGCGGATGGTCAGCTTGCCAGCGGCGTTCTCCTGTGCGCTCTCCACCGTCACAAACGGAGCCTATGCGCAGTACGCCAGCTACATCCATGCGGACGTGAGGTTGGGCGCCCAGACGGCAGCGGGCATGGATAGGCAGGCGTACGCGCAGATAGGCGTCGGCCAATTTGGCGCCGAGACCACGGAGACAACCGAGGCGCCACTGCGTGTGTGGTGGTGGCTGAGTGGGCGCATCCGCCGCTCACTGGCGTCGGCGTTGCTGGCGCTGGTCGCCGTCGCGCTGTTCGGCCTCGCGTTCGTCTGGGCGCTGGCTTCGTTTCCCGGCGCCCCGTCTATGAATGCGCCCATCACGTCCGGCCAGCGTAGCGCCAACGGAGCGACCGGCGGCGACCAGCGCCTCGCGTCGCTGCCCACCGCGACGGCCACGCCGCCTACCACCAACCGCTCGTTCATCGTCCACGGACGCTACGTCTACGCCTACGACGCGGCTGGCGCGCTGTTCTGGCGCTTCAAGGCGGCGGAGCATATCATCGGCCAGCCAACGCTCGGCGACGGCGTCGTCTACGTCGCCACCGCGCACGACGCCTACACCCTACGCCTCAGCGACGGCAAGCTGCTCACTCATCACACCCATCACCCCCGCGTCGCCCACCTGATCCCCCCTTCCCATACTCTATGGGAAGGGGCCGGGGGTTAGGCCATAAAACCCACCACCACCTGCGCCAGCTCCTCGCCCTTATCCTCCTGACATGGCGCGCTGCTTGTCAAACACATGGGATGGAGCCATGACCTTTAAGGCATACGGTTGACTGGCCTGGGCTGTCAACCGTTTTCATGGCAAGCGCGCCTTCACCTTGCTCCACATCAGTGTAGTAGATGGTGGGGTGTGGCGCCAACACGGGGAGCCCCACTTGTCATAAGACGATGAGCGCGGCATACTTAGAGGAGTGGAGAGAGACGCCAAAGCCACCGAAGATGTGGGCGTTGACGGAGTGAAACGGAATGTTGATGAGACTGACTGGGTAGTGTATGGCAGGTCCTTCCAACGAGGAAGGCGGAAAGAAGGCAGAGAATGGCGCCAGCGACTCCTACAGGAGAAGTGAATGTGCGGCTCCCAGGTTGGGTCATGGGATATGTGCGGGCCGGTAGCATCCTGGGCATGTTCTTTGGATTGCTCAGCATCCTCTTGATGATGTCGGGCGCTCCCAAACATCCCATCTACTGGCCAACCGTATGGACGTCGGTTGGGCTGATACTTTTCGCCGCAAGCGTGTTCATTGGGACGCTCATGCCGATGTCGGCGTCACAGAGCGTTGCGGGCGCCGCCGAGCATGGCGTCGTCGGCGGCGTCGGTGGCGCCACCATGACAGGCGCGGACGACATGCAGGCCGACAATACGGGCGATGAAGAGATGTATACCGGTCCCGCCACAGGGGTTGACACCGAGCAGCGTACTTCGATGACGCCCGACGCCGACCTTGCCGATGGCGCATCGACCGGTACCACGCAGCGCCGCGCGATGGCCGACCCGGCGAGTGGCGGCGCCAACACCACTAACGCCACCAACACCGTGAGCCGCCGTTCCGCCCGACCGCGCCCGTAGTCGTAGGATAGCGCGTCTACCCGGTGAGCCATAGACTACGCAAGGGTAGGCGCCGACCGTTCGCCAACATCGAAGCATAGCATAGCAGGCCGTGAGCGATCACTCGCTCACGGCCTGCGTGTTGTCAGGTGATAGTCGCTACTTGACAGGGGATGTGAGATCGTGTACTGTAATTCGTAATTGGTAAACGTGTAGCGCGTAACGTGTAGCGCGTCTCGTTTTGGAAAGCGCAGGTGGGCAATGAGTTTCTTTGGTGGTGGGCGGAATCGCAGGGGTGGGCCAAGCGCGACCGGACCCTTCAACGACAAGTTTGAGAAGTTTACCGAGCGGGCGAAAACCGTAGTTCGGCTCGCGCAGGAGGAAGCGCAGGAGCTCGGCCACAACTACATCGGCACGGAGCATCTGCTGCTGGGCCTGGCGCGTGAACCAGATGGCCTCGCTGCGCAAATTTTGCAGGCGCAGGGCGTGGAGCTTGACCGGGTACGCGCGGCAGTCATGCATATCATCGGACGGGGCGACCGGATTGTGCTGGGCGCAGTGGGCCTGACGCCACGCGCCAAGAAGGTGATCGAGCTGGCGGTGGACGAGGCGCGCCGCATGAACCATCACTACGTCGGCACGGAGCATCTGCTGATGGGACTGATACGGGAGGGTGAAGGCGTCGCGGCGGGTGTGCTGGCGTCGTTTGGCGTACAGCTCGAGACGATCCGCACGGCGACCGTGGTGGCGACGAATTCCGCTGTGCGGCGCGGTGGGGGCGCCGACGAGTGGCCAAGGCCGCCCAGCCCCCCACGCGGCTCCCCTGAAAATCCTGGCGTCTCAGCTGGCGCCCCAGCCAACGGTCCCCGGTCCAACGTGGTCGCCTGTCGGCTGGACGACGCCACGCTCGACGCCATCGATGCGCTGGTGGAGGCGGGCATCCGCAGCACGCGCAGCGACGCGGCGGCCTGGCTGATCGGCGCCGGGATCGAGGCGCATCGCCCGCTGTTCGAGCGCGTCAACGCGACCGTCGGCGAGATTCGTCGTCTGCGCATTGAGGCGCAGGCCATCGCCCAGCAGGTCCGGCAGGAGGTCGCCAACGGCGTCGCCGTCGACGCTAGCGTCGACGGCGACGCCAGTGACGCCACCGTCGAGACGCCCGATACGTCGCCCGCTGCGCCCGCTGCGCCCGCTGCGCCCGCTGCGCCCGATGATGGCGACCCATCGCCATCGCCCAACGTGTAAGCCCTGCGGTATAGATGACAGGTAAATGTAGGTGGCCCGGTGGGAGTAGCGCGCATGCTTGACCGTTACGGCGCGCTGCTCCCACTCGCCTTGATCGCGTATCCAGTAGGAATGCCCGCGCCGAGCCTGCGCGCCTCAGCCATAACCAGATATATCGTATTGCCGTTTTGCCCTTGACGAGCCATTCATCACTATGATACTATTTGACAGGATAGTTAATTCCTACGCCGTTACCCCGTTCGCTCACGCCTGGCAGGCAATGACGCCGCGACTGGGCGCGCCTGGGGCAGCGCGAGTATGGGCCGACCGGCGGACCAGCAAACGTACCGGCGACGGGCCAACAAAGGAGCCAAACACGATGGCGCGGAAACCTGCCATACCCGGTGTGGACCGCCGCCAGCAGATTCTGGAGGCGGCGCTCGCGGTCTTCGCGGAGCAGGGCTTTGATGGCGCGACCACCAAAGACATTGCCGCGCGGGCCGAGGTCACGCATGGGCTGATCTACTTCTACTTCGACAGCAAAGAAGACCTGTTCCTGGCCGCGTTTGAGCATGAAGCCGAGGGCGTCTTCGCACAGGTGAACCTCGCCGACGAGGTTGATGACGACGCGCCGGTGGATGTGACATTGTCCTTCATGCTGACCCGCATCTTGCAGGTGTTGTCGTCACCACAGGCGCAGCACATGCTCCAGGTGATGATGCATCTGGCGGCCCACCAGGAACGCGCCGGTGGACCCCTGCGTGAGTGCAAAGTGGCTATGGCGGCGCGGGCCGCTCGCCTGACAGATCAACTTCGACAGTATCTCGACCGGCAGGTGGCAATGGGGCGGCTGCGTGTGGTGGATACACAAATGGTGGCGACCTTACTTCTGGGTAGCGCAATGACGCTCTATCGGATCAAACGCTATGGCGTCGCCGACAAGTATGAGGGATTCATGGCAAGCGTCACTCGCGCTGAACGTGACGAGTCTGCTCCCCCTGTAGACTGCGGCGGGATCGCCGCGAAGATCGCCAACACCTTCTTGCATGGCGTGCTGGCATAAATCGCAACCTCCGGGCCTCTCTGGCCTTCGCAACCCTCTCCGATGAGAAAGGATCACCTCCCGTGGAAGCGGCTCCCATTCATATCGAAAGCACGCCCGGTGGGACAGACGATCAGCGGGTACGCCTGCGTGGCTTCGCGCTGTGGAGCGTACTGATCGCCCTGATGCTCACCCTCTTTCTCGCCGCGCTGGACCAAACCATCGTCAGCACGGCGCTGCCTACCATCCTCAGCGATCTCAACGGCTTTAACAACTACACCTGGGTGGTGACGGCCTACCTGATCTCCTCGACGCTGGTCATTCCCATCGTCGGCAAGCTCTCCGACCAATTTGGCCGCAAGTGGTTTATCGTCGCCGGTGTCGTCATCTTTCTGATCGGCTCGGCGCTCTCGGGCGCCTCGCAGACGATTGGTCAGTTGATCACCTTCCGTGCGCTGCAAGGGCTAGGCGCGGGCGCGTTGCTCTCGTTAGTCTTCACCTCAGTTGGCGACATCTTCACGCCTGCCGAGCGCGCCCGCTGGCAGGGCCTCTTCGTCGGCGTCTTTGGCCTGGCGAGCGTGATTGGCCCGTCACTCGGCGGCTGGATCACCGACTACACCTCTTGGCGTTGGGTCTTCTATGTCAACCTGCCGGTGGGCGCCGTCGCGCTGTTCTTCCTGCTCTTTTACCTGCCGTCCTCCATCTCGGCGCGTAGCACGCGCTTTACCGGTTGGCAGGCAATGCGACGCATTGACTTCGGTGGCGCGGCGACGGCGGCGGCGGCGACGATTCTATTGCTGCTGGGCCTCACCTGGGGCGGCTCGACGTATCCCTGGGGATCATGGCAGGTGATCGGCTCGTTGGTCGCGGCGGGCGTCCTCTTCGTCGCGTTTGGGGTCATCGAGGTCTTCGCCGCCGAGCCAATCCTGCCGCTCGATCTCTTCCGCAACCAGATTTTCGCCGCCAGCTCGGCGATGTCACTCCTGGTTGGCATGGCGCTCTTCGCGGTCGTCATCTACTTGCCGCTCTTCATTCAGGGCGTACTGGGCCAGTCTGCGGCAAACTCCGGCACCGTGATTACGCCGCTCACCCTGAGCCTGGTGGTCGCTTCGATCATTGGTGGCCAGCTCGTGTCACGGGTGGGACGCTATCAGTGGCTGGCGATTATCGGTGGTGTGGTGCTGTTGGTGGGCATCTACCTGCTCTCTCGCATGGGTGTCTCCACACACTTGCTCACGGTGACGCTCTTCATGATCGTCGTCGGCGTTGGGCTGGGATTGTTGCAGCCTGTGCTGACACTGGCCGCACAGAACGCCCTGCCCCGCTCTCGCCTGGGCGTTGGCACCGGCGCCGTCACCTACCTGCGGTCACTTGGCTCGACACTGGGCACAGCCATCGTCGGCTCGGTCGTCACCAACACCATCACCAGTGACATCCCCGGGCGGCTGGCGAAGATTCCAAACGCGAACAAGCTGCCGTCAGCGGTGATCTCGGCGGCGACCAACCAGCAGGTGCTGGTCAACCCATCGCTGCGCGACACGCTGGTGACGAAGGTGACGCAGGGCGCCATCCAGCAGGGGACGACGCAGGCGCTGGCGCAGGTGAAGGCGCAGGCCGAGGCGCAGGTCCCCGCTGGCCCCAACCACGCGGCGACCGTCGCCGCCATCGTGGCGAAGGCGAAGCCAGGGGTGGTCCAGAAGGTGACGGCGGCAGTCACGCCGCAGATTCACACTCTCTTCAACCAAATCTTCACGGCCACGCGCGAATCGCTGGCGCTGGGCATCCAGCACGCCTTCACAGTCTCGCTGCTCATCGCCGCTGTCGCCATCGTGCTGGCGTTCTTCTTGAAGGATGTGCCACTGGTGGGCAGCGCTCGCGCCGCCAGCCAGGCGACCGGCCAGGCGCCGATCGGGGCGCAGGAACCAGCGATTGCAGGCGCCAGTGGCTACGTCGTCGAGGCCAGCGCGAATGCGTCCGCCACCCATGCGTCGCCCATCTCGGCGGAGTCCCTGCATGCGGCGCAGAATGGCAACGGGCGTAACGGAGGGAACGGCAAAGCCAGGACGCCGGGCGAGGCGCGCGATGTGCGCCATGCTGGGGAGGGCGAAGCCGCGCCGGTCGGCGGCTAGCCTGCCCAGCGCATGCGCGCCTCAAAGGGCGCATGTCCGCAACCCACAGGCGACGGCGGTTACAACCGCTGCTAAGGGCCTGCGGCCACGAAGTCCGCCTGCGCGGACTGGAGATCGTGGGCCAACGCTTGGGGCGAGTGGCGTTCGCCGGAACCGTGTTGCAAACAACCGCCATGTATCAACGGCGAGGCGCGCTCCCCGGTGGAGCGCGCCTCGCCGTTTCGTGTTCGCTGACAATCACAGCCAGCCTGCCAACGCACGCGAAGCAAACCGTAGCGCTGGTCTCCCGACCGGCGCGTCTGGGGTCTGTCGTACCGCTGGCCTCCAGGCCAGCGCGTGTTGGTTGAAGCGCCACAACGCTATCCAGTGGCAGGCATACAATAATCGACACACGCGTCGGCCTGGAGGCCAGCGGTACGACATAGACGGCCACGCCCACGGTTTCAACCCAAACGACGTGCGCCTACCGAACTGTGCGCAACAGAACGATTGGGATTTCGCGTCGCGTGTTGTGCTGGTAGCGGGCATAGTTTGGCGCGGCGGCGACCACTTGCGTCCACAGGCGTGCGCGCTCGTCGGGCGCCGCTGGTGTCGCGGTCGCACTGATACGCTCGCCCTTCACTTGCAACTCGACCTGCGGATGGGTGGTGAGGTTGAAGTACCAGGCGGGGTTGCGGTCGGCGCCGCCGTTCGACGCCACGAGAAACCGGGTCTCGCCATCCATGAAATAGGAGATAGGGATGGTATGTGGGCGCCCCGATTTGCGTCCGGTGGTGGTCAGCAGCAACACCGGTTGGCTCCCCATGCGGCCCCCAATGGCGCCGTTGGTCAGCCGGTAGAGCCTGACCATCGCGCCCAACGCGAATCGCAGTATGGCAGGGGCGCGTCGCGGTGGCGTTGGATTGGCGTTCGACATATCATCTCCCTGTGCGTGGCGTCGGCGCGCAAGCACACCCTGCGCTAGTCGCCGACGCTACTCGTGCGCCTCGCTGGCCGTTCGTTTGCGGTCTTCGCGCGTGCGGAGTTGACCGCAGGCGGCGGCGATGTCGTCGCCACGCTCGGCGCGTACGCTGTTGCTGACGCCGCCCGCCCAGAGGAGGTCGCGGAAGGCGCGGATCGTCGCGCCCGACGGCGGGCGATAGGCAGCGGCGGTCCGGTTGACCGGGATCAGGTTGACGTGGCCGAGATGCGCCAGCGGGGCCAGCAGCGCCGCCAGTTCGCGCGCCTGTGCTGGCGCATCGTTGACGCCCGCCAGCAAGACGTACTCGAACGTCACCTGCCGGTTCGTCCGCGCGACGTAGGCGCGGCAGGCGTCCAGCACGGCGGCGATGGGATATTTGCGGGTGATGGGCATCGTGCGCAGGCGCAGCGCGTCGTTGGGCGCGTGCAGCGAGATTGCCAGGTTCACTTGCAGGTCTTCCTCCGCCAGCCGCGCGATGCCAGGGACGAGGCCCACCGTCGAGATCGTCATGTGCCGCGCGCCGATGCGCAGCCCCTCCGGCATGTTGAGGACGCGGATCGCCTTCAGCGTATGGTCATAGTTGTGCAGCGGCTCGCCCATCCCCATGAAGACGAGGTTGGTGACATGGTCGATGGTCTGCCCATCCGGCGCCTGCCAGGGATGCGCCCGTAGATCGCGCGCGAAGTAGAGGACCTGCGCCACGATCTCGCCCGCCGTCAAGTGACGGTCGAAGCCCATCTGGCCCGTCGCGCAGAACGTGCAACCATAGGCGCAGCCCGCCTGGGTGGAGACGCAGACGGTGGCGCGGGCGCGTCCCTCGGCGCTGGCGGGGTAGAGCATCAGCACGGTCTCGATCAGCCGCCCATCGGCCAGCGTCAAGAGGACCTTGCGCGTGCGGCCATCCTTCGCCACCAGCGCCGTGCGTTCGGCGGGGCTGGCCACGGTCGCCTCCTGCGCCAGCCGTTCGCGTAGGGCGGCGGGCAGCGTGCGCATGGCGGCGAAGTCATCAGCCAGCGCGCCATAGAGCGCCTCGGCCAGTTGCTTCGCGCGAAACGATGGCTGCCCTCGCGCCACCAGCCAGTCCTTCAACTCGTCGAAGGTCAGGCCCACCAGTTCGGTCTTCTGTCGGGCTGGTTCGCCCTGCGCTGGCGCTACGGTTTGTGTCGTCTGCATCGTTGCCTCGGTGGATGGCTCGTGTGTATCTGGCGCAGTTGGTTGCATATCAATCCTCAGGATGCTGTCCTCAATGGTCTATCACAGGTGTTCGGTGTGTTACTGTTCATCGTTCAGTATCGCATATTTTGGGCGTGGAAGCATACGGGCGATGGAACATCTCCAGGCCGCGCAGGCGGCCTTCGTGGCGGCGCCGCCGCACGGCGCGCGTTCACGCGCCGGACGACCCCCACCGCGCCACCGCATCTCGCCGCCAGCCACACGCTTGACATTTCGTGCGCGCATGGCAATACTATAGTGGCGCCACTGGCTACGGTGGCGCCTTGACCGCATGGCGCACAAGAGACGCCGCCGACAGAGGGGAGCGCCGACGTGTATCCCGAGTATCCAGCGCCGCCAAACCAGCCTAACCCAGATTATCCCGGCTCGCCCAATCCCTATGCGCCCAACCCGCAATATCCTGGCTCGCCCAATCCCTACGCGCCCAACCCGCAACCCTATCCGTCACCCAACCCGCAGTATGCGCCGAACCCACCGAACCCGTCGTATCCGGGGGCAGCGAATCCGCAGTATGCGCCCCCCGGCGCGTATCCGCCCAACTATGCGCCATCGGGTCCGCAGGCGCCGTCAAGCCCCTATGGGTCCGCGCCATCGGGTGTCTATGGCGCGCCGCCCACCAGTCCGGTTGGCGCGTATCCGCCCGTCCCGCCCATACCTCCACAGCGCCGCAATTCTCCGTTGCCGATCATTCTTTCCATTGTGGGGGCTGTGGTCATTCTTGCGCTGGTCGCGGTGGGGGCGTACTTTGCTTTGAAGCCAGGTAATCCCTCGACCAACATCACCCCGACTGCCACCACCGCCATCGCGACGGCGACCCTCGCCCCCACCGCGACGGCGACGCCGAATGTGACGGCCAGCTATACCGAGAACCGCCCCGCGTGCGACACGCCAAACGATTGGAGCGTGACCTCCAGCCAGGTGACGTGCGGCGCCAGCGCGATGACGCTCACCAATGCGGCAAATGCGCATACACTCGCCGAGGCGTCGTTCAATGGGACCGGCTCCGGGTTTGGCGCCAGTTACGATGTCAGCGTCAACATCTCGAATATTACCAACGCCTGTGCAGGGATGGTCGTGTTGGGCGATAATAATCAGGGGGTGGGCGTCTACCTCTGCAACGACGGGAGTTGGTTTGTCAACCAGTATTCCGCCTCGGGCGCGCCCAAGACATTGGGTAGCGGGAACGCTGGCGCCGTCACCCTGAGTTCCTCGAATCTGCTGGATATTACCGTGACGCCCAGCAACATCGTGGTGAACGCCGAGGCGGCCAGCCTGACCACCGTGCCGCGCAGCGACACCCTGAAGACGACCTACATCGCCCTGGCCGTCGAAAATGGCAACGAGGCGAACGCCGCCTCCGCCGGTTTCGACACGTTCAGTTACGCGGCCATCAGTTGATACACCGCCCATCCCTGAAAGCAGGTACTCGTATGTCCATCTTCGACGGCGGGGCGACCGCCAACCGCAACGATGCGGCTATTGCGCCGCCCACGCGCCCACCCCATCTGCGCCCCGTGCGCAACACAGCGCCCGACCCAAGCGTATCTGGCGTGGCGGCGTCCGCAGCGCCCGCGCCAACAGTGCCGTCAGCCGCTCATGCGCTTGGCGCGAACCTCACCCACCACCATACCTTGAACGGCGACGCCACTGACCGCCCTGGCAAGATCGAGGTCTCGTCGCACGCCATCGCCTCCATCGCCGGGCGCGCCGTCGCCGAGTGCTATGGCGTGGTGGGGATCGCCGTGCGGCGCCCCTGGCTCAGCCCGTGGCTGGGCGAGCGGCTGGGCGCCATGCTCGATCCGTGGCTGGGCTTCCTGCCCGGCGCGGTCGAACTGGCCACTCCCGATCACTACGCGCGCGGCGTGGATGTGCGCTTCGTGGATGACCACATCGCCATCGACGTCAACGTCGTGGTCGAGCATGGCTTGCGCATCACCGAGATTGCGCATAATATCATGGCCAATGTGAAGTTCGCCGTCGAGCAGTCGTTGGGCGTGCGCGTCGTGCGGGTCAACGTCAACGTGCAGGCGCTACGGATCGATCTGTAGCCGCCGGTCGCCGCGCATGGTGGCTGCCCACGCGCTCGTCCAGCGCAGCCAGATCGCCGGTGGCTGTGGCGTTTCCGGCTGCGCAGTCGCCGTCGGGCGCGCGCAGCCGCCAACCAGACCCATCAACCAGACCCATCACCAGACACGCAATCCGTCACATTCGGAATGGAGGGCGAGCCGGGGCATGGCGCCCCGCTCAACGAGTATGGCACGAAACTTTTTCGCGCGCTTTGCGCGCCCACGCCCGCGTCAGGCCACCGTCTTCGACGGCCAGGAGTTGAAGCGGGCCAT
>Ga0307372_10013165_pt1 | contig 10725 bp, 9 predicted proteins | sample OX1MG_FD_202533 | JGI IMG/M metagenome (GOLD analysis project Ga0307372, IMG submission 202533) | Soil microbial communities from Risofladan, Vaasa, Finland - OX-1 | ecosystem: Environmental > Terrestrial > Soil > Coastal area > Acid sulfate soil | place: Finland: Risofladan, Vaasa | collected...
AAGGCAAATACAAAACATATCAAACCTCTACGGCATCAAAATAGCTTGCTGAAAAAAGTGACAATTTGTTTTCAGTTTTTTTTGCTTAAGCGCCTAAAAGAAAATATTCAACCAGAAAAAGGAAAAATTTTATACGATCTTCATCACAATGGTAAACTTTTAATCCTTCCAAATATATGGGAAGTTTCAGGCGCTGCTTTGTTGGAAAATATTGGGTATCCCGCGGTTGCTACATCAAGCAGCGCTGTTGCTATTAGTAACGGTTATGATGATGGCGAAAAACTTCCATTCAATGACTTGTTACATATTTTGCGAAGAATAGTAAGTAGTGTGAAAGTGCCGGTAACAGCAGATATAGAAAGTGCGTATGCAAGGGATAATGCTACTCTCCAGGAGAATATTAAAAAACTGATCAACACCGGAATTGCAGGAATTAATTTTGAAGACAGCCATCATGATGAACAAAAGTTGATTCCCATGGACAAACAATGTGAAAAGATATCGCTCATTAAAAGGGTTTCTTTAGAAATGGGAGCTTCTCTATTTATCAATGCACGAACAGATTCATATATCAAAAGCAAACAATTATCAAAAGAAGAAAAATTATCTGAAATTATTAAAAGAGGAAAAGCATACAAGGAAGCGGGAGGGGATTGTTTATATCCCATCTTTTTAAAAGACAAAAAAGATTTTCAAACAATTATCAAAGAAGTAGGTTTGCCGGTCAATATATTGTTACAAGCAGGCATTCCGGATTTCAATGAATTAAAAGAAACAGGCGTTACGAGATTGAGCCTTGGAGGGAATTTTATAAAGTTTGTTATAGGTGCTATGAAAAATGTTACTGAAAAATTATTAAACCTTGATGGAATGAATGATATTACACAAAATTCCATATCTACAGATTATTTAAAAAATTTGATAAAAATATAATGAAATGAAAAGAATCAACATAAAAGATATTGAAAGAAATACTTACAAGGCAATGCTCACTATGGAGAGCTATGTAAAAAATTCACAGATACCCGAATTGCTTCGCGAATTAATAAAAATAAGGGCATCACAGATCAACGGTTGCGCTTATTGTATTGATATGCATACAGAGGAAGCCTTATCCCTGGGCGAGACAGACAGAAGAATATTTTCTCTTTCCGCATGGAAAGAATCTCCATTATTTACGGAAGAAGAAAGAGCCGTATTGCAAATGACAGAAGAAATAACCCTGATTTCAAAAAATGGCGTAAGCGATGAAACTTATAATGCTGTATTGAAATTTTTTGGCGAAAGGGTTTTAGCACAAATCATTATGCAGATAGTAATGATCAATTCATGGAACCGGGTAGCAGTTTCAACACACATGATATTTGAGCCGGGTTCGTAAACTGGAATTTTTATTTCGATGCCGTATGATCTTGCTCATATAAAAGACTTATTCGTCTTTTTTAGGATTATTTATCATAAATTTGTCAGAAAAAAATTTAAACCCCTCATCATGCCTGCAATCTTTGGCCTGATGAGGGTTTGAGAATTACAGGATTATTCTTTTGTAAATATTTACCGCTTAATATTTCTGAATATGAATCTTCAATGCCGCAAAAAATCTTTTTTACTTTTTACAATTTGCTTTTTAATTCCGGCTTTCATATTTGCCCAGTCGGATTCTACGATGTCGCAGCCAGGCGGACATGGCTTAGACTCTTTAATCCTGATGATATTGTTAGTGTTTATTACTTTATTTGCCGCTATCTATCTTACTTTTAAAACCAGCGCATTATCGGAAATAAAAAAGAAAGAACAAACTTCCGACGAAAAAGACCTTCAACAGATAATCAACAACCTGGATAGAAATGAGATTGACACTTACTTAAACTACAAGCAAATGAAAAAATCCAATAACAACATTGGTAATAACAATTCTCCTTTGATCGCTTTGTTTTTTTTGATTACATCTTTTTTTTTCAGTTCATCGGCATTTGCACAAACTACCCAAAAAAGTGGATCAATTTTTAATGACGGCGGTATCATTATTACGCTGATTTTAATACTCATTCCTTTATTGGCAGGAGTCATTATAATGATTATAAGAGTAAGAAATTTATCACACAGGCTTCAATTCAAAAAAGATCAGGCGGAAGCTGAACGTATAAGTAATTATTTAAAAAGTTTGCCGGAAGAAGAACTTATGGAGGCTTTGAAAAAAAGGAAAGAAGTATTGGACTACAAGATTTCACAAAATGCGCTTTCAGGAGTGATGCAACCTGAAGACAAAAGAGGAATTTTAAAAAAAGTAAATGAACGCGCCAACATACGCTTTATCGAAGAAAAAAGGAAAGCGATTGAGCGTCCTCAGGTGGATCCAGGGCTTTCAAAATTAGTAATTTGGTATTTGGTATGCGCTGCTGTCTGGCTAGTATTGGCCACATCGGTTGGAGAATATCTGGGTATAAAATTCGTAGCGCCGGACGTAGATCATCTAAGCTGGTTGAGTTTTGGCAGATTGAGGCCTGTTCATACCAACGGAGTATTTTGGGGCTGGTCATCTTTGTCAATGCTGGGGCTGGCTTATTATGTAGTACCGCGTGTAGGCAATAATAAATTATATAGTTTGAAACTGGGCTGGTGGTCATTATGGTTGATTAATTCATGTGTACTTCTCGGAAGTATTTCTCTTATGGCCGGTATTAATAACAGCGGTGGCGAATACCGTGAATACATTTGGCCTATAATGCTTTTATTCGCAATTGGTATCATACTAACACTTATCAATTTTTTAAAAACAGTAGCCACTCGTAAAACAAAAGAAATCTATGTTTCTAACTGGTATATTATTGCTGCATTGATGTTTGTAAGTGTGGTTGCGTTGGTAGGCTATGTCCCTTTCTGGCAGAATGGGCTGGGTGAAACCATAGCACAGGGGTATTATATGCACCAGGCAGTGGGAATGTGGTTCATGATGCTGACATTAGGACTGGTGTACTATTATTTACCTCAGCAATTAAACAAACCTATTTATTCGTATGGCCTGGGAATTCTCGCTTTCTGGTCACAGATACTTTTTTACACAATTATTGGAATGCACCATTTTGTTTTCAGTCCAATTCCATGGTCATTACAAACAGTAGCTATTGTCGGTAGTATGGGAATGATAATTCCGGTAGTTGCGGGGACTACTAATTTCCTAATGACATTTAAAGGTTCATGGAATAAATTAAGTGGAAGTTATTCCCTTCCATTTATATTGATAGGGACTATATTTTATTTTACGGGATCCATGCAGGGAACAGCCGAGGCGTTCCGTACTACTAATCTTTATTGGCACTTTACTGATTTCACAGTGGCTCACTCTCATATGACGATGTATGGAATTATCGCCTTTTATATGTGGGGTTTTACTTATGCGATCATTCCCCGGCTTACCCGCCAGGAGCCACCACAATTAACAGTAGGCATTCACTTCTGGATGTCTTTTATCGGATTACTTTTCTATAGCATTCCACTCATGATCGGGGGTACATTGAGAGGTATAGCCTGGATGAACAATGTACCTTTTATAGATACGGTTTCCATGATGGCGCCTTACTGGTTGTGGCGGGCAATAGGAGGTACTTTGATGTGGACTGCGCATTTATTTTTTGCCTATAATATGTATAAAATGATTAGGCCTTCAAAAACGGTAAATATAGATGCAGAAGCCATTTCAAAAATTACTTCTGATGCTGAAATAGTAAAATTTCGTTAAGGTGTTCTAAATAAATACTGAAATAATAACATAACGGTTAAAATTTATAGAAATGGAATTTTTTAATAATCATAAAAAACTTTTTCTTACTACGATTGCCTTTTTTTTGACTTTGACAATGCTTATGTGTATAATACCGGCACTTTATAACCAGGATAATAACGCTCCACTTCCGGGTGCTGAACAATTAACCGGTGCGGCTCTCAGAGGAAAGGAAATTTATATTGCCAATGGATGCATTGCTTGCCATACTCAACAGGTGAGGGATGTGGCAATGGACAAAGTCTGGGGATCACGTCCAAGTGTTGCATCTGATTATGCCACTGATCACCGGATGGGAATATGGAGAAATACCGCAACCCTTCTGGGCTCAGAACGTACAGGCCCTGACCTTACTAATGTTGGCGAACGTCAACCAAGTATTGACTGGCAACTATTACATTTGTATCAACCACGCTCGGTAGTACCACAATCTATTATGCCAGCCTACCAATGGCTTTTTGAATATAAAGAAAATCCAGGCAAGAATGAAAAAGTAGTAAACGTGCCTGAAGAATTTATGAATGGCAGAAAAGGAAAAATAGTTGCCACCCAAAAAGCATTGGATTTGGTAGCTTATTTATTATCGCTTAAACAACTGCCTTTGCCAAAAGGAATGCCAGCCAGGGAATTTTTATACCAAAAAACAGTAAAACCAACAGCAGCAGGCGGAGCTGCCTCCACTGAATTGGATGGCGCCTCTTTATATACTGCTAACTGTCAGGCTTGCCACCAGCCAACCGGCGAAGGTTTGAAAGGCGCATTTCCTCCGCTGAAAGGCAGTAATATTGTTTTGAGTGATAGTGCAATATTGATGGTAAATATCATTATGAACGGGTACACCGGAATTGAATCACAGGGTTATGGGCCCATGCCGCCTGTTGGTACTACCGATAATTTATCAGCAGCAGAAATATCGGCTATTATGAATCATGAAAAATCCAGTTGGGGAAATAATGCGAAAAAAGTAACACCTGATGAAATTCAGAGGCTCATGGATGCTGTAAAAAAGAAATAAATTTTTTATAAAAATTATTTAAGATGAAAAAATTATTTTTGTTAATACCAATAATTACACTTGGCATTACAGCAATTGCCTGCCCTGCCTGTGAAGCGCAGAAGCCAAAAATTTTAAGAGGGATTACCTCACACGGCTCAGGTCCTTCGAGCAATTGGGACTATGTGGCGGGTTTTGTAACGCTTATTATTGTATTGGCAGTTCTATTTTACAGCATTAAATGGATTATTAATCCCGGTGAAAAAGAAGAAAACCATATTAAAAGAAATATTTTAAATTTTTGAGTATGGAAGAAAGAAGTTCTATCATCATTTTTATTGACGATGATCCTCAGCCGGCAGGGGTATTCCAATCGCCCATTAATTTTGAACTTGATACGAGCAAACTGGTAGATGGCGAACACTTTTTGCGCATTGTAAGCAAAGACCCGAACGGGAAAGAAGGAATTCGAAAAATACCATTTACTGTACGCAATGGCCCTGACATTTCTGTGGAAGGATTGCATGATAACCAGGTAGTGGATGGAGTGATTCCGATGATGATCAATGCTTATGGCAAAGGAGATCAAAAAGTATTTTTGATAGAAGGAAGCGAAGTGCCCAGAAGTATTCCTGGTTGGATATGGATCGTTCACATACTGATTGGCGCTTGGGCTATTTATTATTTAGTAACACAATTATTTGCACATTGATACAAGAAAAAAAAGATATCCTCAACTTAGAAGATATAAAATTATTAGTAGATACTTTTTATGATAAAGTAAGAAAGGATGGTTTGATTGGGCCTATTTTTGATGAGCGTATCCAGGATCGCTGGCCTCAGCATTTGGCAAAAATGTACACCTTTTGGCAAACCGTTTTGCTGGGCGAGCATACTTATTATGGAAGCCCTTTCCCACCTCATGCACAACTGCCGGTTGAGAAAGAACATTTCGAAAGATGGCTGACTTTATTTTCACAAACTTTAGGTGAACTTTTTACCGGTGAGGTTGCCCAAGAAGCTATCTGGCGTGCTAATAAAATGGCTGAAATGTTTCAATACAAAATAGTTCATTACAGAAATAATCAGATGAAAAGTTTGATATGAATTAGGGAATTGTTTTGATTATTAAAATCGAATATTCACAATATCAAATTTCCGGGAATTCATTTTTTTGTGTTTTTAAAAATAAAAAATAACACTTTTTATTCAATTATATCAAGCATCCATAAACCGTTTTAAGGCTCTCTTTTTCCTCCAGATTCTCTCAATAAGAACTGCGGGTTCTGCAATCATTCATAAACTGCATTTGGGTTTTATTTATTCTGCGCATAATTTTGCCGCAAATAAATAAAGTAAACTTATTCACTTAAATGATCAAAAAAAAACCTTTTAGTAGCGGTATTCCTATATCTGTTTCACTGAAACCAACCTTAGAAGCAGAAGATATAAAACCTCATTTTAGCCAAAATAAAAAGAGGCTTTTTACTATTGCGTCAATGGCTGTAGCTATTGGAGTTGTGATCAGTTTCATAGCCAAGTTCCTGGTTTATTTGATTTATTTCATTACTAATGTTTCTTTTTACGGAAAGTTTTCTATCGCTCATGTCACACCGGCAAATAATACGCTTGGTTTGTGGGTGATTATTATTCCAGCTATTGGCGGAGTTATTGTTGGATTGATGGTACTTTATGGTTCCAAAGCCATCCGCGGCCATGGAATCCCGGAAGCGATGGAACAAATATTAACTAACCAAAGCAAAATAAAACCAACTATCACTTATCTTAAACCAATTTCTTCAGCAATTGCTATCGGTTCAGGAGGACCTTTTGGAGCAGAAGGGCCAATCATTGCTACAGGAGGGGCATTGGGATCAATGTTAGGTCAGATAGCAAGAGTTTCACATAATGAAAGGAAAATTTTATTAGCGTCGGGAGCAACTGCTGGTATGGCAGCTATATTTGGTACACCCATTGCGGGTATTTTTTTAGCGATAGAATTATTACTATTCGAATTTTCTCCACGTTCTATAATACCGGTAGCTTTGGCATGTATTACCGGTGCTGCCGGGCATCATTTTCTTTTTGAAGCAGGCCCTGTTTTTCCTGTTGGGCATTTAATTGCAACCCCTTCCAATACTGCACTTTTTGTTTACAGTATTTTGGGAATCATAATGGGTTTTATATCTGTGTTTGCTACTAAAATTGTTTATTTTTTTGAAGATAGTTTTGAGAAATTACCGGTTCACTTTATGTGGTGGCCGGCTATTGGCGGCCTTTTCGTTGGAATTTTCGGGTACTTTTCTCCGAGATCTCTCGGTGTAGGGTATGAAAATATTACCGATGTTTTATCTGGAAGTTTACCGATGAAAGTTGTATTTGGATTGTGTATTTTCAAATTCATTTCCTGGGCAATTGCTTTAGGTAGTGGAACCTCAGGCGGTACATTAGCACCTTTATTTACTATTGGTGGTGCTGCAGGTATTTTATTGGCAAGTGCAATTCTTTATTTCTTTCCTCACTCAGGAATTACCTTTTCTCTCGCAGCTTTGGTGGCCATGGCGGCCATGTTTGCCGGAGCTTCGCGGGCGCTTTTAACTTCTATTATTTTTGCCCTGGAAGCCACGGGGCAATCGAATGCCTTGTTGCCACTTTTAGCTGGTTGCATCGGTTCTTATGTAGTTTCTTTTTTCCTGATGGAAAATACAATTATGACAGAAAAAATAACCCGGCGTGGTGTGAAAACTCCTGATTCTTATGAACCGGATATTTTGGAAACAATAAATGTAAAACAGGTAATGAGTGAAAATGGATTGATGCTAAACGAAGGTAATACAATAGGCGAAGTGCGCCAATGGCTTGAGAATGAAAAAGATTACAACAGCAATTATTTTATTATTGTAAATGATTTTAATGAATTTAGAGGAATTATAAGTTCTTCGAATTTATTCAGTAATCACCATCAACAGGATAGGTTAGTAGGTACATTGATTAAAAGAGATAATATTTCAATTGGCGTTGACAGTTCTCTTCGCGAGGCAGTAGAATTAATGGCAAAAGAAAATGTGGATTTGTTACCTGTCATTTCTAAAGAAGATAAGAATATTATTGGCATTCTTTCTTATAAAGATATTATCTCAGCTTATAAATCCGATATTGATAATGATGTAAAAAAACGTCCTTCCATTTCTTTGAAAAGAAACGGATTAAAAATTTTAGTAAGAGGGAATCAATTAATAAACGCTATTTCTGAATGGAGAAAAAAATAAATAGCTTTTTTGGAACAGTGCATAGTGATTTTTGTTCTTTCACTTGAATGCTAAATATAATGTTTTAAAACCTTATAATAAATAATAAACTTTATACTTTTCTTTTTTATCAAAACCTGATACGATAATTATTAATTCAACGTTTACTATTCTTAATGAAAGGTTAATAACATACATCCATGCAGCGTTTCATTAAAATTCATTATCTCATTAAGCAACATCCAAATTTGCATCTATCAGAATAGAAGTATTTTTGCTGATGTTATTATCAAATAATCCATGAAGTTTTTATTAAATCTTTTATTGCTGGCATTTTTTTTACCCCTGTCAACATTCGCAAATAATGACACCACAGACATCCCTTTAAGCAGGCAAATATTTCACGACCGCATCATAGCAGAGCAGAAACTTGCAGACGAAGCAGACGGCCATCTTGATGGAATCATCAAAGTAAGTAACAACCCTGATGTGAATTTGCAGGTTACTGACGCCATCATAAGAAAAGTAAACGTTTTGCGCAATGATATTGAAATCAACAATGATATACCTACTAATAATGACAAAGTTCGCTACCTGCGCTATCTCGAAGATTTGTTGAGAGATTTTATTACCAACTGGAAAACTCATCAACTCAACCCCGCTTTAGCACCATCACTGGTTCATAATTTTCACGAGATTTTTGATGCTAATATCAAAGGAGAAAATATGGCTCCCCTGATACAAAAAGCTCCTTATGAAGTGGGGGTAATCAATGCTTCAATTTTTGAAGATAACCCAGGTTATAATCAGTGCAAGATAATTTTATTCAGAAAATTTTGCAAACTCTATCCTGACAAAATATTGGCTAATATCGGTCCTTATGTAAATGAACCTTTTGCTGATACTTTAGTGATAGATGCTTTTAAAAACAGTCCCAGTCAATTATATTCTTATGCTCAATCCTCTGGCAGCAAACAAGGCAGGCTCATCAGGAGAATAAATGATCCCAGAATAAAAACGGTGGTACAATTAAGCGCTAAAAACCGCGCTCTTTTTTATTTTCCTTTTATGGATAACCTTATCAGTGGAAAACTAACCATGGCAGATATTGAAAAAGTGGCAGGAAGTTCTGATAAAAATTATGATAGTGTAGGATATTACAAATTAATGGTAAGAACTGAAATAAATTATTATGCACGCCTGGTAAAAGGTGATACCCCGGTAGCTATGTTTGGCGCCAACGGCCTTTTAGATATGTTGAAAGCAAAAGCCATACAACATTTTATTGATCCTATCAATTTATTACATGAAAATCCAAATCCAGCCATACGTTTCAAAGCTATTCAGCCTCTGGATGCACAAGATCTTTATTATATGATGACTCTGGGAGAGAATGAAATTTATACATCAAGTTACAAGTATAGTTTTGATCGGATGATTCAGAAAATGGGGCCGGTACCACATGGGGATTCTTTACTGATTTCCCTTCATTTCGACCATTTTAAAAAGTTTATAAAAATGGCGGCAGGATATAATAAACTTGATGAGTTTTTAAAAACAATGACTGAAAATTCCGAAAAATTAATGCAGGCTTTTGTAGCCAAATTAGAGACCACGGGTAGCCTTGAAGATGCCGTGGATGTTGCCGATTCTTATGGAAGTATTACCAATCCACAACTTCAGCAATCCATGTTACAAAATGTAGAATGGAATGAGCAAAGATGTATTAAAGAAGATAACGAACGCGGACGTAAAATTTATAGTGTTTTAAAAATCATATTTCTTTCTGCAGATCCTAAAAATGGAATTGATCTTTCTAAAGAAATTGGAATTCCACCTATTTATACAGTGGATTATAATTATCTCGCAGACGATTCCGGAAGAATCATTGAGCAAGTTTTTTTCTATGGTGATAAAGATGGCAAGACATCATTCGCAGATTACCTTTCTTCCTTTCCGCGAAGCGAATGGAGCATTACAAAAAAGAATGAATGGATAGAAATTAAATCTAAAAAAGGGAAACCGATTTGGATCTTTGCCAACCTGCCTTTGGATAACGTGACTGATAAAGATGCGCATGCACAAAAAGATCTGATTAATTATCTTGATTCCAAAGGATTGAGACCAACGATTGTAATTCATCGGGGACATAGTTACCATCTGCCTTACACAATTGAACAGCTTCCCGAAAGTGCAAAAATTATTATGCTGGGTTCATGTGGCGGATATAATAATTTAAAAACTATTTTAAATTATTGCCCCGATGCGCAGATTATTTCTACCAAACAAACAGGTGCTAAAGATGTCAATAAACCAATAATTGATGCCCTTGACAACATACTCATTGAGGGCAAAAATATTGATTGGCGCCAGATGTGGAGTGGGTTGGATGCCTATTTTAATAAGACTTCACGTGACACCCGGGAAACTTTTGAAGATTATATACCGCCTCAAAAAAATCTGGGTGCGTTATTCATAAAAGCCTACAAAAAAGAAGGCGGAGAAGAAGAATAATTTACAAACAAATATTGCGGATTCCTCCTTTTCCATTTCAAAAAATAAAATATTTTACTCTAAATTCTTTTTAAATTTCTTTTTTTCGATTCGATAAATACACTCCGGCAAAGATCAATGCCCCAGCTATAATTTTATAAAAAGACAATTCTTCTTTTAAAAAAATCATTGCAATAATTACAGCGAAA
>Ga0307372_10013166_pt1 | contig 10725 bp, 10 predicted proteins | sample OX1MG_FD_202533 | JGI IMG/M metagenome (GOLD analysis project Ga0307372, IMG submission 202533) | Soil microbial communities from Risofladan, Vaasa, Finland - OX-1 | ecosystem: Environmental > Terrestrial > Soil > Coastal area > Acid sulfate soil | place: Finland: Risofladan, Vaasa | collected...
CACGGTGCTGACCGTCGTGTTCCTGTTCCTGCTCCGCCGCGAAATCGAGCACGGCCCCGGGCCGCGCGCGACCGCGGAGGCCGCGCACTGAGTGGGAGGCGCAGAGATGGCGACCCTCTGGTTCGTGCTCGTCGCGCTGATGCTCGTCGCGTACTCGATTCTGGACGGCCTCGATCTCGGGGCCGGCACCGTCCACTGGCTCGTCGGCCGGACCAGCGACGAGCGGCGGCTGGTCCTCCGGACGATCGGCCCGGTCTGGGACGGCAACGAGGTCTGGCTGCTCGCGGCGGGCGGCACGCTCTACTTCGCGTTTCCCGCCCTCTATGCGTCGAGCTTCAGCGGCTTCTACCTGCCGCTGATGATGGTGCTGTGGCTGCTCATGCTGCGCGGCATCAGCATCGAGATCCGCGCGCACGTCGACGAGCCGCTGTGGCACAGCTTCTACGACGCCGTCTTCACGCTGTCGAGCGCGCTGCTCGCCATCTTTCTGGGCGCGGCGCTCGGCAACGTCATCCGCGGCGTGCCGCTCGACGCCGCCGGGTACTTCTTCGAGCCGCTCTGGACGACCTTCACGGTGTCGCCGCAGCCGGGCGTCCTCGACTGGTACACCGTGCTCATCGGCGTGATGTCGTTCGCCACGCTCGCGAACCACGGGGCGCTGTGGCTGACCGCGAAGACCGAAGAGCCGCTCCGCGGCCGCGCGCACGCCCTGGCCGGCGCGCTCTGGTGGGCGGTCGCGCTCCTGACGCTCGTCGGCCTCGCGGCGACCCTGGCCGTCCGCCCGGCGATCCTCGACAATTACCGGCGGTGGTGGCCCGGCTGGCTGATTCCAGTCGTCGTCGTCGCCGGCCTGGCGGGGATGGCGGTCTACCGGCGCCGGAATCGGGACCTCGCCGCCTTCCTCGCGTCATCCCTGTACATCGCCGGCATGCTGGGCGGCGTCGCGTTCGGCATGTACCCGACGCTGCTGCCGGCCGTCACCGATCCTGCCTACAGCCTGACCGTCGCGAACAGCGCGGCCGGCCTGCATGGCCTGCAGGTCGGCCTCGTCTGGTGGTGCTTCGGGGTCGTCCTCGCGGTCGCGTACTTCTCGTATCTGTACTGGACGTTCCGCAGTCGCGTCCGGCCGGGCGGCGAAGGCGCCTACTGACGGGCGGAGGGGCGGGCGGCCCGGCGGGCAGGGTGCGTGCGAGGCTCGATCCGCCCCGTCCGGGAGCGGAGTAAACTGGTGGCATTCATGTCACCTCCGCGCTTCGAGCGGGTGAGCATCAGCCTCGTCGGGCTGGTGGCTGTCGTCAGCGTCGTGCTGGCCGTGGCGATCATCTGGCTCATTCTCACCGATCCGGTGTCGGTCGCCGACGCTGTCAATCAGGGCCAGGTGTCGCCGTTCGTGAAGGACCTCGCGGGCGTCATCCTGCAGGCGCTGCGCGGGCTGCTCAGCTATCTCTGAGGAATGAGGAATGAGGAATGAGGGATGAGGGATGAGGGACCGCCCCTGAGTCAGAGCTGCTCCTGAAAGAACCGCGTGAGCACCCACCCGTCGATCAGGCTGAACGGAATCCTGCCGGTGCTGTAATGGCCGCACGGGAGCACGGCCACTTCGTGCGGGACCTGCAGCCGTTCGAACTTCCGCACCAGCGCCCGCGAGAGCTCCACGGGAAAGGTCAGATCGTAGCGGGCGTACACAAGCAGGCTCTTCCTGTCCCGGACCTGGTGGATATAGCTGTGCGGACTGATCGGCCGCCACAGCCGGCGCAGCTGCTTCAGCTCGATGTGCCCCTCGAGGCCCTCGCGCACGTGGCGGGTCGAGAGGCCGTGCCAGATCACGTCGGCGAAGAACGGCGAGACGTGGTTCAGCGCCTGGACGCGGACGATCGGCTCGTGCGCCGTGGTGAGGAGCGCAAGGCAGGATCCGAGGCTGGTGCCGAGAATGCCGATCCGTTCGAAGCCCCGGCCGGCCAGCCAGGCGATCGCCCGCCGCGCGTCGAGCACGGCCTGGCGGCACACCTGGACCGTCCGGGCGACGTTCGCGCTGACGATGAAGTCGGCGCGGTGCAGTTCGGGCGGCATCCGCCGATCGTGATACGGCAGGCTGAGGCGCAGCGCGGCCATGCCGCCGTACGCCAGCAGCCGCGACAGCCCGACGTGTCCCCCTTCGTCGGCGTTCCACTGCGGCAGCACGAGCACCGCCCGGCGCCCTCGTGCGGCCGCCCGCCTGGCGGGAAAGTACTGCGCGTACACCGTGTTGTTGGCCGGGTGCGGCGTCGCGAACGCGCTCGGGAACGTCAGCACGCCGGGCGGGTCGTCGCCGGTCGCGCCGGCCTCCGGCACGAACGTGTACTCGCGGGTCGGCGGCGCGGTGAAGAACCGGGCCGAGTCCCGGCGGACGTCGCGCGCCCAGTCGGCGAGGATCCGCTCGGGCGGCATGTCCGGCCGGTGGCCGTTCGCCGGAATCCAGTCGAGGCCCCAGTCGAAGGGGCGCACCACCCGATCCGTGGTGGCCGAGGCGAGCCGGCGCTCCCACGCATGAAAGACCTGTTCGAGCATGCCAGAGCCGCTGGTGTCCCGGGTCCGACGTCCGGTGACAGATTTTCCGGAGCACGGTGCCCGGCTGGCAAGGCGGGACGACCGGGCCTACCGGGAGTCTGTGAGGGAGGAGCAACGCCGCCAGACGGGACGCCCCGCCCGGGAGATGTCTCGGACTTCGAACTCGGGACACTACGTTATCACCGAAGCGGACCGGAGATCCGCCCGCGTCCCGGTCCGGGTCGTGGCCAGGTGCCAGGACTGACGCGCGGCGAGAGCCTGGGGCGCTCGGCGCCGGGCTGCGGCTCCGTCGTGTGTCATCCACGCGCGGCCTCGGACAGCGCCCGGAGCCCCGTCGCCCGCATCAGGGGGCGCAGTGTGCCGCGCGCGGCGCGGGTCCCCTCGCAGTCACAACGCCGACGCTCGACGCCGCGGCCAGAACACGATCGCAAGGACACCCATGGCGAGAAGGCCAAGCTCCAGGATGCCGGCGCCGATGCGACCGGCTTCGAAGGCGCGAACGAGCTCGCCCACGACGAGTCCCCACACCACCGCGTAGCACCAGAACTTGAGATTTCTCCCCATATTGCCCTCTCATTTAAGCCGTGTGCCTTTAACCATAGCGCCGCAGGACGGACACGACTGTCTCATCGGGCACATCACGCGCTGGCCCGATGAGGCTGATGAGGCCTGCGCGGCCGCTGGCGAGCCCCCCGCCTCCGCGCCCCGTGGCTGCGACCGCGATCGGCAGGGGACATTTCTCTCGAGTCAATCCAGGGGATATTTCTCACGAGCTTTGACAACCGGGCCGTCCGAGATTGACGGGCCGCCGCCGCCGCCCGTATACTCTCTGTCGCGATGATTGCGCTGCCGACGACTGCCGCCATGCGAACGCGCGCTGCTCGAAAGCGGGGCTGCCCTGCCGGCGGTCGTGTCGGACTCGTGCTGTCCTGAGCCTGCGTAATCAGACGAGTTGCGGACCCGCCGACCTGGCTGTCACGGTCGGCGGGTTTTTTTTTGCCCTGACGCCGGTGGCGCGGACGGTCGCGCTGACGTCACCATGGGAGCGGAGCGATGGCGGGGAAGATCGAGGTCGGCATTCTCGGCGCGACGGGGATGGTGGGGCAGCAGTTCATGCTGCAGCTCGATCACCATCCCTGGTTCGACGTGGCCTGGCTGGGGGCGAGCCAGCGATCGGAAGGGCGGCGCTACGCCGACGCCGCGCCGTGGCGTCTGGCGACGCCGATGCCGGAGGCGGTCCGCGACCTCGTCGTCGAGGCGGCCGAGCCCGGACACGCGCCGCACGTGGTCTTCTCGGCGCTCGACTCCTCGGTGGCCGGGGAGATCGAAGCGGCATTCGCCGCCGCCGGCCATGTCGTGGTCAGCAACGCGAAGAACTACCGGATGGATCCGGTCGTCCCGCTGCTCATCCCCGAGATCAACGCCGACCATCTGGCGCTGCTGCCGCGCCAGGCCGACGCCCGCGGCTGGAAGGGGCGGATCGTCACCAATCCCAACTGCTCCACCGTCGTCCTGTCGATGGTGCTCGCGCCGCTGCGGCAGTTCGGGCTGCGGCAGGTGGTGGTCACGACGCTGCAGGCGGTGTCCGGCGCCGGCTATCCGGGGGTGGCGTCGCTCGACATCCTGGGCAACGTCGTGCCGTTCATCGACGGCGAGGAAGAGAAGATCGAGAGTGAGACGCGGAAGATCCTCGGCGGCGTCCGCGGCGGGGCGATCGAGCCGCACGAGGTGGTCGTCAGCGCCCAGACGACCCGCGTGCCGGTGGCGAACGGCCATACCGAGATGGTGACGATCGGGCTGGCGACGCGCCCGTCGCCGGACGAACTGATCGCCGCCCTGACGTCGTTCGCCGGCGTGCCGCAGCGGCGCGGCCTGCCGTCGGCGCCGGCGGCGCCGATCGTGTATCTTCCCGAGCGCAACCGGCCGCAGCCGGCGCTCGACGTCGGGCGCGGCGGCGGCATGACGGTCAGCGTCGGGCGGCTGCGCCCGGCTCAGCTGCTCGACTACAAACTGGTGGCGCTGGGGCACAATACGGTGCGGGGCGCCGCCGGGGCGGCGGTGCTGAACGCGGAATTGATGCAGGCGGAGGGGCTGCTCGCATGATCGTCATGAAGTTCGGCGGAACGTCCGTGGCCGACGTGCCCGCCCTCACCCGGCTCCTCGCCATCGTGCGCCGGCAGCGCGAGCGCGACCTGCGGCCGGGGGCCGACGCACGGGCGGCCGCTCCCGGACCGGTGGTCGTCGTGTCGGCGCTCGGCGGCGTGACCGACCGCCTGCTGGAGATCGCGCGGGCCGCGCAGGCGGGGGAGGTCGACACGGCGATCGGCGAGCTCTACGCGTTGCTCGACCGCCACGCCGAGATGGCCGGCGCGCTGACGACCGGCGCCCGGCACGAGGCGCTGCTCGACGGCATCCGCGACGAGATTTCGAGCGTCATCGGGCTGGTGCGCGCCCTCGCCGTGCTGCGCGACGTGTCGCCGCGCTCGCAGGACGCGATGGCGGCCGCCGGCGAGCTGATGAGCAGCCGGCTGGTGGCGGCCGCGCTCGAGGAGGCCGGGCTGCCGGCCGCCTGGGTCGACGCCCGCGCGGTGATCGTGACCGACGACGAGCACACCGGCGCGGCGCCGCGCAGCGACGAGACGACCGCGCGCCTCCGGGCCCACGTGAGCCCGCTGCTGCAGGACGGGCGCATCCCGGTCCTGGGCGGCTTCGTCGGCGCGACCCCCGACGGCGTCACGACGACGCTCGGGCGCGGCGGATCGGATTACTCCGCGGCCCTGGTCGGCGCCGGGCTCGACGCGGCCGAGATCCAGATCTGGACCGACGTCGACGGGATGCTGACCGCCGATCCCCGCGTGGTCCCGCATCCGCGGCTCGTGCCGCTCCTCACGTTCGAAGAGGCCTCCGAACTCGCGTACTTCGGCGCCAAGGTCCTGCATCCGAGCACGATCCTGCCGGCGGTGGCGCACGACATTCCGGTCCGCATCCTCAACTCGCGCCGGCCCGACTCGACCGGCACCCTCATCACCCGCCCGAGCGGCCCGCTGAAGCCCGGTCTGGTGGCCATCGCGTGCAAGCGGCACGTCACGATCATCAACATCCAGTCGAGCCGCATGCTGATGGCGTCCGGCTTCCTGCGGCAGCTGTTCGAGGTGTTCGAGCGCTTCAAGACCGCGGTCGACGTCGTCACGACGTCGGAGGTCAGCGTGTCGGTGACGATCGACGACCAGCGCCGGCTCGACGCGATCGTCGAGGCGCTGTCCGCCTTCGCCGAGGTCTCCTGCGAGCGCGACATGGCGATCGTCTGCCTGGTCGGCGAGAGCCTGGGGTCGGATGCCGGGGCGTTCGGCCGGATGCTCGAGGCGCTCGACGGCGTGGCGCTGCGGATGGTGTCGCAGGCGGCGCTGCGGCGGAACGTGACGTTCGTGCTGCGTCAGGCGGACGTGGCCGACGCGATGAACCGCCTGCACGAGACGTTTTTCGGCGAGCCGGCGGCGGCCGGCCGCGCGGCCGGCGCGGCCGTCGAGCCGGCGCGCGGCTGATCCGGCCGCGGGGAGAGGAGCGCGAGGTGCGTCTGCTGCTGCTGGGATACGGGCGGATGGGCCGGCTCGTCGAAAGCCTGGCGCCGCAGTACGGCTTCGAGGTCGCCGGCTGGCTCGACGACACGAACAACCAGGACGGCGCCGGGCTCCAGGCCGGACGATGGTCCGGCGTCGACGTCGCGATCGATTTCTCGACCGCCGCGGCCGTCGTCACCGACGTGCCGGCGCTCGCCCGGCTGGGCATCAACGTGGTCATCGGGACCACCGGCTGGCAGGCGCACGAGGCCGACGTCCGCCGCGCCGCCGCCGGCATCGGCGTCGTGGCCGCGCCGAACTTCTCGACCGGGGTCGTGCTGTTCGAGGCGCTGGCCGAGTACGCGGGGAGGCTGCTCGGCGCGCAGGACGACTTCGGCGCCTGGGTGCACGAGGCGCACCACGCGAAGAAGGTCGACGCGCCGTCGGGGACCGCGCTCATGCTGAAGACCGCGCTCGCGCGCGGCGGCTATGCGCGGCCGATCGACCTGTCGTCGACGCGCGCCGGGTCCATTCCCGGCACGCACACCGTCGGCTTCGACGGCCCGTCGGAGACGATCACCCTGACCCACACCGCCCGCGACCGCGCCACCTTCGCCCGGGGCGCCCTCCAGGCGGCCCGCTGGGTGCAGGGCCGCCGCGGGTGGTTTACGATGCGGGACGTGCTGGGACTCGGACACGCCTGACCGGACCCCGGCCGGACGGCCGGGCGCAGCCCGGCGGCGCGCACGGCGCGCCCGCGAACGGAGTGGAGCGAGCCGGCGCGCGAGCGTCACGACGCGAGCCGGGGTTCGGGGCGGAGCCCCGACTGGGAACCGATTGGGAGGTAGCTGATGAGAACGCCCTGGACCGGATGTGGCACGGCACTGGTGACCCCGTTTACCAAGGACGGCGCCCTGGACGAGGCGGGCGTGCGCCGGCTCGCGCGCCGTCAGATCGACCGCGGCATCCACTTCCTCGTGCCGTGCGGCACGACCGGTGAGAGCCCGACGCTGTCGCTCGCCGAGCGCCGGCGGGTCGTGGAGATCGTCGCCGACGAGGCCGCGGGCCGCGTGCCCGTGCTGGCGGGCGCCGGCGGCTATGACACGAAGGAAGTCATCCACACCGCCGCGGAAATGCAGAAGGCAGGCGCCACCGGGCTCCTCTCGGTCACGCCCTACTACAACAAGCCGACCCAGGAAGGGCTCTACCAGCACTTCAAGGCGATCGCCGGCAGCACGCCGCTGCCGATCATCGTCTACAACGTGCCGGGACGGACCGGCTGCAACGTCGAGGTCGCGACCCAGGTCCGCCTGGCGTCGATCCCGAACATCGTGGGCGTGAAGGAAGCGTCCGGCAACATGACCCAGATGTGCGAGGTCTGCGCCAGCGTGCCGCACGACTTCATCGTCCTGTCGGGCGACGACGCCCTGACCCTGCCGCTGATGGCGGTCGGCGGCCGCGGCATCATCTCCGTGGCGTCGAACGAGATTCCGGCCGAGATGGCGCAGATGGTCGAAGCGGCCGAGCGCGGCGACTTCGCCGCGGCGCGCGCCATGCACGCCCGGCTGCTGCCGCTGATGCAGATCAATTTCGTCGAGTCGAACCCGATCCCCGTCAAGGCGGCGATGGCCGCGATGGGGCTCGTGAACGAGGTGTACCGCCTGCCGATGGTGCCGCCGAAGCCCGAGTCGCGCGACCGGATCGTCAAGGTGCTGCGCGACCTGAAGCTGATCGGGGCCGAGGCGGCGGTATAGACTCGGGGCTCAGGGCTCGGGGCCCGTTCCCCCTCACCCGTTTCACCATTCGTTGGAGCGTCCATCGTGACTGAGACCGGGCAGGCGCGGCTCGAGGCCGAGATTACCGGGTTCGCCCGGCAGGGGGCGGCGGCCGATCGCGAGGCGGTGCGGGCGGCGTTCGCGCGGCTGCGGGAGGCGCTGTCGGCCGGCGTCATCCGGGCCGCCGAGCCCGATCCGTCGGCGCCGGCCGGCTGGCGGGTCAACGCCTGGGTGAAGCAGGGGATCCTGCTGGGCTTCAAGTTCGGTGAGACGGTCGACTTCTCCGGTACCGGGGCGCTGCCGTTCTACGACAAGGACACGCTGCCCCTGAAGCGGCCGGGCGTCGCCGCCGGCGTGCGCATCGTGCCGGGCGGATCGTCCGTGCGCGAGGGGGCGTACATCGGCCCGGGCGTCATCTGCATGCCGCCGATGTTCGTCAACATCGGCGCGTACGTCGGGCCCGATTCGCTCATCGACTCGCACGCGCTGGTCGGCTCGTGCGCCCAGATCGGCGCCCGCGTCCACGTCAGCGCCGGCGCGCAGATCGGCGGGGTCATCGAACCGGTCGGCGCCCTGCCGGTCATCATCGAGGACGACGCGCTGGTGGGGGGCAACACCGGCGTCTACGAGGGGGCGGTCGTCAAGGCGCGGGCGGTCATTGCCGCCGGCACCGTGCTCACCGGCTCGACGCCGGTCTACGATCTCGTCCACGGCCGCGTCATCCGGCCCTCCGCCGATGCGCCGCTCATCGTCCCCGAAGGCGCGGTCGTCGTGCCGGGCGCCCGCGCGGTGACCGGCGGGCTCGGGCCGCAGTGGGGACTGTCGCTCGCCACGCCGGTCATCGTGAAGTACCGCGACTCGCGGACCGACACCCGGACGGAGCTCGAAGCGTGGATCCGCTAGACCTCGTCGCGCTGACGCGCGCGCTGGTCGACATCGACTCGACGACCGGACGCGAAGGCGACGCGGCCCGATGGCTGGCCGACCACCTGCGGACGCGCGGGTACGCGGTCGCCGAGCAGCCGGTCGACGACGCCCGCTTCAATGTCTTCGCCCGCCGCGGCCGGCCGGCCGTGGTCCTCTCGACGCACTTCGATTGTGTGCCGCCGTTCTTTCCCAGCCGCGAACAGGACGGCCTGCTGTTCGGCCGCGGGGCGTGCGACGCGAAGGGGATTCTGGCGGCGCAGGTGGTGGCTGCCGATCGGCTGGCGGCCGCCGGCGAACACCGGGTCGGCCTGCTGTTCGTCGTCGGCGAGGAGCGCGGCAGCGACGGCGCGCGGATCGCCAACGCGCTGTCGCCCGGATCGGCGTACCTCATCAATGGCGAGCCGACCGACAACCGCCTCGGCCTCGCCACCCGCGGCAGCCTGCGGGTCCGGCTGCGGGCGGGCGGCCGCGCGGCGCACAGCTCGTTCCCCGAGCTCGGCGAGTCGGCGATCGAGAAGCTGGTCGACGCGATCGTGGCGCTGCGGGGGATCGACCTGCCGTCGGACGAGCTGCTCGGGCGGACCCACTACACGGTCGGGCTGATCTCGGGCGGCGTCGCGCCGAACGTCGTGCCGCCGGCCGCCGAAGCCGAGGTGATGTTCCGCACGGTGACCCCGGGCCGGAGCGTACGGGAGCGCCTGCAGCCCCTGGAACAGTTCGTCACGATCGATCCGGTGATCGACGTGCCGCCGGTCCGGATGGAACGGGTGGACGGATTCGAGACCGCCGTGTTCCCGTACACGACCGACATCCCGTACCTGACCGACTGGGGGCGCCCGCTGCTGTTCGGGCCCGGCTCGATTCACGTCGCGCACAGCGACCACGAATACGTGGCGATCAGCGAGCTGCACGAGGCGGTCGATCGCTACGTGCAGCTCGCCCATGCGCTGCTCGCGCGGCCCGGGATCTGATCCGGCCGGCCCGGCCGCACCCGGCTCGCTCGGCCTCCCGCATCCCCGGGCCGATGTGGCAGTGGTCGAGATGTCGCCGCCGGCCGGCGGCGACTTTGCGTCGGTCGGCCGCAGACGGCAGACCGGCGTCCGGCTCAGCCGCCCAGGCCCATCTCGACGGTGCGCGCCACGTGGAGCAGCGCGTCGGTGCGCCGGGCCGGGCCGGCGAGCTGCAGGCCGCACGGCAGGCCGTCCCGCGTCGTGCCGCACGGCAGCGAGATCGCCGGATGGCCGGTCAGGTTGAACAGCTGCGTCAGCCGCAGCATCGCGTTGCGCACCGGCTCCTTCGTCGCACCCACCATGACCGTCTGGGCGCCGAGCGGCGGCGCTGGAATCGGCAGCGTGGGGAGCACCAGGGCGTCCACCTCGTCCATGGCCGCGTCCACTTCCCGGCGCAGCAGGCGCTGTCCGTCCCTGGCACGCACGTAGTCCTCCGCGAGGATGTAGCGTCCCAGCTCGAGGCGGAGGCGGACGGCCGGGGTGTACCGTTCCGGCATGCGGTCCAGCGTGTCCGCGTGATAGGCGGCCGCTTCGGGCAGGCCGATGTGCAGATAGATCGGGCCGATGTCGGCCGCGTGCGGGATGGCGACGTCGCGGACGACCGCGCCGGCCCGCCGCAGCCGCTCGAGGCCCTCCTCGAACCGCTGCCGGACCTCGTCATCGATTAGATCGAGAAAATACGGGCGCGGCACCGCCAGCCGCAGCGCGCCCGGGGACGGCCGCGGCTCCAGCTCCAGGCCGGCGTCCCTGTCCCCGCGCATCGCGCGGTACACCAGCCACGCGTCGGTGACGCTGCGGGCGAGCGGCCCGACGTGATCGAGCGATCGGTTGAGCGGCACGATGCCGTCGAGCGGCAGCTCGCCGTAGGCCGGCTTCAGGCCGACCGTCCCGCAGGCCGCGGCCGGAATG
>Ga0307372_10013169_pt1 | contig 10723 bp, 7 predicted proteins | sample OX1MG_FD_202533 | JGI IMG/M metagenome (GOLD analysis project Ga0307372, IMG submission 202533) | Soil microbial communities from Risofladan, Vaasa, Finland - OX-1 | ecosystem: Environmental > Terrestrial > Soil > Coastal area > Acid sulfate soil | place: Finland: Risofladan, Vaasa | collected...
GCGCCGGTGAGCCGTTTGCCGCGATCGAGGCGAAGGTGCGCCGCGCCGACGGCTCGCGCTTTCCCGCCGACGTGCGCTCGGCGCCGCTGCGTCGCGATGGGCGGCTGAGCGGCGCCGTGCTGACGTTTGCCGACGTCTCCGAGCGCCGCAACCTGCAGAACCAGTTTCACCAGGCGCAAAAAATGGAAGCCGTGGGCCGGCTCGCCGCCGGCATCGCCCACGATTTCAATAACCTGCTCACCGTCATCAACGGTTACGCCGACATGCTGATGCGGCGAACCAGCGAGCAGGCGCTGGAGCCGGAGCTGGCGGCCAAGATCGGCAACATCCAAAAAGCCGGCAATCGCGCCGCCGCGCTCACGCAACAGCTTTTGGCCTTCAGCCGCCAGCAAGTGATGGAGCCCAAACTGCTCGACCTCAACGCCGTGCTGCAAGAAATGGACCCCTTGCTGCGGCGCGTCATGGGCGAGGATTTGAATCTGGTGACGGCGCTGGCGCCGGATCTGGCCGCGGTGCGCGCCGATCCCGGCCAGATCGGCCAGGTGCTCATGAACCTGGTGGTCAACGCCCGCGACGCCATGCCCGACGGCGGCCGGCTCACCATCGAAAGCGCCAACGTCGAACTCGGCGCCCACTATGTCGCCAACCATCCCGAAGCTACCGCCGGCCCGCATGTCATGCTGGCCATCACTGATAACGGCGCGGGCATGGACGCGGCCACGTTGCGGCAGGTGTTCGATCCCTTTTTCACCACCAAGCCTACCGGCAAGGGCACCGGTCTGGGGCTCTCGACGGTGTTCGGGATCGTCAAGCAGAGCGGCGGCAGCGTGGCCATCTACAGCGAGCCCGGCCGGGGCACCTCGGTCAAGGTGTACCTGCCGGCGATGCGGGACGCCGCCGACTCCTCCGACCGCGACGAGAGCGAGGCCAGCCTGGCCGGCGCCGACCCCCGGCTGCGGGTGCTCATCGTCGAGGACGAAGTCATTGTCCGCGAGTTGCTGCATGAGGTGCTGAGCGAGGCCGGCTATCAGGTGGCCGCCGCCGCCAACCCCGCCGAGGCGATCGCGCTGAGCGAGCGCGACCCGGAACGTATCGACCTCATGGTGACCGATGTGATCATGCCCGGGATGGATGGCCGCAAACTGGCCGCCCAGCTGGCGCCCGCCAGGCCGGAAATGGCGGTGCTGTTCATCTCCGGCTACCCGCAGCAGGCCATCTCGCATAATGGCGATCTGGATGCCGGACTGGCTTTTATTCAGAAGCCCTTCACGCCGGAGGCGCTGCTGCGCCGCGTGCGCCAGGTGCTGAGCGAGCCGCGCGCCACGCGCGCCGCTTATTAGACGTTTCGATTGCAAAAGTTTTTCGAAAGACTTGGAGACTGGAATGCAACTTCTCACCACGCTCGGCAATATCCTCATCGTGGATGACGACGAGCAGGTGCGCGACTATCTTGCACTGCGTCTGCAAGAGGCCGGCTATGCCTGCACCGCGGTCGCCAACGGCATCGAGGCGATTCAAACCCTCCGTTCCGCCGCCACCCCGGACGTGGTCCTGCTCGATCTCAACATGCCCGGCCTGGACGGCATGGAGTTCCTGCGCCTGGCGCAGGAGCACGTCGGCCACGCCTTCGGCGTGATCGTGATGACCGGCGGCAACAGCCCGCGGCTCAAAGAGCAGGTGGTGCGCTACGGCGCCTTCACCATGGTCCCCAAGCCGGTGGATTTCGATAAGCTGCTGCGCCTGATCCGCATCCAGCAGGATTTCCGCCGCACCCGCGCCAATCTGAGCTAATGGACTTTTTTTTAAGGGCTCAATGGAGCTATGCTATGACGTCAGTAAAGACAGGTAGGGGTCTTGAATGAATATCACCCGACGGGATTTTGGCAAGCTCACTCTCACCGGTCTCCCCGTGGCAACGGCGCTGCTCTCCTCGCGCGAGCTGTTGGCTGCTGGGGCGAAGCCGGATTCGCAGTTTGCGGGCGTCTGGATCGGTGTCATCGCTCCGTACAGCTATCTCAGCGAGCGGCACACGGACGCCCAAACCATCCTCGGCGACATTGTGTCCGACCGAATCAGCGGCTGCGAGATTGAGGCACTGACTCCAGAATCCTATGCCGGTTGTCCCCCCTATGACGGCCTGGATGGGAACGCCAGCCCCAACGGCGCCGCCATGTTCACCGGCGCGCGCCGCGGCCCCGCGGGCGTTCGCCGTGCTGGCGGCCCTCCGGCGGGCGCCCGCCGCGGTCCCGGTCCGGGCCGCCGCGCCATGACCCCCGAGCAGAAGGCCGCCATGGCCAAAGCCCAGGCGGCCATGACCAAGTGGCGGCTCGCGGTGCCCATGTCCAAGTTCGAGAGCTTCCGTTCCATGTACAACGATGCCGGCGTCTCAATCTACGCCTTGAAGCTCACGCTCGCCATGTACATGCATGACGCTGAATTCGACTACGCCTTCAATGCGGCCAAAACGCTCGGCGCCCGGGCGCTCCAGATGGAATTTCCGGACGGCGCCGGTGGCGATGAGCTCACCGACCGCATCGGCCAGTTCGCCAGCAAGCATAAGATGATGGTCGGCTATCACGCCCACCTCGATGCCAAGCCGAACCTCTGGGACAAGGCCATGGCTCAGTCGCCCTACAACGGCATCAACCTGGACGTCGGCCACTATGTGGCCGCCGGCAATCACGACGTGGTGCAGTTCATTCAGAAGAACCACGCCCGCATCACCACCCTCCACCTGAAGGACCGCCACTACCCCACCATCGACAACGGCAGCAACGAGCCGTGGGGACAGGGCGACACCCCGCTGGTGGAGATCCTGCACTTGATGCGCGACAAGCATTACCCCTTCCCGGGCTCGATCGAGCTGGAGTACAAGATTCCGGCCGGCTCGACCGCCAACCTGGAAATCGCCAAGTGCGTGGCTTACGCCAAGCACGCCCTGCTCACCTAAATCCGCAGCCATTCGAGGCCGCTTGGCGGCCAATCCAGGGCCCCGGGGAAAACCCGTGGGCCCTGGCCGCTGTTGGCCATCGGGAAGCTCTAAACGGGTGGCGGCGCGCACGCAGCGATCACTATCCCGACGATCCAGCTCGTGGCCGTGCCCATGCCGAAGACGTGGCCCAGCACTTGCTTGACTTGGTAGCCGACGGCGTTTTCAGTGGTGGTGACCAGCATCGAGCCATCCACTCACGCGGGTTATCCCGCCGCCACCAGGGCGGTAGCGTGCGGCGACACCCGTTGTCCGGGCAGCAGGATGCCGGCCAGGTTGAGGGGATCGGCGGCGGCCACCGGGGGGGCGGCGCCGGCGGGCGCGGCGAGGCGGCGCAGCGCGCGCAGGGCCTCGACCGCTGGCGGCAGGGCGTACTGCTCGCCGGCGAAACCGGAGACGAAACGGCCGCCGCGGATCTCGCCGCGCGCCTCTAAACGCCGGCAGGCGAGCAGGACCTCGTACCAGGGAATGGCGCTGGGCTCGCGGGCGAGCAGGGCGCGGAAGATGACGCCGTAGCGGCGCAACCAGAGGCGGGCTTGGTTTTCGGCGCCGGCGGCGGCCCACAGCTCGCGCTCGGCGCCAGCGGCGGGTTCGGCTTCGGCGGCGCGGGCGCTGGCCAATGATTGCACCAGCGACCAGCGTCCGGGGCTGTGGCGCGGACGTTGGGCGCGGCCTTCGCCGGAGCGGCGTTTGTGGTCGAGAAAGGCGCGCAGGTTGTCGAAGCCATCGGCGGTGGCGCGGCCGGCGGCGACGAGTTCCCAGAGCGCGTCCTCGATCTGGCTGGCCACGAAGCCACGGGCGGTGAAGTCGGAGAAGAAGCAAGCGCCGCGGCGCTCGATGGTGGCGAGCACATGCTGCGCCGCCGGGGTGAGTGCGGCGTCATCCTGCGATGGCGTCCAGCCGCAGGCGGCGAGCAGCCCAGCGGCCGCGCTGCGGCGGAAAAAAGTTACCGGCGAGTTGCGCGTGGGCGCGGCACGCCGCTTGCCGGGGCCGCGGGAGGCTGGGGCCGCCCTCCCCAGGCGCGCCCAGGCAAACTCGCCGGAGAGACAAAGCTGGTCGAGCCAGGCGGGGTCGTAATCGGCGATTCGGGCAGCGAGCAGCGCCGCCTCCCAGGCCCCGGCGGGCGCTTCAAAGCCTTCAAGCTGTTCCAGCACGGCACGCAGGCCGTGGACGCCGTGCAGACGGGTGCCGGGATCGAGATGCTGCCAGCGGCGCAGAAACCGGTAGAACAGGGCGGGCGCCACCGGCTCGATCTCGGCCCGCAGCCGCCGTACCGTGCGCCGGTGGATGCGGGCCAGCAGGCCGCGCTCGCACCACCCGAACTCGCCCCGCAGCACGCGCCCCTGGCCCTCGAGCGCCAGCAGGGCGGAGTCCACCTCGGCGGCGGAGAGGTGCAGGCGGGGGGCCAGCGCGGCGGCGGTGATGGGGCCCAGGATCTCCATCCAGCCGCCGACGATGGCGATCACGGCGGCCTCGTTGGCGCTCAGGCGCGCCCCGGCGAACTCGACCCCGGGCCAGATCTCGCCCGTGCCGCGCTGGTCCGTGGCGGCCGTGCCGCGCAGCAGATCGATTCTTTCGGCGGCGGCCCAACCTCCGCCATACTGTGTCACGCGATGATGAGTGTGCAGCAAGTCGAGATCTACCCGCCAGGCGGATGGGATTTCCGCCTCCGGCATCCAGAGCAGCGAGAGCAGCAGGTCGTGCAGCTCGTCGGGCGACTGCGGCTGCGGCCAGACTTCCGCGCACACCGCGGCCACGGCATCGGGGTCGAGGCGGCCGGGGCCAGGAGAGGTGTCCGGCGTGCCGCGCAGCGAGACGGCGCGGGCGCGGCGTTCCTCAAGCGGGGCGTCGTCGAGGAACCCGAAGGGACCGACGTTGAGGATCTCCTGCGCCCATCCAGACGGCGCGGGCGTGTCAATGGCGGCGGTCGTGATGGAGCCGTCGGCAAGGCCAGCGAGCACGGCGCGCAGGCCGTCGAGATCGAGGAACTCGTGCAGGCAGTCGCGCATGGTCTCCTGCACGTAGGGATGGTTGGGGATCTCGAGGTCCTCGCCGCCGTGGTTGTCCTGGCAGCCCACCTGCATGGGAAACGCCGCGGCGAGCAGGTCTTCGGCGCGCATGCGCTGAATCTGCGGCGGGAGTTTGCGGGCGCCGGCGAAGCGGGGCAGCGCCAGGGCGCGGCCCACCGTCCAGCGCCAGCGCGTTTGAAAGATCGGGGCCTGCAACACCGCTTGTTCGAGGATGGCCTCGACGCCGGCGGCGGTGAGGTAATGGAAGATGGTCTCCAGCGGAAAGCTGTGCTGCTCGGAGAGTGCCAGCGCCAGCCCGTTCTCGCTCGCCGAGGCTTGCAACTCGAAATCGAAGCCGCGGCAGAAGCGCTTGCGCAGCGCCATGCCCCAGGCCTTGTTGATGGCCGAGCCGAAGGGGGCGTGGATGACGAGCTGCATGCCGCCCCCGTCGTCGAAAAAACGTTCGGCGACGAGGTGGCGGGCGGTGGGCACAGCGCCCAGGGTGGCGGCGCTCGCCGCGCAGTAGGCCCAGGTTTGGCGTGCCGCCACCGGGTCTAGGCCGCATTCAGCCTCCAGCAGGCGGCCGGCTGCGTCTTCATCCATGTTCGCGATCTCTTCCCGCAGTTGGGAGGCGAGTGCCGAGAGCTCCTGCGTGCGGCCCGGCGCCTCGCCCAGCCAGAAGGGCACGGTGGGAGGAGCGCCGTGGGCATCCTCGACGCGGACGCGCCCGGTTTCGATGCCGCGCACTTTCCAGGAGTGGGTGCCGAGCAGGATCACGTCGCCGGCGTTGCTCTCGATGGCGAAGTCCTCGTCCAAGGTGCCGATGGTCAGGTTCTCGGGCTCGGCCTGGACGAGATAGGCGGCGGTTTCGGCGATGGCGCCGCCGGAGGTGATGGCGGCCCAGCGCGTGCCGCGGCGGGGCCGCAGGCGGTGGTGCACGCCGTCGCGGTGCAGCAGCGCGCCCCGGCGTCCGCGGCGGCTGCTGATGCCCTCGGCGAGCAGCGCCACGATGGCGTCAAACTCGGGGCGCGGCAGCGCGCGGTAGGGCCACGCCCGGCGCACAGCCGCGTAGAGCGCGTCTTCGCCCCAGCCCTCGGGATCTTCGCTGGACGCGTCGATCGATGCCACCGTGGCCACGATCTGCTGGGCGAGGATATCGCGCGGCCACGGCGGAATGCGGATGCGATCGAGCGCGCGCTGATGGATGCCGCGCACCAGCGCCGCGCACTCGATCAGGTCGTCGCGGGTGAGGGCGAAGAAGCGGCCCTTGGGCGTAGCTCCTTTCCAATGTCCCGCCCGGCCCACGCGCTGCCAAGCGCTGGCGAGTTGGCGGGTCGAGCCGATCTGGCAGACGAGATCGACGGCGCCGATATCCAAGCCCAGTTCGAGCGAGGCGGTGGCCACCATCATCTTCAACTCGCCGGCCTTGAAGCGCTCCTCGGCCCGCAAGCGGATGGTGCGCGACAGGCTGCCGTGGTGGGCGGCGACCGCCTCCTCGCCCAGCCGCTCGCGCATGCGGTGGGCGACGCGCTCGGCCATGCGGCGCGTGCTCACGAACACCAGCGTCGAATTATGGGCGCGCGCCAGCTCCGCCAGCCGTTCGTAGCGCTCCTCCCACTGCTCGTTGGTGGCGATGGGGCCGAGCTCAGAGGCGGGCACTTCCACCGCCAGATCGAAGCGGCGCGCGTCGGCGACGGCGACGATGGTGGGGCGCGGGCGGGCGCCGCCGAGAAACGCCGCGATCTCGTCGATGGGTTCGGCGGTGGCCGAGAGGCCCACGCGTTGGACTCCGCCCGCGAGCTCGACGAGCTCATCCAGGCGCTCGAGCGTGAGGGCGAGGTGGGCGCCGCGTTTGTTGCCGGCCAGCGCGTGCACCTCGTCGACGATGACGGTGCGCGTGGTTTTCAGCATGCGGCGCCCGCCCGCCGAGGTGAGCAGGATGTAAAGCGACTCGGGGGTGGTGACCAAAATATGCGGCGGGCGGCGCAGCATGGCTTGGCGCGCGGCGGCGAGCGTGTCGCCGCTGCGGGTGGCGGAGCGAATGGGAGGCGCCAGGAGCCCGTGTTCCGCGGCGGCGGCGGCGATCTCCGCCAGGGGTTCGTCCAGGTTTTTGTGGACGTCATTGGCCAGCGCCTTCAGCGGCGAGACATAGACCACTTGAATGCCGTCGGCGAGCGTGCCCTCCGCGGCCTGGCGGAACAGGCCGTCGATGGCGATCAAAAACGCGGCCAGGGTTTTGCCGGAGCCGGTGGGCGCGGCGATCAGCGTGTCGTTTTTAGCGGCGATTTCCGGCCAGCCCCGCGTCTGCGGCGCGGTGGGCGCGCCGAACCGGACCTGGAACCACGCCTCCACCACGGGGTGCAGCATGGACTTCATGGACTGCGGCATGGCCCGATGCTAGCACAAAGAAAAAGCGAAGTTGGCGGTGGTTGCGGGTTGGATCGGCACACAAGACCGTTGCTTTTGTAGTGGAACTGCCCCTACAGTCAGCTTGAATCCAACCTAGGGGGTTACCGATGGAGCGGAGAAACTTTTGCAAACTCATGGCGGCTGCCACGGCGGCGGTCACGGCGCCACCGATGCTGCGTGCCGCGCAAGGCGCCAGCCAAGGCGCCACGCAGGACTTAGCCGCAGCACCGGCCGGATTCGATACCTATCGGCAAGATTACTCCGCCTTCTGCGCCACCCCCGCCGGGCAGCGGCGCTTTTATGCCCTGGACGGCGGCCACATTATCCGCGAGCAACTTGAAGCCCAGGGCTGGAAGCCCACGGCCTGGGGTGCGCCGCCAAAGCTGCCGGTCGAGGGAGGCTCCTGGGATGGCGTGCCCATGGTGGCGCCGATTCCCAGTCTGGTCGCTACCGGTCCCTATCAACCCACCTGGGATTCACTGCAGCAGTACGACGCGCCGGAGTGGTATCGCGATGCCAAGTTCGGCATCTGGGCGCACTGGAGCCCGCAGTGCGTGCCCGAGGACGGCGACTGGTACGCCCGCAACATGTACGTGCAGGGCTCGGGGCAGAATAGGTTTCAACTCCAGCACTACGGGCCGCCCTCGAAGTTCGGCTACAAGGACCTCTGTTCGCAGTGGACGCTGCTCAACTGGGATCCGGACGCGCTGATCACGCGTTACAAAAAGGCCGGCGCCCGCCTGTTTTTTGCGCTGGCGAACCATCACGACGGCTTCGACACGTGGAATTCACGCCACCATCAGTGGAACGCGGCCGCCATCGGTCCCCACCGGGACGTGGTGGGCACGTGGGCGGCAGCGGCCCGCAATCAGGGGTTGCGATTCGGCGTCACCGTGCACCAGCACCGCAACTGGTGGTGGTTCCAGACCTCCCACGGCGCCGACGCCACCGGGCCGCTGGCCGGCGTTCCCTATGATGGCGACCTCACCGCCGCCGACGGCAAGGGCCAGTGGTGGGAAGGGCTGGATCCGCAGCAGCTCTACGCTCCCAAGCACCCCTTCGACGCCCTTCCCGACGTCTCCTACGTCAAGAATTTCTATGACCGCACCCGCGACCTCATCGAGCAGCACGATCCCGACGTGCTGTACTTCGACAACTCGCTGTTTCCGTTGGGTTGGGGCGGCATGAACCTCGCCGCCTATTACTACAACCATAATCTGCTGACCCACGGCGGTAAAATGGAGGCGGTCGCGACCATCAAGAATGTTCCCGACAACCTCGCCAAGACGGTGGTCGCCGATTATGAGCGCGGCCTGACCAGCCAGATCATGCCCTACGCCTGGCAATCGGAGACCTGCATCGGGCAGTGGCACTATCAGCGCCAGCTCTTCGACAGGCCGGGCGAGTACGGCGGCTACCTGCCGCCGCGGGACGTGATTCACTGGATGATCGATACGGTCAGCAAGAACGGCACCTTCATCCTCAACATCCCCGGCAAGCCCGACGGCACCATTGATGCCAAGGAAATCGCGGTGCTGGACGCCATCACCGCCTGGATGCAGCCCAACGGCGAGGCCATCTACGCCACCCGTCCCTGGAAGATCTACGGCGAAGGGCCGGACATGGTCAAGAGCGGGTCGTTCCAGGGCAACAGCATCAGCAAGCTGGGAGCGGCGGATGTCCGCTTCACCCGCAATAAGGCGAATACCGTGATCTACGCCCTCGTGCTGGGCGTGCCCACCGCGCCGTTGACGATCGCGGCGCTGGGCACGGCGGCCGCGACCTCACCGGGCAAGATTCATCAGGTGCAAGTGCTCGACTCCGCCGCCCAGGTCACGTGGAAGCAAACCCCCGCGGGCTTGCAGGTGGAGCTGCCGCAGCAGTATCATCCCGCCACCGATTTCGCGGTGGCGCTGAAGATCTCGCTGACCTAAGGCCACGATGCAGGCGTTGGTCATCGCTGCGCCCGGCCAGGCGCGGATTGAGGACGTGCCCGAGCCGGAGATGAAGCCGGGCGAGGCGCTATTGAAGGTGCGCCGCGTGGGGCTGTGCGGCAGCGATCTCAATAGTTTCCGTGGACGCAATCCGCTGGTCACGTTTCCGCGCGTGCCCGGGCATGAAATTGCCGCGACCATCGTGGCGCTCAGCGCGGACTCCTCCGCTTTGACGCCCGGAATGGACGTCACGATGTCGCCGTACTCCCACTGTGGCCGCTGTCCCGCCTGCCTCAACGGCAGGCACAACGCCTGCCAGGCGAACCAGACGCTGGGCGTGCAGCGGGATGGGGCCTTGACCGAGTACATCACGGTCCCAATCGAGAAGCTGTACGCGGCGCACCTGAATCTGCAGGAGCTGGGTCTGGTCGAGCCGCTGACGGTGGGTTGTCACGCCGCCGCGCGCGGACGCGTGGCGGCTGGCGAAGCGGTGGCGGTCTACGGCTGCGGTGGCGTGGGATTAGGCGCGATCGCGGCGGCGGCGGCGCGGGGCGCGCGCGTGATCGCGATCGATGTGGATGACGCCAAGCTCGATCTGGCCCGGGCGGCGGGGGCGGCCCACACCGTGAACTCCCGGTCGCAGGCGGTGGCCGCGGTCCTGGCGCAATGGACGGATGGCGCCGGCCCCAGCGTCGTGATCGAAGCGGTCGGCTCGGCGGAAACCTTTCGCGCCGCCGTCGAGCAAGTAGCTTTTACCGGGCGGGTTGTCTATATCGGCTACGCCAAGGAGCCGGTGGCCTACGAGACCAAGCTCTTCGTGCAAAAGGAACTCGATATCCTCGGTTCCCGCAACGCGCTGCCGGAGGACTTCCGCGCCGTCGTGCAGCTGCTCGAGCAGCACCGGTTTCCGGTCGCGCGCGTCGCCAGTACCCTGGTCCGGCTGGAGCAAGCGCCACAGGTGTTGCAGGACTGGAGCGCCCACCCGGAGCGCTTCAGCAAAATCACGGTTTCCCTCGATTAGCTACCGTGGCCGAAAGGGTAAGATCCGTCAACTCGGACGCGTGCTGAATATCGATACCGACCGGCCGGCCCGCCCCGTCCAGATCGACGATGACCCCCTCAGCCATTTCGCGGGAGTCGGCTCCGGTTCGCTGGTTGAGATCGATGTAGAGGGAGTCGGTTTCGGCATCGTAGTGCAGCTTCATGGCGCGGATGCTCCAGGCCGAAAATTTCGGTCTAAGAATGCATTATGAATCCCGGACCCCAAAAACGGATGCGGCCATCGGCCTGGACTGCCGAGGCGATAAGATTTTGGACGATCGCCTCGCACCATTGCAGCCGGAGATAGGGCCGCTTCCGCAGCACGTTGTCGCGGAAGTACG
>Ga0307372_10013171_pt1 | contig 10722 bp, 8 predicted proteins | sample OX1MG_FD_202533 | JGI IMG/M metagenome (GOLD analysis project Ga0307372, IMG submission 202533) | Soil microbial communities from Risofladan, Vaasa, Finland - OX-1 | ecosystem: Environmental > Terrestrial > Soil > Coastal area > Acid sulfate soil | place: Finland: Risofladan, Vaasa | collected...
TGCTGGATGTCCTTGGCGGTGATCGTGATCACCGGCGTCTGCGTGGCGATGTCGGCGCCGCGGATGCGCGAGCCGGTGACCTCGACCGCTTCGAGCCGCGCGGCTTTCTTGGCATCCTGGGTGGAGGGGGGCTGCGCCGCATCCTGGGCATGCAGCATCGCCGGTGCGAGGCAGGCGGCGATGGCGAGGAACAAATGCTGTCGACGGAATGGTGTACGCATGGGGAGTCCCCTGGTTTGGGTGGCAAAGCCCCGGGCGTCGGGGCGCCCCAAATGTAAAGCTTTTGTTCACAAAGAACTACACTTCGATGACGGATTCACATCGATACCGCCATATGCCTTGCGCTGGCGTAGACATCACGCAAGCTGCGCGGCATTCTGCAAGCCCACTCCCGACTGCCACCCATGTCGCGTCTGCGCACCTTTCATCGGATCGTGCCGTGGCTGGTCGCGATCGCGACGGGCCTGGTCGCTGCCTGGCTGCGCTACCGGCTGGTGGAACCGGCCACGCTGGCGCAGGCCTGTGCGGCCGGCGCGGGCGGACTGCGCTGCGCGCTGCGTGCGGCGACGGTCGTCGCTTTCCACAGCCATGGATTGACGCTGGTCTGCGCCGCGCTGACCCTGCTCGCGCTGATCACGCGCGGGCGCCTGATCGCGGCGCTGGCCCTGGCCGCAGGCGCCGCCGGGCTGATCCTGTACAGCTTCGAGACCGGCGCGGCGGCCCTGCTGGCCGGCGTGCTGGTGCTGGCGCGGCCGCCGCCGCACTCAAACGGGGCGAATACGCCCGAGGCTTGAGCCCAGCAGCAGATTCAGGCCCAGCCAGGCCCAGGTCCAGGGATTGAGGCCGCGCTCCTGCAGCACGATCACGGTCGCCAGCAGCACGATGCCCAGCGCGAGCAGCTGCGGTCGGCGATCGGCGCGCGCAGTCGCCGGTGCCAGCCCAGCGATGCGCAGCAGCGCAAAGCCCAGCGCCGCGGGAGCGACCAGCGCCAGCGGCAGGTCGCGGTAGCGCGGGTCGAACACCAGCAGCAGATCGAGCCAGGCCAGCGCGATCAGCCAGCCGCAGTGCATGCGAGTCAGCATGAGTGTCGCGACCGGCACGGCCGGTGCCGCGTCGTCGTCGCCGATCCAGCGCGCGAGGCGTGCGGTCAGGATCCAGACCGTGACCACCATCGCCGCCAGCGCGGCGCTGCCCACGACCCATTCGAGCGCGCTGCGTGCGCCATCGGCGAGTTGCTGCCAGGCCGCCGCCAGCGCCAGCCCGCTGCCGAAGCCGGCCAATATGCGCAACGCCCATGCATGCGGGCGACGACGGCGCCACGCCGGCAGCGCGAATGCCAGCGCCAGCAGCGCCGCGGGCGCCAGCGCATGCCATGCCTGCGGGTCTTCGGTGACCGGCCCATGCAGCGGAAACTTCGGCTGGCGTGCGTCGTCATACAGCCCCCAGTAACCGCCGACGGTGCCTTCGAGCCGGCGCTTCCACGGCTGGTCGAAGGCCTCGATCAGGTTGTACGGGACGTGGTTCTGCTGCGCGTAGAGCAGAAACTCGCGCACGAAGCGCGCCTCGTTGACGAGGCTCGGCACCGCAGCCTGGTGCGCGCGGCCGCGGCTGGGCCAGCCGGTCTCGCCGATCAGCATCGGCTTGCCGGGAAACGCCGCGCGCACCTGACTGACCACAGCGGCGACGTGCTGCACCGCCCGGCCCACCGCGACCGGACGGTCCTCCCAGTACGGCAGGATGTGGATCGTCACAAAGTCGACGTGCGCGGCCAGCTGCGGATGCTGCAGCCAGAACTCCCAGACGTCGGCATAGGTCACCGGCAGGCCGGTCGCGGCGCGCACCTGGTCGAGATCGGTGGCGATCGCGGACGCCGGCAGCTCGCCGCGCAGCAGCACCTCGTTGCCGACCACGATCGCGCGGATCGCGGTGCGATGCGCGCGCGCGGTGGCGATGCCCAGCGTCATCTCGCGTGCATTGGCGGCTGGATCACGGCCCAGCCAGATGCCCAGCAGCACCTGCATGCCGTCACGCTGTGCAATCGCCGGCACCTGGTCCATGCCCTGGCCAACCGAGTAGGTGCGCACGCAGCCGAAGCGTCGCGACAGCACCGCCAGATCGGCTTCGATGCGCGCGGCACTGACGCGTACATGCGGATCGAGCGGGCTTTCGCCCGGCCGGTAGAACGGCGTGTAGGAAACGCAGGCGATGCGCCCGGGCGGCGCGTCCGGCAGCGCCACCGGTTCGGCGCGCAGCGCCAGTCGCAGCAGACCGCCCGCCACCGCGAGCAGCAGCAGCGCCACCACCACCCGCCGTCGCCCGCCGAGGCTTGCCATGCTCAGTGACCGCTCGCGATCAGCGCGCCGACGACCACCGGAAGTCCCCAAGGGACAACCAGCAGGAACGCGGCGAACATGCGCTTGAGCTGGGTCGCGTGCAGCCGGTGCGCCAGGCGCACGCCGACCGGCGCCATCAGCATCGAGGCCAGCGCGACCGCCAGCGCCGCCGGCACATAGATGTAGCCGAGCGAGCCCGCCGGCAGTCCCCGGGCGTCGTGGCCGCCGCGCGCATAGCCCGCCGCGCTGGCCAGCGCGATCACCAGTCCGCAGGCGGCGCTGGTACCGACCGCGCGCACCGGGCGCGCCTTCAGCGCCACCAGCAGCGGTACCGTCAGCGTGCCGCCGCCGATGCCGACCAGTGCCGACAGCGCGCCGATGCCGGTGCCCGCCGCCAGCAGCCATGGCGATCGCGGCTCCCGTTCCTGATCGGTGCCGGCGCTGGCGCCGAACGCCATCCGCCAGGCACTGAACGCACAGAACACCGCCACGCCGATGCGCAGCGCGGTGCCCGGCAGCCGGCTGGCGACCGCGGCGCCGGTCAGCCCGCCGGCCACCAGGCCCGGCGCCAGCCACGCCAGCGTGTGCGGCAACACCGAGCCGCGCCGCCAGTGCGCGCGTGTCGAGGCGAGCGCGGTCAGCACGATGCTGGCCAGCGACGTGGCCACGGCCACATGCATCACATGGGTCGCGGGCACGCCGAGGGTGGGCAGGGTGAAACTGAGTGCGGCTACCACCAGCAGACCGCCGCCGATGCCGAGCAGCCCGGCCAGCAGGCCGGCCACGGTGCCCACGGCCAGATACAGGGCAAAGTCGAACAGCATGCGATCTCCACGGGTGCGCCGACGCGCTCCGCTAGAATGGGAACGCACAGGGAGTGAAGTATGCCAAGCCGCCCGTTGCGCCGGGGTCATGCGGCGCTCGTCGTTCTCGCCGTCGCGCTGCTGGCGTTGCAGCGCGTGGCGCACGCCGGGGATCACAGCGGCCAGCGCGAGTCTTTCCGCAGCGCCTGGGCGGCCGCGCAGCAGGGTGATCCCGGCTGGAAGACGCTGGCGCAGGGGCTCGACGACGATCCGCTGTATCCCTACCTGCCTGCGGCAGTGCTCGAGCACGATCTCGCCAACGTCAGCGCGGCGCAGGTGCAGGATTACCTTGACCGCTATCCCGGCCTGATCCCGGCGCGCGACCTGCGCCGCGACTACCTGCTGCTGCTGGCGCAGCGCAATGACTGGACGACCTTCCGCGCGTTTTACCGCCCGGAGCTGGGCGCTACCCTGGCCTGCCGCGACATCGAGGCGCGCTGGGCAGCCGGCGACAAGCTCGATTTCGAGCGCGATCTGGCGACGCTGTGGGACGCGCCCAGCCTGCCGAACGCCTGCACCGGTGCGCTCGATCTTGCCGCACAGGCGGGGCTGCTGACGCCGGCGCGGCTGTGGCAGCGCATCGACCGCGCCGCTGCGGCGGGTCGCGCCGAAACGCTGGCCGCGACGGCGCAATACCTGACGAACGCTGCGGATCGCATGGCCGCCACGCGACTGCAACTGGCGCTCGGCGATCCGCAGGCCGCACTGAGCCAGGCGACGGGCTGGCCCGACGGCCCGCGCGCGCGCGTCGCGGTGGTGCTGGCCGTGCGCCGGCTGGCGCGGCGCGATGGCGACGCGGCGGCGGCCGCGTGGAAGCAGCTGGCTACGCGCTTCGCCTTCGACAGCGGACAGCGCGACCGGGTGGCGGCGACGCTGGCGCTGTATCGCGCCACCGACTACCAGGACGGCGCGCTGGCCACACTGGCGGCGCTGCCGGATGCGGCGCAGACGCCGGTGACGCGCGAGTGGCGGGTGCGGGTGGCGCTGGCGCGCGAGGACTGGCCCGCGGTGCTGGCGGCGCTGGATGCGCTCGATCCCGATCAGCAGCAGCAGGCCGAGTGGCAGTACTGGCGTGCGCGCACGCTGGCCAAGCTGGATCACGCGGCGCAGGCGCAGGCGCAGTTTGCGGCGCTGGCGCGCAAGCCGACGTTCTACGGGTTTCTCGCCGCCGACTGGCTGGACCAGCCCTACGCGCTGTGTCCGCTGCAACCGAGTGTTGACGGCGCGCAGGCCGAGTCGGCGCTGGACGATCCCGGCCTGGCGCGCGCGTTCGAGTGGTTCGCGCTCGATCAGCCGACGCTGGCGCGGCGCGAATGGGCGGCGGCGTGGCCGCAGCTCGACGCCGCGCAGCGGCTGCGCGCGGCCGATCTCGCCTACCGCCGCGGCTGGTACGACCGCGCCATCTTCGCCTTCAGCGACGGTCGTGCGCTGCGCTACTACGACCAGCGCTTTCCGCTCGGCCGCCGTCATCTGGTCGAGCAGCAATCGCGCGCGGCCGGCATCGATCCGGCCTGGACCTACGCCATCATCCGCACCGAAAGCGCCTGGGTCAGCAATGCGCAGTCGGGTGCCGACGCGCGCGGCCTGATGCAACTGCTGCCGGGCACCGCGGCGCGACTGGCGCGTGCGGACGACCTGCCGTACGGCGGGGCCGACGATCTCGATCACGCCACCACCAACATCACCCTCGGCACCCGCTATCTGGCGCGCATGGCGGCGCGCTTCGACGGCTCGCCGTGGCTGGCCAGCGCCGCCTACAACGCCGGGCCGCAGCCGGTGGAGCGCTGGCTCGACGCCCGCGGCACGCTGGCGCCGGACCTGTTCATTGCCACCATCCCCTACCGCGAGACGCGCGGCTATGTCGAGAGTGTGCTGGCCTTCAGCCTGATCTACGACTGGCGCCTCAACGGCGCGCCGCTGGCGCTGTCGGCGCGCATGTCACGCATCGGCACGCCGTTTCCGCCGCCGGACGCTGCCGCCGCGCGGCGCGCGGTACGGTGTCCGGCCGCGACCGCCGACGAATCGGTTGCGCCGGCCGCCGCGGCGTCGGCGCACTCCGCGCCGCCGGCGCGCGGAGCGCGGCGATGAGCGCAACGACGATGCGGGCGATCGAGATCAGCGCCCCGGGCGGTCCCGAGGTGCTGCGCGTGGCCGAGCGTCCGCGTCCGCAGCCGCGCGCCGGCGAAGTGCTGATTGCGGTGCGTGCCGCCGGCGTCAATCGTCCGGATTTGGCGCAACGCGCGGGACTGTATCCGCCGCCACCGGGCGCTTCCGATCTGCCCGGTCTCGAAGTCGCCGGCGTCGTCGCCGCGCTCGGGCCCGGCACCGCCGGCTGCAGCGTGGGCGACGCCGTCTGCGCGCTGTGCAACGGCGGCGGCTACGCCGAATATGTGGCGGTGCCCGCCGGCCAGTGCCTGCCGTTGCCGCGCGGGTTGGACTTCATCCAGGCCGCGGCGTTGCCGGAAACCCTGTTCACGGTGTGGGCGAACGTGTTCGAGCGCGGTCGTCTGGTCGCCGGCGAAACCTTCCTCGTCCACGGTGGCGCCAGCGGTATCGGCACCACCGCGATCCAGCTCGCCTGCACCTTCGGCGCGCGCGTGTTCGCCACCGCCGGCGGCGTCGACAAGTGCGCGGCCTGCGTGCGCCTCGGCGCCGAGCGCTGTTTCGACTACCGCAATGAGGATTTCGTCAGCGGCCTGCGCGCCGCCACCGCCGGCCGCGGCGCCAACCTGATCCTGGACATGGTCGGCGGCGATTACCTGCCGCGCAATCTGCAGGCGCTTGCGACCGACGGACGGCTGGTGCAGATCGCCACCCAGCGTGGCCGCGAGGCGCCGCTGGACCTGGCGCTGATGATGAGCAAGCGCCTGACCCTGACCGGCTCGACCCTGCGCCCGCAGAGCCCCGCGGCCAAGGCCGCGATCGCCGAGGCGCTGCGTGCGCGAGTGTGGCCGCTGCTGGCCAGCGGCCGTGTGCGCCCGCAGATTCATGCCGTGTTCGCGCTGGCCGATGCCGCCACCGCGCATCGCACACTCGAAGCGGGTCGCCACGTCGGCAAGATCGTGCTGCGCGTACGCGACGACGTCCCTTGATGCCGCAATCCGGAAGCCCGCCATGACCGAACGTCCCGTTCACCCGCAGCGTCTGCTGATCCTCGGCGGCACCGGCTTCGTCGGCAGCCATCTGGTGCCGCGGCTGGCTGCGGATGGCCACGCCATCACCCTGCTCTCGCGCAACCGCGAACAGCACCGCGATCTGGCGGTGCTGCCGCAGGTGCGCATCCTCAACGCCGACCCCTACGACCGCGCTGCGCTGACCGGGCAGCTGCGCGACGCCGATGCCGCGATCAACCTGGTCGGCATCCTCAACGAGAGCGGCGGCGCGCGCTTCCGTCGCGCCCACGTCGAGCTGACCACGACCCTGGTCGCTGCCTGCGGCGAGGCTGGCGTCGGTCGTCTGCACCAGATGAGCTCACTGCGCGCTGGCGAGGGGCGTTCGCAGTATCTGATCACGCGCGGCGAGGCCGAGGCCGTGGTGCGCGCGTCCGGGCTGGCGTGGACGATCTACCGGCCCGCGGTGATCTTTGGCCCCGGCGACGGCCTGGTGTCGCGTTTCGCCGCACTGCTGCAGATCGTGCCGGTGTTGCCGCTGGCGCGGCCGCAGGCGCGGCTGGCGCCGGTGGCGGTCGCCGATGTGAGCGAAGCAATCGCGCGCTGTGTCGGCGATCCGGCGACGGCCGGACGCATCTTCGAGCTGTACGGCCCGGACACCTTGACCCTGATCGCGATCGTGCGCGCGGTCCGCGACGCGATGGGCGTGCATCGGCTGATCGTGCCGTTGCACGATGCGCTCGGTCGCGTGCAGGCGCGCTTGGGCGAGTTCCTGCCGGGCAAGCCGATCTCGCGCGACAATTTTCTCTCGCTGCTGCTGGATTCCGTGGGCCGCGAGGATGGCCTCGCCGCGCTCGGCATCCGCGCGCAGCCGTTTCTGTCGGCCCTGCCGGCGCTGCTGCACGACCACGGGCGGCAGGCACGCTACGACGCCGCGCGCGCCAGCGTCGGCCGCTGATGCGCTGCTAAGCTCGCGCACATGTCCGCGCCCGACGTCCCGCAGCGTTCGTTGCGCAGCTACCTCGTCGGCGGCGCGGTGCGCGACCGCCTGCTCGGCCGCGCCGGCGGCGATCGCGACTACGTGGTGGTCGGCGCGCGTCCCGAAGATCTGCTGGCACTGGGCTACCGGCCGGTCGGCCGCGATTTTCCGGTGTTCCTGCATCCCGAGACCGGCGCCGAGTACGCGCTGGCGCGCACCGAGCGCAAGACCGCGCCCGGTTATCACGGCTTCGAGTTCCACGCCGATCCCGCGGTGACGCTGGAGCAGGACCTGGCACGCCGCGACCTGACCATCAATGCCATGGCCGAGGACGCCGATGGATGCCTGATCGACCCCTACGGCGGCGCGCGTGATCTCGAGGCGCGCCTGCTGCGTCACGTCGCGCCGGCCTTCGTCGAGGATCCGGTCCGGCTGCTGCGGGTGGCGCGTTTCGCGGCGCGCTTTGCGCCGCTGGGTTTTCGCGTCGCCGACGAAACGCTGGCGCTGCTGCGCGCCATGGTCAGCGCCGGCGAGGTCGATCATCTGGTCCCCGAACGGGTGTGGACCGAGATGGCGCGCGCACTGGCCGAGCCGCAGCCGTCGGCGTTCCTGCGTACGCTGCGCGCCTGCGGCGCGCTGGCGGTGCTGCTACCCGAGGTGGATGCGCTGTATGGCGTGCCGCAGCGGGCGGATTTCCATCCCGAGATCGACACCGGCCTCCACATCGAGCTGGCGCTGGACCAGGCGGCGCGGCTGGCGCCCGGCGACGCCGAGGTCGCCTTCGCCGCGCTGACCCACGATCTCGGCAAGGCACTGACGCCCGCGGACGCCCTGCCGCGGCACATCGGCCACGAGCATGCCGGCCTCGCACCGCTGGCGGCGCTGTGCGCGCGGCTGAAGGTGCCCAACGCGCACGCCGAACTGGCGCGGCTGGCCTGCCGCGAGCATCTGCGCGTGCATCAGGCGCTGCGGTTACGGCCCGCCACCGTGCTCGAACTGCTGGAGCAGAGTGATGCCCTGCGCCGGCCCGAACGCTTTACGCAGCTGCTGGCGGCGTGCGCGGCGGATCAGCGCGGTCGCAGCGGCCACGCCGAGGATGCCTATCCGCAGGCGGCGTGGCTGCAGCGCGCGTGCATTGCCGCGACCGCGGTCAGCACCGCGCAGGTGATGCGCGAGGGCCTCAGTGGTCCGGCGCTGGGCGAGGCGCTGCGTCAGGCCCGCGTGCGCGCCATCGCGGCGCTGTCGCGGGATTGAGCGGGCGGCATCAGTCGCGCGCCAGCCGGCTGTGGCGGATGCCGTAGAAGAAATAGACCACCAGCCCGATCACCATCCACACCACGAAGCGTTCCATGGTGATCCACGGCAGGCCGGCGATCAGCAGCAGCGAGAATGCGATGCCGATCGGTGCCACCGCCCACACCGCCGGCACGCGGAAGGCGCGTGGCAGGTCCGGCCGGCGCCGGCGCAGGACCAGCACCGACGCGCAGATGATGATGAACGCCATCAGCGTGCCGATGTTGATCAGTTCGGCGACCTCGCCGATCGGCAGCAGGCCGGCGACCAGCGCGGTGAACACGCCGAGGATCACGGTCGGGCGATAGGGCGTGCCGTAGCGCGGATGCACGCGCGCAAACCAGCCCGGCAGCAGGCCATCGCGCGCCAGCGCGAAGGCGATGCGCGCCGCCGCCAGCATGAAGGCGAACATCACGCTGGTAATGCCGGCCACCGCCGCCACCGAGATCGCGATCATCACCCAGTGCAGGCCCAGCGCCTGGAACGCGCCGGCTACCGGCGCGGCGTTGTTGAGGCTGGCGTAGGGGACCATGCCGGTCAGCACCAGCGACACCGCCAGATACAGCGCCATCGCGATCGCCAGCGACAGCAGGATCGCGCGCGGCAGGTCACGCTGCGGATTCTTCGCCTCCTCGGCGGCGGTGGTCAGGGTGTCGTAGCCGAACACCGCGAAGAACACCACGCTGGCCGCGGCCAGCACGCCGCCCCAACCGTAGTGCGCCGCGCCGTCGATCACCTGTCGCGGCGGAATGAACGGATGCCAGTGGGCGGTATTGACGTAGAACGCGCCCACGCCGATCACCAGCGCCACGCCGATCACCTTGATTGCGACCACCGTGGTATTGAAGCGCGCGCCCCACTCGGTGCGCACCGTCAGCAGCAGCGCGATCAGCAGCGACACCGCCGCCGCGATCACGTTGAAGCGGTGGCCATCGCTGGGCGCGGCAATCGCCCTGCCCCCATGCACGCCCAACAGCTGCTGCAGGTAGTAATGCATGGTCTCGCCGCTCATGCCCTGCTGCGCCCACGGCGGCAGATGCACGCCGGCGGCCCCGAGCAGCGCCTGCACGTAGCCCGACCAGCCGATCGCCACCACGCCGACGATCAGCGCGTATTCCAGCAGCAGATCCCAGCCGATGACCCAGGCCGCCAGCTCCCCCAGCACCGCGTAGCCGTAGGTGTAGGCGCTGCCGGTGACCGGAATCAGTCCGGCGAACTCGGCGTAGCACAGCGCCGCCGCGGCGCTGCCGATGCCGGCGACGATGAAGCTCAGCACCACCGCCGGCCCGGCGTTGACCGCCGCCTGCTGGCCGGCCAGCACGAAGATGCCGACGCCGATGATGCCGCCGATGCCGATCGCGGTCAGTTGCCACAGCCCCAGCACGCGGCGGAAGTCGCGGCGCGTGCCCAGCTCGGCCTGCAGGGCCTCGATGCTCTTGTGGCGCAGCAGCGATCGCATCAGGCTCATCGGCGCTCTCCGGGTCGAAAGCGCGATGCTAGCAGGCCGGCCGCGGGCCTCGGCCTGCCCATGGCGGCGGCCGGGCGGGTACGATCGCGCATCCGCGGCCGGCAGCGAAAGCCCATGTCCATTCCCGATTCCACCCGCATCGGCATCGTCGGTCTCGGCTACGTCGGCCTGCCGCTGGCGACCGCGTTCGGCCGGCACTTCGACAGCGTCGGTTTCGACATCGACGCCGCGCGCGTGGCCGAACTCAGGTCGGGACACGATCGCACGCTGGAGACTTCCACCGACGAACTGGCCGCGGCCGCGCGGCTGAGCTTCAGCACCGACGCCGCGGCCCTGCGCACCTGCACGGTCTTCATCGTCACCGTGCCGACGCCGGTCGACGAGGCGCAGCGCCCCGACCTGACCCCGCTGATTCGCGCCAGCGAAACCATCGGTCGCGCGCTCAAGCGCGGCGACGTCGTGGTGTACGAGTCGACGGTCTATCCCGGCACCACCGAGGAGATCTGCGTGCCGGTGCTGGAGCGGGTGTCGGGGCTCGCCTTCAACGCCGACTTCACCTGCGGCTACAGCCCCGAGCGGATCAACCCCGGCGACCGCCAGCACCGCCTCGACACGATCACCAAGGTGACCTCGGGTTCGACGCCCGCGACCGCCGATTTCGTCGATGCGCTGTACC
>Ga0307372_10013173_pt1 | contig 10721 bp, 9 predicted proteins | sample OX1MG_FD_202533 | JGI IMG/M metagenome (GOLD analysis project Ga0307372, IMG submission 202533) | Soil microbial communities from Risofladan, Vaasa, Finland - OX-1 | ecosystem: Environmental > Terrestrial > Soil > Coastal area > Acid sulfate soil | place: Finland: Risofladan, Vaasa | collected...
CGCGATGTTGCAGATGCGCTAATCGCATCGCGTGGCGACCTCGGTCTGAGACCTGCCGCTGGGCGCGTCGAGGGTTGTGCGGGTTGACACTCGGCGCGCGATCGTGGAGTAAGCGGAAGCGAGACCATCATGGTGAAATATTCAACCGCGATCCGCCTTTTGACCGCTTTCGCAATCGCAAGCGCGCTAAGCGCCGGCGCATTCGCACCGCGCGCGCATGCGCACGGCGCGGCGGCGCCCGGATTCGTGCTGGCAGGCGACCTGGGATTCCGCAAAGCGGTTGACCAATTTATCGAGTCCGAGTTTCGCCTGTTCCCGGAGAACGCGACCTGGGCCGGCGACCATCGTTTCGATAGCCGCATCGAAGATTTGTCGGCCTCGGCGATCGCCGCCGAGTCGCGGCACGCGCGCAAGTGGAAGACCCGCTTCGGACAATTCAATTCCCGCGAGCTGTCGCCCGCGAACGAAGCCGACCGCGAGTTCCTTGAAGCACAGTGCGACGGCGAGCTCTTGCGTATCGACGCACTGCGCGACTACGCGCGCGAGCCCGATATGTATCTGCCCACTTCCGCGATCGACCAGCTCATCAAGCGCAACTTCGCACCGCTTGCCGTTCGCATGAATTCGGTCACCGCGCGCGAGACCGCGGCGCTGGGTAATCTGAAAGCGGCGCGGAGCAATCTGGCCCCTGCCCTGACCGCGCCGGTCACGATCGATATCGCGCTCGAGCAGATTCCCGCAACGATCGGCTTCTTCGAAAAAGATCTTCCTTCCGCCTTCGCCACCGTTCCCGACGGTCCCACCAAGCGCGCATTTGCAAGCGCCAACGCCAAACTCGCCGCCGCGATCAAGGACTATCGCGATTGGCTTCAGAAGCAGCTCCGGCCCAAGGCGACCGGCGCGTACGCGATTGGCGCCGACGCGTACCGGCGGATGCTGGCCGACGACGACATGGTTGATATTCCGCTCGATCGAATCGAGGCCGCGGGAATGCGCGAACTCGCGCGCCTGCAGGATGAGTTCCGCAAGAGCGCCGCCGAGGTCGATCCCCAAGCTGCCCCGGCCGCCGTCGCCGCACGCCTGGCCCAGACGCATCCCGCCGCGGACCGTGTGATTCCCGAAGTCAGCGCGGGCCTCGCGGCTCTGCGCGCATTCGTGATCACCAATCGCATCGCGACGATTCCGTCCACCGTGATGCCGATCGTGGCCGAGACGCCGCCGTTCATGCGCGCGACAACGTTTGCCTCGATGGACACGGTCGGGCCGCTCGAAAAATCCACCGAGTCGTATTTTTACGTGACGCTGCCCGACCCGTCGTGGCCCGAAAAGCAGCAAGCGCAGTTGCTCGCTTTCTTCGCCCCGACGACGATTTCAGACACCTCAATCCACGAGGTGTTCCCCGGCCACTACGTTCAATTTTTGAACAACCGCTTGAACCCCGACCGCGTGCGCACTCTTTATTCCTCGGGCGCGAACACCGAAGGATGGGCGCTGTACTGCGAGCAGATGATGCTCGACGAGGGACTGCATCGCGGCGAGCCCGCCTATCGCGTCGCCGAGGAGCAGATGGCGCTGATGCGCGCGTGCCGGTACCTGGTCGGGATCAGGATGCATACGCGCGCGATGACGGTCGCGCAGGCGCAGGAGTTCTTCGAGCGCAACGCCTACCAGACTCCGCACAATGCGCGCGTCGAGGCGCTGCGCGGGACCGGCGACCCTGGCTATCTGCGCTATCAGCTCGGCAAGATGATGATCATGAAGTTGCGTGCGGACGTGCGCGCAAAACAGGGAGCCGCGTTCGACCTCGGCCGGTTCCACGACGCTTTTCTGCGCGAAGGCGCTATTCCGATAAAGCTGATCCGCCGCGACATGCTGGGCAGCGACGGCCCGCTGCTCTAGCTTGCGAACGATGCGCCGCTCAGGCGCGGGCTTCGATCATCGGGACGCCGCAATGAGCCGGAACCTCGGCGGTGCCGCAGTCCGCGCCCATCCAGCAGACCAGCTTCTCGGCGCCGGCAACTTTTTCGAGATGCATCGGGCGCTTGCAATGCTTCGGTGTTGCGACTTCGGCGCCGCACTTCGCGCATTTCATCCTTTCCGCCATCGGAGCACTCCCTCTCGCACCTGACGGGACGCGGCTCAAACCGGGGCGATCTTGGTGTTGCGCCCCGCGATCACTTCATCGATAAGCCCGTACGCGACCGCTTCCGCCGCCGACATGAAGTTGTCGCGGTCGGTGTCTTTCTCGATCTTCTTGACCTGCTGGCCGGTGTGCTTGGCCAGAATCTCGTTGAGCAGATCGCGGATTCGCACCGTCTCCCGCGCCTGAATCTCGATATCGGCGGCTTGCCCCTCGAAACCGCCGGACGGCTGATGAATCAGAATCCTGCTGTGCGGCAGCGCGTAGCGCTTGCCCTTGGCTCCCGCAGTCAGCAGCAACGAGCCCATGCTCGCGGCCTGCCCCACGCAGAGCGTGGACACGGGAGGCTTCACGAATTGCATCGTGTCGTAGATCGCCAGGCCGGCCGTGACCGATCCGCCGGGCGAATTGATGTACATATTAATCTCGCGCTCGGGATCTTCGGATTCGAGAAACAAAAGCTGCGCGGTCACCAGGTTCGCGACGTCGTCGGTGACTTGTCCGCCCAGAAAAACGATCCGGTCCTTCAGCAAGCGCGAATAGATATCGTAGGAACGCTCGCCGCGGCCGGTCTGCTCGACCACATATGGAATGAGTATGCTCATAACAGATTAAAGCTACTCCGCGCGCGGCTGCGGGTCGAGCGATGGCCTCGGTCGGCAGTGGGTCAGTTTAACTGCGCCGGTCTTCCACGCGCCGACATTCGCATTCTCCCGAGGCCGCGCTCTCCAGCGGTCAGTCCCGCGCGAGAAATCCCGTGCTGCTCCCTCAGCCTCTTTTGCACCGCGCGGGTGAGTGCATGAGCGTCCGGGATTTCTCGCGCGGCAGCCACGCGCGGGAATGACATAAATGGCTTGAGTGCCTGAGGAATTTGACGGACCGATTGTTCCTCTGCTTCCAGGTTTTCAAAAAATCACAAACTCTCAGGCAGGAGCGATCGGGATCGCCGCGGCTGCCGCGCGCAGGCGCTCGACCGTGCGCTTCCTGCCGAGCACGCCGATTACCTCATAGATGCCGGGACTCACCGTGCCGCCGGTAATCGCGACGCGCACTGGCTGCGCAAGCTGGCCGAGCTTCAATCCAAATTTCGCGAGCACGCCCTCGAAAACCGTCTGCACCGCCTGCTCGCCGAAATCGCCTTCCATCGCGTCAAGTTCATTGGCGAGTACCGTCAGCGGCTCGGCAATTTCGAGCTTCAAGAACTTGGCGGCGGCCTTCGGATCGATCTCGATCTTGTCGTTCAGATAAAAGCTCGCGAAATCGACCAGCTCGACGAGAGTCTTCGCGCGCTCGCGCAGGGTCGCGACCATCCGCTCGAGCCACGCATCGTCGCCGGGAATCGTGATTCCGCGCTGCGCGATGAATGGCTTGACCTCGCGTGCCAACTGCGCGACGGGCCGCGCCTTGAGATAGTGGAAATTCAGCCACAGGAGCTTGTCGGTGTTGAACACGCCCGGAGATTTTCCGCACGCGGCAAAATCGAAATACTCGATCAGCTCATTCTTCGAGAAAATCTCCTGGTCGCCATGCGACCATCCAAGCCGCGCCAGGTAATTCACCAGCGCTTCGGGAAAAAATCCGGCTTCGCGGTACGCCCGCACCGACGTCGCCGCGTGGCGCTTCGAGAGCGGAGCGCCGTCCGGCCCGGTGACCATCGGCAGATGCGCGAACGCCGGCGGCGTGAATCCCAAGGCGAGCGCGATCTGGATCTGCCGCGGCGTGTTCGGCACATGATCGTCGCCGCGCACGACATGGGTGATTTTGAAATCAGCCTCGTCGATCACCGTCGCGAAGTTGTAGGTCGGAGCGCCGTCGGACCGAAAAATAATCAAATCGTCGAGTTCCGTGTTCTCGAACACCGTGCGCCCGCGCACCAGATCGTCAAGCACCGTCTCGCCCGCAAGCGGCGTCGCGAAGCGAATCGTATAGTTGCGGCCGGCCCCGCGGTCCGGCAATTCCAAATCCGGCGGGAAATCCAGGCCGCGGCATTTGCGATCGTACGCCGGCTTGCGATGCGCTTTCTCCGCGGCCTTGCGCTTGGCGTCAAGCTCCGCCGGCGTGCAATAGCACGGATAAGCCTTGCGCTCGCGCAACAACTGGCGCGCCGAATCGCGATAGCGCTCGGTCCGATTCGATTCGAAGTAGCGAGGGTCCGGCGGCCCCTCATCCCATTCGAGACCGAGCCATCTAATGTCGGTTAGAATTTCGTCGAGCGATTCCTTGGTCGAGCGCTCGCGATCCGTGTCGTCAATCCGCAGGATGAATTGTCCGCCGCTATGCCGTGCGTACAAATACGCGAACAGTCCCGAACGGACGTTACCGATGTGCAGCGAGCCCGTCGGGCTCGGCGCGAAACGGGTGCGAACAGTCACAAGCTACTCCCATTCGATCGTGGCGGGCGGTTTCGAGGTGATGTCGTAAACGACGCGATTGACGCCGCGCGTCTCGTTGGTGATTCGCGACGAGAGCCGCGCCAGGAATTCGGGATCGAGCCGCGCCCAATCCGCCGTCATGCCGTCGAGCGACTCGACCGCGCGAATCGCGATCACGCTTTCGTACGTGCGTCCGTCGCCCATCACGCCCACGGTCTTGAGCGGCAGCAGCACGGCGAAGCCTTGCCACAGCCGCGTGTTCAGGCCCGCGGCGGCGGTTTCCTCCATCACGATCGCGTCGGCGCGGCGCAGCAGATCGAGCCGCTCGCGCGTGACGTCGCCGACGATCCGCACCGCCAGTCCCGGACCTGGAAATGGCTCGCGATCGACGATCTCGGGCGCGAGGCCAAGCTCGCGGCCGACTTCGCGCACTTCATCCTTGAACAGCAGGCGCAGCGGCTCGACCAGCTCGAGCTTCATCGCTTCGGGCAATCCGCCGACGTTGTGATGGCTCTTGATGACGGCGGAGGGACCCTTGAACGAGACCGATTCAATCACGTCGGGATAGAGCGTGCCCTGGCCGAGAAATTTTGCGCCGCCGATCGCACCCGCCTCTTTCTCGAACACCTCGATAAAGGTATGGCCGATGATGCGGCGCTTCTGCTCGGGATCGAGCACGCCCGCAAGCCGCCCGAGAAATACTTCGGACGCATCGACCACCTTGAGCTCGAGTCCGAGCTGGCGGGCGAAAACATTTTCCATCCGCTCGCGCTCGCCCGCGCGCAAAAGCCCGGTATCGACGAACACGCTCACCAGGCGATCGCCGATCGCGCGGTAAATCAGCGCGGCGGCGACCGACGAATCGACTCCGCCGGAGAGTCCCATGATGACGCGGTCGGCCGCGCCGACCTGCGCGCGAATTTCCGCGAGCCTGCTCTGCGCGATATTCGCGGCCGTCCAGTCGCCCGGCTCGCCGCAGATTTTGAGCACGAAGTTGCGCAGGATTTGCGCGCCGCCCGGCGTATGCGCGACCTCGGGATGAAACTGTATCGCGCGCATCCGCCCGTCCGCCGTCCGCATCGCGGCGTACGGCGAATTATCGCTATGCGCGATCGGGTGCAGCGCCGCGCCGATCGACTCGACCCGATCGCCGTGGCTCATCCAGACCTGATGCTCGCGGCCTGCAAGTCCTTCGAACAATTCATCGCGCTCGTCGATAACCAGCGTGGCGCGGCCGAATTCGCGCGCGCGCGAGCCCACGCTCTTCGATCCGAGATGCTGCGCGATCACATACAGGCCGTAGCAGATTCCCAGGACCGGGCAGCCGAGGTTCAAGACCTCGTCGGAGATATCGGGCGCTTCGTTTTCGTAGAGGCTTGCGGGTCCGCCCGACAGGATGATTCCGCGCGGATTCATCGCGCGGATTTTTTCGACCGGCAGATTGAACGGATGAATTTCGCAATACACCCGCGCCTCGCGCACGCGGCGCGCGATTAGCTGCGTGTATTGGCTGCCAAAATCTAAAATCAGAATCACGGCGAATTGCCTTGCGCGATCAATATACCTAAGGCGCGATCCGCGGTGAAACCCGCGCCGACATCGCTTTCAACAGTGTCGCTAGCGCCGCCTGGCGCGAGGATCCCTGTCGGGCGCGCGCTTGCGCCCCGCCTCGACGAAGGTGCGCCCGGTCCGGCGAAATTCGAGGCGCAGTGGAGTTCCAACCAGACCCAGCGCGGCGCGAAAACGCGACTCCAGAAAACGGATGTAGTGCGCCGGAATATCGCGCTCGACGTTGGCGAAAAACCTGATCCGCGGTGGCGCGCTCGCCACCTGCGTCACATACATCAGGTTGAGCCGCCGCCGCCCGACCAGCGGCGGGTCCATCGCTTCCATCGCGCGCGCCAGCGTCCGGTTGAGCGCCGAGGTCTGGAACGTCGACCGCCACGAATCGCCAGCCTTGATCGCCGCCGGGATGATATCGCGCACGCCGTCGCCGGTCAGCGCGGAGGTGAACACTATCGAAGCGTACGCGAGGAATGGAAATCGCTCGTGCGCGTCGCGCACGAACGCCGCGACCTTGCGCCCGGCCTTCGCCGCCGCGTCCCACTTGTTGCAGATCAGAACCATCGCGCGGTCGTTGGTATCGACCAGCCGCGCTATCCGCGCGTCCTGGTCGGTTATTCCCTCGGTCGCGTCGATCACCAGCAGCACCACCTCGGCGCGGCGAATCGTCTCGATCGCGCGGCCGACCGAATGATGCTCGAGCTCGCCCTCGACCCTGGGCGGACGCCGAATTCCCGCCGTGTCGATCAGCAGAACATCGCGCCCCTCGGCGCTGAGGCGCGCATCGACGGGGTCGCGCGTGGTGCCGGGCGTGGAATCGACGATCGCGCGTTCGAAGCCGGACAGGCGATTGAGCAGCGACGATTTGCCGACATTGGGACGGCCGACCAGCGCAAGCCGCAAATCGGGTCCAGCGGCGGGAACCGCGGACTGCGGCGCGGGCAGCCGAGCGACGATCTCTTCGAGCAGGTCGGCGACGCCGCCGCCGTGCGCGGCCGAGATGAGGAACAGGCGTTGCGCGCCGATCTCGTAGAAATCGAGCGCGGCGGTTTCGTTGCGCGGATCATCGATCTTGTTCACCGCGATTATCAGCGGACAACCGGTCTCGCGCACCAGCGCAAGCGCCTCTTTGTCGGCGTCGCTCAAACCGGCGCGGCCGTCGAAAATGAAGACCACCAGGTCGGCAACGCCCACCGCGCCGAGCGCTTCGGCGACCAGCCGTTCGGACATCGACTCGCGGCCGCCAAGCTCGAGCCCGCCGCTATCGATCACGACGAATTCGCGATCCTCGAAGCTGGCGCGGGCGAAGTTGAGATCGCGCGTGGTGCCGGGAATCGGGCTGGTGATCGCGCGCGAGCCTTTCGCGATTCGGTTGAAGAGCGTGGATTTGCCGGCGTTGGCGCGTCCAACCAGCACGACGGTCGGCAGCCCGGCCGCGGTGGCGCCGGCGGCGCGTGCCTCGCGTCCTTCGGTTCTGGCGGTCTTCGCGGCGCGGGGACTCATAGCCCAAACTCCGACATCTTGCGCGGGTCGCGCGTCCAGTTTGGCTCGACCCTGACCAGCATCTCCAGGAACACGCGCGCGCCGAGCAGCTCTTCGAGCTCGTGGCGCGCCGCGGTGCCGATCTCCTTGAGCGTGCGTCCGCCCGCGCCGATCAGCATCCCCTTGTGCGATTCGCGTTCGATCACGATGACGGCCGAGATGCGCTTCAAGTTGCGCTCGGTTTCCTCGACGAAACTTTCGATCCGCACGGCGCTCGAGAACGGAATCTCCTGGCGCATCTTCAGAAAAATCTTTTCGCGGATCACCTCGGCGGCGATCATCCGCTCGGTCTGATCGGTGTATTCGTCCTCGGGCATCAGCGCCGGGCTCTTGGGCAGCATCGCCTTGACGGTCGCGACCAGCTCCTCGATATTCTCGCCGCGCAGCGCGCTTACCGGAACGATCTCGCAGGCGGGAAACTCGCGATGAATCTCCTCGATCAACGGCAGCAGATTCTCGCGCGGCTGCGTATCAACCTTGTTGATCACGATCACGAGCGGAGCGCCCAGCTTCGCAAGCTCGTTAAGCGCGGCGCGATCGCGCGAGTCGAGCTTGCCCGCCGCTTCGACCACTCCCAGGACGACTTCGCCCTCGCTGAGCGCGCGCCGCGCGTTATCGACCATCCGCCGGTTGAGTTCCTTGGGCGAATCGTGAATTCCGGGCGTGTCGAGGATCAGGAACTGCGCATCGCGATCGGTGCGCACGCCCAGAATTCTCGCGCGCGTGGTCTGTGGACGCGGGGTAACGATCGCGACCTTGTGGCCGACCAGGCGATTGAGCAGCGTCGATTTGCCGACGTTGGAGCGTCCGCCCAACGCGACAAAGCCCGCCCGATAATCATGCGTCGTGCTGGTCACTTTGTTCCTGCTCGAGCAGGGCCAGAGCCTGGCGCGCGGCGGCCTGCTCGCTCTGCTTCTTGCTGCCGCCCTCGCCTATTCCAAGGTCGCGGCCTGCAATTCTTATTCGCGTCGTAAAGCGCTTGGCGTGATCCGGGCCTTCGGCCGCGACCAGCTCGTAAACCGGCTGCGCGCGAAAGCGCCGGTAGGCGATCTCCTGCAGTTCGGTTTTGTAGTCGCGCTCGGCCGACGGTCCACCCACGTCGTTTTCGAACAGCCGCTCGACGGCGCGCTGCGCGGGCGCCAGCCCGCCGTCCGTGTATATTGCACCGATCATCGCTTCGAACGCGGCCGCGAGAATCGAGATCTTCTCGCGTCCGCCGCTTTTCTCCTCGCCCTTTCCGAGCTTCAACAGGGTTCCCAAATCGATTGCCTGCGCCTTGAGCGCAAGGGTCCGTGCGTTGACAATCGAAGCGCGCAGCTTCGAGAGCGGGCCTTCCTTCGCGGCCGGGAACTGCCGCATCAAGAGGTCCGCGATCGCAAGGTCCAGGACCGCGTCGCCAAGAAACTCGAGCCGTTCGTAATGCGCGTCGGTGCCGATCGCGGCGCTCGGATGAGTCAACGCGATATCCAACAGCTCGGGGCGCGTGAACCGGTAGCCGACGCTGTCTTCCAGGGCGGAATGCCCGGACTCAGGCGAAAATTGCGGCGCCGGCCGGGATACGGTCTCCGCCCTGCGCCGGAACAATTTGCCCAACCAGTTGAGCCGCATCGGCAAGCGACGCCTCCACCTCGACTTCGTGATTCAGCAGCGCGTCCGGACCCGCGGTCAGGACGCGAATATAGTTTCGCGTGTATCCGGACAGCGCGCCGGTCTTTGCGCGTTCTTCAAGCAATACATTAACTGTCGTTCCAACGAAGCGCCGCGCGAAATCCGCGCGTTTGCGCTCGCCCATCGCCCGCATTACTTGAGCGCGGCGCTTGATCTCGGCCGGGGCAACCTTGCCCGGCAATTTCGCCGCCGTGGTCCCCGCCCTGACCGAATACGGAAAGACGTGGAAGTAAGCAAGCGGCAGCGACTCGATAAAGCGCCGCGCCGACTCGAATTGCCCTGCGCTTTCGCCCGGAAAGCCGACGATCAGATCGGTTCCGATCGCGGCCTCCGGCATCGCCGCGATTACGCGCTCGACGCGGCCGCGGTAGAACTCGCGGTCGTAGCGCCGGCGCATCCGCGACAGAATTTCGTCCTCTCCCGATTGCAGCGGCAGATGCAGATGCGGGCAGAACTTCGGACTTGCGGCGACGATCCCGATAATCCGATCGGTAAGCTCCTCGGGGTCGAGCGAGCTGACGCGAATCCGGTTTATCGGCGCGCGCTCGGCAATCATCTCGAGCAGATCCCCGAGATCGACGGCGGGCTCGAGGTCCTTGCCGTAGCCGCCCAGATGCACTCCCGAGAGCGTTACTTCCTTGAAGCCGCGCGCGTGCAGTTCATCGAGAGCGGCGATAATCCGGCGCGGTTCGACGCTGCGCGAAATCCCGCGCGAAGTCGGCACAATACAAAAGCTGCAGAACTGGTCGCATCCTTCCTGCACCTTCAGAAACGCGCGCGTCTGCCCGTCGAGCGCAACCGCGCCAAGCTCGATCGGCGCGCGCGTCTTGCGCAGATTTGTCACCATCACGCGCTCGCCCGCTCCATGAGCCACCGCGCGCTCAAGGTCGTCGAGCCGTCCGAGACCCACGACCGCGTCAACCTCCGCCGCCCGCGCGAGCGCGTCAGGATTCGCCTGCGCGAAGCATCCGGTCATCACGATCCGCGCGGCGGGATTGAGCCTGCGCGCGCGGCGCGCGAGTTTCAGGCTTTCCGAGTCGGCGCGGTCGGTGATCGTGCAGGTGTTGATCACGTAAACGTCAGCGATCTCGGTGAAGTCGCGGCGATCCATCCCGCGCGCGCCCAGGCGCGACTCGATAATCGCCGAATCGTAGTGATTGACCTTGCAGCCGAGCGTCGCGATCGCGAACTTCATGGGCGTCGTTTCCGGCATCGTGTCCGCGCCGTCATCCTTCGATTGCGCGGTCGATAAAGCCGCCGCCAAGCACTTCGTCACCGCGATAAAATACGCAGGCCTGCCCGGGAGTAACCGCCGGACCGACGCCCGCGAAGCGAACCTCGGCACCGCGCGCGGAATCCAGCGTCACGGTCGCGGGTAGCGCGGGATGGCGGTAACGGACTTTGACCTCAGCCTGTATGGGCGCGCCCGCGCAATC
>Ga0307372_10013176_pt1 | contig 10721 bp, 8 predicted proteins | sample OX1MG_FD_202533 | JGI IMG/M metagenome (GOLD analysis project Ga0307372, IMG submission 202533) | Soil microbial communities from Risofladan, Vaasa, Finland - OX-1 | ecosystem: Environmental > Terrestrial > Soil > Coastal area > Acid sulfate soil | place: Finland: Risofladan, Vaasa | collected...
CGACTCCGACCTGTTCGGCGACGACTGCATCGGCGCGCTCGATCACACGGCACTGTGGATGAACATCGCCAACTGGGCGTCGCGCCGGCCGGGGGCGACCGAGGCAACGCCGCGCCCGACTGTCGAACCCGGACCCGCCGATGCTGCTCGCTCCGCCCACCCCGCGCTGCCCGCGGAGCTCGGGGACCAGGTCGCGACCCTGATCGCGGCGACCAATTCGCTGGCGGAGCTGCAGGCCCCGGACGGGTCGCTGCTTCCGGATGCCGACCGGGCGCAGGCAGCTGCTCGAGTCGATGCCGTCGAGCGGACGCTCGCCGCCCTCACCGGCGACTTCCCGAATCTCGTTGTGGCCGCGGAGGATCTGCGGGCGTGGGCCGATGGCGGCTACGGCAAGCCGGAGTTCACGCGCGCGCTGGCCGCGTTCCGGCCCGAACAGGGACGCGAAGACGGACGATTGCACCTTGCCTTCTTCCCGATGTACAAGCAGAACGGCTCACCCGACACCTGCTTCGAGGCGGTGCTCGTGCGGGTTCCGTGGCCTGACTGGATCGCTGAGCTGGAGGCGACGCGCTACGACAACCCGAAGTTCGTGCCGGTTGAGCTCGTGACCGCGACGCGCGGCTACGACAGCGAGTGCGCGGTCCTGTTCCCCGAGCAGGTCGCGGTCGGGGAGCGTCAGCCCAACAACTTCGGCGCGATCTTCTGCGACCGCGAGTCGGCGCGACTGCGGCGGGTGGCGAGCGCGGCCGCCGACCTGTTGCAGATCAACCTGCCGCCGGACGCGGCGCGCCTGCTGTCCGACGTGGAGGCTTCAAAGCAGTCCTACATCCTCTGGGACCTTGTCCACGACCGCGCGCACAGCCATGGCGACCTGCCGTTCGACCCGTTCATGGTGCGGCAGCGGGCGCCCTACTGGATGTACTCGCTCGAGGAGCTGCGCTGCGACCTGACGACCTTCGGCGAGGCCGTCGGTCTCGAGCGCGAGGGTCTCGCGTTCGCCCGCAACGTCCAGTCCGCGATCCTGTTCGACCGGCTGCTGCGCTTCCCGATCACCGGCCCGCGCGTACGCAACTACGACGGGCTCGGCGGGCAGCTGCTGTTCGCGTATCTGCGTCACGGCGGGTATCTGCAATGGACCGACAACCGCTTGACGTTCGAGTGGGGACGGGTCGCAGAGGGCGTGCTGGCGCTCCGCGACGAGGTCTTGGAGCTGTACCGGGCCGGGATCGATCGCACGAAGCTGCAGCACTGGGCCGCCGCACACGACCTGGTCGCGCGCTACGTCCCGCCGGCGACTGGGTCGCGCTGGGTCGCGGGGACCCGTGATTTCGAGGAGGTCCCGGACCCGCGTCCCTACTGCGATGCGGTGCTGCCCGACGAGTTCCCGCTCTCGATCTTCTACACCGCGCTGCAGGGCGCGCTCGCCCCGGCGTGACGGCGGTGGCCGCCAGGCGGCGGGGGTTCGCGTCCGACAACGCGGCCACAGTGCACCCGCGCGTGCTCGAGGCGATCGCAGCCGTCAACGATGGTCACGCCTTCGGGTACGGGCACGACCCGTACACGCAGGCGGTGGAGCGGCGTGTGGCGGCGGCTCTGGGCGACCCCGAGGCGTCTGTCTTCTTCGTCTTCAATGGTTCGGGCGCCAACGTCCTCAGCCTACGGGCCGCATGCAAGCCCTGGGAAGGCGCGATCGTGTCGGCGAACGCGCACCTGCACACCGACGAGGTCGGTGCGCCCGAGGCGATCGCGGGCGTAAAGCTGCTGGTCGGCGAGACGCTTGAGGGCAAACTGAGTCTGGAGAGCGTGCGTCGCCTTGTCGAGCGGCCCAACGACGAGCACGCCGTCAAGCCCGGGGTGCTCTCGTTGACGCAGTCGACCGAGCTCGGCACCGTCTACGGGCTCGAGGAGCTCCGTGCGCTCACCTCGCTGGCACACGCCGACGGGTTGCGCGTGCATGTGGACGGTGCGCGCTTCGCGAACGCCGCGGCGTCGCTCGGCGTGTCGCTGCCCGAGCTGGTCGCCGCCAGCGGGCCGGACCTGCTGTCGTTCGGTGGCACCAAGAACGGGCTGATGGTGGGGGAGGCACTGGTCGTGTTCGACCCCGAGCTGGTGCCGGGGATGCTGCACCTCCGCAAGCAGACGCTCCAGCTCGCGTCCAAGATGCGCTACGTCGCCGCGCAGTTCGATGCGCTGCTGACCGACGAGCTGTGGCTGGCCAACGCCACGCACGCCAACGCGATGGCGCAGCGGTTGTTCGACGCGGTCTCCACAGTGGATGGCGTGACCGTCACCCGCCCGCCTGCGGTGAACTCCGTGTTCGCCGTGCTGCCGCGTGACGCGCGCGAGCGCCTGCAGCGGGAGTTCGACTTCTACGAGTGGGACGACGCGACCGGCGAGGTGCGCTGGATGTGCGCGTGGGATACGACCGAAGAGGATGTCGATCGCTTCGCGGCAGCGGTCGCGGCGGCGCTTCGGGACACCGCCTGATTCTTTGGGACGCGGGCGCCAGCCCCGCCCCTACCTCAGGCTCTCGCGCCAGACCCGCCCCTACCTCAAGCTCTCGCGATGCTCGGCCCGTGCCTTCGCGATAGCCGGCGACGGCACCACGATCACGGGAAGATCGGCGTGCTGCACCAGATGGTGCGAGACGCTGCCGAGCAGCAGCGACTTCACGCCCGTGTAGCCGCGGCTGCCGGTGACGACGACGCTCGCGTCGGCCGAAGCCGCCTCGTCCAGGATCGCGTTGGCGATCGTCGACTCGACGACCGCGGTCTTCGCGCTCGCCGCGAGACCCGCCTCATTCGCGATCTTCGCGCCCTCCTCGGACTTCTCGGCCGCACTCTGCGCGGTTTGCGTGTCGATCTCGGCGTAGTCGATGATCAAGCCGGCGCCAGCGCCCGAACGCGTCATCGTGTCGATGAACCGCTCCCAGACAGTGAGCACCGTGGCCGTCTCACCACGGAACAGCTTGCCTGCCTGCTCGATCGCCGCCTTGGCGTCGTCGGAGCCGTCGTAAGCGATCAGAATCAAGGTTTCTCCTAGCAAGTCCGTGTTGTGGTCACCCCAAACGCTATCTAACCGAGCCTGCACCGATCTCTGCGCCGCTTGGCCTCCGGCGCTCGGGCGCGATACTCCTGCATATGGACTCGAGCAAGGACACGCGGCGCCTGCCCTTTGACTCGATCTACCGGCACGGTTACGTGCGGGTCGCCGCCGCGGTGCCGCGCGTCCGGATCGGAGACCCGGCTTTCAATGGCGAGCGCAGCATCGCGCTTGTACGTCAGGCCCACGATCAGGACGTGGCGCTCGTCGTGTTTCCCGAGCTCGGACTAGCCGCCTATACGAGCGAGGACCTGTTCCGCCAGGACGCGCTGCTCGATGCGACCCTGCAGGCGATCGAGCGGGTCCGCATGGCCACCGAGCAGCTCGCTCCGGTCACGGTCCTCGGCGCGCCCCTGCGCGCCGAGCAGGGCCTCTTCAACGCGGCCGTCGTGATCCACCGAGGCACAATCCTCGGCGCCGTCCCCAAGAGCTATCTGCCCGAGTACCGGGAGTTCTATGAGAAGCGGCAGTTCCGCGCGGCGCGCGACGTGATCCGCCCCGAGCTCGAGATCAATGGCGCGACCGTCCCGTTCGGCAACGACCTCCTGTTCACAGCGACCGACGTCCCCAACCTCACGATCCACGTCGAGATCTGCGAGGACGTCTGGGCCGCGATCCCGCCCAGCACCTACGGCGCGCTCGCAGGCGCGACGATCCTCGCCAACCTGTCGGCCAGCAACATCATCGTGGGCAAGTCGGAGTACCGCCACACGCTCTGCGCGGCGCACTCGGCCCGCACGCTCAGCGCCTACCTCTACACCGCCGCGGGCGCCGGAGAGTCGACCACCGACCTCGCGTGGGACGGTCAGGCGCTGATCTACGAGAACGGCGACTGTCTCGCCGAGTCCGAGCGCTACCCACTCGAGGACCGGCTGATTACCGCCGACGTCGACCTTGACCGTCTTAAGGCCGACCGCACCGAGACGAGCTCCTGGGGCGACGCGATCCACGACCATCGCCACCACCTCAGACGGCTGCGACCCGTCGAGTTCAAGTTTGCGCCCACCACGCAGCCGGTGCCGCTGATGCGCGAGATCGAGCGCTTCCCCTATGTGCCCGTCGACCCAGGCTCTCGCAACGAGCGCTGCGACGAGGTCTACCGGATCCAGGTCGCCGGGCTCCAGACGCGGCTCGAGGCCACCGGCATCGAGAAGCTCGTGATCGGCGTCTCCGGCGGGCTCGACTCGACCCACGCGCTGATCGTGGCAGCGCGCGCGATCGACCGCCTCGGGTTGCCGCGCGCGAACGTGCTCGCCTACACGATGCCCGGCTTCGGGACGAGCGAGCACACACTCCAGAGCGCGCGCGAGCTGATGGCGGCGCTCGGTGTCAGCGCCAACGAGCTCGACATCCGCCCGGCCGCCCAGCGGATGCTCGAATCGATCGGTCATCCCGCGGCAACCGGCGAGCCCGTCTATGACACGACTTACGAGAACGTCCAGGCCGGCGAGCGCACCTCGCACCTGTTCCGGCTCGCCAACCGCCACAACGCGTTGGTGCTCGGCACCGGCGATCTCAGCGAGCTGGCGCTCGGTTGGAGCACATATGGGGTAGGGGACCAGATGTCCCACTACAACGTCAACGCATCTGTGCCCAAGACTCTCATCCAATTCCTGCTCCGCTGGGCTGTCGACACCGACCAGTTCGGCGGCGACGCCGGGCGCGTGCTCGCCGCCGTGGTCGACACTGCGATCTCCCCCGAGCTGATCCCGGCAGACGCGGGCGCAGGCGTGGAGCGCGCCGAGGGCGCCGAGGGCGCGGAGGGCGCCGAGGGCGCGGAGGGCGCCGAGGGCGCGGAGCGCGCCGATAGCGCGGAGGGCGCCGCGGGCGCCGCGGGCGCCCCTCACCAGAACAGCGAGCACACCGTCGGCCCCTACGAGCTACAGGACTTCTTCCTTTACCACGTGTTGCGCTTCGGCAACCGGCCGAGCAAGGTCGCATGGCTCGCTCAGCAGGCCTGGGGCGACCGCGAGCGCGGCGCCTGGCCCGATCTGATCCCGCCGGAGCGCCGCAACGAGTACAGCCTCGAGCAGATCGAGCACTGGCTGCGAGTTTTCCTGCACCGCTTCTTCCAGACCAGCCAGTTCAAGCGCTCGGCTGTGCCCAACGCCCCAAAGGTTGGCTCCGGCGGCTCGCTGTCGCCGCGCGGCGACTGGCGCGCGCCGAGCGACGGCAACGCGACCACCTGGTTGGATGAGCTCGAAAACGGACTTGCCGATGAGCGATGAGCAGATCGACGCCGCCGCCACGAAGATGCGCGCGGCGGGCCAGAGCGAGGCCGCGATCCGCCAGTTCACTTCGGCGCTCGAGCGCGTCCGGAACGGCGTCGCGACACTGATCCCGAGCTCAGAGCTGGAGCCGGTGCCCGATGTGCCCGAGCTCGACGAGCTGCCCGGCGCCGACGCCGCGATGGTGCTTGAGCGCCTTGCCGTAATCAGGCTGAACGGCGGTCTCGCGACCTCGATGGGGTTGCAGGAACCGAAGTCCCTGCTCGAGGCGCGCGACGGCCGCAGCTTCCTGCAGATCATCGTGGGTCAGACGCTCGCGCTGCGCCGCCGCCACGGAGTTCGCCTGCCCCTGATCCTGATGAACAGCACGGCAACGTGTGCGCCGACACGCGACGCGCTGGCGCAGTCCACGGAGCTCTCGACGCCCGAGTTGCCACCGGACTTCCTGCAGAGCATGGTGCCCAAGCTCGATGCTGAGACCATGCTGCCGGCCCGCTGGCCGGCAGCGCCCGCGCTCGAATGGTGTCCACCCGGGCACGGTGACGTGTACGGGGCGCTGGTCGGCTCGGGGATGCTCGAGGCGCTGCGCGATCAGGGCTTCCGCTACGTGATGATCGCCAACTCCGACAACCTCGGAGCGGTGGTGGATGCACGCATCGCCGGCCACATGGTCCGCGAGCAGCTCCCATTCCTGATGGAGGTTGTGCGCGGCACCGCCGCCGACCGCAAGGGCGGCCACATCGCGCGTCGCCTGAGCGACGGCCGCCTGATCCTGCGCGAGACCGCGCAGACACCGCCGGAGGACGAGGAGTCGTTCCGCGATTACACGCGCTGGCGCTACTACAACACCAACTCGCTGTGGATCGACCTGGCCGCGCTCGAGGTCCGTTTCGCCGACGATGGCGCGCTCGAGCTGCCGGTGATCGTCAACCACAAGACGATCGACCCGCGCGACTCGAGCTCGCCGCCGGTGCTACAGCTCGAGAGCGCGATGGGCGCGGCGATCGGCAGCTTCCCGGGCGCGCAGCTGCTACAAGTTCCGCGCACCCGCTTCGTGCCGGTCAAGACCACCGATGACCTGCTGGTGCTGCGCTCCGACGCCTACCGCCTGGGCGACGAGTTCCATGTCGAACCCGCGCCGGGAGTGGACGGCGAGATGCCGCTCGTAGCCCTGGACAAGCGGTACTTCGGCATGATCGAGGACTTCGAGAGGCGCATCGCCGCCGGGCCTCCCTCCCTGCGCGACGCGCAGCGGCTGGCGGTCGAGGGCGATGTCCACTTCGGCGCAGGCGTGGTCGTGCGCGGTGATGTCGAGGTCGCCGCGCCGCCAGAGGGCCTGCGCATCGCCGATGGCACCGTCCTGACCGGCCCCTGACCTTGTCCGGACTCGAGGTCGAGCGCAAGTGGCTGGTGGACGAGGCGCCGGGCGACGCGCTCGCAGCACCGTCGCAGCGGATCGACCAGGGCTACCTGACAGTCGGTGAGGGCTGGGCGGAGACGCGCGTGCGCCGTCGCGGCGAGCGCTGCACGCTGACGGTGAAGTCGGGCACGGGACTGGTTCGCAACGAGGCCGAGGTTGGGCTGAGCGACGCCCAGTTCGCGGCGCTGTGGCCCGCGACCGCGGGCGCCCGTGTCGAGAAGGTCCGGCACACCCTTCGCGCCGAGGACGGCCATCTGATCGAGCTCGATGTCTACGACGGCGCACTGAGCGGGTTGATCGTCGCCGAGGTCGAGTTCGACGATCCCTCGGGAGCGGAGTCGTTCGTCGCGCCGTACTGGTTCGGACGCGAGGTCACAGCCGACCCCGACTACAAGAATCAGCGGCTGGCGCTGCGCGGCCGGCCGGCTCCCGGCTCGCCGTGAAGCTCATTGCGAGTCGGGATCTGATTGACCCATGAGGGCACCGGCTCGGCAAGCGTCTGCTGCGCTATGTGTCCGGCGGCCTTCGCATTGTGGGTGACGATCGCCACGACGCCGCCCTTCTTGCGTCGCGTCCAGGTGACCTTCACGGGCGTGACTTTGACGAGCGCGTTCCAGGTGGCGCCGTTCACGGTTCCGGTGAGGGGCAGGTGCCGTCGGGTCTGGAACGCGCGGACCGCGCTCTGCGTAGCCGGCCCGAAGTCGCCGTCGATCGCGAGTTTGAAGCCCGCGCCGACGAGGTGCTCCTGGGCCCAGATCACGAGATCACCCTTGTTTCCGCGGTAGATCGTCGCGGCCGTGTGGCTCGGTTTGAAGGCGTAGGGCGGGTCCCCGAGCTTGTCGACATCGCTGAAGAACGAGAGGCTGGCCGATTGCCAGTCCCACCAGCTCACACCGGTCGCGCCGTAGTCGGAAGCGAGTGTGTTGAACTGCTCGATCGCCCTGGCCGAGAGTCTGCCGAACAGCTGGCCGAGCGGGAAGATCGGGCGCCGGTAGATCTCGTTGTACTCGTACGTGTGTGAGAACACGGCCGAGACGGTCGTGCCGATATCGGCCCAATACATCTGCGGAAGGTTGTACTGCGCGCCGTTCGGCCCGAGGAAGACCGAGTACGGGAAGCTCAGGTGATAGTCGATGTAGGGGAAGCCGGCGAGCCCCACCGGGAAGCCGTTGCCGATCAGCTTGCGCAGCCGCGCCATGTAGGTCGAGGCGGCGGGGTACTTGCCCTGGTACGCACTCTCGGCGTCGATCACGAGGCAGTCGGCGCCGTCCTTGACTGCGTTTCTGGCGAGATTGGCTTCGATCAAGGGACGTAACCCGTAAACAAACTGCCACGCGCAGACCTTCAGCCCCGCCTCGTGGAGATCGGTGACGAGCGTCTTTGAGAACTGGCTCCACATCGTCGGGCCGTCGCTGCTCTTGATCAGCAACGTCCGGATCCTGTACTGCTTGGCCTGGGCGATGATCGCTGCGACGTTGCCGCGGTCGCTGTCGGGCATCTCCCAGATCCACATTCCCCGGCCTGCGAACGGGTTGTTCTTGGGCACGGCGATCACCGCCGGCCCGGCCACCGTGGCAGCCGGCTTGGTTGTCGACGCCGGGGTCGTCGGCGTGGTCGTGCCTCCTAGACCGGTTCCGCCTGAACCGCCGGGGCCGTTGGCCGAGGCGACAGCGGTCAGCGGCCCGACCGTCGCGAACGCCAGCCCGAGCGTCGCCGACGCCAGCGCCGCGGCGAACGCTTTTGCGTGACGCCTTCTCACCTCTCCCCGAAACCCTGCCGGTTTCGCCAAGTTGCGGAGCGCCTGCAGACGTGCAACAGCCATGCCCTCCGTTGTTCGCCAAAGACCACCAGAACCCCTCGTGGCTAGTCTGCGGTCGCTAGCGCTTTGCGCAGGCCCGGTCGTAGGTTGCCGTGCCTGGTTGTCGCGCTTGCCCGGAGTTCGGATGGATCATCAGGCAGCGCTCGTCGACTGCCTGGAAGGCACTCGCAGGAATCTGTTTGAGCTGATCGACCATCACGTAGGTCCAGCGTCGGTCGGCGGTGCCTTGGAAGTACCAATTGCTCCCGTTGTCCGCGAGGATCAGTCCGTACGTCTTCATCGCCGTGATCACGACCTGACAAGCCCGCGCGCAACGTTGCGAAGGCAGCCTGAACGATGCTCTCAGTCGGAATCGCGCTCCCATCGGTGGGTAGTCGGGATCGCTGGTCGCACCGGCCTGGTGTCGCCCCGGCCACAGGAAGCTGGTACTGGTCGTCTGGGCGGTGAATCGGATTGCGTGATCGATGTGGCCTGACCTGACCTCGTCGTAGTTGACGAGTCCGGGCAGGATCGGCAGACCGGCCGCATCAGCTGAGGTCCAGCTCGCAGGCCGCAGGCGGTTGGATCGCAAGTTCCAGATCGCCCCCGAGCCGGCGGTCGAAGCGTTGCCGGGGTGAAACCGTGCGTCGTAGAGCTCATACAGCACGCAGGTCGCCGGGTCGACCATGATCGCGTGCCGATCGCCACCGGCGTTTTGACCACCTTCGATCGGCGTCGCGCCTGAAAACGGATACGGGCCACGATCACTCTGACTCGCGTAGAGAAAGTGGACCCGCACGAACTTCGGGTGCCGCGAGGTGATCTGCCAGGGGATGCCGTACGGGCTCGCGCCACCGCCTGGCCCATAGTCCGGGTGCAGGAGCGTCGACCCGGCATCCATGTGCGCGAGCCACGCACCGGATCGCGGGTCGACAGGCAGATCAGTGACCGGCGTGTTCCACACGTCGTCCGACGGGAAGGCCGGACAATCGGTCCCAGGCAACAACTCGCCACGACCCCCGGCTCGGGAGCGCGCAGCCGCTCCGCTCGCCGACCCGATCACGACAAACAGCAAGGCGAGCAGTACCAGGCACGCAACCGCTCGAGCTGAACAAGACCTGCGCAAGCGCATCAGTTCATCATCGCGGGTCGATCAAGCGACGGTCGTGCACGGCCACCCCACGGTCTGGTTCGCGATCTGCGTTAGCGTTGACTGTGTGTGCAGGCTGTTCGGGATGACCGCAGGCGCCGAGCCGGTGAAGGCGACGTTCTGGCTGCTTGACGCGCCTGACAGCCTGGCGGTTCAGAGCCACCGGAACCCGGATGGGACCGGGATCGGCTTCTTTGATCCTGACGGTGGGCCGCATGTGGAGAAGCAGCCGATCGCCGCGTTTGAGGACCGTCAGTTCGCCGCGGAGGCGAAGGAGATCTCCTCGCGAACGTTCGTCTCCCATGTCCGTCATGCGACTACTGGGGGGCTGACGGTTGCGAACACGCACCCGTTCTGCCAGCACGACCGGCTGTTTGCGCACAACGGTGTCATTGACGATCTCCCGGAGCTCGAGCGGCATCTCGGTGAGGCCCGCGCTCTGGTTGAGGGTGACACCGATTCTGAGCGTTACTTCGCGCTCATCTCGAAGGAGATCGATCGGCACGCGGGAGACGTCGGGGCTGGCGTCGAGGCTGCTGTCGGGTGGATCGTTGAGAACCTCTCGATCGTGTCGATCAACTTCGTTTTGGTGACTGCCAGTGACCTCTGGGCGCTCCGCTACCCCGAGCACCACACGCTTTTTGTGCTCGAGCGGCCTGCAGGCGGCGGCGGTTCCGGAGCGCCCAAGGCACTTGTACAAACCAGTAGCTATGGCACCCAGGTTCGTAGCGAGCATGCTCGCGACCGTCCGGTTGTGATCGTCGCCAGCGAACGGATGGACGATGACAGCGGGTGGCGGGAGGTGTCCAGCGGCGACCTCATCCACGTTGACGCCTCGCTCGTGCTGACCGCTGAGAGCATCGTCTGACCAGTCCCGGCGCTGTCTCGGGGGCTCCGCGCAAGGCACCCGGAGCTGGCCAAGCGTCCGCGTGGCTTGAAGGAGAACCACTGTAGGTCCGCGAAAGCGGGAGCATGACCATATTCGCCTTCACCAGGCACACTGGGGTGAGGGTCGCCGAGATC
>Ga0307372_10013178_pt1 | contig 10720 bp, 8 predicted proteins | sample OX1MG_FD_202533 | JGI IMG/M metagenome (GOLD analysis project Ga0307372, IMG submission 202533) | Soil microbial communities from Risofladan, Vaasa, Finland - OX-1 | ecosystem: Environmental > Terrestrial > Soil > Coastal area > Acid sulfate soil | place: Finland: Risofladan, Vaasa | collected...
ACGTTTCCGCTCCTACGACACCGAAGTGATCGGGATCAGCATGGACGCGGGCTACTCGCTCAAAGAGTTTGCGAAGCAGCTCAGCATCACGTATCCCCTGCTCTCCGACTTCTATCCGCAGGGCAAGGTGGTGGACCTCTACGGCGTGCGCCACGCGGCGGGCATGGCGGAGCGCGCCCTGTTCGTGATCGACAAGAGCGGCAAGATCGCCTGGGTGCACGTCCATCGCCCCACCGGCGAGGTACCCGACAACGAAGAACTCTTCGAGGTCCTGCGCAAACTCAGCTAGGCCACAATGGCGCCAGACCGCTACAAACCACCGGCGGATGGAAACGTGTGATCGTTGCCATCCGCCGGTCTGTCATCGTTCAATCGCGCCATGCGCTATTCGTCGGGCAGCGTATACGACGCGACGTACACGGATGCCTCGCCGTCAGGCTGCCAGAGGACCATGCCCCGCGTCGTCAACCCAAACGCATAGGAGAGATATACCTGCGCCACCGACGATGGGGTGGACCCCAGGTTGATCGGCGTTTGGAGCAGCGAATCATTGACCGGCAGCAGGGTGTACATGGTCCCATCGCGCACGAGCAGCGTTCCATCCGGCATCAGCCCATACACGTCAGTCCCGCCGCCGTAGAGGCCAGAGGTTTTCGTCCACGTCTGCCCCCCATTATTCGAGCAGTAGAAGGGGTCGTCGCCGTTGAAGCTCTTCTCGGTATACGAGGCGCAAAGTTGAAACGCCCGCCCGCTGGCCAGTTGTTGCACCCAGAGCGCGGCGCCCGTCACCCAGTCGCCCGTCTCGCCTTTCTCAGAGACAGGCGATGGCGGCAAGACGACCTCGCGCCAGTTCACGCCATGATCCACGCTCATCCACAATTCGCCGGTGCGCGTCGAGTTATACGTCTGGGCAAGCAAAGCGCCCGTCACCGAGTTGACCCAGAAGCCCACCTCGCCCAGTTCACCGGAATGCGCCAGCGTGTCACCGACGATGATCTGCCGATCAATCGGCTGCCAGCTACGCATGCCATCCGTCGAGACCGAGAGCGTGGACTGAAGGCTCGTCGGCGTTGAGATGGTGATCGTCGCGTAATAGTTCCCCTGCCAACTGGCAAAATGGCTCGTCGTGCTGAATGCGTACGGACCGCCATTCAGTTGCTGCCATTGCGGCGCCCCAGCTAGCAGCGCGTAGGTTGAAGGGTAGCCGGAACTCACCTGGCTGGCGGTCGGGTCTGGCGTGATCGAGAACGACGCCAGGACGTTCAAGGGATTGTTCTGGTCGATGAGCAGGCTGCAAAAGACAAAGCCGCCATCGGGGGGGCTGGGCAACGGCGCCCACGTCTGCCCGGCGTCCAGCGTTCGCCATAGTTTTGGCGCGCCGGTCGTGGGCGTCGTGCAGAGATAGGCGATGGCGCCGTTGGAGGGCGCGACGGCAAGCGCGGCATACGGGGCGTCCGCCGCACCCGTGCCGCTGGGCGACGAGCCGGGTACACTGCCAACGCCGATCATGACGCCAGGTGGCAGCGTCGCCTGGCGCCATACCAGCGTGGGGGGCGTCGGGGTAGGCGTGCTAATCGACGATGTCGGCAGCGCACGCGCGCTGGGAAGAGCAGGGCGATGCAGCAGCGTCAGCGCGCCCAGCAACAGGAGCAGCACGGTGAACACCGTAACCACACTGACCACGCCGCGCAAGAAGCGACTGGGTGGCGTTGGGGCGCCGACTGGCGCTGGCGGCGTATCATCCCAGAAGTTGTCGGGCGCGCTGACCTCGCGCAGGCGTGCGGCGCCCGCGCTATCTCCGTCGGGTCTCCTCGTGTCCGCCATGTGTTCGCCTTCCTTCCCACCTGAGCCATCTCACCCACCGGCGACGTTGGCGCGGCAGGAACCCACAAGCTTCGCCATTCTCTACTACGCTGCGTCACCGCGCATCATCTCTAGCCTGGCAGATCGACCGCAACTGCACAGCGACAGCCCGCTGGATGAAGACTGCGTGGGCCTTCATCCAGCAGGCTGTCGTTAGCGAAGCATACGGTCGGCTACATATCGGGCAGTGTATACTGCGCGACGTAGAGGACGTTGGCGTTGGTCGCAGCCCAGAAGGTCACTACGTGCGCCGTCACTCCCCAACGCGCGCCATCCCAGGGGCCACCGTGCGCATCGGGGAGCGCGCTGATGAAACGGGGGCTGGTGAGGCGCGCGTCGTCCCGGGGATTCAGGTACAGCGCCGTCGCCGTTATCCCAATCCCTGCGCCGTTTGGCAACAGAACGTTTGTAAGCTCCAGATTTTGGGAGGCTGACGTCGGTGTACGCTTGGTCCAGGTCTTCCCGCTATCCCGTGAACAGTAGAAGGTTGGCGCGTCGCTGCTGGGCTGTTCGGTAAAGCCCGCGCAGAGGCGGAACGACTCACCAATGGGGGGAGATTGTACCCAGAGTATGGCGCCAGTCACCCAGTTGTTGGTCTCGCCAACCTCAGAGACGGGAGATGGTGGCAGCACGACCTCAGACCAGTTCGCGCCGTGGTCCACGCTCATCCACAGTTCGCCGGTGCGCGTCTCGTTGTAGGTCGCGGCGAGCAGGTCGCCTGTCGTCGGGTTGACCCAGAAGGATGCGACGCCAGTTTCTCCCGTCGGCGCAAGGTGGTCTTTGGCGATGATCTGGCCATCGATGGCATTCCAACTGCGCATCCCATCGGTTGAGGCGAGCAGGTCGGACCGGAAGAAGCCATTAGGGGCTGTGGTGATCAGCGTGGAGTAATAAACGCCATGCCAACTGGCCAGATTCCCCAGCCCGCCCCATGTGACGGGTCCACTGTAGATGGGCAGCCATTGCCGGGAGCCGTTGAGCAATGCGTAGGCGTCATACGCGCTCTGTCCTGAAGGGCGGGCGGCTGTGGTGTAGGTTGCGATGAGTGTGAACGGATCATTCTGATCGAGGAGCAGATTCCCTGATTTGTAGCCGCGATTGGGCGGCGATGGCAATGGCGTCCAATGCTGTCCAGCGTTGGTGGTGCGCCACAACAGTGGCGCCCTTTTCGTCGGTAGCTCGCTGATGTAAGCGACGTTCCCATTGGACGGCGCGACGACAAGGTCGGCGTTAGCTTCCTCGGCGGGCGTCAACAGATGGTAGGTGAAGGCGCCCGGCGTGCCGTGGTTTGGGGCGACTCCGGTGGTCGTGGCATAGGCGTTGGCTAACCGCACACCGGCGGGTAGCGAGACGGGCTGCCAGGTGAGCGCGCCGCTGTGGATGACGCCAGGCCCCGTGGTCCCCGGCGCGCGATGGAAGAGCGCCACCGCGCCCAGCACAAGCGCCAGCACGGCCACCAGCGACGCCGCGCTGGCCACGCCGCGCATGAAGCGGTTGTGGCGCGTACGCGCCGCGTTGCGCCGCAGCGGAGGCGGCGCCTCGTCGTCGTCGCGGACCAGCGTGGCCAGCAGCGTCGGCGCGCGTCGCAGGGATGACGTGGCGCTCGTGGTTGTTGCATCGAGATGGGGCGCCAACCGCTGCCAGAGCTCGGCGGGCGTGGGGTCGGCTTTGGCGCTGAAATATGCGCGTAGCTGGGTTTCGAAGGCGCTCTCTGGCGCATCGCGCTCCTGCGTCTCAGGGTACTCGTGGTTGTTCATCGCTTTATCTCCGTCGTCTCGGTAGTCTCGATGTGATAGGGCGCAACACCCAACCGGGCGCGCAACGCGGCCAGCGCACGGTGCAGGCGCGACTTGACCGTGCCTAGGGGGATCGCCAAGACTTCGGCGATCTCGTTGAGGTCGAGGTCGGCGTGATAGCGCAGCGCAAGCACACGCCGTTGCTCCGTGGTCAACGCGGCCAGCGCTGCATTCAACGACGCATCATCGGCAGTAGAGGTGGGCGCAGCGCCGTAGCCGACGTAGCCGACGTAGCCGCTCTCACTGGTTTCGTCGGCGAGCCGCTCGGCGAGGGCGTCGTCGAGCGGGGCCAGCGGCAGCGAACGGCGACGCGCCTGCATCCGGCAACGATTGGCGACGACCGTCAGCAGCCACGGTCGGAAGGGACGCGCAGGATCGAGCCGTGGCGTCGCGCGCCAGATGTCGAGCCAGGCGTCTTGCAGGGCGTCTTCCGCCGCGCTGCGATCCGCCAGCAGCGCACGCGCCGTGCGCCACGCCACCGGCGTATACTGCTCCACCAGCGCACGAAAGGCGGCCTGATCGCCGCCCTGCGCCCGCCGGATGAGGTCGTCCTCCATCTGCGCCTCCCCACCTACGCGCTGTCTGCTGGAAACATGATCATGTCAACAAAGAAACGTCTCTCGGTGTGGAGTATGCAGGGGGCGCGCAAAAGGTTCCCGCCGACATCAGGCGCCGAAGCCGAGGATGGGTGGGCGCCGCCCATATTGGCTTTTGTCTATGTCAGGGCCGAGATAGCATACGCGGGGAAGAGTGCTGCCAGCAGCTTGGATGCTTTTCGCTCAGTTCCCCATCAACCCCTGGCGCCAGGCAAAGATGGCGGCTTGCGTGCGGTCGGCGACCTGTAGTTTGCTGAGGATGTTGCGGACGTGGCTTTTCACCGTCTTTTCGCTGATGACGAGCCGCGCGGCGATCTCGGCGTTGCTCAGCCCCTCGGCGATCAGACGCAGCACTTCCCGCTCACGCTCACTCAGGTGGGTGTAGCTTGCCATGCCATGCTGGTCCTGATGCGACGCGCCATCCAACTCCTGCACGACGCGGGCGGCGATGTGGGGATGCAGCACAACCTCGCCGCGCGCCGCTTTGCGGATCGCGTCGGCCAGATCGGACAGGCCGATGTCTTTGAGTAGATAAGAGAGTGCGCCAGCACGGATGGCAGGAAAGATATGCTCGTCCTCATGGTACGAGGTCAGCACGATGACCTGGGAACTGGGGCTTTTCTGCTTCACCAGCCGGGTCGCCTGCACGCCATCCATGCCAGGCATCACCAAATCCATTAGCACGACGTCGGGGGCCAGGTCAGCCGCCAGCAACACCGCTTCGCCACCGGAGCCGACATCGCCCACGACAGCGAAATCCGGTTGCGCTTCGAGGAATGCCCGCGCGCCGCGCCGCACAACCGCATGATCATCGACGATCAAGATGGTGATGGGATCGCTCATCGTGTCACCTTCTGGGCCGACTGCGGAGCAACCGATAGCGGGATCGCGGCCACCACCGTCGTCGCGCCCGCTGTGCTGGTGATCTTCAGCGTGCCGTTGTGGGCGACCACGCGCTCGCGCATGCTGGCTAATCCCACGCCGCGCCCGTTGGCATGCGCCACGTCGAACCCGGCGCCGTCGTCGGTGATGGTCAGGCGCACCTGGGCGCTCTCCCACGCAAGTTGGATGGTGACATGCGCAGCTTCGCTGTGGCGCCCGATATTGGCGAGCGCTTCCTGCGCAACGCGAAACAGCGCTTCCTCGATGTCGAGCGCGATGACACGCTCTCCCTGGGTGCGCATGGCGACGGCGACGCCCATGCGTCGTGACCACTGCTCGGCAGCGTCGCGCAGGACGACGGCCAGCCCTTTATCATCGAGACGAGCCGGGCGCAACGCGCGGACGAGCGCGGTCAATTCCTGGCGTGTCTCCTCAGCCAGCGCCTCGGCGTCGGCGAGATAGGTCTGCGCCGGCAGCATATCGGGCGGCAGATGTGTGCGCGCCGCGCCCACCAGCAAGGCGGTGGCAAAGATGTTTTGCTTGACGAAATCATGCAGATCGCGCGCCAGCCGGTTGCGCTCCTCAATCGTCGCAAGTTCTTCACGGGTTGCCAGCAGGGCGTGGAGTTGTTGAGCCATGCCGTTGAGGTCCTGCCCCAACTGGCCGATCTCATCGGGGGTGGAATCATGCGCCTCGACCCCAAATTCGCCCTTGCTCCAGGCTTGCGCCGCCAGGGTGATGCGGCGCAGGCGGCGGGTGACGTTGCGCGTGATCAACAGGCCGGTCAGCGTGCCGACCACGCTGGCGATCAGGATGAAATATAGGCCGCCTCCCTGCAAGTGATTCCAAAAGGCGCCGAGAAACAGCGAGAACCCAGATGGCGCGTGTGAACTGGGGATAGCCACACTCCCTTGCGGAGTCGCGCGCACTGGTTGGGAACCTTGAATGGTGGAGGAAAGGGTGACGGCGATCTCGACGATGACGGCTGCCAGCAACGTGACTGCAAAGTACGAGCTGGATAGCCGCCAATAGAGTCCACCAAAGCGTTTGCGTACGCTGTACATATCACCGTTCTCCACAGCCTCAGCGAGCATCGTCGATCCCAGTATGCCATACTCACAAGACCGCCGAACAAAGCAGAATCAGTGGGACAGGCATTCTTTTCTGCCCCACCATGCAGTCCTCGGCGGTGGTTTGTCTAGCGAGATTGCGGCGTGTCTGTAGCAACAGGTTGGCCCTGGTCGCTGAATTGGGTGATCGTGGTGGAGCGGCGCCCTCCCGTATCAACCGTCTCAGCACAGAACGAAATGAGGTCGCCATTCTTCATTGCCGCCGGAGAACCGCCGAACGCTGACTTCGGCACGGAATAGGTGTAGGCGCCGTGAACCGTCATCACAGTGAAGCTAATGGCGCTCCCCACGGGATGCACATCTGATGTGGGCGCCTGGCTGAGGCATCTCTGAATGTCTTGTGTGCTGGTCGCGCCGTTCCCCAGGCAGGCAGTCAATGTCAACGACCCTCCCAACGCCAGGACCACTGCGAGGACTTTCAGGCAGCGCATTGGAGTTCCTCCTTATTCATACCGCAGCATATCGGCGATGCGCACGCGTGAAGCCTGCAACGCCGGAATGACACTTGCAAGGGTCGCGATGATCAGAACGGCGGCCAGCATGACGACCAAGGCCGAAGGGGCAAGGATGAAGTCCACCCGAAACACCAGCTTGCTCATCACCTGGATGAACCCGTAGGCCAGCGGCAGCCCCAGCTGCGCGCCCAGCAGCCAGGCGATACCGCCCAGCGCCATCCCTTCGACCCAGAAGACGCGCGCCACCCCCCAGGAGCTTGCGCCCATCGCGCGCAAGAGGCCGATCTCGCGCCGCCGTTCCAGCACCGAGGCCGCCAGCGCGTTTGCCAACCCCAGGACGCCCACCGCCCCCACGATCAGCGCCACGCTGTAGAGCAGGGCATAGAAGATCAACCAGCTCTGCTGGCGATACTGGACCTCTTGCTGTCTTGTCGCAACCAGCCCGCCACTCACCTGTCCCCCATTCTCATTCTCTCCACTCATCAGATGATCGATCTGCCTGGTGAGGGCGTCCACGGCGCCTTGCGAGTGGTCCCGCGTCTGAATCAGCAACTCTGGCGTCAAATCGGCGGGGTCGCCGAAAAATTGATTGACGTTCTCCACCGAGGTAATCACCGTGCCAATTTGCCCAAGACCATCCATCGGCTGATGAATGACACCGATGATGGTCCAGGTGACCTGATGACCTGGCGTGGGCTGACCATTGAAATACTGAACACTCGCCAGGGTCAGGGTATCGCCAACGTGCAAGCCCGTTGCCGTGGCTGCCTCTTCGTTGATCAAAGCCGCGTTGGTGTCACTGGGAAAGAGCCAGCGCCCGCTGATGAGTTGCGGGATATAGAGCCTGGTATCTGGCTGAAAGCCCAGCAGGAGCAGCTGCCCCCATCGGCTCTCTGCCCCCTCCGCTTCTCGGTAGCGTTCCACCCGCCCGACATTGGGCAGCGCGCTGATCTGCGCGACCAGCGGCGCATTTTGTGCGTATACCTGCGCAAGGACATCGTAGTGATAGGGAGCGAATGCGTTGGCGGTGGTCTGGTTGGTGGCGGCGGTGGCCGTCTGCGCCACCAGGAAGGTGGCCCCCGCCAGGGTCAGTGTCAGCAGGGTCAGCGCCGCCCGCCAGCGTTTACGGAAGACCCCGCGCAGCCCCAGCCGGGTCGTCTGCGAGACCCAGCTCAGGCGCGGCGCCCGCCTGGCGCGGCGATGACCAGCGCGCCCGGCGCTGACGCCATAGGCGGACAGCGCCTCGCGCACAGTGATGCGCGTGCCCATCCACAGCGGCAAGAGCGCCGCCAGCAGTGGCACGCCAAAGCCCACCGCCAGGCCAAGGATGATGATCCAGGGGAAGACGGTAAATGGACCCACTGCGAGCCGAATGGAGTTGCTGGCAAGGAGGGACGCTAGCGGATACCCCAGCAGCAGCCCCAACGCGATGGCAGGCAGTGTCCCCAGTGCGCTGTAAATGACCACCGAGACGAGATAGCCACGCACAATGGCGGCGCGCGTCCCGCCGATGGCTTTCAGCGCGCCGATGATCGGCGTCTGCTCGGCAATCAGCGTAATGACAGTGTTAAGGATGAGGAGCGCGCTCAGCATCACGGCCAGAATTGACAGCATGAGCAGCAGTGTAAAGACGCCGTTGACGGTGGCAATACGCTGCTGGTTGAGCGGTTGGTTGATGTTCACACCCAGGACGGTCACGCCGTTCGCCCGCAGCGTCTGGGCCAGCGCGTCCGCTGTGGTGGTCACCCGACTGATCTGCCGCACTTTGAACGCCATCTCAGCTTGTACCTGTGGCTCCTGACTATTCGGCGCGGCCACACTGGAACCGAACGCCTGATGGATGGCCGCCTCGCTCATATACCCGCGCGCGATACCGCTGCCTGCCGGGCTGGGCAACCCTTGTGTGCGCGCGAAGCCTACGACGCGCAGAGTGGTGGTGGTCTGGCCGGTGTCCAGCGTGACCGTATCGCCGATGGCGACCGGCTGTAACTCCTGGTCGCCATACTCCAGCACGATCTCACCCGCGCCCGGATAGCGCCCGCTCGCCAGTTGAAACGGCGTAATGGGCGCGTGTAGCACATCGGGATAGCTGACAATAGTGATGGGCGCCTGTCCGGGCGTAGCGCTGATGCGCCACTGCGTCGCATAGACCGATTGCATTTGCACCGCCTGCACATTCGGAACGGCGGCAAGCTGGGGCGCCAGCGTCGGGTCAAGACGGTTCACCATCAGCGTAATATCTGGGGAGTTGGCGGAGGTACCCGTGCTGTAGGTGAAGGCGGAAACGATGGTCTGCTGGATGAAATTGACGCTCGTCAGGCCCAGCACGCCGATGAAGATGCCCAGCGTGACCATCAGCGTGCGCCCCTTGCGCCGCGTCACATCCGCGAACGACTTTGTCAGGCTGGCGCTCATGACTGCGCCTCCGGCGAAGAAGCCACCCGCGCGTTCGCGCCATGCTGTCCGACGATGCGCCCATCGAGTAGATCAATTCGCGCCTCAGCGCGGTCGGCTAATTCGCGGTCGTGGGTGACATAGATGACTGTTTTGCCTACCTGTGTCAGGCTCGCTAGTGTCTCAAAGACCGCGTGCGCCGTGTGCGAGTCGAGGTTGCCAGTCGGCTCATCGGCAACCAGGACTGGTGGATCGTTCGCCAGCGCCCGCGCAATCGCGACGCGCTGCTGCTGCCCGCCGGAAAGCTCACTGGGCAAACGGTGGAGATAGGCGCCCAGGCCCACTGTTTCCAGGCACATCCGCGCACGCTCACGCCAGGCGCGGCGGGGCAGCCCGCCACCTCTTCCCAGTTCCAACGCCAGCAAGACATTCTCCATCGCGGTGAGGGTGGGGACCAATTGGAAGAACTGAAAAATAATCCCCACATGCTCTCCACGCCAGCGCGCCAGGGCATTCTCGCTGCTGGCGCTCAGTTCATCGGCGCCGAAGATCACGCGCCCACTGGTTGGGCGGTCGATGCCGGTGAGCAGGTTGAGCAGGGTTGATTTGCCGCTGCCCGACGGCCCATTGATGGCGAACAAGCGCTGCGCAGGAATGGTGAAGGTCACGTCGTCGAGGATGATGGTTCGTTGCGCGCGGGTGTTGATGGCGCGCGTCAGATGCTCCACGCGAATCAACGCGCTGCCCGGTGGAAATGCTGCGGAGTGTTTCGCTGCGGTCGTCTGTATCATACGCGATCTCCTTCGGGGTGGCCTCACCCCTGGCATCTCTCCACTGCGACGGAGAGGGAAACCAACTGGCATGATCGAGTGGACCATGCGGTTTTGCCACTCAGAGCATGCCCGATGTCAGGAGATCCGTCATCAGTCCCAGGGCGGAACGCGATCAGCCTCAGGGCTGAAAGAAGAAAAGAAAATAGCCCATCGCCGCATGTGCGGTGATGGGCTATATCGTGAATACGATGCGCGTTAGCGCGCGTAGACGCGGACGCAGCGGTTGGGGTCTTTGCCGTGGCTGCGCGACTCCAGGTTGTAGCGCCCGGCGATGCTGTGTTGCAGGCGCCGCACGTAGGCGTTGGCGGGCGGCAGCGTGATCTGCCCCTCGCCCCGGTTCAGCAGCTTGATGATCGCGTCTTCCGTCTCCTCCATCGTCTGCATCGTCGGATGCGCGCGATCTTCGGCGGTGTGCGCCTGTTCGCTCTGCCGCAGATCGAAGATGCGTGCGAGGCACTGCTGCATCTGCGCAACGGTGTTGGTGCGCAGGATGTAGACCGGCTTATGCCCGCCCTCGCGCAATTGGTCCGAGTGCTTGCGGTAGAACGTGCGCAGGGTGATCACGGCGTCGGCGTTTTCTTGCGAGTGGCTGATCTCGACCGGCGCGCGTAACTCGCGGGCCGACTGCTCCAACCGTTCGCGGCTGACGCCGAACGGGTAAATCCGCACCGGACGCCGCCGCCCGGTTGGCGACCCGGACGCGACGCCCAGCGGGCCGGTAAGCGCGCCCGCAGCGTCGGGGATCGCCACCGCGCTGTACATGCCCTGAGC
>Ga0307372_10013179_pt1 | contig 10720 bp, 9 predicted proteins | sample OX1MG_FD_202533 | JGI IMG/M metagenome (GOLD analysis project Ga0307372, IMG submission 202533) | Soil microbial communities from Risofladan, Vaasa, Finland - OX-1 | ecosystem: Environmental > Terrestrial > Soil > Coastal area > Acid sulfate soil | place: Finland: Risofladan, Vaasa | collected...
GCCAGCGACACATCGTCGTAGTACTGCCACTTGTAGCCCTTGGCTTCGAACAACACTTCGTACTTGCCGCCGGCGAGCCCTTCGATCGCGTACTGGCCACCGGCATGCGTCAGCGCGCATCCGCCGACCTCACCGTACCCGGGCAGCGCACACACCAACGCTTCTTCCAGGCCCTTCCCGTCGCCTGCGTTCGTGACGGTGCCCGCTATTCGCCCGCCGACCGACATCTGTGCGTCGACGCCGGCCGTGAGCTTGCCTGCTTCGATCGTGACGGACTGGGAGTCGTAGACGGAGGCCGCACCACCGTAAAACTGCGCAGCGAAGTTTAGTCCGCTTTCGAACGGCGAGGCGAACAGAACCTTGTATTCGCCCTGCGCAACCGGTGGCGTCGCGTATTCCCCATTCCCGTTGGTCAGCAGACAGCCGACCAGTTCTTCGGTCCTCGCGTAGTAGCAGACTTCGATGCCGCTGAGGGGCTTGCCTGTTTGGGCGTTCGTGACGCGGCCGGAGGCGTCGCCGGCCTTTTCGAGCGCGCCGTCGATACCGGAAGTGAACTTGCCTTCGGTTACGGTGACGGGTTCAGCGTAGAGCACCGACACCTTCCGGTCATAGAATTGTGGCGCGTATTCGAGCCCGGGTCCTGAGGATAAGAATTCGACGATGTACTTGCCGGCCGACAGGCCTCGCAGTTCATACGCTCCTGTCGAACTGCTCTTTGTGCACTGACCGAATAGTTCTTCTTGTTCGATGTCGTACGCGCAGACTTCGATGTTGGGTATTGGTTTGGCCCACACGGCTTCGCTGACCGAGCCAATAATGGTTCCCTTGACCACCGGTTCCATAGCGGCGTCGATGCCGGCGGTGGCACTCCCGAGGGTGACCGGGACCAGTCCCCTGTAGGTCTGGGAGTAGTAGTTGTCCGAGTTCGTATAGAAGGAGACCTGGTATTCGTCGGTCGGCAGTCGCACGATCGTGTATTCGCCGTTGGGGTTGGTCCACGCGCAGCGGCTTTCGAACACGATTTTGCTCCACGCGCATACGGTGATTTCCGCGAGCGGCTGCTTCGTCGCGGCGTCGGTCACCCTGCCCGTGATCTGTCCTGCTTCCTCGAGCGCGGCGTCGATGCCTGATGTTGTGTGGTCTAGCGAAACATGCACCGGGTCGCTTTCCAGCTGCGACTGCTTGTCGTCGTACCACTGCTTGAAGAAGTTGGCGTTGCTGCCAAACGCGGGTTCGAACGACACAGTGTATTCGCCGTTACGGTTGCCAAGATGAGAGATCGTGTATTCGCCGTTTGCATTCGTCACCGCGCTGGTGCTGCCCCCGTCGTAGGCATTCACCTCCACGCCTTCTATCGGCACGTGCGTGGAGGCGCTCGTCACACGGCCGGTCAGCTTGGCCCAGTGGTGCATTTCGGCGTCGATCCCCGTGATCGTTTCTCCGGTCGATACGGAGACGCGAGTCGCTTCAGAGAGCCCCGCAAAGACGAGATCCTTGTAGTACTCGGGGGAGACGTACGTTTCCCCCAGCGAGCCTCCGTAGCCGAAGCCAAATTCGACGATGTAGCTGCCACTTGCGAGTTGAGAGATGGCGTATTCGCCGTGGGCGTTCGTCAACACGCATTCGGCCGGCGCTTCTCGCGCACAGACTTCAACAGCTTCCACCGGGAGTCCCGTCAAGGTGTCCGTCACGTTGCCCGTGATGTGCCCGCCTTCGTGCAGCTGCACGTCCACTCCTGTCGTAGTGCTCCCCGCCGCGATCGTGAGCACGCTCGCTTGCGACTTCGAGTACGTACCTCCGTAGAACGTGTGTGCGATGTAGGAGCTGTGCGGCGGGACGATGAACTCGATGACGAAGTGCCCAGCTTCGGCCACCGTCATCTCGTAGCGGCCGTTCGCGTCCGTGTGCACACAGTCCCACGGTTCGGCTTCGTCGGTGTTCATCGCGCACGCCTTCACGCCGCCGATCGGCTGGCCGTTTGCGGCGTCGGTCACATGACCTTCGATCATCCCGCCCCGCGGCGGTCCTTGGAGCGGCGGATTGATGAAGAAGCTGTCGACGCTGGATGCGGTCGTGGTGCCATCGCTGTCCGTCGCCGACACCACGCAGGACAGCCAGTGACCTTCATCGGCGGTCGTGATCTGGCGCGTCGGCCCGGAGGTCAGCGCGGCGCCATCGCGCTGCCACTCATACGTATACGTGACTCCCGAACCTTCCCAAGTGCCGGGATAGCACGAGAGGGTTTCGCCGACTTCGGGTCGTCCGGCCGTTTCCACGTATGGCTGTTCGAGGTTGCGCGGCCCGCTTGCGGCGGCGCTGAGTGGCGCCGGGAGAAGGGTCGAGCAGACGAGGACCCCAACCAGCGTCGCGCATCGCCTCAAGCGTCGAGGCGAATCTGCCTGCTGCCGCAAAAAAATCCCCAGGATCGTCCACATCCAATTCCCCCAGTCTCGCCGAGCCCCGACGTCATCCGTTGCGAGTACGCGCAAAGTCTACGCGACCAGGGATGTGTGCATCCGCCAGCGTTCAGGCTCTGCGAACGACCCTGCACCATCGATTCACGGCTGGGCCAGGCGACCAACGTTTCCACAGAGGGCAGGGAGCGTAAAAGTCGCGCCTTCGCTTCTTCCTTGCCGTGAAAGCAGGCGCCTCCGCAGACGCCACGTCGCGCTCGGAAGGGACGAACACCAGCGGTCTCCGCGACGCTTCGCGAGCTTCTCGCTCTCGCAAGGCGAAGCTGGAGCGCTGGGGCGCTCCAGCTGTAGCGGCGGCGATGGTTAGAGCCGCAGCCCCGCGCTGGCCGGCATCATCGGCGCTCGTCTCGCATGTACGGCCGCGACGATCTCCTCGGTGTCGATACCCTGCAGGTAGATGCTGGTCGTGCCGAGGTTGGCATGGCCCAGCTGCCGCTGGATGGTGTTGAGCGGCACACCCTCGCGGGCGAGCTCAAGCGCATGCGCGTGGCGGAGCTGGTGCGGTTCGAACCGGCGCCTCACCCCCGTTCGGGCGGCGAGGCTGCGGAACTCGACCCGGACTCCGGCGGCAGACCAGGCTCGCCCGTGCCTTCCCCTGAACACCTGCGATTACTGTGGAGTTGGCTTGGAGCCCGGGTCGTGCTCGGCGAGAATCTTCAGCGCCTCCGGGTGCTCGGCGACCACGCGCTCGCCGATCGTGCGGATCCGCTCGCGCAGCTGCTCAGTCGGCAAGATCCGAAGCTCGCCGCCGCCCAGCTCCTCGACGAGCACGGACGTGCCCGGCGCATAGCCATGCGCCTCGAGCTCGCGGGGGATCGAAACCACGTTGCTGTTGCCGACGCGACGGACCTTTACGATCTTCACGAGCGTGAGTATACACGCGGATATCCCAAATGCCGGTGGCACAGGCGCGGCTTCCGGATCCGCCAGCCGAAGCGAGAGTCCCGGGTCCATGCCTGGGCCGAGGCCCAGATGAGTGCTCCTCGGGGCATGAAACTGCGGGATTGAAGGTTGCTGTCCGGACGCGACCCTAGGGTCAGTCGACCGGGACAGGGGCTTTCTGGGAGAACGCAGTTGGGCAGGCCGTTTTGGACGATGGGCTTCGAGCCCGTGCATTCTCGGTGGCCGCCCCTGCGACTTGCCCGGGTGTGCTTCGAGCACGTATCGGTCTGTGTCGTTCGCCCGCGGTTCTCCCTTTCTGTCGATGAGTGAGCGAGGAGGACGAGATGGCAGTGATCGGGAGAGCGATCGGGTTGGACGTGCACCTGGATTTCTGCGAGGTCGCGATCGTGGAGGCTGGTGAGCTGCGCTCGGCGGGTCGGATCGAGACGACGCCGGAGCGCCTTGAGTTGTTCGCTGGGAGTCTTGGCCCGCATGATCGGGTGGCGTTGGAGGTGACGGGGAACGCGTGGGAGATCGCGCGAATTCTCGAGCCGCACGTCGCGCGGGTGCTGGTCGTCAGTCCGGCGGATACGGGGATCAGGCAGGCCAGGGCGAAGACTGACCGGCTGGATGCGCGCACGCTGGCGAAGTTGTTGGCGGCCGGTGAGCTCGACGCAGTGTGGACACCGGATGAGTGGACGCGCGTTATGCGCCGTCGACTGGGCCGGCGTGAGCAGCTTGTGCGTTCGCGCTCAAGAGCGAAGAACGAGATCCACGCGGTGCTGATGCGCCGGCTGAAGGGTCGCCCGCCGGTGAGTGACCTGTTCGGCGTCAAGGGCCGGCAGTGGCTGCGCGAGTTGGAGTTCCCCGTTGAGGAGCAAGAGACGGTCGATGGGTGCCTGCGCCATATCGAGTTCCTCGACCGGGAGATCGCGGAGGTCGAGCGGCTGATCGCTACAGAGGCGCTTGACTCGGCGGAGATCAGGCGGTTGATGACCGTCCCCGGGGTGAACGTGATCGCCGCCGCCACGTTCATGGCCGCAGTCGGTGACATTCGTCGGTTTCGCACGCAGCGCCAGCTGGTCGGCTATCTCGGCCTTGACCCGAAGGTCCGCCAATCTGGGATCGCCCCTGCGAAGAGCGGGCGGATCTCCAAGCAGGGCTCCGCGTCTGCGCGGTGGGCGCTGGTCGAGGCAGCCTGGAGCGTGGTCCGCCAGCCAGGGCCGCTGCACGCGTTCTACCAGCGGCTGCGCGTCCGTCGCGGCAGCCAGATCGCCACAGTCGCCGCCGCGCGCAAGCTCGCGTGCCTGTTCTGGTGTCTGCTGACCCGCGACGAGGACTACGCCCATCAGCAGCCATCGCTGACCGCCAAGAAGCTCCGGCTGCTCGAGATCCGCGCGGGCGCCCCGACACAAAAGGGCACGCCGAGCGGCGTGTGGGCCACCAGGCAGGCGATGCGCGACGCCGAGCGCAGGCTCGCCGAGCAAGCCGAGGCGTCCTACACGAGGATGGTCCGCGACTGGCAAGCCGCCACACCAGCGTCGGCGAAGGTGGGCGCGAGCGTGACACCGGGGCGCGCATCACAAAAGCCCTCGAAGGGCAAAGTCGCGCGGCAGACCACGAGCCCCTGACATCTGCGCTTCGACTCGTCATCGACTCGCGCCCACCACCAGCCTAACGCCCAACCAGCCGCACGCCAAGACACCGGCAGCCGCCGGCATCGACGTCGCGTGCCCAAAAAGCGGCGGAATCACGCCAGTGGCCCACGATGCCGCTGAAACCAGCGCCACACGAGGCGATCTGCAGCCCTCCGGCAACCACCCGCGACCGATCCTATGCCCGAACTACGTTCCTAAATTTGCGTCCAAGCCCTTGACTTTCATCGGTCGTCCAAAGCGCAACTGCGGGGGCAGGTTCCCCGCGCGCTCGCTCGGCTCTGAAAGCAGCCGTCAGGGGGCGGCTGGGAAGACGATGCTCATCGCAAGTACGATCAACGACGACCATGACGAGGATCGCGACGGACTTCAAGACTCGCCCACGACCCGTAAGGCTGCTTTGCCACCAACGCCTCCGCTCTATGCCCCGATCAGGGCGTGCTGCGGGCCGCGGGGCTTCTCACGGCGCACCACGGCTGGAGAAGGAGATTACGCGCTCGCTGCGTGATGGTCAGTCGCGTTGCCGTCGCCTGCGCTCGTACAGCCAGGCGCCGCGAATCGCGATGATAATGATCACGCCGCCGACGATCTTGACCACACTGCCGTGCGCTGTTGCGAGGATCGCGAAGCCGAGCACTCCTTCAGGGGCTACTCGGAACGTCCTCGGTGGGTAACTACGGATGGTCGTGTCGCGTTTCGGGCGTAACGTTGCTGGCATGGATCTGATCGTTGTTCTGCTTGTCGTTCTGATCCTCTTGGCGTTGGTGGGAAGTATTGCCGTGAGTCCGCTGCTGTGGGCGCTCGTCGTCATCCTCGTGCTCTTCGCCTTTATGGGTCGAGGTCGCTACTACGGACGGCGAGGGTGACGGTTTTTCCCTGGAGTCATCGTGGATCGCGGCGATCGTTTTCGCAACATCTTTGGCTTGGTTTCTCGTCGCTAGGGCGAGGTGTATAGGCCGCAACCCGCTACAACATTAGGAGGCCCCGTCATGGGCGAGAAGACCGACAAGATCAGCGGCCGCGCGAAGCAGGCCGTCGGCGCCGTCACCGGCGAAGAGGAGACCAAGCGCGAGGGTGAGCGCCAGGAGGACAAGGGCAAGCTCAAGGGCAAGCTCGACTCGGCCATCGGGAAGGCGGAGCACGCGCTTGAGGACCTCAAGGACAAGGTTGACCGGAGATAAACGGCCATGCGCGCTCGCGCAGATGACGCCCGTTTCGGCACAAGGCCCGTTCGGCACAAGTCGTGGCGCTCGGTGAGGGAGCGCAAGAAAGGTGAGGAGGATGGTCAGCTCTCATGACCGTTGGAACTTCGCTGTTCCTGATCGCGGTCGGCGCGATCCTGCGCTATGCGGTGACCGCCAGCGTCTCGGGCGTCTCGCTTGCGACCGTCGGGTTAATTTTGATGGTCGTTGGCGTCGTGGGATTGGTGATATCTCTCTTCTACATCCACGCTTGGAGCCCACGACGCAGACAGCAGGATCGATAACTTACTAGGCCACGACGGGAGACGGGGAGGCGCAGGACGATGACCGAGCACCAGGAAGATGCTGAGTGGAATGTCGCGGAGTGGCACGGCAAGATGCTGGTCGATCGTGAGGGTGAGAAGATCGGAAAGCTTGAGGATGTCTACGTCGATGTCGAGACCGACGAGCCGCAGTTCGCGACCGTCAAGGAGGGCTTCATCGGCCGCCACCTGACCTTCGTGCCACTTGGCGGGATCAAGGTCGGTCCCGACGATCTACAGGTCGCGGTAACCAGCGAACAGGTCCAGTCTGCGCCCAACATCGAGCAGCACGGCGAGGAGCTCTCGCGGGCGGACGAGTCCGCCCTCTACCACCACTACGAGCTCAACTACACCGCACCGGACACCGAGAGCGGACGTCGACTCGCCCGCCGCTGACGCGTCCTCTGCACGCAGACGGGCTTATCGCGGCGCGCACACGCATGCGGCTGCTGTAGCGGCGGTCTTCAAAACGTGGAGCGACGGTTTTGCAGCACCGACACTTGCCTGCCCAGGAACTGGCAGTCCCAGCTGATGCTCACGAGACTCCTGCTTCGACAGGGCAAAGGAGAACCTCGCCGACGCTAGCGCAATGGACGAGGTACGGTCGTACCGCGGTCGCCCTCCGCTCGCGCAGGGCGAGTACAAACCTAATAGCGATAGCGAGTTCGGCGGGCTACTGAGAGCGAATGGCGAATCATCGCGTGAACGGCATGCCGGGCAGCCGCGAGCGACAACGCCCTTGTTTGCTCAAAGCGTGTTATTTGCTAGGCGAGCGAATATGGCCAGATCAACGAACAACGAGATTCGGCTGGCGCTTGATCGCGCGCTGGACGGACTGGCGGTCGTCGAGTCTGTTGAGACCGAGGACGACGTGGCGCGAGTGCTGATCCGCGGCCGCACGCGTAACCGTCGCCTGCGCGCGCTCTGGGCTGGCGCCGGGTGGCCGGCGGACGTCGATCGGGCGATCCGCCATGTCGGCGAAGAGTGGCCTCCGGATCTTGTCGTGGTGGCACGGAGCCTTTCTACCGGCTCGCGGGAGATGCTCGAGCGCAGGGGCGCGAGCTGGGTCGACGGCAGCGGTGACGCACGCATCGTCGCACGCGATCTGCTGGTCATGCGCGAGGCTAAGCGGCAACCTGGCGCTGACCGACGAGCCTTCTCTTGGTCGCCGTCCGCCGTTTCGATCGCTGAGGCGCTCCTGAACCGCAAGTCGCCGTACGGCGTCCGTGCGACCGAGCTGGCGATGCTCACGGGCTGGTCGACACCGCAGATCTCACAGGTGCTGGGCGCGTTCGATGCCGAGGGCTGGACGACGAAGTGGGGTCCGCAACGAGGCCCGGGCGCGAGTCGCGAGGTCGCCGACGGCGCAAGGATGCTGGACGCCTGGGCCGAGGAGGTGTCAGCTGTCAAGCCCGAGCGTCGCTTCGCCGAGCGCATCTTCAACGACCCGATGCAGTTCCTCGTGGACGAGCTTGGTCCGGTTCTGGACAACCATGGCATCGGCTGGGCGGTTACCGGCTGGGCCGCCGCCGAGCGGCTCGCGCCGTTCGCGACTGCCGTCCCAGCCTTGCAGGTCTATATCGAGGAGCGCGCCCTGCGGGGGCCGTTGAGCCTGGCGATGCAGGACATCCCGGTTCGCGAGGTGGAGTCCGGCGGGCGCATCGAGTTTCGTAGCGCCGATTCGCACCTGCTGAAGCTCGCCGCACGGCGCAATGGCATTCCTCTAGCGACTGCGCCCCGCGTCTTCGCGGACCTCCAGGCGCTCGGCGGACGTGGCGAGGATGCAGCCATGCATCTGCGCGAGGAAGTCATCCTCAAGAACCTGCGGCCGCGCCGAAGGAACGACACCTCTGCCGAGATGGACGCCTGGGATAGGCGCTGTCGCAACCGCTTGAAGAAGCGCATCGCCGACGAGCTTGGCGATGTCGGAACTGTGTACGACAGGGGGACTTGGTCGGTCTCCTGCCGGATTCCCGACGTGGCTCTCCCACTCAGTGAGCTTCGCAACACCCTGGTGGCGGTCGAGGGTCGCGAGACCGGGTGGCCCCCGTGGTGGGTTCCGACGCGAAAGGCCATCCAACCCGAGATCCGAGACGGTGCGATCGAGTGCTGGTTCCGCGACCATGCGATGCGCAACGGAAGGCACCCGGACTTCTGGCGTGTGGAGCCCGAGCTCAAGCTGTTCCTGCTGCGTTGCTACCAGGAGGACGACATCACCGGAACTCCCGGCTCGGCGCTTGACCCGACGTTCCCGATATGGCGCATAGCCGAGTCGTTGCTGCACTCCGACCGGATGGCCCGCTACGTGGACGCTGGCGACATCGAGCTCTTCGTCCGATGGGACAGCCTCAAGGGTCGGGAGCTGAGAATCGTCACGGATGAGCCGCGAGATTATTTCAGGCGCGGGCACGTCGCCCACGACGACAGCGTCGCGACATTTGTGCGCACAAACCCCGAGGAGATCGCCCGCGATCTCCCGAGCGTGGTTCGTGCGCTGGTCTCGCCGCTCTACGAGGCCTTCGGGCTACTTGACCCGCCGGGATCGTTGTACGCGACGGAGATCGAAAACATGCTCGAGCGAAGCCGGGGTCAGGCCAGTGATTGATTCGACCATCGACGAGGAGCGTTCGCCGGCGGCGAGAGCACGCGCGGAGCGGGCACTGTGCACGCTCGCGGCACACATCGCGGACGACGACGTCCCCTTGATCGTTCTCGGCGGATTGATGCCGGAGATCCTCACCGAGGGCCGGGAGACCGGGCCACGCCATCTCGGCACAAGCGACGTTGACATGCTCCTGGTGGCGCACCTCGAGCACACCGAGGGCTTGAGGCGTATCGAGGCTGCGCTCGAAGTCGCGGGGTTTAGCGCAGAGCCGGGCGAGAACGGTTGGCGGTGGCGTGGCGTCGTCGACGGTTTCGCGGTCAAGCTCGAGTTCCTCTGTGACCTTGACACCGAGCCTGAAGGCATCGTCGCGATCCCAAGTTGTCGGACCCTGCGCGCCAACAACCTTCACGGCACCGGCTACGTCGCGGCGGACTGGACCATACGGGAGCTGACTGCTGACCTCCCCGGCCTGGGTCCGACGACCGTGCGAGTGCGGTTCGCCGGTCTCCAGGGCTATCTGCTGACGAAGTGCGTCGCTGTCCGCCACCGCGGCAAGGACAAGGACCACTACGACCTTGTGTTCGTGCTCATTCACAACCGTGCCGGCGGCCCTAGCTCACAGCCGCCAGCTACCCGTAGAAGCGGGTCGCGTCGTCGTTGCCGGCGAGAACGTGCAGCGACAGTTCGCCCAGGGCGAGCGGCTCCAAGCGCTCCCGAACCCCTTGGAGTAGCGCAGTCCCGATCCCCTGTCCGCGCACGTTGGGTAGCACCGACAGCGTCTCGATCTCCCCAGCCTGCTCGCTCGAGGACCATGTCGGGGACGCTGAGCGTAGATGCACCATCGCGTAACCGACGAGAGCACTGGCTTGTTCGGCGACGAGGATGAATGAGCCGGGCTCGGCGAGCCAGTTTTCGTACTGCGCGCGGCGTCGAGCCCAGGATTCCTCGCGTGGACGAGGGGAGTCGAGCGTCGGCGCCAGCGCGGTGTGATGCTCGCGCAGAGCGTTCCACAATGGCTCGACCAACCCGATCTCAGAGATATCAAGCGGACGGATCGAGATCGTCGTATCGCTCATGGTGCCCGTTCTCCGGCCCCACTGCGTTCGGGTTGCGACATCGCCAGAAGATTACGTGCTCAACGGGGCAATTCGAGCTTGATCTGCCAAACCGCGGCAAGGCCACGCAGCTGGATCTTCAGCTTGGCGTGTAGGCGACGACGAGCGCGCGGGCGGGCGCTCGTATCGCCTCATAGCTGTGGGGAACATCGGCGGGGAACGAGGCATAGTCGCCACTGGCAAGCTCGCTGATGCGCTCGACCGGACCGGCGATGAGCTTGCCCTGCAGCACCAGCAGGAGCGTGCGCGTTCCTTTGGCGCGGGCAGGACCCTCGTAAACCTTGCCCGCCGGTAGGCCCAGTTCAAAGACCTCGGCGTCTCCCTCGAGCGCGACGGCCTCGAGCATGCGCATCCTGATTCGATCAAGTGCACGATGCCGCTCGACACGCACGATGTGCACCTCGCCGCCCGGGGGCGCTTCCAAGAGCTCGGCTATGCGCACGTGCAGCGCCTGCGCGAGCGCGGCGAGCGTCTCGGCTGTGGGG
>Ga0307372_10013180_pt1 | contig 10719 bp, 10 predicted proteins | sample OX1MG_FD_202533 | JGI IMG/M metagenome (GOLD analysis project Ga0307372, IMG submission 202533) | Soil microbial communities from Risofladan, Vaasa, Finland - OX-1 | ecosystem: Environmental > Terrestrial > Soil > Coastal area > Acid sulfate soil | place: Finland: Risofladan, Vaasa | collected...
GGGACGAGGTGGCCGTAGATCTGGTGGGTGACCTCGATGCTCTTGTGGCCGAGCCAGCGGGATACCTCGGTGATCGGGATGCCTTCGGCGAGGGCGGTGGAGGCGTAGAGGTGGCGCAGTGAGTGCGGGATGAATTCTGGCGGCAGCCCGGCCCTGGCGGCGGCGCGCTGGAAGTCTTCCTGGTAGCTGCGGCGGACAACCAGCTTGTACTTACGGCCCTGGAACAGGTACCCGTCGGCCGTGGTGCCGTGCTCGGCGACGTGCTTGTCGATCGCCTCGTTCACGTACTCCGGCAGCGGGATGTCGCGGAACTCCCCTTCCCGGCGGAACTTCAGTGACCGCAGTTGCGCGCTTGGGTTAACTTGCTCACGGACGCGCAGGGTCTTACCCCGGCCGATGCGACACCGGAGACTGACCGCGAGAGCTTCGCCGATCCGTAGCCCGCAGCCGTGCATGAGCCACACGGTGGCGGCCCAATCTGGCGGCAGCCCGGCCGCGACGGCTTCGATCTGCGCGTGGGCGGGCAGGATGAAGTCGGCCGCGGTGACGACACCGGGCAACTGGATACCTGTACAGGGAGACTCGGCGAGCTTCTTGTCCCGCACGGCCTCAGCGAGCACCGCGCTGATGACCAGGTGCGCGCAGCCGATCCGGCTTGCGGACAGGCCCTTGCGGTGCATTCCGGCGATGAGTGTCTTGATGTCCTCGCGGCGGATGGTGCCGATTGGCTTGCCGCCGATGGCGGGGTCGATGTGCGCGCGCAGCGCCGACCTGTAGGTGGCGATGCTGGAGTCCGCGCCGAGGTGCTGGTCCAGCCAGGTCCCGGCCGCGTCTCGGAACAGCACCCGCCCCGCTTTCGGGTCGACGAAGACGTGCGCGCGTTTGTCGTGCTCGACTTTGAGGGCAAAGTCCTCGGCTTCGCGCAGGTCGGTCCCCAAGGACTGCTCGCGTTGGCGGCTCGACCGGCCGCCGGTCGTACGGTAGCGGACCACCCATTGGTGGAGGCAGCTGCCCCACGCTTCTTCGGGGCAGGGGCAGCGCTTGAAGATCTTGGCCACGGCGGCTATACCTCCCGGGTCTGGAGCCATTCCTCCACGTGCCGCTCGCGGAACCGCAGGTACCGGCCGACCCGGTAACCCCGCAGGCCCCATTGCCGCCAGCAGCCGTAGACGGTCTTCTTCGGCACGCCCAGGTAGGCAGCCAGTTCCTCTACAGAGAGAAGCCGGTTCGAGCCGCCCAGGGGAGCCATGCGCCGGGCAGTCCGGTGCTGGACGGATGCACGCTCACCTGCGGCCACGTCGTCAAGTTCGTGGTCGCCCCCGACGGCGGTCACGGCAGCCTCCGGCCGCCGGGGGTGCGGCGTTTCGGTGTGGCACGGACCAGGGGGCGGGGTTCCCGGGCGGCGGCCGTCTGCACGGTACTGATTCCCCACGGTGTCCCGGCTCCTGTCCGGGCCGCTGAGCAGCACGGGCTGGCCTGCCGCCCGGGACCGGCGATATCCAGCGGCGACTCCGCCCGCGATGTCAAGCCGATGGCGGCAGCCGGGAGTCTGCCTGGCCGTGCCCGGCGTTCGCGGGTGCTGCGGGCGGCAGGACAGCGGGGCTGGCCGTCGGCGGGCTTGCCGCTGTCCGGCCCGGACGCGCCGCACGTGCCCCGTCGACGCCCGGCCAGGGGAACGGAGCCGGGGACGGCAGAGCGAGCCGCCATGGCCGGGCGCTCAGGCGGTGCACCGTCGTCGGCACCATGAACGGCGGGGAGAACGATCTGGCTTCTGGACAGTGCCCCTGACAGCGCGGGCACGGGATGAAGGCATGGCAGTATGGACATGGCACCCAGGTCCCGCTGCCGCCGCAAAACGCTGACAACTCATAAATCGGGTTTTCAGCCTCTTTTTTCACCTCCAGCCCCGTTTTTCTTGTCGGCGAAGGCAGAGTGGCTGCGCCAAGGCCAGCGAAATCGTCGGTCCTACCGCCAAGTTGGCGACGATCGCGTCGGTTGACTCCTGCCGTTTCTTTGCCCGCCGATCCGCTGCTACCTCGCCCTGCCGCCTGCCTGCTTGCCGCGTCGCGTACCTGCCCATGCCAGGCTCTCGCGCTCTCTGCTCAAAGATGAGCACGCGCTTCAGCGCACGGGCAGGAGTCAGATCGCGTCGCTGTCCGGCGCCCTGTCCCGAGAAGAAGACCGTGGGCTTTATATGTCAGCATGCATCTCCGCCGCGCCATCTACGATTGTTTTACGAGCTATGCGCGTATATAAAGTCTGGGAGTCCACCGGAAGGTTTATTTCCGCCGGGTCCTGCGCATTCCCCGCAGTCAAGTTACTCCCGCGTAAGCAGAGTACGGGATAGAGTACGGATTAGCTGGCGACATGGAATGCCAACTGGTGGGCCGGGGGGCGGATCTACCTGACTGTAGGGATCGCGCATATCTGGCCACTCGCCGGTGTATCTGGCCACTGCTTGGCCAGTCTTCGGGTAGTTGGCCACTCACGCCGATCACGGTGATCAGCTTGGGTGCAGCGCGTTGGCCGTGTGTTTCCCGGTGCCGCAACGCTACGGCGACTGTCGTTGCGTGTCGAGGCTGCTGCTGCGGCAGTGCGGGTTTCTGGGCGGTACGTTACGGCGTGTCGTCGTAGTGCGCGAGATAACCCCTGATCCTCGATGGCGAGGAATTCGCACGCGACGTCCCCCTGGTGCTCGACATGCTGGCCGCCACCGAGCACTGAGCTGACATCTCAAGCGGCCCTTTCGCTAGGAGCCCGGCCCGGTGCTCTCATACCTCGGGAACCGCGCGACCTCGCCCCACGGGATGCCCGGGCGCCGGCCAAGGGTGACCTGCGGTCAGCCTTCCGGCTCGACGGGAGCCGCCGGCAAGCGGAACGGTCATCCGGCTTCCCGGACCCCGGCGGCTTCCCGCTGCGGCCGGACCGCGTTCCCGGGTCTGCGCGAGGGCTTGCACCCGGCGGCCGCGACGAATACTCTCTTTCACTAATCGATTAATGAAATGAGGAGCATGATCGAGTTCCAGCTCGACACCGGCTCCGGTGTCGCCACCTACCTCCAGCTGGTCCAGCAGGTCCGTGACGCCCTGCGGCTGGGCCTGCTGGAGCCGGGCGACCGGCTGCCGACCGCGCAGCAGGTCGTCGCCAGGCTGGCGATCAACCCCAACACGGTGCTCAAGGCCTACCGTGACCTGGAGCGGGAGGGACTGGTGCGCGGCCGGCCGGGCCAGGGCACGTTCGTCATCCGCTCGCTTCCCGGCACCGATCCCGCCGCGCAGCGGCGGTTCCTCGCCGCCATGACCGACCTGCTGCGCTCGGCGCGGCTGGCGGGCCTGGGACCCGACGACATCGAGTCGATCTACCGGACTGCGGTCCGCAACTGCTTCACGGAGGGAGTGGCGTGAACACCGTCATCGAGGCCGGCGGCCTCGGCAAGCGCTACGGGCGGCGGTGGGCGCTGGCCGACTGCACCCTGACGGTCCCCGCCGGGCGGGTGACCGGGCTGGTCGGGCCCAACGGCGCAGGCAAGACCACCCTGCTGCAGCTGGCCGCCGGGCTGCTCGCGCCGGACTCAGGCACCATCAGCGTCCTGGGCGGCCGGCCGGCCGGCACCCCGGCGCAGCTCGTCCGGGTGGGCTTCGTCGCCCAGGATGCCCCGGTCTACGCGGGACTCTCCATCGCCGGCCACCTGCGGATGGGCGGGTGGCTCAGCCCTGGCTGGGACAGCGAGCTAGCTGCGCGCCGCATCAGCCGGCTCGGCCTTGACCTCCGGCAGCGGGCCGGGTCGCTGTCCGGCGGCCAGCGCGCCCAGCTCGCCCTGACTCTGGCGACCGCCAAGCGGCCGGACCTGCTGCTGCTCGACGAGCCGGTCGCGAGCCTGGACCCGCTGGCCCGGCGGGAGTTCCTGCAGGACCTGATGGAGACCGTCGCCGAGCAGCAGGTCAGCGTCGTGCTGTCCTCGCACCTGATCAGCGACATCGAGCGGGTCTGCGATTACCTCATCGTCCTTGTCGCTTCCCGGGTCCGGGTGGCCGGGGAGACCGAGGAACTGGTGGCAACGCACCACCGGCTGTCCGGACCGCGTCGGGAGCCCCGCTCGCTCCCGGCAAGCTGGGATGTCATCGAGGAAAGCCACGCCGGCAAGCAGAGCATGCTCCTGGTGCGCACCCAGGACCCGATCCTCGACCCGGCCTGGACCGTCCGGCCGGTCAGCCTGGAGGACCTGGTGCTCGCCTACATGAGCCGGCCGGGCGACGCCACCCGCGCCCGCCGGCCCGGACTGGAGGTCGCGTCATGATCCGCTTCGCCTGGTTCAGGTTTCGCTCCCAGGCCCTGGCAGCCCTCGGCGCCCTGGCCGTCCTGGCCGTGATCCTGCTGGTAACCGGGATCATGCTTACCCGCGCCTACGACACCACCCTGGCCGCCTGCAAGCCGCTGGACGACTGCGCCTCCGCGCTGAGCCGATTCCCCTCCAACGGCTATCTCACGGCGAGCAACCTGATGCATCCACTCGTCATCGCCGTCCCCTGCGTGCTGGGGATGTTCTGGGGAGCACCGCTGGCCGCCCGCGAGTTCGAGACCGGCACCTTCCGCCTGGCGTGGACCCAGGGCAGCACCCGCACCCGCTGGCTCGCCGTCAAGCTCGCTGTCGCCGGCGCGGCCACCATGGCGGTCGCCGGGCTGCTCAGCCTCATGGTGACCTGGTGGAGCACCCCGATCGCGGCGGCACAAATGGGCGCACGGCTCGACCCCGGTATCTTCAGCGAGAGCGGTATCGCTCCGGTCGGGTACGCCGCGTTCGCGTTCGCCATCGGGGTCACCGCCGGGCTGCTCAGCCGCCGCACCGTGCCCGCCATGGCCGTCACCCTCGCCATCTTCGTCGGCGTCGTCTGGTTCGCCTTCCCCACCTGGGTGCGGCCCCACCTGCTCCCGCCCGCCCAGGTCACCGTGCCGCTCAGTAACGCATCCACCGTGGGGTTCGAACTAGTCGGCGACGGCCGCCTGCTCGTGCAGACCTCTCCGCCGGAACTGCCTGGCGCCTGGGTCCTCTCCACCCAGCTCGCCACCCAAGACGGACGACCGGCCTCCACCGTCCCGGCCACCGAAGCCTGCACGTCGCCGTCACCAGGCCAGACGTGCCCCGCATACGTCGCGAGCCTCCACCTGCGGCAGACCGTGACCTACCAGCCCGCCAGCCGCTACTGGCCGCTGCAGTGGTACGAAACCGGGATCTACCTCGCCCTCACCCTCGCCCTGGCCGGACTTTGCCTCTGGTGGATCCGCCCCGGCCACTTCGCGGGACTTAACATCCGCCATCGCGCCAGCCAGCCAACCCCGGCACTCCAAAGTTCTCCGTGAGCCCACACGGATCCCGTGGTGCCCGTGGCCAACTACCCTGCTCGCCGGTATTCGGGCCGGTAATGCGTGCCTGGAACGTCGTCCCTGGGTTCAGCGGGTCCGGCGGTAGACGGCCCACGCCTCTGCGGCTTGGGCCATCTTGGTTGTCCAGTCGCTTGTGTTCGACTGTGCGATCTCGTCCCACAGCCGGACGTTGGCGGCGGCGAACAGGTCGATGTGCTCCGGATCGGCGGTCTGGAACGCGGGGAGGCGGGAGGCTTGCTGTTCGGCCTCGTCCGCGGTGTGGCCGCCGGATGCCATGAGGCGCAGCACCCAGCAGGCCGGGTCGGTCCAGGCGGCGCCGAGGGTGGGCCAGGCCCAGTCGATCAGCCAGGCGCGGTGCTCCGCTATCAGCACGTTGTCCGGGGTCCAGTCTGAGTGGGTCAGTACCGGACCGGCGAAGGCCACAGCCGTTTCCGGGTCATCAAGGTACGGCTTCCAGCGGTCCTCAGCTCGCTTGAACGGCCCAGGATCGTCCGGAACCTTGATCGCGCTCAGTGCGTTCATGAGCTGCACTAGCCGGTCGAGGTCGGGTGATCCGGGGGAGTAGTCGGCGTGGCGGCCGGGCGCGTACTGGTAGCCGAGGACGTTCCACCCTGCCTCATCGAAGTGCCACAGCAGGGCCGGCGAGATCTCCTTGACGAGCGGGGCGACCGCGGCCTCGCGAGCCTGGGTGACGACCCGGCGGTGAGCTGACGGCAGGCCCTTGGCGAACACTTTGCCGTCGCGGGCGTCGATGATCGCAGCCAGCGGCGAGTTCTGCCCCGCGCTTGCGATGCGGACGCCCGTGATGGGGCCGGTGCGGGCCTCGACCGCCCGCTTTAGCGGCCCGGGCAGGTCGTCCCACGCGATGCGCTGCTCCACGGTGCTCCTCACCTCGTGTCTGAGGGGACCCGGCCGGTGCCGGGTCCCCTGTCAGGCCGCGCGGGTTGCCAGCATCAGTACGGCTGGTCGCTACTCGCGCTGCACGCGCACATCGTGAGCAGCGTATCGGTGTCGGCGACGAACTCGACGGCGTCCGGCGCGAGTGTCGGCAGCGTGCCTGCTTTCGCCACGCCGACCGGCTCAGGCGGCCGGGTGAGCAGTTCGACAGCGACTGCGGTCATGAGCGTTTCACCTCCTTCCACGGACGAGTGACGGGCTCCCTCACCTCCCTCCGTGCTGGCAGAACACTTCGAGCGGGGCCTTGGCCTGCCGGTAGAGGCTGGCCAGCGGCATGCAGGTCCCGCACGTCTTCTGGAGGCCGCAGCCGGTGCAGCCGCCGTGCCGGGTGAGCAGCGCGTCGGCGGCAGCGGCGAGCCTGCGCAGGCCGTCGGTGCCCTCGGCGATCAGGTCGACCTTGGGGTCACGGCCGACCTTGCAGATGGACGCCTTCCCGTGCGGGTCGGCGTGGAAGTGGGTGATCCCGGCGTTGCAGCCGGTGTAGGGCTTGCGCTTGCGGAGCATCTCCCGGGACTGGCTGGGCAGCACCTCGCCGCCGCCGTGGATGGTGGGGCTGATGTTCGTGTACTCGAACGCCTCGATGCCGAGCCGGTCGGCGATCGCCCTCATCGCCGGGACTTCGTGGGCGTTGCGGTTCGAGACGACGATGTTGATCCGCATCGCCAGTCCGGCCTCGTGGGCGGCTGCCAGGCCGCGCATGAACCGGCGGAACGATCCTCGGCGGCGGGTCATCCCGTCATAGGACGCCTCGGTCGCTCCGTACAGGCTCAGCGTCAGCCGGTACGGCCGGCGGGCCGTCAGCAGGTCGAGGGTCTTGGGCCGGTCGAGCCGTGACCCGTTGGAGGAGATCTGGATCATCATGCCCATGTCCCAGGCGGCGGTGTGGGTCTCGGCGAACAGCGAGTCAATCAGCGGCTCGCCACCGGTGAGCTGGAGCCACAGCACCCCGGCATCGGCCGTCACCTGCAGGAGCCGTTCCCGGCCGTGCCAGTCCATCCCGGCGAACAGCTTCTCCCCGAGGTAGCAGTGCTCGCAGTCGTAGTTGCAGCCGAGGTTCAGCTCGTAGCTAGCGCGGGCGTACCCGTAGGCGGTCTCCGGCCGCACTAGGACCGTCCCGGTGACTGGGCGGCCTGCCAGGTCGACGCCCCACCCGGCGCGGGCAGCCTCGGCAAGCCAGGACGGCAGGGTGGTGCCCGGTGATGCGTCGTGTAGCTCGGCGTACCGGGCGGCTCCGATCCGGACGGCGCCGTCGTACCCGGGGCGGACGACGAGGTGCCCTTCGGGGTAGGGACTGGCGATGAGCTGATGGGTCATGAGCGCCTCCATGGCTTGGGCCGACTGGGCGGGTCAGGCGAGCAGGGTGTCGGTGTGCTGGTGGAGCCTGGCCGCCAGGCCGCCCGGGTCGGGCAGCCGGGTGAGGTTCCTGATGATGAGCGCGGCGGCGACTAGCTGGGCGTACCTGCCGCTCGGCGTGTCGAGCACGTCGGCCAGCGCCTCGCGGACCCGGTCCGCCACCGCAGGGACTTCCAGCGCTGTGAGGTAGAGGTAGGCGGCGCCGTAGCCGGTGACGGCCACGCACCAGTGCTCCATGTCCAGGATGCAAAAACGCGGAGCAGTGATGTTCTCCCAGTTCAAGTCGATGTGCTCGGTCCCGAACGACGGGACGCAGCCAGCCGGGACCGGTCTGCGGTAGGTGGCGCTGAGCAGGTAGCTGTACTCCTCGGCATCGTGGACCGGGAACCGGCGGTCTGTCGGGTATGCGCGCAGCGCCGCGAGCGACGCGGCCAAGTCACCGAACCAGTCCGGCGGCAAGTCTGAGGCCGTTCGCAGGAACCGCACCCGGGAGGCGACGGGATCACTGACCAGGGTCAAGACTTCCACGCTGACTGGGACCGGTTCCGGCCCGTCGGCGTGCCACTCGATCCGGTGCAGCAGCGACGGCTTGCTCACGCCCGGGATCGCGGCGGCTTCCGCCGTACCCCGCCACGCCTTCCGGCTCATCTCATGCTCAAGGAACGGACTCACCCGCAGCCACGCCCGCTGGCCGCAGAACGTAACAGGCGATCCAACAAACCCATAGCGGTGGACACGGCCACCGGAATCCAAGACCGCGCCCACGCGCCTGGCGGACTCTTCGAGCAGGCTCGCCTGCCACTTCTCGAAGTCGCCGATTCGAACGGGCAGCCACCGGGTTCCGGACTCGTTTCGGATGATCATCGGCTTTCGTGCCTTCCCAGCAACAGGCAGCCGGGCTCTTCGTGCAACCGGATATCGGCCCACACGCACTTGCCCGGCAGACTGATCGCCTGCCGACAGCCCCACTTACCGCTGGTCAAAGCGTCGATGATGCCCAGGCCACGCCCGCTCTCGGCGAACCTGTCTGCATCAAGCAGCACCGGGATGCCGGGTGCCTGGTCCCAGACCTCGATCGTGAGCACGTTGCCGTCGGTGATCAAGCACACCCGGATCACCAGCGTCCCAATGCCGCCCAAGACGCTGGCGGACGCGGCTACGGCGTTGGAAACCAGCTCACTTGTAATCAACTCGGCGATGTCAGACGATTCACCGAGGCGCCACCCGGCCAGTGCGGCTTGCACGAAGCCGCGCGCCATGCCAGGCGCGGTTGGCAGCGCCGCGAACGGAGGTGTCGCGCTCATGGCTGTCCGCCTCCCAGCAGCAGGCGCGCCGGTCGTCTCAGCCATTCTCGCTTCTCTCAGGGTTGCCGATCCTGGACGCATGGCAAGACGGTAGGCAGCCGGGGAGCGCGCAGCCCGCAACGGTGTGAAGGGAGCTAAACCGCTCCCTGGTGCGGGTCGGTAGTCCGCACAAAAGTGCGGGTTAGATCACCCCGGCACGGCGGGCCAGCGGCCGAAGTTCGGGCGTGGACGGCTGGTGCTCACGGCGTAGCAGCGAGGTAATGACCTCACGGGTCCGCCCGTCGTAGCGGACAAGCTGCGGGCTGAGCCGCTCGGCGGCCAGCAGCAGGTTCACGGCGGCGGCATCTTGCCTGCGCATCACGTAAGCACGGGCCAGATCGAGGCTGAGCTGTGTCCGCCGGCCCGTTAGGCCGGCAGGCAGTGTAGCCGGGTCGAGCGATTCACCAATTTCGATCGCCGTCTTGGCATCGCCGAGTTGCAGTGCGGCTGAGATCGCGTGCATCGCCACATTGACGTGCCCGAAAGCGGTCCCCATGCGGTTGCCGTCCCCGGTCCGGTCGGCGATCCTCCGTGCCCGCGCGAGCAGGCTCGCGGTCATCGCCCGGTCGTAAACGGCGGCGGCCGCATGGACTCCAGCCAAGTGCAGCGCCCCGTACACACTGAGGGTGTTCGGGTCCGGGTCGCGCATCGTCCGCTCCAGCCCGGTAGAAGCAGACACTGCCAGCTCTAGGGCTTCGGCTGGGTGCCGACGGCTGCTGATCACGTACGACAGCCGGTATGCCTGCAGGGCGACCAGTTCCGGACGCCCGGACTGCTCGGCTGCCGCCAGTGCCCGGTCAGCCGCCGTCCACGCCAGGCTGCTTACCCCGACCCGGTGGAGCAGCGCCGCAGCCGTGTCGTACACCATGGCACGTACCGAGCACGCCTCCCGGCTGTCGCCTCCCGCCGCACAGCCTGCCGTCTCAGCCTCACGGATCAACGCGGGAAGCATCCGCCCGGTGTCGTCATACCGGGTGGCCTGGTAGTCGGCATACGCGGTCTTGGTCATCGCCCGCAGGCGCGCCAGACTGCTCATCGCGGCCGGCCCAGGTCCGCCGATCGAGGCGCCCACGCCCTCATAGCCCATCATGGCCCGCTCGATCTCCGCCGCAGGCTCGTACACGCGCTGCCCTTCCTCCCCGTCGCCGTAGTCCGGGCCGGTCAACTCCTCCACTTCCACCCGCAACACGGCCGCCATCCGGGTTAGCACCGCGTGACTGTCGATTCTGCGCTTGCCGCGCTCCACCTGCGACAGCCATGACTCCGACCGGCCGACAAGCCCAGCGAGTACCGCCTGTGACAACCCCCGCCGACGCCGAGCCCGCGCGATCCGCGCTCCTGGCACATCCTCGTTCCCAGTCACCGCTTCACCTCCCGCGCGACGGCCGCCGATAGCGCCGCGGTGACGTCAGCCCATGATGGCAGCCGAGCCTCATACGGCGCGTCCGGATCGAAGAGAACCTGCACCCCCATGCCACGCAGCGTCTCCACGCTCGCCCCGAACGCCGGGTGCGATGCCAATTGCGGCTTACAGTGCGGGACAACGACCACCGGGACCCCGTAGCCGACCATCTCGCACAACAGCCCGACCGCGAAGTTGTCCGCATGGCCGTGCGCGAACTTATTCACCGAGTTGAACGACAGCGGGCACGCCAAGACCAGGTCGGCAGGAGGCGTCGGACTG
>Ga0307372_10013181_pt1 | contig 10719 bp, 10 predicted proteins | sample OX1MG_FD_202533 | JGI IMG/M metagenome (GOLD analysis project Ga0307372, IMG submission 202533) | Soil microbial communities from Risofladan, Vaasa, Finland - OX-1 | ecosystem: Environmental > Terrestrial > Soil > Coastal area > Acid sulfate soil | place: Finland: Risofladan, Vaasa | collected...
AGGCCCCGCAGGCTTCCCAGCCTGCACCGGGGGTGTCGTGCCGACAGGTGCGTCCGCCGCGCCTTGGGTCACCGGCTCAGGGTAGGCGCGGCGCCGCCATGCCGACGCATCCCCTGGTCGAACGGCTAGGCGACTAGGCGAAGGAGTCGACCAACGCCGCCAGCGCGCCCTTGTAGGTGTCGCCGAAGATCGGCGCCATTTCGTCGGGGGACACGTCGTAGGCCCAAATGACCTTGGACCCCTCACCGTCGGCCTGGACCGAGACGGTGGCGGTGTGGCTCTCGATGGGCACGCCGTCGACGACGGAGTACGTGAGCACGCGGTCTTCGGGGTCCCGGGCCAACAAGCGCTCACGGATCTCCATGCCGAACATACCGATGATGCGGTCGTCGCCCTCCAGGCGGAAGGACTCGATGGCTGGGAACAACACGCCGACACCGGCGAAGTCGCCCACCTTCGCCCACACCTCGTCGGGCGTGGCCGCGATCGTCACGTCAACTGCGCCTGCTGCCATTGCGATCTCCTCCTACTCGTGGTTCCCCAACCTGAGGTCGCCGGTACAGTACTGCCGACCCGGTCCACCCGCAGGAGACCGGCCGTGGAGAGGGAGTCTGCCGATGGAGACACGTACGATCGGCTCGTTCGAAGTGAGCGTGGTCGGGCTCGGCTGCAACAACTTCGGCATGCGTATCGGCCGTGAGGAGACGGCGGCCGTCGTGGATGCCGCGCTCAACGCCGGCATCAACTTCTTCGACACCGCGGACATTTACGGCGGGGCCAAGAGCGAGACCTACCTGGGCGAGGCGCTGGGCTCCCGCCGGGACGAGATCGTGCTCGCCACCAAGTTCGGAGCCCCCTACGAGGGACACGAGGGCGGAGGCTCGGCCGCTTACATCCGTACCGCTGTCGAGGACAGCCTCAGCCGGCTCGGCACCGACCGCATCGACCTCTACCAGCTGCACCTGCCCGACCCGAAGACCCCGATCGCCGAGACGATCGGCGCACTGGTCGAGCTCGTGGCCGAGGGCAAGGTCCGCGAGTTCGGCTGCTCCAACTTCACGGTCGACATGCTCAACGAAGCCGCCGCGGCGACGCCCGACGGCTGCCACGGATTCGTGAGCGTCCAGAACCACTACAACATCCTCTTCCGGGAGCCCGAAGACGGCGTCCTGGAGTGGTGCGAGAGCGCCGGCGTGGCGTTCCTGCCCTTCTTCCCTTTGGCCAGCGGGCTCCTGAGCGGCAAGTACCGGGCGGGCCAGCCGCTGCCCGAAGGCAGCCGATTGACGGCCATGGGCGATGGCGCGAAGAGCCAGCTCTCCGACGAGCGCCTGGCTGCCGTGGCCGACCTCGACGAACTGGCCGAGCGGGAGGACCACACCGTTCTCGATCTGGCCTTCGGGTGGCTGTTGTCGCGTCCCGCCGTGGCCTCGGTCATCGCTGGCGCCACCAAGCCCGAGCAGATCGCCGCCAACGTGGCGGCGGGCGCCTGGCGGCCGGGTGCAGACGTCCTGGCGGCCGTCGACACCATCGCGCCCCGCTAGCCGGACCAGCTGCAGCCGGTCCGGGCGCCGGGCCGGCTCCTTGGCGTTACGAGATCTGGCGTTGGGTCTCGGGACTCCGCCGCGTGGCCGCCCGCACCGGCGCCACGTGGACCAGCAGGTTGTAGGTGACCAGGGCGATGGCCAGGTGCATCGCCATGAGCACGCCCACGGCTTGGGCCGACTGGCCCTGATGCCAGATGTAGAGGTCCGGCAACAGCAGGACGAGCGTCACCGCGATGGCCAACCGGAAGAACAGCCAGCGCGGCGCCGAGCTGATGCGGGCCACGACCGGCCAGGCCGCACAGGCGATGAGCACGCCGATCACGGTCAGCCTGGCGTAGTCGTGGAACTGAAAATGGATGTAGCCCTTCGTCGAAGGGAACAGCCGTGTCCCGATGAAAACCAGCAGGGCGTCGGCTCCCAGGGAACCGGCCAGGGACAGGACGGTCGCCAGCGCGACCCGCCACCACGCCGGTGGCCGGTGCGGGGGTGTGAGGTCGATGCGCGCCAGGGCCATTGCGCGCTCGGTGACATCGGGGGAAGCCGCCATACGAACAATGCTAGGGGCGGCGGTGGCCGCGCCGAATCAGCCGTGAGGGGGAATGAGCCGGTCCTGCCTCATCCCTGCGACGCAACCGAGGTCCCGTTCTGCTGCATCACCGCCGCCTCCACGATCTGGATGTCCGGTGGCTGAATCGCCAGCGGGCCGCCCGCCACCGGCACCTGCCACACCAAGGAGACGTAGGGCGTCGGCTGCACCTGCGTCTCCGCCGCGCAGGGTGGGAAGCCCGTGATGTCGAAGGGCATGGTCGGCGACGGATCGGCCGGCCCGCACACCTGGGTCCGCCGGTGCCACTGCACCAGCGCGCCGTCCGGCATGGGCACCTTGTTGACGGTCGACGGCAAGATGTACATGGCGGCGGCGAGCACGTCACTCCCCGACGGCGTCGAGGCGTACACGAGGCCGTCGACGTGCTGGGGGTCGAGCGTCCGTTTCGCCGCCGCGTTCGCCGCCACGACGGCCGGGTTCACGTAGACCACGACCGGGTAGTCCGTCGGTGAGGCGGGCTCGAACCCCGCGGCCATCGCCGCCGCGGGTGTGGTGTAGCCCGAAACCGCCGCGCTGGTCGCCTGCACGTACCGCACGGCACCGATGTCGTCGGCCGCGGTCAGCCTCGGCGCGCAGCCGCTCACGGCCATGTGGATGTCAATCGGCCCGTTGTTGCCGGCGGCCAGCAGCTCTCTCGCCTCGGCCTGCGGAATGGCCTGCCCCGTGTAGTGCCAGTTGGGCGTCGTCGTGTTGAACCCGGCGGCCGCGCTGGCGTCGGATCCGTTCATGTCCATGCCGTTCTCGCCGCTCATGATCATGTACGGGGTGTTGTTGAGGTCGAGCCCCGAGATCTTGAGGCCGCTCTGGTGCGGCACGCAGGTACTGGCGGTGGCCGACGGCGTCGTCGAGCCGGGGCCGGAGCCGGCGTCCGACGCGCTGTTGCCGCCCATGACCATCCCGCTCATGGCGCTGCTCGACGACTCGGCCGCCACGGCCGGATAGCTGGCGCTCAAGGCGAGCGCGGCGCCGAGGGCACCGATGCCGAGGACGGCCGCCGCGGGGCTCCGCCGCAGGACCTCGCCGGCGGGCGAACGCCAGGCCGCCCTCGAGGCGATCACCGTCGGCACCATGGCCGCGGCGAGCAGCATCACCAGCGGGCCGGTGTTGGGGTCGGTGTCCGAGCCGCTGAACACGTTGCCGACGAGGCCCTGGCCGGCGATCCACATCAAGAAGGACAGCAACGCACCGGCGGCGAGGAACCAGCCCGGGCGGCGGGCGACCAGCGGACCGAGGCCGATGGTGACCGACACGGCGGCGAGGATCCAGGCCGTCTGGGTGCCGGTGGTCGAGAAGAAGTTGGCGAGGCTGGTGAGGAAGTGGGCGTACCAGCCGGGCACGCCGCCGCTCATGCCCGAGATGGCGCTCTGAATCGATGTCCGGGTCCGGTTGGCGGGCAGCAGGAACAGCACTGCGGCCAGAGACCAGTACCCGGCCCAGACGGCGAGCGGCGTGATCGTCCCCCCGATCCCCTGGGCGGCCGCCGACGTGGCCACACCCGACGGCTGGTCGCTCCAGTCGACGGCGAAGCGCCGTGGCGGCCGGGGCCAGGCCATCATGCCGATGAGGCCGTACAGGAACGCCGCGCCCGGGGCGCCCGTGAGGGCGGAGGCGTTGCCGGTGAGGAGCATGCCCAGGCCCTCGCCGACGACCCAGACGCCGAGCACCCAGGCGAACGACACGGCCAGCGCGGTGCGCACCGTGCCCTTGTAGAGCAGGCCGATCCCGATGAGGAGCTGAATGAGCGCGAAGAACGTGTTCCACACGGCGATGTCGGGCGACAGGAAGTTCCCGATGTGGGTGATGAAGTCCGCCAGGACGAACGGCTGCCCGCTGGCACCGCCCAAGAGGTTGGTGTCCACGAAGCCGCGGCCGAACATGTTGGGCTGGAATTGCAGTGCCGAATCGAGGATCCAGAAGAGGCCGAGAACGACCTGCAGCACCCGCTGGGACCGGACCACGAACGGGAAACTGCCGTGGTCCGCCATCTCGGCCATCTCCGGAGCGTCGCTCTCGCCCTGCGTGCCCCGGTCGCCGTCCATGCCCTGCTTTACGCTACCGGCGGCCCCGGGGATGTCAGGGTCGGGTCCCCCTCAGGCCAGCTCGAAGTCCTGGCGGCGGCGCACACGCGGTGGTCGGCGGCGGCGTGCGCCTTGGCGGTGGCCGAGCCGCTCAGGCCGACCGCGAAGCCCGCGCAGACCATGACGAGGCAGACGGCGACGGCTCCGACCGCCACCTTCCGGCGACGAAGGAGGGGCGCTTACTGCCGGACCCGAGCCCGTGCGCTCGCGGCTCCCCTCCCCAACCCCGACGGGATACCCCCCTGACGATGTGGGCCAGCCTGTCAGCCAGCTCCATCCCTGGGGGAACGGGCCGGGGACGTCGAGAATCACGGTGGGTCAACGACCGCGCCGAGTGACCCGCCGGGCTGCAACCCCGCTCGGGGCCGCTGCCGCCTCAGGCTTCGTTGACGGCGGCCACCAGCTTGCCCAGGGTGTCCTTGGCGTCCCCGAAGAGCATGGTGGTCTTGGGGTCGTAGAGCAGCTCGTTGTCGATGCCGGCGAAGCCGGGCCGCATGGAGCGCTTGAGGAAGATGATGTTCTCCGCCTCGTCGGCGTGGATGATCGGCATGCCGTAGATCGGGCTGCCCGGCGTCGACTTGGCCGCCGGGTTGACGGTGTCGTTGGCTCCGACCACGAGCGCCACGTCGGCCGTGGACATCTCCGGGTTGGCCTCGTCCATCTCCTTCAAGTCGTCGTAGGGCACGTTGGCCTCGGCGAGCAACACGTTCATGTGGCCGGGCATGCGGCCCGCCACCGGGTGGATGGCGAAGAAGGTGTCGACTCCGCGGGCCTTGAGCGCCTCCTCCAACTCTCGCACCGTGTGCTGGGCCTGGGCGACCGCCAGGCCGTAGCCGGGGATGATCACGACCTTGCGCGCGTAGGCCAGCAGCACGCCCACGTCGTCGGGGGTGCCGGCCCGGACCGGGCGGGCGGCGTCCCCCTCCTCGCCACCGGTAGCGGTGATGACCGAGCCGAACGCGCTGAAGAGGATGTTGGGCAACGACCGGCCCATGGCGCTGCTCATCAAGCGGGTGAGGATGATGCCCGAGGCGCCGACCAGGGTGCCGGCCACGATCAGCAGGTTGGAGTTGAGCACGAAGCCTGAGGCGGCCACGGCGAGACCGGTGAACGAGTTCAGCAGGGAAATGAGCACCGGCACGTCGGCGCCGCCGATCGGCAGCACCAGAATGACGCCGAGCACCAGGGCCAGCACCAGGATGATCCAGACGTAGATGATGGAGCCGGTGACGAGGGCCAGGATCACCATGACCCCGATGGCCGCACCGACCAGCGCGTTGATGACCTGCTGTCCCGGGTAGGTGATGGGACGCCCGGTGATGAGCTCCTGCAGCTTGATGAACGCGATGGCGCTCCCCGAGAACGACACCGACCCGATGAGCACGCCGAGCAGCACCTCGGCGGTGACGTAGACGGCGGGCTGGAGTCCGAGCGAGTGCAGGTGGAGCAGCTCGACGATGGAGATCAAGGCGGCGGCGCCACCACCCACGCCGTTGAAGATGGCCACCAGCTGTGGCATCGCCGTCATCTTCACGTAGCGCGCCACCGGCACGGCGATGGCCGCGCCGATGGCCATGGCGATAAGCGCCAGCACGAGGTTCCAGCCCGAGTGCCGCAGCGACGGCAGCGTGAAGGTCATGGCGATGGCCAGCGTCGCCGCGGCGGCACCGACCAGGTTGCCCGCTCTGGCGTGGCGCGGCGAGCTCAGGCCCTTGAGGGCGAAGATGAAGCCGGCGATGGCGACCAGGTAGGCCAGGTCGCGCGCGGTCGTCAGCGTGAAGGACACGGCCAGCATCAGGCGGCGCCCCCGCTGGGCTCGGTCGGTGTCGAGGGTGCAGGTGCCGCCGAGGGTGACGGTGCCGCTGACGGTGCCGCCGCAGGTGACGGTGCCGCAGCGTCTTCAGCCTTCGCCGTCTGCTCCCTGGCCTTGCCGCCTCGTGACGCGGCCCGGTCCCCGGGCTTGCCCTTGAACATCTCGAGCATGCGGTCGGTGACCACGAAGCCGCCCACCACGTTCAAGGTGGCCAGGAACACGGCGAGAACCCCGAGGGTGACCTCGGCTGCGCCGTGCGCCTCGCCCATGATGGTGAGCGCCCCCACCAGCACAATGCCGTGGATCGCATTGGACCCCGACATGAGCGGGGTGTGCAGGATGCTCGGCACCTTCGAGACGACCTCAATGCCGACGAAGGCCGCCAGCACGAAGATGGTCAGGTACTCAATGATCCCCGTCGTCGAGCCGGTCGGGGTGGCCTGGGCCAGCAGATGGATCACGCCGGTGCTCCTTGTGATTGCGTCCCGCCCAGCAACTCCACCGCGGCCGGCGCCACCGCGGCACCGTCGCGCAGCACGCACATGCCGGCCACAATTTCGTCGTCCCAGTCCGGGGCCAACGTCCCCTCGGGTCCCATGAGGCCGAGCACGTTGGCCACGTTGCGGGCGAAGAGGAAGCTGGCGTGCGTCGGCATGGCGGACGGCGGGTTGGCCATGCCCACCACGTGGACGCCGTTGTGGTTCACGACTTCGCCGGCCACCGTCAGCTCGCAGTTGCCACCCTGGTCCGCCGCCATGTCCACCACGACCGCGCCTTCGCTCATGCCCTCGACCATCGACGTGGTCAAGAGGACGGGCGCCTTGCGCCCCGGCACGGCCGCCGTGGTGATGACGACGTCGGAGCGCCCGACCTCAACGGCCAGCGCCGCGCGCTGGCGGTCGAGCTCTTCGGGCGTGAGCTCGCGGGCGTAGCCGCCGCTGCCCTCGGCCGAGACGCCGGTGTCGAAGAAGGTGGCGCCCAGGCTCTCCGCCTCTTCCTTGGCGGCGGCCCGCACGTCGAAGGCCTTGACGACGGCGCCGAGCCGGCGCGCCGTGGCGATCGACTGCAGCCCGGCGACGCCGACGCCCATGACGAACACCTTGGCCGGCGGCACCGTCCCCGCCGCCGTCATGAACATCGGGAAGAACTTGGCCAGGTGCTCGGCTGCGGTCAGCCCCGCCCGGTACCCCGACACCGTCGCCTGCGAGCTCAAGGCGTCCATGCCCTGGGCCCGGCTGATGCGCGGCAACAGGTCGAAGCTGAAGACCGTCGCCTTCTTGGCTGCCAGGGCGCGCAAGGCGTCCTCGGCCTGTGTCACACCGAAGAAACTCAGGAGTGCGGCGCCCTCGGGCAGGGCGGCCGCGTCTTCGGCGCTGGGCGTGTTGACCCGCACCACCAGGCCGGCGCCAGCCAGCGTGGCGGCCGCATCAGGGGCCACGGTGGCACCGGCGTCGGTGTAGGCGCTGTCGCTGAACGCGGCCTCGGTGCCGGCGCCGGTCTGCACGCAGACCTCCCAGCCGGAGCTGACGAGCTTCTTGACCACGTCGGGGACGAGGGCCACGCGGCGCTCTCCTGGACGGGTCTCGGTGGTGACCGCCAATTTCACGGACAGTCTGTCTAGCAGCTGATCCCCTGTTTCTCCCTAATCGAGCCCAAAGAAGGGCACTCAATACGCCGCCACACGCACGAACGGCGCCGATCAGGTCCCGGCCACGGCTCCGAGATACGGCGGGGGCTCCCCGCCCCCGTGCACGACCAGGTTGGCCCCGGTCACGTAGGAGGCGGCGTCGCTCGAGAGGTAGAGACAGGCCTCGGCCACGTCGGCCGGCGTGCCCATGCGGCCGACGGGGACCGTGGCGGCCGCCCGCTCCATGCCCTCGGGGCCGCCGTAGAAGTCGGCCCCCGCCCCGGTGTCGAGCAGACCGGCGGTCACGCAGTTGACCCGGACCACCGGCGCCCACTCGACGGCCAGGGTGGCCGTCAGGTTGATGAGGCCGGCCTTGGCCGCGCCGTAGGCCGAGGAGCCGGGCGACGGGCGCATGCCCGAGACGCTGGAGACGTTCACAATGGAACCCCCGTCCTCCTGCACGGCCATGACCTTGTGGGCGGACTGCGCGCACCACAGCGGCGCCAGCAGGTTGAGGTTGACGATGGCCTCGACGAAGCGCGGCGACGCGTCGGCCGCCAGCACGTTGGGCGAGCCGCCCGCGTTGTTGATGAGCACGTCGAGGCGGCCGAAGTGCTCGACCGCCTTGGCGATGACGCGTTCGGCCTCCGGCGCCTTGCGGATGTCCGCCGTGACGAACACGGCCCCATCGACGGCCGCCTCGTGACGCCCGCAGGCCACGACGTGCGCCCCGGCCGCCACGAAGGCCGCCGCCACACCGGCCCCGACCCCCCGGGAGCCGCCCGTCACCACCACCACACGCTCGCTGAAGTCGTAGACGGGCCGGGTCACCAACCAGACCCTACGGCACCACCCTCTCGGCCCGCGTTGGCCGGCGGCGGCGCGCTGGCCTAAGTTCGTCCGGGACTTCTGACGCGGCGTCAGGGCCGGAAAACGAGGAGATCAGCGTCCGCATGCCCATCACCGTGGTCCAGGAGCACGACGGGGTCGCCGAGGTGGTCATCGACCACCCGCCGGTCAATGCGCTCGACGTGGCGGGCTGGTTCGAGCTGGCCGACGCGCTCCTCGCGGTGGGACGGGTCCCCACCAACCGGGTCGCCGTGCTGCGGGCGACCGGACGCGGCTTCTGCGCCGGCGTCGACATCAAGGAGATCAACGCCAAGGGCGACGAGGCGCTGGTCGGCGTGAACCGGGGCTGCGCCGCCGCCTTCGCCGCCGTCTACGACTGCGAGGTGCCGGTCATCGCCGCCGTGCAGGGCTTCTGCCTCGGCGGTGGCATCGGTCTGGCGGGCAACGCCGACATGGTCGTCGCCTCCGAGGACGCCACCTTCGGTCTGCCCGAGGTCGACCGCGGCGCGCTCGGCGCCGCCACGCACCTGGCCCGCCTGGTCCCCCAGCACGCCATGCGCAAGATGGTCTACACGGCGAAGCCGATCACCGCCTCCGAGCTGGCGTCCTATGGATCGGTCGCCGCCGTGGTGCCGCCGGACCGCCTCCATGCGGCCGCGCTCGGGCTGGCCGCCGAGATCGCCACCAAGAGCCCCACCATCATCCGCCGGGCCAAGGAGTCGCTCAACGGCATCGACCCGATCGACGTCAAGCGCAGCTACCGCTTCGAGCAGGGCTTCACGTACGAGCTGCACGTGCGCGGCGTGGCCGACGAGCAGCGGGCCGCCTTCGTCGAGAAGCGCGACGCCGACACGTCGACCTGATGGCCGACAAGCGCACCACCGTCGACGACATCGTCGGGGAGCTCCGCTCTGGCATGACCATCGGCATCGGCGGCTGGGGCTCGCGACGCAAGCCCATGGCTGTGGTGCGCGCCATCTGCCGCTCGGACCTGACCGACCTCAGCGTCGTGGCGTACGGAGGCCCCGACGTCGGCCTGCTCTGCGCCACCGGCAAGGTGCGCAAGGTCGTGTGCGGGTTCGTCACCCTCGACTCCATCGCGCTCGATCCGCATTGGCGCGCCGCCCGCCAGCACGGCCGCGTCGAGGTCATGGAGGTGGACGAGGGCATGTTCTTCCTCGGGCTGCAGGCCGCCTCGTGGCGGGTGCCGTTCCTGCCCACACGGGCCGGGCTGGGCTCCGATGTCCTCACCATCAACCCTGACCTCCAATTGGTGCGCTCCCCGTACGGCACCGACAGCCCGTACCTGGCCGATCCGGCCGACGCCGACGTGGAGCTGGTCGCCATGCCGGCCCTCCATCTCGATGCCGCCATCGTCCACACCAACCGGGCCGACGCCGCCGGCAACGGCCAGATCCTGAGCCCCGATGCCTTCTTCGACCCGCTCTTCCTCGGGGCGGCCGAACGCCGCTTCATGACGACCGAGGCCATCGTCGACAACGGGGCCTTGGCCGACGAAGCCCACCCGATCGCCAGCGTGCCCATCCACCGCATGCTGGTGGACGGCGTGGCCGAGGCCGCCGGTGGCGCGCACTTCACCGCCAACCCGCCCGACTACGGGCGCGACGAGAAGTTCCAGAAGGAGTACGCCGCATCGGCCGCCGACCCGGCCAAGTGGGAGGCCTTCGCCAAGCGCTACGTCTTCGTCGACGACGACGAGTACAAGGCCAACGTGGCGGAGCGCCCGCAATGAGCGATGTCGGCGTCACCCGGGCCGAGTCGTGCGTCATCGCCTGCGCCGACGTCTGGCGCGAAGCGGGCGAGGTCATGGTCAGTCCCTTCGGCACCATTCCCGCCCTGGGTGCCCGGGTGGCCAAGCGCACCTTCTCGCCCGACATCGTCCTGACCGACGGCGAGGCCGCGCTCATGGTCGGCGCGCCGCCGATCGCCGCCCGCCCGGCCGAACTGGTGCGCGAGGCCGCCATGCCCTACCGCAGCGTCTTCGACGTCGTGTGGTCGGGCCGGCGCAACATGATGATGATGGCGAGCCAGATCGACCGCACCGGCAACCAGAACATCTCGGCCATCGGCCCGCACGCCAAGCCCAAGGTGCAGTTGGTGGGCGTGCGCGGCGCGCCGGGCAACTCGGTCAACCACCCGACCAGCTATTGGGTGCCCGACCACACGGTGCGCACCTTCGT
>Ga0307372_10013183_pt1 | contig 10718 bp, 9 predicted proteins | sample OX1MG_FD_202533 | JGI IMG/M metagenome (GOLD analysis project Ga0307372, IMG submission 202533) | Soil microbial communities from Risofladan, Vaasa, Finland - OX-1 | ecosystem: Environmental > Terrestrial > Soil > Coastal area > Acid sulfate soil | place: Finland: Risofladan, Vaasa | collected...
CGCGGGGCGGTGAACAAGTGGCGCAGCGGGACGGGCTATCTGCGACCCTATCTGCCCGTGCACATGGGCGTCCGGTTGGCGCCGCTGGTCGAAGCAGTCGACGGCTACCTGGCGGCCATGACCCGCCCGGACTGGCCGGAGCTGACCATGCCGGTCATGTCCTACGAATAAGGGGAGAGGTGGCTCCCAGGCGGGGTTCATCCCGGCCGTCCCCTCCCGGTCCACCTTCAGAGCGCCTCCTAGCGTGGCAGAGGAGAGGAGGGAGTTCCGCGGGGGAGCAATCAGTAAGGCCCAACCTTAACGCGCTTGCGCGCGACATCTGTCCTCACCCGCGCTTTTACGAGTAGGGCGGGAAGCGGCGGCCGGCGGCCGATTCGATGAGCCCGCCGTGACCCAGGCGCAAAAGGTCGTTGGCGTCCGCGCGGCCGTAGGCGAAGACGAACGGCAACAGCAGGTCGAGCGAGCTGTTGCGGCCGAAACCTGCGCACGAGGCCACCCCGACCACGGCCGTCTGTTCGAGACGACCCAGCCAGAGCATGCTGCCCGGGTGCATCGGCGCGCCGAGCTGTAGGAGCTCGCCGCCCGCATTGGTGAGCTCTGCGTAGGCGGGGTCCAGGGGATCGATCGCGGAGGCGCCCGCGAACAGCACGAGCTGCGCCCCCAGACGCCTCGCCTCCTCGTACGCCGCGGCCACATCCTTCGCGGTTCGCGGCACCTCGCGCACGCCGACCACCACGGCGCCATACCAGCCCAGCTTGGCCGTCACCGCGGAACGGAAGAGCTCTCGGGCTTTCGGCTTCAGCCGTTCGGTCGCGACGACGTAGGTCTTGAGCGGTCGGAACCCGAGCAGCTCGACCACCGGACCCTTCTCGCGGCAGAGCCGCTCCGCCTCCTCCACGAGGTTTCCGGGGACGGCGACCGGTGTGACCTTGCAGCCGGCGACCTCCTCGCCCTCTGCGACGGCCTGCCCGTCCATGAGCGTGAAGACGGAGATGTGGCCGAGCGCGTTGATCGCGTCGACCGCGGCCGCGCGCACACGCACCAGGCCGCGGTGCGTCGCGACCAGCCGCGCTTGGCTCTGGACGGGAGGCTTCGCCTCGAGACCAGGGCTTGACAGTGCGGCAGCGAGCCGGCGGGCGGCCTCGTCCTCGTGGAGGTCTCCGGGCTCGAGCTGCACCAGGTGCACCTCACCGCTTTGCCGCACCAGCTGCAGGTGCTGCTCGCCCAGGATGGTCCCCTTTCGCAGGTCCGGGCCGAGGTCGTGCACGAGCACACGGCCCGAGATGTCGGCCGCGGACGCGGACGCTCCGTTCAGCCGCAGTGCTTTCATTAATTGAGAGCATATGGACTTGCAAGAGGTCAGCCTCTACAACACCTTCACCCGCCGCAAGGACGAGCTGAGGCCTTTGCGGGCCGGCGCCGTGCTCATCTACTCCTGCGGCCCCACGGTGTACCGCTACGTGCATGTAGGGAACCTGCGCACGTTCATGCTCCCCGACCTGCTATGCCGCAGCCTGGAGTACCTCGGGTACCGGACCGAGCAGGTGATGAACATCACCGACGTCGGCCACCTCGTCGACGACACGTTCGACCGCGGCGAAGACAAGATGCTCGTGTCGGCGCGGCTGGAGAAGAAGTCTCCGGAGGAGATCGCCGCGTACTACACGTCGGCGTTCATGGCCGACGCCGCCAAGCTCAACATCCGCCGCGCGGCGACGTACCCGCATGCCAGCGAGTACGTCCCGCAGATGGTCGACCTGATCCAAAAGCTCATCGAGAAGGGCCACGCGTACGAGGTCGAGGGCACCGTCTACTTCGACATCGCCAGCTTCCCGGAATACGGGAGGCTCTCCGGCAACTCCCCCGACAAGCTGCTGGCAGGCGCGCGTGGCGAGGTCGATCCGCGGAAGCGGCACGCCGGCGATTTCACGCTGTGGAAGTCGGCGGGAGAGCACCGGCTCCAGGTTTGGCCCAGCCCGTGGGGGCCGGGCTTTCCAGGCTGGCACATCGAATGCTCGGCCATGTCCATGACGCTGCTCGGCGAGCGGTTCGACATCCACACGGGCGGCGCGGACAACGTGTTCCCGCACCACGAGGCCGAGATCGCACAGTCCGAGGGCGTGACAGGGCACCACGTGGTGAGCCTGTGGATGCACGGCGGCCTGCTGATGCTCGCGGGCGCGAGGATGGCGAAGTCCGCCGGCAACTTCTTTCGCGTCACCGAGCTCGAGGAGATGGGTTTCGATCCGCTCGCGTTTCGCTATCTCGCCCTGCAAGCGAAATACCGCACCCAGCTCAACTTCAGCACCGAGGGCCTGGCCGGCGCGGACCGCGCGCTGCGGCAGCTGAGAGAGCGCGTGGCCGAGTGGTCACGCCAGGCCGGCGACGGAGACGAGCGCGGTCCATGGGACGCAAAGTTCAAGGCTGCTCTGGCCGACGACCTCGACCTTCCGGCGGCGATGGCGCTGGTCGCCGAGCTGACCCGGGCGGACATCGCGCCCGCCGTCAAGGCCAGGCTGCTCCTGTCCTGGGACCGGGTGCTCGGCCTCGACCTCGATCGACCAAGCCCCTCGGCCGCACTCCCGGAGGGCGCGGCCGACCTGCTGTCCCAACGCGAGCGCGCACGCGCCGCCAAAGACTTCGCGACCTCCGACCGCCTGCGTGACGAGCTGGCGGCGATCGGAGTCGCGGTGACCGACACCGAGGCGGGCCAAACTTGGAAGGTCGGCCGCCGGACCCCTCGAATCACCCCCGAGGACTCCTCCACCAAATAAAAGGGACCGAGCCAAACGTTGGCCCGGCCCCACGAGAGGAAGGGGTTCTGTCTAACTAGCCCACGTCATCGTTACGACGGCTGCGTGACAGGGGGCTCGGTCGTGACCTTCGGAGGCGTGACCCCGGAATTGCCCGCGGTGCCGTTGACGCCGTGACCCGAGCTGTTGCCGTGGACGGTGCTCTTGTCCTTGGCGTGGCCGTTGGCGTTGCCGTTGCCGTTGCCGTTGCCGTTGTTGCCGGCGCTGGTTGGCTTATGCGATGCGCTGACCGTCTTGCCATGTGTCCTTGCGAACGAGGCGACGCACTGGCCGATGCCGTGCACGCCCAGGCGCTCGGCGCTCACCTTGCAGGCGTTCACCTGCTGAGTCACCTGCTGACCCCAGTTCAACGGGTTCAGGCTGCCGGTCGAGGCCACCTCCGTGGCGGCCACGGCAAACGTGGCCGCCGCTGCGGCGACCGCGAAACCCGTCAGCACCTTGAGGCCGACCGCGGCCCCTGCCCCACCCAATAGCTTCTTCATTGCTCCTCCAGATTCCGGGACTCTTCGACGCGGGACGGGCACGGCGGTCATCGGATCAAGGATCCGATGCAGCTCGTCCTCCAGCTCCCGCTCGAAGTCGTTCATATACGGAAAGAACAAACGCCGGGCCGGCGCCGACTAACCAATCTTTCTTTTCCTGAGATCGCCGAGGGTGACCTGCAGCTGCCGGCGCGCGGCGCCCAGACGGGAGGCGACCGTCTGTTCGGGCACCCCCAGCGCTGCCGCGATCTCACGGTTGCTGTACCCGTGATAGTGGCGCAGGACCAGCGCCGCGGCCTGCCTGGTGGGCAGCTTGCGAATCGCGTCGACCAACGCCGAGCTTTCAGCGAACGTGGCCGGATCGGGAGGCGACGCCGGGCGCCCGAGCCTCTTGATCACCTCGCCGACGCCGCGAAGCCGCTCGCGCCGGCGGTCCGACACGGCGACGTTGATGGCGATCCGATGGAGCCAGGCCTCGGCGGGAGCGTCCGGGCGCCACGAGCTCCAGCCCTTGTACGCGCGCTCGAAGGTGTCCTGTGCGCAGTCCTCTGCCGCAGCCCTGTCGCCCAGAAGCGTGATCAGCGTGCCGAGGATCCGGCGGTACGCGTTGCGGTAGAGGCGCTCGAAATCCGCCTCCGAGCCGGGCTCGTAAGTCTCGACCTCCGCCTCCTTCACGCTTGACGGCGAACTAATGTTCGTATACCCTCCCCGAGTCGTCATGGCCAGCATCCCGCACTTCGACCCGGCCGACTTTCCAGGTGATGTAACGCTCGACCACCTGATTCCTGAGGTCGCCGCGATATTTGCTCCGCTCCCCGCCGGCCTCGAGCCGGAGCTGGTCGCCGCCCTCGGACGGCGTGGAATCCAGCGCCTGTACTCGCATCAGGCGGAAGCCTATGACGCCGTCCGCAACGGCCGGCACCTCGTGGTGGTTACGCCGACCGCGAGCGGGAAGACGCTCTGCTACAACCTCCCCGTCCTTCAGCGACTGCTCGAGAACCCTGAAAGGCGCGCGCTCTATGTATATCCGACCAAGGCCCTGGCGCAGGACCAGCTGGCAGAGCTGAGCGCCCTCAAGCACGGCCTTCCGATCGAGGTGCGTGTCGACACCTACGACGGCGACACACCGCCCGGAAGGCGCACCGCGATCCGCGAGGGCGGCCACATCGTGATGACGAACCCCGACATGCTCCACACCGGCCTGCTCCCGCACCACACGCGCTGGCGACGCCTTTTCTCGAGCCTCGAGTTCGTTGTCATCGACGAGCTGCACACGTACCGCGGGCTCTTCGGCAGCCACGTGGCCAACGTGATTCGAAGGCTGAAGCGCATCTGCGCCTTTTACGGCTCGAACCCGACCTTCATCTGCGCTTCGGCCACGATCGGCAATCCCCTCGAGCTGGCCAAGCGCCTGCTCGAGGAGGACAACATCGAGCTCGTCGATCGCAACGGCGCCCCGCGTGGTGAGCGCCGGCTCATCTTTTACAACCCTGGTGAACCGCGAGATGGGAGTGCGCAGGAGCTCGATGCTCGAGGCCCGCCGAATCGCCCACCCGTGGATCAAGACCGGGGTTCAGACCATCGTCTTCTGCCGCAGCCGCCTCCAGGTCGAGGTGATGCTGAGCTACCTGCGGCAGGACCTTGCGCCGCGCCTCGACGCGCACCAGCGCGTGCGCGGCTATCGCGCCGGATACCTGCCACTGCACAGGAGGGAGATCGAGGCCGGCCTGCGCGCCGGCGACATCACCGGCGTCGTCAGCACCAACGCCCTCGAGCTCGGAATCGACATCGGCAGCCTGCAGTGCGCGGTGCTGGTCGGCTACCCGGGCACGATCGCGTCGACCTGGCAGCAGCTGGGGCGCGCCGGCCGGCGTTCGGGGTCGGTGGGCGTCTTCGTCGCCTCGAGCTCACCGCTCGACCAGTTCATCGTCCGCCACCCGGAGTACTTCTTGGGCACCGACCCCGAGGAGGGCCTGATCGACCCGGACAACCTGCTTCTGCTCGCGGGTCACCTGCAGGCCGGGCTGTTCGAGCTTCCTTTCGAAGACCAGGAGCGCCTCGGCCACGCCGATGTGCGCGATCTGCTTCAGCTGTTCGAAGAGGACGGGTCCGCAACGCGGTCCGCGGGCCGCTGGTTCTGGAGCCGGCAGGCATTCCCCGCCGAGGAGGTGCACCTGCGCCGGATCCTCGCCGACAACGTGGTGATCATCGACACGTCTCATCCGCGCCCGCAGGTGATCGGCGAGATGGACCAGTTCACGGCCCCGGTGCTGCTGCACGAGGAGGCCGTGTACCTGCATGAGGGAGCGCAGTACCACGTGGACCGGCTCGACTGGGACGAGAAGAAGGCGTACGTCCGGCCGGTCGCCGTCGACTACTACACCGACGCCCTCGCGTCAGTCTCGGTCCAGGTGCTCGAGACGTTCGCGGGGCCGGACGAAAAAAGGCTCACGCGCAGTCACGGCGAGGTGAAGATCACGAGCCTCGCGAGCATGTTCAAAAAGATCCGCTTCCACACACACGAGAACATCGGCGCGGGTCCGATCCACCTTCCGGAGCAGACGCTCCACACCACCGGCTATTGGGTCACGGTGGACGAAGACCTGTGGGTCTCGTTGGGCCGGGAAACCCAGGCCCACCCCACGAAATCTGGCGATTTCGCGGGGACCCCGGGTCTGGAAGCGGGGCTGCAGGGCATCGCGCATTCGCTGAGGCATGTCGCGAGCCTGCGCCTGATGTGCGACCCGCGCGACCTCGGGGCGGTCGCCGAGGTCCGCTCCGTGACCACGCAGCTGCCGACGGTGACGGTCTACGAAGTCTACCCCGGCGGCGTCGGCTTCTCCTCACGGCTGTACGAGCTGCACGTTGAGCTCCTCGAAGACGCCGCGGCCCTGGTGCGCGACTGTCCATGCTCCGCCGGCTGTCCATCCTGCGTCGGACCACTGCACCTCGTGGAAGGAGCGAAAGAAGCGTGCCTCAGATTGCTGGAGGCCGGGCGCCGGTCTCCCAACTCCGCGACCGCCTTGGCCGTCTAGGGGCACCGCCCCGGCCGCGACCACAGCCACCAGCCGAGCTGCCGCGTGGTTTCGAAGAGGTGATGACGCGCTACGGCACGGCGGTCATCCGGCAGGACGTCATCCCCCTTTCAGCGCTCGACCCGAACCCCGGCAACGTGGCTTACGTCGACACCGAGACGACGGGTCTGACGGGCGGCACGGGCACGTACGTCTTCGCGGCTGCCGTCGCCCGGCCGATAGATTGCGGTTTGCGCGTCGCGCAGCTGTTCCTTCCGCAACCAGGCATGGAGCCTGCGTTTCTTCACGCGCTCCGCGAGGAGATGGGCGAGGCCACGGCGATCGCGACCTTCAACGGGGGCTCGTTCGACCTCCCAGTCCTGCGCACGAGATGGGTGATGGCGCGCATGCCGGGAGAGTTCGCGCACGCGGCGCACGTCGACCTGCTCACGCTCGTTCGAGCGCTGTACCGGCACCGCCTCGAAAGCTGCACGCTGCGCCAGGTCGAAGAGCGGGTGCTCGGCTACGAGCGCGACGATCCTCTGCCAAGCGCGCTCGTCCCCGAAACCTACTTCGAGTACCTCCGGCACGGAGCGCGCGAGCTTCTCGAAGCCGCCCTCGAGCACAACCGGCTCGACGTGATCAGCCTGGTCCATCTGCACTCGCGACTTCTGCTGCGGCTGCAAGGAGGCGAGACCGGGATGGACGCCGCAGACTGGCTCGCCCTCGGCCGGCACCGATTCCGGCGCGGAGCAAAGGCCGACGGCTGGCGGGCGCTGCGGAACGCGACCTCATTTGCCGGCGGCGAGGCGGCCGCAACGGCCGGTCTTCTCATCTCGCGCCGCCTGGTGCGTCGCGGCTCGATCGCTGCAGCCGACACCCTGCTCGCGTGGCTGGAGGATCGTGCCGCAGAGGACCTCCGGGTGTCGCTAGCACGCGCCCGCCTGCTGGAGTGGCGCCGGCGCGACCCGCGGCAGGCCCTCGAGGTGGTCGAGGCCGCGCAGAGCCGCATGCCGGACGCGGCAGAGGAGCTCGAGCACCGCCGGTCGCGGCTGCGCCGGAAGGTGAAGCTACGGGACGGCAGGCTCGGGCGTGGGCGAAGGCGCGAGAGCGGCCGCCGGCAGGGCAATGTCCGGCAGGTTCAGCTCGAGGTTCCCATCGCGGACGGCGCGGCCCAGCGCCTCGACGACGGCGGGGTCGAACTCGGAGCCTGACCCCTCCGTCATCTTCTCCATCGCCGCGGTGGGCGCGAGCCGCGGGCATCCGCGGCCCGCAGTCATCGCCTCGTATCGCTCGGAGGCGGCGAGGATGCGCGCCATGATCGGGATCTTGTCGCCGGCCATCCCGTCGGCCGAGCCGGATCCGTCCCAGCGCTCGTGGTGGTGGCCCACGGCGGCGGCGACCTCGGCCGGGAACTGCGCGGCCGACACGATCTTCTCGCCTGTCTCCGCATGCCCGGGTGCTTCGAAGGTGCCACCCTCGGCGGTCATCGTCATATGCCCGACGTCGTGGAGGAAGGCCGCGGCACGCAGGTCCTCCAGCCGGCCCGACACGATCCCGCTGCGCCTTCCGATCGCTTCCGCGATGCTCGCCATGCGGCTCGAATGGCCCTGCGCCACCGGGTTGCGGTGATCGACCGCGTGGGCGACGGCCACCATGACCTGGGGGCCGGCGTCGGCCAGCATCGAGACCAGGTTGCCATCGGCCAGCTCGAGCTCCGTGACGAGCTGCGGGAACGTGCACGCGCGGTCCTTCCCCTCGCGCTTGGCGAGGTACAGCGCCTGGTCCGCGGCAGCTACGAGCTCGATTGCCGTAAAGGCGTCTTCGGGATACGAGGCGACTCCGATGCTGAAGGTGAGGTGCTCACCCGGGATGGTGGGCACGGCTGCCGCGTGGACGGCGTCGATGATGCGGTAGGCGAGCCGCTGCGCGCCGGCGCCGTTGGTGTCCGCGACCATGACCGCGATCTCATCGCCACCGTATCGCGCGACCACGTCCTGGGCGCGGGCTGCCGCGCGCACGATGCGGGCGCCGAGCTGCAACACCAGGTCGCCGTGCTGATGTCCGAGCTGGTCGTTGACCGACTTGAAGTGGTCGAAGTCGACGAGAAGCAGCGAGAGCGGGGTCTCGCGACGGTCGGGCCGGCCGAAAGACAGCTCGACGCGCCGCCGGAACTCGCGCGCGTTGGCGAGCCCCGTGAGGCCGTCGGTTGTCGCCTCCTGGCGGCTGCGCTGGAAACGCAACGCGTTGGCGATTGGGACCGTGGAGCTCCCGGAGAGGGCGTCGACGGCGAACAGGTCCTGGTTGGTGAACACGGTCGTCGTGGTGAGGCAGACGAGGGCGGTGACACCATCCGCCGAGGCGATCGGGACCGAAAGGCTTCGGTGGTCGCCGGCGAAAACAGCCTCACCGGTGCCGGCCGCCTGCGACAGGGCATGCTCATCGATCACCTCGCCTTCCGGTGCCACGTTCGCCGTTCCGTCACGGTTGGAGCCCGCGACCACGGTGAAGCCCTCTTGCGACGAAAGGATCACGCGCCCTCTCTGCGCGGTGGTCATCTGCACCGCGTGGTCGATGAGGACGTCGAAGACGTCCTTGATGTCGGTCTGTGTGACCAGGTTCCTGCTTAGCTCGCGCAACGAGTCGGCCTGGGCCGCGTGCTCGACCGCAGAGCGGCGCTCGCGTTCGAGCTCGCGCGTCATGTAGCCCGTGGCCAGGGCGACCACCAGGAACAGGAACACCTTGCCGATGGTCGCGTTGGGGTCGACCTGGAAGTTGGCCGGTGTGAAGCTGCCGCCGATGAACAGGTAGATCATCGAGATGACCAGCGCGGACAGGAAGCTGGCAGTGGCGCCGAACCTGACCGCATTCGTGATCACGGCTAGGAACAGGGCCAGGAAGAACGGGCTGTTGAAACCGTCGGACAGGTACACGAGCCCGGCCGAGAAGAGGATGTCGAGCACCATCGTCGAGAGGCTGAACTGCTTACCTGGGTTGTAGCCGCGCGCCAGCAGGACGTTCACGACGACGTTCATCGCCCCCCAGCCCACGAGAACGAGGTCGACTGTGACCTTGGCGTCCTGGCTGGTGTGCGGGTTCACGTTGTTGAGCACCGCCAGCACGATGAGAAAGAGCCATCGGAAGACGACCGCCACGCGCTCGCCGACCCGGCGCCGGTCGGCATCGAATGTGGCGTCGATGGCCCGGGCGCGAACGTCCTGCCACCGGCGCGAGCCGCCGCCGTTCTGCTTGGGATTGGTACTCATTCTTAGGGCGTGCCGGCCGCGCGGGGCGAGGAGGTCACTAACTTACGCGCACTTTCGCGAACGAAAACGCTCTTATCCGCGTTAGACGGCGTACAGATGTTGCATCCTTGTGCCCGGTTGACCGAATGCTCCTGATCAGGCAGGCCGAGAGGCGAACGCGCGTTCGAAGTCGAAGACAGCGAGGCCAGTCGCTCGTCGAGTTCGCAATCTCATCGATTGTGCTTCTCCTTCTGGCCATGGGCCTGCTCGACCTGTCACGCGCCTTTTACTACGCCGTGAATCTGCAGGGTGCGGCTCGCGAGGGCGCCCGCCACGGCGCCTGGTTCAACACGGCATCCCGTGCGAGCATCTATCTCGACGACGCGGACATCATGACCGCCGTCAACCAGTCGCTCGCGGGAGCGGGCCTGACCGGGGTCCTGGTCCCGAGCGGCAGCTGTCTCTTGCCGGTCGACGGCAACGCCTATCACAGCGGGCCATATCCGGCCTCCGCCTATCCGGCGGGCCCAAATGCCGTCAACGTGTACATCTGCTACACCTACCCCGGGGGGGCTCCCCAGCTGGGGACCATGGCCACCCATCCAACTAACAACTCCTGGCGGCTTGGCGACGTCAACGTGATCATGCTGATGAACTTCCAGCTCATCACGCCTCTCATCCAGAACGTCTTTGGCAACGGTATCCACCTCGGCTTCAACGAGCACTTCACGATCCAGGGCAAACCATGAGCAATAGACTCAACGCCTGGTTTCGCAGCCAGCGCTCCCAGGGCATGGTGGAGTTCGCGCTCATCGCCCCCGTCCTCCTCCTGTTGACTTTCGGCATCATCGACTTCGGGCGAGGCCTGTACTTCTACATCACGCTGCAGCAGGCAGCCAACGAGGGAGCACGCGTGGCTGTGCGCGCCTCCTACTTCATCGATCCCAGCGGCGCGACCCACACCTGGCCCACCGACGCCGACGTGGCCACCGCCGTCCAGGCGCACGCGGTCACCGAGGTCCTCGCCAACCCATGCCCGAATGGACCGATTCCAAATGGTGGCAATCCCATCGGGTCGGCGCAGCTGCCTCCTTCAAACACCGGTTGGATCTTCATCACGGATCCGAGCGCAGCCGGAAACGGCGTTCCCAACGGTCCTCGGGG
>Ga0307372_10013188_pt1 | contig 10714 bp, 8 predicted proteins | sample OX1MG_FD_202533 | JGI IMG/M metagenome (GOLD analysis project Ga0307372, IMG submission 202533) | Soil microbial communities from Risofladan, Vaasa, Finland - OX-1 | ecosystem: Environmental > Terrestrial > Soil > Coastal area > Acid sulfate soil | place: Finland: Risofladan, Vaasa | collected...
GAGGCTGAATCCCACACCTCGTTCGGCGGCATGACGCGACGGCGCGGCAGGATCCCGCTGCCGATCGACAAGATGCCGCCGCAGGTGATCCATCCCGCTCAGATGCAACGCCTCCTTGCTCCTGTAATGGGCGTAGAAGGTCGAGCGGCCGATATCCGCGTGCTCGCAAATATCCTCGACGGTAATGCCCTCGTAGCCCTTCTTCAGGATCAAGGAAATCAGGGCTTGGTGCAGCGTCGCGCGGGTGCGCGCGACGCGGCGATCGATCGACCGCTTTGCGGCTTTTGGCATTCCAGCACCGTTCGCGGGTCAAACCGCAGATTGATGTCCGATACCGGACAAAAGGAGCCTGCCTGTCCGGTAAAAGTTCTGAACGATGTGTCCATTATCGGATAGCGTGTTCGCTTATGCAACAGGGCTGTCGCCAGCAAACCCCGGATGCCGGGACCCCGCTTGTCATGGAGGAGCCGGCGTGACGAAGCGCGCGGCTCGCCCGGTGCGACGCGGCGTGGCTGGTTTGGTCCTGCACCGCGCTGCGCTCTACGACCTCACGATCGCCCTGTTCACGCTGGGACGCGAGCGGGCTTTTCGCGAGCGGATTCTCGGCCTGGCGGGCCTCGCTCCGGGCGAGTCCGTCCTCGATGTCGGTTGCGGGACGGGAACCCTTGCACTCGCCGCCAAGTGCCAGGTCGGACCGAGAGGCATGGTGGCCGGGATCGACGCCTCGCCCGAGATGATCGCTCGGGCCGATAAGAAGGCGCGAAAGGCCAGGATCGACGTTGCGTTTGGCAATGCGCCCGCTCAGGCCTTGCCGTTTCCCGACGCCCAATTCGACGCCGTGCTGGCGACGATCATGTTTCATCACTTGCCCCAAACGTCCCGCCGGCAATGCGCCGGCGAGATGCGGCGGGTCGTGAAGCCGGGCGGACGCGTGCTCGCCGTCGACTTCGCAAAAGGTGCGCGAAATCAGCACGGCCTACTTGCGCATTTCCATCGGCACGGACACGTCGATATCGGCGACCTCGCGGCGATACTGAGCAACGCGGGTCTCGAGATCGTCGCGAGCGGCGCGGTGGGAGCGAACGACCTGCAGTTCGTTCTCGGGAAGCGGTCGAATGCTTAGCATCGCGCTGAAGATTTTGACCGGCGATCGCGGCAAGTATCTCGGCCTGGTGCTGGGGCTGACCTTCACCTCGTTCTTCATGGCCCAGCAGCCGGCGCTGTTCTTCGCGATCCTCAATCAGGTCAACAGCTTCGTCGCGGAAGCCGGCCTGGCCGATCTCTGGGTCATGGATTCGGAAGTTCAATTCAGCCGCGACGTCATCCCGCTCTCCGACACGGCGGTCGGGAGGGTCCGGGGCGTCGAAGGCGTCGGGTGGGCGGTGCCGCTTTATCTCGGCAATGCCGGCATTCGCCTGCGCGACGGAAGGTTTCAGAACGCGGTCCTGATCGGCCTCGACGATACGACGCTGATCGGCGGCCCGCCCGAGATGGTCAAGGGCCGCCTCGCCGATCTCGACCAGCCCGACGGCGTCGTCGTCAATGCCGACGGCGCCAATGGCCTCCTCGCCCGCCCCAATCCGGTCGCCGGCCGGCCGCCGATCCCGCTCACCATCGGCGACGTCTTCGAGATGAACGACCGCCGCGCCGTCATCGTCGGCATCAGCGCCGGCGGCGCGAACGAGACCGGGCAGCCGACGATCTACACCACCTATACGCGCGCCAAGACCTACGCGCCGGCGCAGCGCAAGATGCTGTCCTTCATCCTCGTCAAGGCGAAGCCGGGATTCGCGCCGGCGACGGTGGCCGCCAACATCAGTCGCTGGACCGGGCTGGCCGCCCGCACGCCGACGGAATTCGAAGCGCTCACGACGAAATATTTCATCCGCAACGCGCCGCCCTTCATGGTCTTCGGCCTCTCGACCGTGGTCGCCTTCGTCGTCGGCGGGCTGATCGCCGGCCAGATCTTCTACAACTTCACGCTCGACAATCTGCGCTATTTCGGCGTGATGAAGGCGATGGGCGCCACCAACCGGGTGTTGCGGCGCATGATCACAGTGCAGGCCTTCACGGTCGGCGCCATCGGCTACGGCATCGGCATCGGCCTCGCCAGTCTCGCCAGCTACGCGATGGGGCGCAGCGGCCGCTTCGTGCCGCAGATTCCCTGGGAGGTCCTGGTCGCGGTCGCGCTGGCGGTAGTGACGCTATGCGTTCTCGCCTCGGCGATCGGCCTGCGCCGCGTGACCCGGCTGGAGCCCGCCGAGGTGTTCAAGGCATGAGCCCCGCCGGCGAGACCGCGAGCGTCGTGTGTCGCGGCATGACCAAGCATTACGGCGCCGGCGCGGCCCGGGTGATGGCGCTGCGCGGCATCGATCTCGAAGTAATGCCGGGCGAGCTGCTGATGCTGATGGGGCCGTCGGGCTGCGGCAAGACCACGCTGATCTCGATCATCGCCGGCATCCTCAATCAGGACGACGGCGACTGCACGGTTCTCGGCGAGGCTCTCGGCAAGCTCGGCGCGGAGGCCAAGACGGCGTTCCGCTGCCGCGCCGTCGGCTTCGTCTTCCAGGCCTTCAATCTCATTCCGCAACTACCGGTCGTCGACAACGCGATGATCCCGCTGCTGCTCAACAACGTGCCCCGCGCCAAAGCCCGGGCCAAAGCGCGCGACGTTATCGCCCGCGTCGGGCTCGCGGCGCGCGCCGACGCGTTTCCGGCGCAGCTCTCGGGCGGGCAGCAGCAGCGCATCGCGATCGCGCGCGCCCTCGTTCACGATCCGAAGCTGATCGTCTGCGACGAGCCGACCAGCGCGCTCGATCACGCGACTGGCCATAGCATTCTCGAGCTGCTGCGCAGCCTCGCCGCCGGCGAGGGCCGAACCCTCGTCGTCGTCACGCACGACCAGCGGATTCTCGGCTTCGCGGATCGTATCGCCTACATGGACGACGGCCGCATCACGCGGATCGAGACGCCGCAAGCTGGCAAAGGATAAATCCGTGGCATTTCGAACCCACGCGCTCAGGATTCCCGGCCGCTCCTTCCTGCTGGCGGCGCTCGCCGTGCTTGGCATCGCCGGGGGCATCGCCTTCACCATGAAGGGCAGCGCGCCGCCGCGCGTCGCGCAGCCGGTCGCGCAACCGACGATCGCGCCGTATCCGCGCTACATCGCCGGGTCCGGCATGCTCGAAGCCAGCACCCAGAATATCGCCATCAGCACGCCGGTCGGCGGGGTCGTCGTGGACGTCGCGGTGAAAGTCGGGGATCGTGTCCAAAAGGGGCAAGCGCTGTTCCGCATCGACGGGCGGGACCTCGAAGCGCAGCTTGCGGTGAAGCAGACGGCCGCGGCCGCGGCTCGTGCGCAGATCGTCGAAGCGCAAGCCGTGCTCGATCAAGCGCGCAACGAGGTCAAGCTCGCCGAGAATTTGCCCGATCCGCGGGCCATCAGCGCGGAAGATCTCGCGAACCGCCGCTTTACGGCGCAGCTCGACGACGCCAAGCTCAGCACCGCCCGCGCGACCGCGGATTCGGCCGACGCCGAAGTCGCGCAAGCGAAGACCGACGTCGATCGCCTCATCGTCCGCGCGCCGATCGACGGCACAATCCTGCAAGTCAACCTCCGGCCCGGTGAGTATGCGCAGACCGGCGTGCTGTCGAGCCCGCTCATCCTCATGGGCGATACCGCGACGCTGCATGTGCGCACCGATATCGACGAGAACGATGCCTGGCGCTTCCGGCCCGACATGCCGGCGAAAGCCTTCCTGCGCGGCAACAGCGCCATATCCTTCGACCTGCACCTCGCTTATGTCGAGCCCTATATCGTGCCGAAGCAGGAACTGACGGGGCAAAGCACCGAGCAAGTCGACACGCGAGTGCTGCAGGTCGTCTACAGCTTCGCGAAAGGCGATCTTCCCGTTTATGTTGGCCAGCAAGTCGATGTCTATATTGCGACACCGCCGGACCAGACGGCGACCGGGCGAACCGCGCCGCCTCTGCCCGCGCCCGGCACCGCGGCCGGCCGGACCGGAAGCTGAGCGATGGGCGCGCGCTCACTCTTGGCGCTGCTCGGCGCGCCGCTGTTGCTCAGTGCCTGCACCGTCGGACCCGATTATCGCGTGCCGACTGCGCCGCTTGCCGCGCAATGGAGCAAAGCCAGCGTCGGCACGCCGGCGGTGCCGTCCGATCTCGCGACGTGGTGGCGCGGCTTTCACGACGCGACGCTCGACAAGCTGGTCGATCGCGCCATAGCGGGAAATCTCGACCTTCAACTCGCGCAAGCGCGCATTCGCGAGGCGCGCGCCTCCCGCGTCTCGACGGCGTCCGCCCTCTGGCCATCGCTCACCGGCACGGCCTCGGGGACGCGATCGCACGGCGTCGCCGGCGCGGCGGGTTCGGGAGCGGAAGGAGGAGGTCCGGGCGGCGGGTCCGGTAAGCCGCAAATCGTCACCCAAAATCTGTTTCAGGTTGGTCTCGATTCGATATGGGAGCTCGACATTTTCGGCGGCACGCGTCGCAATATCGAATCCGCCGGCGCCAATCTCGCGGCAACCGTCGAAGATCAGCGCGCGACCCTGGTCTCGCTGCTCGGCGAGCTCGCCACCGATTATGTCGATCTGCGCAGCGCCCAAGCACGGCTGCAAATCGCCCGGGATGCGCTGACATCGGAGAAAGACACGCTTGCGCTGACCCAGGCGAAGCTCCAAGCCGGTCTTGGCAGCGCGCTCGATGTTGCCCAGGCGCAAGCGGCGGTCGCGACCACGCGGGCGGCGATCCCCGGCCTTCAGACCACGGCCCGCGAATCGATCCATGCATTGAGCGTTCTGACCGGCGCACCTCCAGAGACTTTAGCGTCGGAGCTTGCGCCCTCTGCACCCGTGCCCGTCCTGTCGACGGCTGTGACGCTCGGCTTGCCCGCCGAGCTGCTGCGCCACCGTCCCGATGTTCGCGCTGCCGAGCGCCGCGTTGCGAAAGCCAATGCCGATATCGGCGTTGCCGTCGCCAACGAATATCCCTCGTTCAGCCTGACCGGCAGCGTCGGTCTCAACGCGTCGCGGATCAGCGATCTCGGCGATACCACCGCGCGCACCTGGTCGTTCGGGCCGAGCGTCACGCTTCCGATCTTCAATGCGGGGAAGCTCGCCGCCGACGTCGATGTCAATCGCGCTCTGTGGGATCAGGCCGTGATCACCTATCGCTCGACGGTGCTGGCCGCGGCGCAGGAGGTCGAGGACGCGATCACATCCTACGAAAACGAGCGAGAGCATCAGACGACGCTCGGGCAATCGGTCGTGTCATATCGCGACGCCCTCTCGCTCTCGCGCGACCTCTACAGCCGCGGGCTGACGAGCTTCCTCAATGTTCTCGATGCCGAACGCTCGCTCTACACGACGCAGGATCAACTCGCTCAGAGCGACGCCGCTCTCTCGACGGACATGGTCGCTTTGTTCAAGGCCCTCGGCGGCGGATGGGCAGAGGACAAGGCGCCGGCCGAAGCGCGCGCGTGGTAATCGTGCCAGGCGACAGCCCCCCCTTTCGGACGCAGCGATTGAGCATCGCCTAAATTTTGGGCGATTGCGTTTAAGTACGAATCAAGCAATGCCGCGCTATACGTGGCGTATGCCGATGCGAGGGGCCGCCGCGGATTTCCGTTGCCCGGCGCAGCGGCCTTTGCCGCGTCATCGAGCGCATTGTCAGACGCGTGACAAGCCTTTATAACAGCACGGTTTTCCATGATTGGCCTTAGGCAGCTATGATCAACGAACCCGCCGCTCGGCTGAACATGGTGGAGGGCCAGTTGCGCACCAACCGCGTCACCGACGCGGCGGTGCTCGATGGCTTTCTCACCGTGCCGCGCGAGCGTTTCGTGCCGCAATCCTTGCGCGGCATCGCCTATGTCGACGACGACATTCCGCTCGGCGGCGGCCGCGTGCTGATCGAGCCGCTGGTGCTGGCGCGGCTGCTGCAATTGGCCGAGATCGGCAAGACCGACAAGGTGCTCGAGATCGGCTGTGCCACCGGTTACGCGACCGCGCTGCTGGCGCGGCTGGCGGGTAGCGTGGTCGGGGTCGAGTGCGATGCGCGACTCGCGGCGGCGGCGCGGACGAATTTCGCGGCGCTCGGTCTCGGCGGCATCCTGTTGCATGAGGGGCCGCTGGAAGCGGGCTGGCGCGGCGGCGCGCCTTACGACGTCATCCTGATCAACGGCGCGGTCGGCGAGATTCCGGCCGCGGTCAGCGGCCAGCTCGGCGAGGGCGGGCGTCTCGTCACGGTCGCGGCGGGCGGGGAAAGCCCGGTCGATTCGCGGCTCGGCCACGCGGTGCTGATGACGCGCGCGGAGGGCCGGGTGTCGAGCCGTCCGATCTTCGACGCCTCGGTCCAGCGCTTGCCGGGCTTTGCGCGCGCGCCGGGCTTCGCGTTCTAGCGGATTTAGCATTCGAGCAAGGCGCCCGAAGCGCCGCGCGAGAAATTATCGGGGGACAGGTCATGCGTCGGGTCGTGGTTGCTTCGGTCGTTGCCGGAATCGGCGCTCTCGGTGCCGCTGCCGCGCATGCCGAGACGCTCCAGGACGCGCTGGTTTCGACCTACGACACCAATCCGCAAATCCTGTCCGAGCGCGCCAATCTGCGCGCCACCGACGAAGGCGTGCCACAGGCGCTGGCCGGCTGGCGCCCGACCGTGACCTTCAACGGCGCGATCGGCGACGAGCGATCCGAGAACACGCCGGCCGCGGCGGTCAACGCGCCGGCGCATCAGACCTTGCAGCCGCATACCTACAGCCTGACGATGACGCAGCCGCTCTATAACGGCGGCAACACCATCGCCCGAACCGCGCAGGCCGAGGACCAGGTGCAGAGCGAGCGCGCGCGCCTGGTTGCGACCGAAAGCACCGTGCTGTTCGCGGCGGTGCAATCCTATTTCGACGTGTTGCGCGATCAGGCGGTGGTCGCGCTCGACCGCAACAACGAGCAGGTGTTGACCCGGCAATTCGATATCACCAGCGACCAGTTCCGGGTCGGCGAGGTCACGCGCACCGATGTCGCGCAGGCGCAATCGGCGCTTGCCGCTTCGACCGCAACCCGGCTGACCGATCAGGGCACGCTCGAGAACGATAGCGCCAGCTATACGCGCGCCGTGGGTCATCCGCCGGCGGGCCTGGTGCAGCCGACCATTCAGCTCGCGCTGCCGGCGAGCCGCGAGCAGGCCTTGGCCTTGGCGGCATCCGAGAATCCCAACATCGTCGCGGCGCAATACAGCGAGGACGCGGCGCGCGACCTGGTCGCGGCGACCAAGGCGCAGCTCCTGCCGAGCCTCGCCTTCGTCGGCAACGTCCAGCGCCAGCAAGAGAGCCAGCTCAACGGTCGCGAGCAAACCAACCTGTCCGGCATCGCGCAGCTCACCATGCCGCTCTACGAGGCGGGCAATATCTGGTCGCAGGCCCGGCAGGCGATCGAGAATGTCGGCAAGGCGCAGGGCGTCACCGACGATGCGCGCCGCGCCGCCGTCCAGGCCGCGACCCAATCCTGGGAGACGGTCGCGTCGGCGGGCGCCAGTGTCGCCTCGCTGCGGACCACGATCCAGGCGGCGCAGATCGCGCTCGACGGCGTGACGCAGCAGCAGCGGGTCGGCCAACGCACCGTGCAGGACGTCCTGATCCAGCAGCAAACGCTGCTGACCGATCAGGTGAATCTCGCCAAAGCGCGGCACGACCAGGCGGTCGCGGAATTCAACCTGTCGCAGCAGATCGGCCGCCTTACCGCCGTCGACCTCAAGCTGCCGGTGCGGATCTACGACGTGAACATGCACTACAAGTCGGTGCGCAACAAGGCGATCGGCTTCAATGCCGATGACGGCCAGTAAGCGCTGAGGCCGGCGCCGCGGCACCGGCGTTGCGCGGCAAGCGCGTGCCGTCATTCTCTGGTGTTCGGCGCGGGTTTCACCTACGATAGAGCGGCATAACCGCGATCATGGCCCCCGCGAAATAACAGACATGTCGGACGCCAAGGACCAACACGAGCCGTCGATGGAGGAGATACTCGCCTCCATCCGGCGGATCATTTCCGAGGACGAGACGCCCGAGCCGGGCGAAGCGCCGCCGGCCGCGGCCGCTGCTCCTGCTGCGGCCCCCGCGCCATCGCCAGCGGCGCGGGCATCCGCCGCGCCATCGCCCGCCGCGCCGGCTCCTGCTGCGGCCCCCGCGCCGAGCCCGCGACCCGCGCTGATCGCCGATGCGGAAGACGACGACGATATCCTCGTGCTCACCGAGGAGGTCAAGGGCGATCAGGTCGCGCCCGCGCCCGAGGAAATGCCGCTGGCGCTCGAGTTCGACGAGGAAGAGCCGCCGCCCGAGCCCGAATCCCCGCTCTCGCTCGAGCCCGAAATCTCGTCGGAGCCGGAGCGGGAGGCCGATCCCGAGCCGCTGGTCGCGCGCGAGCATGCAGCGCCGCCACAACCCGCAGCGGATTTGCCGTTCGACGATCGCCTGTTGTCCGACCATGCCGCCGCCGCTTCGCTCGCCGCGCTGAGCGAGCTCATCACCCGCAGCCACCGCGAGCCAGAGATTGAGAGCCTGCACATGGGCAATTCCGACCGAACCCTCGAAGAACTCACCCGCGAGCTGTTGCGGCCGATCTTGAAATCCTGGCTCGACGAAAACCTGCCGCAGATCGTCGAGCGCGTCGTCCGGGAAGAGATCGGCCGCCTCGCGATCGACGCGCAGCGCCGCTAAGGGTGGCTGCCTCCTCGCGTCGTTGCGAGGAGCGCAGCGACGAAGCAATCCAGGGACAGACTGGATTGCTCGCCGTCATCCTGAGCTTGGCGAAGGACGCTCGCAATGACGAGGAATTGCGATTTGATTGAGTTTCGTTAGCCAAATGCCATTGGATAAAGTTTTCGATCCCGCCGCCATGCAGGCGGAGATTTATGCCGCGTGGGAGAAATCCGGCGCCTTTGCCGCGCATCCCGACAGCGCGGCGCCGCCCTATTGCATCATGATGCCGCCGCCCAATGTCACGGGCAGCCTGCATATGGGCCATGCGCTGACCTTCACCTTGCAGGACATCCTCACCCGCTATCACCGGATGAAAGGCACCGACGCGCTGTGGCAGCCGGGCACCGATCACGCCGGCATCGCGACCCAGATGGTGGTCGAGCGCCAGCTCGAAGCCGAGCAATCCGATCGCCATCAGCTCGGCCGCGACAAATTCATCGCGCGCGTCTGGAAATGGAAAGCCGAATCCGGCGGCACGATCACGCGCCAATTGCGCTCGCTCGGCGCCTCGCCGGATTGGTCTCGTGAACGTTTCACGATGGACGAGGGGCTCTCGGCCGCGGTGCGCCGCGTGTTCGTCCGGCTTCATCGCGAAGGCCTGATCTATCGCGACCAGCGGCTGGTCAACTGGGACCCGAAGCTCCGCACCGCGGTCTCCGATCTCGAGGTCGAGAGCCGCGAGACCAAGGGCTCGCTGTGGTATGTCAAATATCCGATCGAGGGCCGGCCCAGCGAGTGGATCACGGTTGCGACAACGCGCCCCGAGACCATGCTCGGCGATACCGGCATCGCGGTTCATCCCGACGACGATCGCTACCGCCATCTGATCGGGCATTACGCGATCCTGCCGCTGGTCGGGCGACGGATTCCGATCGTCGGCGACGAGCATGCCGATCCCACCACCGGCAGCGGGGCGGTGAAGATCACGCCGGCGCATGACTTCAACGATTTCGAGGTCGGGCGCCGCCACGGCCTGCCGATGGTCAACATCTTCGACCGCGATGCCAAGCTCAACGAGGAAGCGCCGCCCGCCTATCGCGGCATGGACCGCTTTGCCGCGCGCAAGCTCATCGTCGCCGAGCTCGAAGCGCTCGGCCTGGTCGAGAAGATCGATCCGCACACGCTGATGGTGCCGTATGGCGACCGCTCGGGCGTCGTGATCGAGCCGTGGCTGACCGATCAGTGGTATGTGAATGCGGCCGAGCTGGCGAAAGCGGCGGTCGCGGCGGTCGAGACCGGCAAGACCGTGTTCGTGCCGAAAAGCTGGGAGAACACGTTCTTCGACTGGATGCGCAACATCCAGCCCTGGTGCGTCTCGCGCCAGATCTGGTGGGGACACCAAATTCCGGCCTGGTACGGACCGGATGGCGCGATCTTCGTCGAGGAGACCGAGGCCGAAGCGCTGGCGGCGGCGGCCAAGCATTACGGCCACGACGCCGATCTCCGCCGCGACGCCGATGTGCTCGATACCTGGTTCTCCTCGGCGCTATGGCCGTTCTCGACCCTCGGCTGGCCCGAGCGCACGCGCGAATTGCAGCGCTATTACCCGACCGATGTGCTGGTGACCGGCTTCGACATCATCTTCTTCTGGGTCGCGCGGATGATGATGATGGGCTGCAAGTTCATGGGCGAGGTGCCGTTCAAGACGGTCTATATCCACGCCCTGGTGCGCGACGAGCGCGGCCAGAAGATGTCGAAGTCGAAGGGCAACATCATCGACCCGCTCGACCTCATCGCGCGCTACGGCACCGACGCGCTGCGCTTCACCTTGACCGCGCTGGCGGCGCAGGGCCGCGACATCAAGCTCGCCGAGAGCCGGATCGAGGGCTATCGCAATTTCGCGACCAAGCTGTGGAACGCGGCACGCTATGCCGAGATGAATGGCTGCGCGCGCGTCCCCGGCTTCGATCCGGCATCGGCGACGCTGACGGTCAATCGCTGGATCGCGGC
>Ga0307372_10013189_pt1 | contig 10713 bp, 12 predicted proteins | sample OX1MG_FD_202533 | JGI IMG/M metagenome (GOLD analysis project Ga0307372, IMG submission 202533) | Soil microbial communities from Risofladan, Vaasa, Finland - OX-1 | ecosystem: Environmental > Terrestrial > Soil > Coastal area > Acid sulfate soil | place: Finland: Risofladan, Vaasa | collected...
GCCAAAGTTAAATAGCTGAACATCGCCGTCTGCTTCTGATCGTCTCCACGCATGCTTCTGTCTTAAATCAAACCTCGGTGGAGAAAAAGTAACTCATGCATGACTTTTTCCGCAGCCTGTAAAGCCCGGTGCTTCCACCGGGCCTCGCTCAGGCGAGGCAGGAGGTATTTGAGATTGGTGGTTGGAGGCGGGTTTTCCCACATCTCTCTGAGATGTGGGAAAACCTTTATCGGCGGGTGTGGGCTATTTCCGGGGCTTCGTCGGATTCGGGGTCGTGCGCGGTGGAGTCGGGTTGGAGGTGGTGCAGGGTTAGGTCTTCCTTTAGGATTTCGAAGGCCTGGTCGGGGGTGTCGGCGGTTTTGAAGAGTTCGCGGTCGCGGGGCGAGACGGTTCCCTTGTCGACGAGGACGTCGAAGTTGATGACCTCGTTCCAGTAGGACGAGCCGTAGAGGACAACGGTCATGTTTTTGGCGAGCTTGCGGGTTTGCGCGAGGGTGAGGATCTCGAACATCTCGTCGAGAGTGCCGAAGCCGCCGGGGAAGACGACGAGTCCTTTGGCGAGATAGGCGAACCAGTACTTGCGCATGAAGAAGTAGTGGAACTCAAAGTTGAGCGATGGCGTGATGTAGGGGTTGGGGTACTGCTCGAAGGGCAGGCGGATGTTGAGTCCGATGGTTTTGCCTCCGGCCTCGTAGGCTCCGCGATTGGCGGCCTCCATGATGCCGGGGCCTCCGCCGGAGGTAACGACGAAGCGGTGGCGGCGCGACTTGAGGGTTTTGGACCACTGGGTGAGGAGGAAGGCGAGGCGGCGCGCGTCCTCGTAGTAGTGGGCCATTTCAACGGCGGCCTTGGCGCGGCGGAGGCTGAGCTGGCTGGCGGTTCCCTGCTCGATGTCGGAGGAGCGGGCGGGCTGCTCCTGCAGGGGCGCGGGCTGGCGTGAGCCGGTGTTTTCGAGTAGTTCGAGCTGCTGGCAGGCTTCGTCGAGGGCGTGAAAGCGGGCGGAGCCGAAGAAGACGATGGTGTCGCGAATGCGCTCGCGGCGAAAGCGGGCGAGGGGCTCAGAATATTCAGACAGGATGCGTATGATGCGGCCGTCGGGACTGTTGAGGAAGGCAGGGTTTTCGTAGGCGAGCGGCGCGCTGGCGAGAGGTTCGGGCGGCTTGCGAGGCATAGGCGGCGGGTCCTGGAGTTGTTCCCTGGAATTGGTCCCAGGAATTGATCCCAGGATTTGTGAGAACAAGAATACCGTGCTTGCTCTATTTAACTCTTACGGCTCGTTGTAGTGAATGGCGTCGTCGATACCGATCCATACATTGAGGAGGCCGAGACCGGAGATGATGCCGCGGAAGGCTCCGTTGAGCAAGAGCATGGCGAGATGCGGGTAAAGGAGCAGGTAGCGATTATCGGTCCAGAAGTGTGTCCATGGAAGCGCGACGATGAAGAGGCCGAGGTAAATGCGGACGACAACGCGGACGGAAAGCTCAAGGAACTGCAGCCAGTTGGATACGGCAGGCGGCGGTGGCGGCGGTGGCGCGGGTCCGCCGGGCGCAATGCCCTGGGGCTGAGTCCCGCGCGGATCGGCAGGCGAGTCTGGGGCGCGAGGTGAAACCGGGGTTCCCTGGGAGAATAAAGTGAGCTGCTGGGTCATGCGGTCTCTTTGATTCTAAATGCAAGCGAGGTAAAGGTTGCAGAAGAGGGTTCGTAGCGGGATTTTGTGGAGAATACAGAAGCGTGAGCGATGGAGCCAAGGCACTTATTGCCCTTATTTGGATGGAATGCCGGCAAACAGGCGCGGGTCGAACTCGATGGGCAGTGTTTCCGCGATTTTGAGCCGGGCCGCGGAGAGGTGGCCGGGGTTGAGGAGCACGTTCCAGGTGCTGGGAGCGATGGCCGAGGGGACGCGTGCGAGGGCGGGGCGGTGGGACTGAAGCCAGGCGTCGCCGAGGCGGCGGGTGAGGTCAAGATTGTTCTTCCAGGCTTTTCCGGCGGGGACTTTGAGGGATTCGATTTCGATTGTGTCCGGAGCTTCGACACGGAGAAGCTTATAGGAGCGGGGCAGGCGCGCGAAGTCAAGCTCGATATGCACCAGGGCTTCGAGGAGCGCTCCGGCAGGCGACTCGGCGAAATAGATGATGCGGTGCCCGCGGGTATGCCAGCGTCCGGAGTACGCGAGGCCGCCTTCGCCGGAGAGAGACGCGTAGTTGCTGATGCGCCACAGAGAGCGCGCCGGGGAGGGCATCTGGGAGGGCATCAGGCGAAGATGCCGTGGTCGATCTGGCCGAGCATTTCCTCAACGAGGCGCGAGCCGTAGTCGGTACGCAGCAACTGCAGGGGTGTGCGGCCCTCGAAGCGGCGCTTGGGCTCAGAGAGCCAGTGCAGGGCGTTCTCGCGGTCGCCGAAGACGCGAACCGTCTGGTCGTAGACACGGACGAGACGGACGAGCTTGTCGGATTCGTCGAGGGAGAGCGGCTCCTTGCGCGCCTTGCGATGCTTGAGGGTGCGTGCAGGGATGACGACGTCGTAGACGTCCTTGAGCGGAATGCCGGAGGCGGAGACGAAGCCGGCGAGCGTAGAGGCGGGAAGGCCGGATTCGACGCTGGCGAGGTTCATGTGGAGCGCCGCCATGAGCGGGGTTCCGAGATCGAGCGCATGCGCGGTGTGGGCCATAAGGACATTATGCCATGTTTTCATCGGCAAAATGGCCGACCGGGGGCCAAGGGAAGTTTCGAGGCGGCTACGGCGGGCTGGCGGTATAGATGGCCGTATGTGGTTGAAAGTCCTTGTCGACTGAGGCTAGATGGTTGCATCCTAGTTGTTTATGAATGAGATGGCGGCGGACAAGGTTCTGGACAAGGCGGAAGAGCGGGACGGGGGGCAGGCGCGGGAGCGGTCGTTGCTGAAGGGCGCGGTGGCGGGGCTGATTGGCGGGCTGGCCGGAGCGGGCGCGAAGATTCTGGCGGAGAAGATATTTCCGCCGCGTGAGCCGGGCACGGTTTCTCCGAATGTGGCGCTGGCGGAACGGGCGGTGGGACGCGAGCTGACGGACGAGCAGCGGCGCGTGACGGAGAGCGCAATCCAGTGGGGATTTGGCGCGGCGGCGGGCGCGGTATACGGAGCGGCGGTGGAAGAGGCGCCGGCGCTGGGCGCGTGGAAGGGCGCGGCTTTTGGACTGGCTCTGAACCGGCTGACCCACGAGGCGGTGCTGCCGAAGCTGGGTGTGGTTCCGGCAAAAGAAGAGCAGGCGGCGCAGGAACGCGTGAGCGGGTGGATTACGCACGCTATTTACGGGTTGGTGACGGACGTGGTGCGGCGCAGGGTGAGAAAGGCGCTGTAGGGATTCGCGGCTTCGGCCCTTGCGGTGAAGACAGACTGAGACAGCGGCTAAAGCCGCACTTCTACAAGCATGTTTACGGCACGAGTAAACTCGTGCCCTGATACAAAGCCGTTGCTACGAATCGCGCACCTGGAATCGCGCACCTACGAATCGCACCTACGAATCGCACCCTGGAATCGCACCCTGGAAATGATTTGTTCAGGCCTACTGCTCGGAGGCGGGCTCGGGCGCGGTGAGGGCGTCGACGCCGATGTGGGCGGCGTCTTCGCTTTCCTCGGAGATTTTGCGGAGCGAGACGTGGTCGAAGCGCGCCCAGATGAGTCCGGTGGGGACGACGCTGAGGAAGGTGACGATGAGCAGCACCGTGGCGCAGCCGAGGGCTGGCTCCGGTGCAGCCCCGAAGAGTTCCTTCATCGCCAATGCCAGGGCGGCTATCTGCGTAAACCAGCCAATCACCGGCAACTGGACAATGCTGACCGCCATGCCCGCCGCCATGAGCACAATGCAGCGCGCCAAAGTCAAGTTGTGCAACGGCGGCGAGTCAACAAAGGCGCGGATGCTGAACAGGTAGGCGTAGGTGATGAGTCCCCACATGAAGAGGGAGAGCAGTGCCGCAGATGCAATGTCGCGCAGGGAGCCCAGCATTTCCAGCCCCTCGCGGAAGGCGAGGATTTTAGAGGACACGGACGCGCCAAGCGAGGCGGAGAGCTTGCCGAGTGACTTTTCAGCGAGGGCGGCGACGGTTTTTCCGCTCATGCGAACGACGGTGGCGAGAATGGCCAGGGCGACGGTTCCGGCGAGGCCAAGCGTGCCGATGTGGCGGAGCAACTCGGGATGTGGCAGGGTGGCGCGGTCGGGCGCGAAGAAGAGCACGGTGGAGAAGATGAGGGCCATGGCGCCCACATCAAACATGCGCTCGACGATGTAGACGGCGATCTGGGAGCTAAGCGGGAGCTTGAGGCGGCGGGCGACGAGGTAGGGCCGGACGAGGTCGGCGGCGCGGCCCAGAAGAGCGACTCCGGCATAGCCGATGACCTGGGCGGCGAGTACATGGAACCAGTCTCGACTGAAGAAGCGAACCTTATGAATGGGCTTGAGGAAGAGCGCCCAGCGGACGGCGCGAACGACGTAGCCGAAGGAAATGAGGGCAATGCCGAGGCCGATCATGGAGTAGTTGGCGAGCTTGAGCTGCTCGACAAAGACGGCCCAGTTGAAATGGATCCGGTGGCGCGCATAGAGGACGAGCGCGACGAGAGCGACGCCGACGACCAGATAGAGGATCCAGGTTTTCTTCTTCAAACGGTTGATTCTCTCTGTCTCTATTTTTGACTGCTTGAGGTCTTCCGTCTCTATTGTGCCTGTTGGCGAGGTTCTAATGTAAGGCTGAAGCGACCTGGGTAAGAGGGGGTGTGCGCCGTGCGGCAATACGCCGGTTGAATTCGTGGATGACGCGGGCGACGTAGAGCTGGGTTTCGCGATAGGGCGGGATGCCGTGCCAATGGGCCACGGCGGCAGGGCCGGCGTTGTAGGCGGCGAGTGCGAGCGCGAGGTTGTCGTGATAGCGATGGAGCAGCGCGTCGAGGTAGGCGGCGCCTCCGCGAATGTTCTGGCCGGGAGCGAAGGCGTTGGTGACACCGAGGCGGGCGGCGGTGGAGGGCATGAGCTGCATGAGTCCCTGTGCTCCGGCGCGGCTGACGGCGCGGGGATGGCCGCCACTCTCTTCGCGGACGACGCTGGCGAGCAGGTCAACGTCGAGGTCGTGGGCCTGACCGGCGCGGGCGAGAAGCTGTTGGAGCTCGGCGGGGGTGATTTTGGATTCGGGGGTGGAGGCGGCGGGGCCGGGGTTGGCAGATTGTGGGGCGGCGGGTCGCGTATCGGGGATTTTGACCGGCTCGGCGGAGGCAATCTGTGAAGCGCGGACCTCGATGAAGTTGTCACTGCCGGAATCCATATAGAGACGGATGCGGTTGCCTGCGGGGCTGCCGACGGCGGCGCGATGGTTGCAGGTGAGGTGGAATCCGTTGGTGAGGGTGATGCGCTCCGCAGCACGGGCTGGGGTGGTGAAGGCAAAGGCGGCGATGCAGGCGAGCGCGACAGCAGCCCTGCGGAGGGCTGGGCGACGGCGCGTGCATCGTTTACGGGTGATCAACGGGCGCTGGCCTCCGTTGACTGGACGTTGAGAGAGTCCAGAACGCTCTCGACGGCGAGGGCGACGCCGTCCTCGTCGTTGGAGGCGGTGCGCCGCCAGCTGCGGGTTTGGGCGATTTCAATGAGTCCGGGGGCGGCGTTGGCCATGACGACGGGCTGACCGACAGACTCCAACATTTCAAGGTCGTTGAAGTTGTCGCCGATGGCCATCATTTCAGCGAGCGAGATGCCGCGCGACTGGGCGAGGCGTCGGATGGCGACTCCCTTGGAACAGCCGGGCGGGAGGATGTCGAGGATGGTGAGATCGCGGTCGGGATACTCGGTCCGATGCAGCTCAATTTTTCCGGAGAGCTCGCTGTCTTCGAGCCAGATGTGGGCCTCGCGCATGCTGTTGACGGTGCCGCAAACCATGCCCTGCACGGGCGCCTCGCCGGAGTCGAAGGCGCGCTCAAGGGGGCGGACTTCGGTGATCCAGGGGCGATTGGCCTCAACCCAGAGGGCGATGCGGTCGTGGAGCTGATCGATGGACTCCAGGACGAGCTCGCCGGGGCCCTCGTGATCGAAGGTGAAGACGGTGGTTCCGCCAAAGCGGCGCAGCGTGGGGCACAGATCGAGAGCGGTGGCGACGGGCAGGAAGAAGCGGTCGATGCGGTCTCCGCCGAGAGTGCGGGTGACGGTGCCGTTGGAGGTAATCATGACGGTGTGCGGCTTGAGGCCGATGGGGTAGATGAGCGGAGTGGTGTAGGACTGGCGGCGTCCGGTGGCGATGACGATTTCGATGCCGGCGGCCTCGGCGCTGAGGAGGGCGCGGCGGTTGCGGTCGCTGATGTGGGTTCCGGTACTCGGGAGCAGGGTGCCATCGATGTCGATAGCGATGAGTTTCGGCGGGAGAGCCATTGACTAATAGTTTAACGGAGGGCGGGGAGGCACCGTCATCCACAAAAATGGCCCCCGGTGGCGTGTTATCCAAAATTCCATGCGCCGCGGAGGACATATGTCTCTGCAGGAAGACAACGCAGGGGGAGTTGACTGGGGCATGTTTGCAAATCCAGTTTGGCGTGCGCTGGAGTTTGGCGTGCACTGGAGACACGACAGCGGAAGTTTCGGGTAGGTTGCGGTCGTAGCAATTCCGCATATTACAATCGAGGGTTCGAGGAAACCACCGATGATAAACCCATCCCGTGTACGCACATTTTCTCTGATGAAGGCGAAAAAACTCTTGTCCAACCTTTCCACTCTGGCGGTAGCCGGCGCTGTGGCGCTTGGCGCGGCCAATGGTCTTGCGGCAGCGCAGACCATTGGCCCTGAGAATCCTTTTTACGCGCCCAGCCCGCTGCCGTTTCAGGCTCCGCAGTTCGACAAGATCAAGGACTCGGACTACCAGCCGGCGATTGAGGCCGGCATTGCGCAGCAGCTCAGGGAGGTCGCAGCGATTGCGGACAATCCGGAGCCGGCAACGTTTGAGAACACGTGCGTGGCGTTCGAAAAGACCGGGCAACTGCTGACCCGTGTCATGGCGGTGTTTAACGGGGTGACGGGAGCGAACACCGATCCGGCGCTCGAGGCGGTGCAGACGATTGAGGCTCCGAAGCTGGCAGCGCTGCAGGACGCGATTTACCTGAACCCGAAGCTGTTTGCGCGCGTCAAGAAGGTCTATGACGAGCGGGCGTCGCTGCATCTCGATCCGGAGTCGCTGCGGCTGGTGGAGTACGACTACAAGGAGTTTGTGCTGGCAGGCGCGGCCCTGGATAAGGCTGACAAGGCGAAGCTGGCAAAGCTGAATCAGGAAGAAGCAACGCTCTCCAACGACTTTATTGTGAAGCTGCTGGCAGCGACCAAGGCCGGAGCGTTTCACACGACAGACGAAGCGGCGCTCAAGGGTTTGAACCCGGCGCAGATCGCCGCAGCAGCCCAGGCAGCGAAGCAGCGCGGTGAGCAGGGGTGGGTGCTTCCGCTGCAGAACACGACACAGCAGCCGGATCTGGCTTTCCTGGCGGACCGCGCAACGCGCAAGGCGTTGTTTGAAGACTCCTGGAATCGTGCCGAAAGGGGCGGCAAGAACGACACGCGCGCGACAATTGCGCGGCTGGCTCAGGTCCGGGCGGAGAAGGCGAAGCTGCTCGGGTATCCGGACTATGCGGCGTGGAAGCTGCAGGACCAGATGGCAAAGACTCCGAAGGCGGCGATTGATTTTATGAACGCGCTGGTTCCGGCGGCGAAGGCGAATGCGGCCAAGGAGGCCAATGCGATTCAGGCGCTGATTGATGCGCAGCATGGCGGGTTCAAGCTGCAGCCGTGGGACTGGGAGTTCTATGCGCAGCAGGTAAAAAAGGCGAAATACGACGTAGATGAGGCCGAGGTAAAACCGTACTTTGAACTCAACACTGTGCTGGAGAACGGCGTGTTCTATACGGCGCACAAGCTGTATGGGATCACGTTCAAGGAGCGGCACGACATCCCGGTGTACAACCCGGATGTGCGCGTGTTCGAAGTGTTTGACGCAAACGGGAAGCCGCTGGCGCTGTGGTACTGCGACTACTTCAAGCGCGACAACAAAAACGGCGGCGCCTGGATGGACAACTTTGTTGGCCAGTCGAAGCTGCTGGGCACGCTGCCGGTGATCTACAACGTGGCGAACTTCCAGAAGCCTGCTCCGGGCGAGCCGGCGCTGATCAGCTTGAGTGACGTGACGACGATGTTCCACGAATTCGGGCATGCGCTGCATGGGATGTTTGCGGACACGGAGTATCCGAGCCTGTCCGGGACCAATGTGCCGCGGGACTTTGTGGAGTTTCCGTCGCAGTTCAATGAGCACTGGGCGACGTATCCCGAAGTGTTTGACCACTACGCACGGAACTACAAGACGGGCGCTCCGATGCCGGCAGCATTGAAGGCCAGGGTGCTCAAGTCAGCGAAGTTTAACGAAGGCTACGCGATGACCGAACTGCTGGAAGCGGCGGAGCTGGACATGCAGTGGCATACGCTTCCGGCGAGCGCGCCTCTTGAGAATCCGGACACGTTTGAGATAGCGGCGCTGAAGAAGACGCACATGCTGATCCACGATGTGCCGCCGCGCTACCGGTCGAGCTACTTTATGCACATCTGGGGCAATGGCTATGCAGCGGGCTACTACGCCTACCTGTGGAGCGAAATGCTGGATGACAATGCCTTCCAGTGGTTCGAGGACCATGGCGGGCTGACGCGCGCGAATGGCGACCGGTTCCGGCGGATGGTGCTGTCACGCGGCAACACGGAAGACCTGGAGAAGATGTACGAACTCTGGCTGGGCAAGAAGCCGGTGATTGGGCCGATGCTGAAGTTCCGGGGACTGAATTAGGGACTTGCCGTCCAGGCACACGCGCCTTCGGCGCCTTCCTCGAACCAGGGTCTGCGGCACTCCCGGTGGTCGTGGATAGGAGTTGACAGAGAGCCGCTTGAAGGCATTTTCGAGCGGCTTTCGTCTGTTGCGGACGCTGGAGGGGAAAAGATTTCCCTGGTTTTTCAAGCCGTGCGGTTTCGTCCTTCAGGGACAGCGCCCCTGGACGCGACCGCTATACTGGCTTGAGGAGCAGCACAGGTGCATCTGGAGCGTATTTTAAGGACGACGCGGGCGACGGTTGCCGGACGCAAGCAGGAGGTTCCGCTGAAGGAAGTGGAGCGTCGTGCGGCAGAGCACACGCCGCGAGGCTTTGCGCGGTCGCTGCGGGAGCGGTCGGCGATGGGGCCGGCGATGATTGCGGAGCTGAAGAAGGCGTCGCCGTCGAAGGGGCTGATTCGTCCGGATTTTGATGTGGCGGCGCTGGCGGATTCGCTGAAGGCGGGCGGAGCGACGGCGTTGTCTGTGCTGACGGATGAGCCGTACTTTCAGGGCAGTCTGCGGAACCTGGAGATTGCTTCAGCGCGGACGGGACTTCCCTGCCTACGGAAAGACTTTATCGTAGACGAGTACCAGATTGTGGAGGCGCGAGCGCATGCGGCGGACGCGATTCTGCTGATTGTGGCGGCGTTGCACAATGTACAACTGAAGCGGCTGGCGGGTTATGCGCATGAATGCGGCCTGGATGTGCTGTGCGAGGTGCATACGGATGAAGAGCTGGCGCGGGTGCTGGCGATCGATGCTGGCTGCGATGCGTATGGAGTGAACAATCGCAACCTGAGCACGTTTGAAGTGAGCCTGGAGACTTCGCTGCGGCTGGTGGACCGGCTTCCGGCGGGTGCGGTGCGCGTGGCGGAGAGCGGGATTCATACGGCGGAGCACCTGGCGCTGCTGCGTACGGCGGGATTCGATGCGTTCCTGGTAGGCGAGTCGCTGATGCGGCAGGATGATCCGGGGGCGGCGCTGCGGGCGCTGATGAGTGGAGTTACGGAGAAGGTTGCGCCATGTGGGTGAAGGTTTGCGCGAACACGTCGCTGGAAGACGCGCAGATGGCCGTGGACGCGGGCGCGGATGCGGTGGGGTTTGTGTTTGCCGAGAGCGCGCGGCGCGTGTCGGTGGCACAGGTGGCGGGGATTGCTCCGCTGCTGCCTGCGAGCGTGGAGAAAATTGGTGTTTTTGTCGAGGCGGATTTTGATGCGCTGGCGGCGGCGATTGAGGCGTGCGGGCTGACGGGCGTGCAACTGCACACGGCGAGCGATCCGGCGATTGCGGCGCGGCTGCGCGAGCGGTATGCGCGGGAGCAGCTGCGGATTCTGCGCGTGATCCATTTCCAGCAGGGTCTGGAGGCGGAGCTGCGCGAGGCGGAAGCCGACACGGCGATTGACGGCGTGCTGGTGGATTCGCGCACGGCGACGATGCTGGGTGGAACCGGGATTCAGTTTGACTGGAAGGCTGCGCGGGTGAGCTTTGCAGGCGTGCGGCTGCGGCTGATCGCGGCGGGCGGGTTGAATCCGGAGAATGTAGCGGAAGCGATTTCGACGCTGCAGCCGTGGGGCGTGGATGTAGCGAGCGGCGTTGAGGAGCGTCCGGGAAAGAAGGATTCGGCCAAGGTAAAGGCCTTTGTTGAGAATGCGCGGGTTGCGGATTCACTGTCCAGGCAATCGCTTCGCGTGGCTACTCCCGCTGGTGGTGGGAACAAAGTCAGGGTTTAGGTCCTGTTAACAGGCCCTAGGTAGTGTCGTCACGAGATATTGACCCACAGCATGAGACATCTGATCTGCACGGCGGCGAGGAAGGAATCGGCTCGTTTTGCGTATCGGGTAGCGATTCCGCGCCATCGTTTGAGGTGCAGGAC
>Ga0307372_10013190_pt1 | contig 10712 bp, 9 predicted proteins | sample OX1MG_FD_202533 | JGI IMG/M metagenome (GOLD analysis project Ga0307372, IMG submission 202533) | Soil microbial communities from Risofladan, Vaasa, Finland - OX-1 | ecosystem: Environmental > Terrestrial > Soil > Coastal area > Acid sulfate soil | place: Finland: Risofladan, Vaasa | collected...
CCACGGCCTTGACCGCGCGCCGGCGCAGCTGCGCTTGCGCCACCGGTGTCAGAGAACGTGCATCGGCTCCTCGTGCCATGCGCTCAAGTATAGCACATTACGCACTATATTGTGCTCTGATTAGTAACTGTGCCGGTGCGCTGTGTTTATCAACAGCCTCTTACTGTCTATCCGGCATTGAGTGCGGTGTATACATAGCCGTAGTGTCGGGAAACATAGGCTTCCAAATCCGGCGCATTTTTTAAGGCAGTGTAATGGCCCGCGCCCAATTAGGAGGGCCGGCCATGCGCGATGTGGAATGGGTGGATCTGGGTTTAGTCAGCGAACGTGCACACAAAGACGGTGCAGGAATGTACTGTCGGCAGCAAGCACATCGCCCTCATATATTAAGGATAAAATATTCAGTGCACTCACGGGCCGCTGCAATCACGCGGGCGGACCCTTGGGCGAAGGCGCACTGGATGGCGACTATGTGGTGTGTCCCTGGCATCACTGGCGTTTTCACTACCGTACCGGCGAGGGCGAGCCCGGCTATGAACAGGACAAAGTCCCCAGCTACACGCTCAAGCAGGTTTCCGGACATCTGTTTCTGGATATCAATTCCGCCACGCCGCGCATCAAGAAACCGCATGCGCCACATCCGCTCACCCGGCCGATCGTGAGGCAAGCGGGTTCGGTGCGGGTGGTGGGCGTGTCCACCACCGTCATGGCTAACAAGTATCCACGTTACAGCGCTTCGTATGCTGATGGAAGTCGCTATGGCGCAAGCACAATCCACACTCGGTTGCGAGACCAAGACCATCCGCCTGCATGATCTCCAGTTCCGGCATTGCGAAGGTTATTACTCGAAATCCGCCAACGCCTGCACTTGGCCGTGTTCCATCACCCAGATGGACAAGCACGATCAGATGGAAGTGGTGTACGAAGCATTCGTGTATTGGGCCGACGTGATCCTGGTGGCTACGCCCATCCGCTGGGGTTGTGCCATCAGCCTGTATTTCAAGATGGTGGAGCGCATGAACTGCATCCAGAACCAGGAAACTATCGCCAGCCGCCCCTTGCTTAAGAACAAGGTGGCCTCGTTCATCATCACCGGCGGCCAGGACAATGTGCAATCCGTCGCCGGGCAGATGCTGGGGTTCTTCGCCGAGATCGGCTGCCAGTCCCCTCAGTTTCCGTTTGTGGCGCATTCCCGCGGTTGGAGCGCCGAGGACATGGAAAACAACGTACGCTACGTGCAGATGAGCAAGACCTTGCGCGAGGGCGACGAGGCTCTGGCCACGCGCGCGGTGGAGACCGCCAAGCTCATGCTCTCCGAACAGGCGCCGTATCAGCCGATGGCGCGTGGCGGTCGCAAGGGCAACGAGCTGGATGTCAAAGCACAGATCTAGTTATTACGCTGCACCGGATGTAGCTGCATGAACAACATGAACACAGCAGTTTCATTGGGGCGCGTTGCACCCACCGAACTTGGTACGGCACGCCTTCTTTTGCAAATCGCGGTACAGCCAGTGGGCAACCTGGGGCGGGCATTTCTGCAGCCGGCGGCCGATTATTCGCATATCAGCCTGGTCTGGGATGCTGAGCTGCACGCCTTGGTGGGCGAGCGTGTCACTACGTCGTCTATCAACTTGCGGGCCGCCTTGTTTTTCGATCCGCCGGCAGTGGCGCTGCTGGATGATAAGGGACAGGTACTTAATCGCTGGCCGCTGGAAGGCTTGACCCTATCGAAACTTGAGACGGACATGCAGCGGGCACTGTCAGGGGACGGTTTGCAAAATACTAAATTCAGCGCGCGCTCGGTGAATCCGATTGATCTAAGCGTATTGGGGAAAGGCGAGACTTTCGCCTTCACTCAGCAACGTGACGCTGTGATGGAACTCGCCGCTTACTATGCAATGAGCGCAGCAGTACTGGACGAACTTACCTACACTCTGAGGGCTGGCAGGATCCCGCATGTCTGGCCCCATCATTTCGATTATTCGCTGCTGACGCCGCTGGAGAAGAGCGGAGGAGAGCGCGGCCGTTCCATCACCCTGGGAATGTCGCCAGGTGATGGTTACTACGACCAGCCGTATTTCTACGCGACGCCCTGGCCGTATCCTCCGGCTGATACACTGCCTGTTGTTCAACCGCCGGCTCACTGGCACCAGCATGAATGGACCGGCCTGGTGCTCACGGCCACGGATTTTCTCAGTCGCAAGCCAGAACGCGAAACACTGCGGGCCTACTGGCATGAAGCTTACAGCGTGCTGCGGGGTTTGTTGGCGCCTGCTTGAAAATCCGCACTGTTTAATTTTCTTCCAGGGTGCCTAGAATTAAAACTTGGTTTTTGGGGATCGTCATTGTTGGCAGATACCTTTGGTCACTAAACCATATTATGTATACATGCTGGATTGTCGTGACGGGCGTTTGTATACTGGTATCACAACAAATATTGAACGGCGTTTGAGTGAACATAACGCTGGCCGAAAAGGCGCACGCTTCACCCGCGCCAACCCACCGGTAAGATTATTGGCTGCCCGCCAAGTCCTTAATCGATCTGCGGCACTCAAGCTGGAAGCCACGCTCAAGAAGCTCAGCAGACCGCAAAAACAGCGCTGGGCGGCTGAAAATCAGGTATTGGGTGCCGTTTATCTCCATTGAGCTGGGATGGCAGAAAGCCATCTCCTGAATGCACCCGCACTTACATCCAGTATGGGGCAACAGCTGGTATTGATTCTTTCCTCTCGCCAGTCTGTTACTAAATCTTAATCTGATTTGTTCTTCTCGTTGACGTAATCGTTTGTAATATCAACCAGTTATGTTATAACTACGCTCGATGTTGAAAGTAATTTCTCAACAGGCCTGTGATGGGCTTAGGTTGTCCTAAGTTAAGTTAAAAATCTAGGAGTGCTTATCGCCAATCACAGTTAGAACGGTTTATTGGAAGCTGGAGGGCTACCCAATGAATAGCAATAATGTCGTATTTAACAAGAGTCAAGATGTGGTGTTCAGGGACAACACGGATGTGGTGTTCAGAAAAAAGGAAAATCTTGGTATCAAGGAAATCAAGGATTCATACAAAAAGAAATTTATCATGGCATCTATAGTAATGTGCGATAAGTGCATGTCGCCGGTGTGATGAATTTGTCCTGTTTCAAAGATGCAAGATGGTTCTTGAATCACTACATCTTGATGAGTCGATAATTGGGCCTGCTTCGGACTGACGATAATAAGCCAGTACGAACCAGGCCCAATTTTTATTACGTCAATACGTTAACTAATAATGATTCGAAGCCAAATGCTAACAAAGTTTGGATACGTCATGGCATCGAGAAATAGTCAATGCTAGAAGCACAGGAATATCTCAAAAAAATAGAATGTTTACGGAGAGAATTTACGGGCCGAACGGCCGCAGCACGCTCGTATCGGAAAGAAATTGATCAACTGGAGCTCAATTCCACGGAATTTGCATCTGCAAATCTACGCTACTTACTGCCTGACATACCCATCGAAGATCATGCTGGAATAATCGACGATATGCTTTTTAACAGGGATTGCTCCGATCTAGATGAGGACAGTTATTTTTTATTAAAGTACACTATAATATCCGACCCAGGTTCAATGTTGGTGGCTGCTAAAGAGAAACCCGCCATATTCTGCACTTTTCATGTTGGTTCCTATCGGCTCATCAACCATGTACTCATCAGTCGGAACTTGAATTATATCCTCCCGGTCGAAGGCAAGATATATGCAACACAAACAGCGTGCTACATGGAGAACCTCGTAGGATGTAAGGCGTATTTCAACAGCAATTCCCAGTTCATGGTTGTGAATGCGGAGGAACCCACAGCGGCCTTGACGATGGCGCGCAAGGCGCGAGCTGGGTGGTCATTATTGGCCTATATCGATGGTAATACGGGCGTCCAGGGCTCAGGACGGCGTGACGCCAAGATGCTGAGGGTTCCACTGCTTGGCAGAATGATCTATGCAAGGAAAGGGATCGCGTTCCTGTCTCACTTTCTGAAACTACCCATCGTGCCGGTGCTTTGCGAAATCACAGGCCCTTTGGAACGCACTATAACGTTTCACGAAATGATTGTACCAGCTGTTGCCTCAGAAGATAGGGATTCCTATTGTCAGATGGCTACAGAAAAATTGTATTCCGTACTGGGCACGTACCTTAAGAAATCCCCCTCGCAGTGGTTGGGGTGGATGGAACTCCAGAAATATCTCGATATGGATGGATTGGAAGACCATGAAACCGTAGATGCACAGGATGTTGGAACGATATCAGATTTCGATGGAATAGCCGGTAATCGATTGGTATTTAACCGTGACCGATATGGATTTATTATCCAGGATGATCAACGGGTACTGCTGGATAAATCCACCTATAAATTGCTGTCGTTACCGGACAAGATCAGTAATCTGCTTGATTCCTATCGGCAACCTATAGAAGTATCATCCGCAGGCGTCTCAGATGCACAAAGGGAAATGATCGAGCAGTTGGTTTCCATGCAGATGCTTTCTGTGATCAGTCAATGATGTAAGTACTTCATGCCCTGATCGTTCAAAATCCTTGGCGCTTATTCTATTGTGCGGGGAATCACCCAGCTGTCACCCCATAAACCAACGGCCATGCAAACCTTCGACTATGTGATCGTTGGCGGGGGCTCGGCGGGCTGTGTGCTTGCAAGCCGGCTGTCGGAGGATCCGCATACCAGCGTATGCCTGTTGGAAGCCGGTGGTACAGGGCGCAACTGGCTGGTGCGCGTACCCTTTGGCATGGTGCTGACAGTGCCTTCCCTGTTTATCAATTGGGGTTTCAAAACCGTACCGCAGACGCAACTCAATGGCCGGCGACTGTATCAGCCGCGTGGCCGGGTGCTCGGCGGCTCCAGCGCCATCAACGCCATGATCTATACCCGCGGCCATCCCAATGACTATGACGAGTGGGCAGCGGCCGGTAACCCGGGCTGGTCTTGGGCGGAAGTGCTGCCATATTTCAAGCTTGGGGAAAGCAATCGACATTTTCATGATGATTACCACGGGGTAGATGGACCCCAACCGGTGAGCGATTCGTTTACCAATAATCCTATGCACAATGTATTTCTGGATGCGGCACAACAAGCCGGATATACCGTGTCGCCAGACTTAAATGGCGTGCAACAGGAAGGTGTCGGCGTCTATCAGGTGACCCAGCAGGATGGGGAGCGCTGGAGCGCAGCGCGCGCCTATCTGGAACCGAATCTATCCCGACAGAATCTCACGGTCTTGACCGGCGCCCATGCCCAGCGCGTGCTATTTGAAGGCCGGCGGGTCAGTAGAGTGCAGTATTGCAGCGGCGGACATACAGATAATGTGCGCGCACGCCGTGAAGTGATCCTCAGCGCCGGTACCTTCCAGTCACCGCAATTGCTGATGCTGTCTGGTATCGGCGATGGCCAAGCCCTGCAGAATCTGGGTATCCCTGTACTACAGCATCTGCCTGGTGTGGGCGCGAACCTGCAGGACCATCTGGACTATACCCTGATCCACAGGGCGCGCAGTCTGGATCTCATCGGTGCCTCGCCGCGGGGCATCCTGCGTTTCATACACGAACTCGGCCGTTATCGCCGCCAGCGGCGCGGGATGCTGTGTACCAATGTGGCAGAGGCCGGGGGGGTTCTCAAGACCGATGCAGCATTGTCAAGGCCCGATGTACAGCTGCATTTCTGCGTCGCCATCGTGCATAATCATGGGCGGACTCTGCAGCACCTGTGGCATGGTTATTCGCTGCATGTGTGCGTGTTGCGCCCCGCAAGCCGGGGTCAAGTCAGGCTCGCAAGTTCAGACCCCGGGAAGTCACCCCTGATAGATCCTGCCTATTTGAGCGATCCGCATGATCTGGAAGTGCTGCTACGCGGTTTCAAACTTGCACGGAGAATCCTCGCGGCCCCAGCATTCAGCCCCTATCGTGGGCGGGAGTTGTTCAGCGCCGGTGCAGTGAGTGATGCGGATATCTGTGCATTGATCCGCGCTCGTGCAGAGACCATCTACCATCCAGTGGGCAGCTGTCGCATGGGTCGGGATGATGCCGCGGTGGTGGATACATCACTTAAGGTACTTGGTGTACAAGGTCTGCGGGTAGTGGATGCTTCGGTTATGCCCACGCTCATTGGTGGCAATACCAACGCTCCCACCATGATGATCGCCGAGAAGGCCATCGATATGATCCGTGGTCAGTCCAGAGCCGACACGTCTGCATGAGAACCCTGGGCTTGATCGGCGGCATGAGCTGGGAATCCACGGCGCATTACTATGCGCGCATTAACCAGTTGGTTGCGCACAGGCTCGGCGGCCTGCATTCCGCACGCTTGCTTCTCTACAGCATTGATTTCGATGGACTGCAGAAGATGCAGCATGCGGATGATTGGCAGGCTGCAGCACAACTGCTGCTGGATGCTGCCCGGTGTCTGGAGTGTGCCGGCGCTGAGGGTTTGGTCATCTGCGCCAATACCATGCATAAGGTGGCACCCGAGATCGAAGCAGCTGTGAAGCTCCCACTTATCCACATCGCGGATGCCACAGCCGATGCGATCAAACAAAAGGGACTGCGAAAAATCGCCTTATTAGGTACGCGCTTTACCATGGAGCAGGATTTTTACCGGCAGCGGCTGGAACAGCGTCATGATTTACGGATCATCATCCCGGATGAGGCCGAACGCGGAATGCTGCATCGCATCATTTTTGAGGAACTGTGCAAGGGTGAAGTACGGCCGGAATCCAGGAAAATATTCCATGCGACCATGGCACGTCTTGGTGCTGCCGGCGCCCAAGGTGTGATCCTGGGCTGCACTGAATTCACCCTATTTGGCGCTCAAGAAAAATCCGGCATGCCGTTATTTGATACCACCGAGATCCATGCGCGCGCTGCAGTGGATTGGAGTCTGGGCGGTTACTGATTGTTTGTTTAGTCCCCGATAGGGTATCCCTTAAATCCCTGCCTTTAGGCGACGATTTTTTCTCCTCCTTCTCATCTTGAAGGTGAAGTGGCATTACCCAAGCGAAGCTTCGTCCGCTGAACGGTCGGCCATGGATGGTTGCCTTGAAGCTCGAGTGGCTCAGGATGAGCCATGTAGAGCAGGCTGGGATGAGGGGTAGCGCCGCTGCGCGGTGCTGTCCGATTTTCCACTCACCGCTTTCAGGTTACACGTTCCTGCCTCGCCTGAAAGCCCAGGGCTGCCATCCACAGCAGCCCGCTCATCATACTGCGATGCGCCCTCTCCCACGGAGGGCCGGTGGAGAATTCAGGATATATTCCGTCAAACTTGCACTTACGTATGGGTGGCGCGCGTCTGTAGCGGCCACCGGGCTTTAAGCCAACGCTCGAAATCACGCACCGGCATGGGTTTGCTGATGAGATAACCCTGGTAACCATGGCAGCCCAAATTCGCCAGTGCCAGGCGCTGGGCTTCGGTCTCCACGCCTTCGGCAATCACATACAGGCCCATGTTGTGAGCCATGGAGATGATGGTGCTGATGAACTGGTCGGGGGGATCGATACGCATCTCGCTGATGAAGATCCTGTCGATTTTGAGTTCGTGCAACGGCAATTTCTTGAGTGATGCCAGCGCCGAGTAACCGGAACCGAAGTCATCGATGGAGAAACGCACCCCGATTGAGCTGAGCTCACGGATGGTATTCGCCACCTCCTCGATGTCCTGCAGCACCGCATTTTCAGTGATCTCGAGGGTCAGGCGCGAAGGATTGATATCTGCCAGCTCGATGGCGCGTTTTACTTTGCGTGTGAAGCCGGCGGTGGCCAGCTGCCAGGGACTGACGTTGATGGCCAGGCGTGGCGGAGTCGGCAACTTCGCTTGGTTCCACTTACGTATATAGGTGCAGACGTTGCTGAGTACATGGTCCCCGATGGCATGTATCAGCCCGGTTTCTTCCGCCACGCTGATGAAATGCCGCGGCTCCATCAAACCGTATTCGGGATGTTTCCAGCGCAACAGCGCTTCGGCGCCGATGAGATCGCCGTTCATGTTCAGCTGAGGCTGGAAGTAGATTCTGAGCTCGCGCTTATCCAATGCCGTGCGCAGGCCTTTTTCGACCACCAGTCGCAGACCGGCATCCTCCTGCATCTGTGCAGCGAAAACCGCGGCAGTGTTGCGACCGGCCGCCTTGGCGCTGTACAAGGCCAGATCCGCCTGGCGAAACAGACCGGTGACGTCCACTTTTTCGTTGGGAAACAAGGTGACACCGATGCTGGTGCCCACCACCAGTTCATGGTGATTGATGATGAATGGCTGGATCAGGCTGTCGCGCAAGACTTCCGCTGCCCGCATGGCAGTGGCCTCAGCTTCGCTGCGATCGTTGCCCAGATTGCCGATGACCACGGCGAACTCATCACCCCCGAGCCGGCTTACGCAGCGGCTTTCTGGCAAGGCATTGCGCAGGCGTTCGGCGATCTGCTGCAGGAGCTTATCGCCTACTTGATGGCCGAGTGAGTCATTGATGGTCTTGAAATGGTCCAGATCCAGAAACACGATAGCGCCCAGCTGGCCGGTAGAATGATGATGTTTCAGTGCGCCGTTGAGAATTTCACGCAGCAGGCGCCTGTTCGGCAAGTCCGTGAGATAATCGTGATAGGCCATGTGGTGCAGCCGATTCTCCACATGCCGGCGGCGCTCGGTTTCTGTTTGCAGTGCGTTTAAACTTTGTTCCAGCTCGAACATGCGCTGCCGCATTTCCCGCAGCAAGGCGAAGCTCATGATCAGTACTAACGCCAAGAACACGAATTGACCCACAGGTATAAATGGAGTACCCGATATCCCAAAGTATCTGTCGCGTACTACGGCGGCCAGCTGTATTAGCAAGTAGCTAGCGAGCGGAATTGCCTTGTATCGCAAGCCTGCGTGCCACATGACCTGGCAACGCCATAAGGCCCAAATGAAAATGACGTAAGAGGCTCCCAAGAACAACCATAGCCACTTACCGGGTGTGGCTGAAATATTGCTAACGGTCTCACCCCAAGGAAATACGAATGGTTTATCCAGAATAAAGTTGGTATAGAATAGGGCACCCTTTGAATAAATATTCGCAATGATAAAAACACCATATATCAATACGCTGGCAATCAACCAGGGCATGAGTTTCCTCATGTTCATGCAAGTGTAGGTTCCGATGAACCATACCGCTGTTGGGTAAATCAAACATAACAAAATAACTTTATATCGCGAAATCGTGCCTAATACTTCTGCAGGATGCATTGAATAAAAATCTGGCGTCAGCGCCAAGTTGAAACTGATCAGCAGCGCCAGTAGGCCAAACTGCAGAAATCCCGGTTGCTTTTCGAGGTATAAGGCAGCAGATGTGTAGAAAGCACCCACATACAGTGAAATACCCGCAGTAACCCAGATTGCCGGTATAAACAGATGCATTTTAGGTCCGTGGCTCCGCGGCTGGCGTAGGTTCAGCCGATCAATAGGCTGAATCCTACGCGAAACCCGTAACACTGCACAGGTTGAGCGTGCATCCTATATATGAGGCTTGAGGGGATAGCCACAATGACCCCCGAGCCAATATATAACCCAAGGACGCCGTGTGTTTAAGTACAGGCTGAGTTCAACAGCGTTGCTGAATATTTAGCCAACGGTGAATCGCCCTTTGGTTTAGAAAAATTATGTCAAAGAGAATGCCATATGGCGGAAGCGCATCCACGTATAGCCAGGTTTCTTGACCGGCGATCTCGCACCCTTAGTGCGAGGGTGGCGGCGTTGCCGGCACTGTCTCCCAGCCATCTGGGCAGATTTGTGCATACGGGTAGTAACTGCCGGATGATGGGCAGAAATACCAATAGGCCGTGGCAGGCGCTGCGGGGGGTGTCGCATAGGGCGTAGCCTGCACAATTACCCTGGGCGGCTGCGGTACCGGTGCGGGGCGTGTCACGTTATATAACAGTAGGGCGCCACCCACCACCCATAACCAGCCAAGATGCCCGCGGTGCCAGCCATAGCCCCAATGGCCATCGCGCCCGCCATGATCATCACTATGTCTCCAGCCGGAATCGGCATGGCCGTCTGCCCAGGCGCTCGATAACACAGATGCGCCGGTGAGCAGCGTTATCAACATAAGAACCGGAAGCGTGCGTTTCATATGTCTCTCCCAAGCAAAACCTTTGTGGTTCACTGTAAGGAACGTCTTGCTGGCTATCCGGTGCACAGATCGGTGATGCGTTAACAATTTGTTACATGATCCAGCCACGCCTTGCCAAGACCCGGCAAACAACATTACCAATCGTTAAGCTTGTACCGCGCCGGTGCATTCTGTTGATATGGTCGACCTGCTCCGCTTGTGACCCACAGACGATTCTGAGATAGTGCTTCCACCAAGCTGACCCACCGACTAGCCATTTCCTGGAGTTGCCATGCAGCGTGCTATGCCCCGAATCATGTTGATTTTTTTATCGCTGATCGCCAGCGTATCGTCATCGGCAAATGCCCAGGCCGGAAGCCAGGCGGTGCTGCGCGCCACACTCAAGAATGGCATGCGGGTAGTGATCGTGAAAAATACCCTGGCGCCGGTGGTGACCACGGAGATGAATTATCTGGTGGGTTCCAACGAGGCGCCGGCCGGGTTCCCCGGCACCGCCCACGCGCTGGAACACATGATGTTCCGCGGCAGCCCGGGACTTTCCAAGGATCAGCTCGCCGAGATCTCCGCGTACATGGGCGGGCGTT
>Ga0307372_10013191_pt1 | contig 10712 bp, 10 predicted proteins | sample OX1MG_FD_202533 | JGI IMG/M metagenome (GOLD analysis project Ga0307372, IMG submission 202533) | Soil microbial communities from Risofladan, Vaasa, Finland - OX-1 | ecosystem: Environmental > Terrestrial > Soil > Coastal area > Acid sulfate soil | place: Finland: Risofladan, Vaasa | collected...
TGTTCCTGAAACGTTAGCGGCGCGGTCTGGACAAAATGCCGGAGGTCCCGGATCGAGGGAAGGCGCCTGGGGACGGCGTGAAATCGGCTTCAGCAGCGGTCATCCGCGATCCCCACTGCCGCATCCCTTCGCAAGGGTCGTGCCCATCCGCCGGCCACAGCATGATATTCCCCTGAGATCAAAGGGCTTCGTCACCGCGCTGGCTGTCGCGGATGCGAATCGCTTCACTGATGTCCGAAAGAAATATTTTGCCATCTCCGATCTTGCCGCTTCGTGCGGCTTTGATGATGGCGTCCACCGCCTGATTGGCAAGCGCGTCCGGCAACACGACCTCCACCTTGATCTTGGGGAGCAGATCGACCGTATATTCGTGGCCCCGATAGATTTCTGAGTGGCCTTTTTGCCGTCCGTGGCCCCGCACTTCACTCACCGTCATGCCTTGAATGCCCATCTCATGCAGCGCTTCCTTAACCGCATCCAGTTTAGATGGTTGAATTACGGCTTCCAGTTTTTTCATAATCATCAGCCCTTTCTTCTGACTTTCTCGCGATATAGGATGAGGCCCAACCTGTCCCTTTGGAATAATCCTCACAAACCACTATGCACAGGCCCACTTCACGACTCCGTTGAAACACCCCCCAAAGCGGCTGCGGCCGGGGCCATTTCGAGCGCCGCCGGCTTGCGGCCAAGACAGAGGCTGAGCAAGGGTGGAGTGACCAGGGTCGTAGCCAGAACCAGAACAATAACCAGTGAATAGATCTCCGGCGAAACGATGCCCGCGGCCCAGCCGATATTGGCCGTGATCAGTCCCACTTCACCCCTGGGAACCATTCCCACGCCAACGATCAATCCATCCCGGCCTGAAAAACCGTTGAACCACGCGCCCAGCCCACACCCGAACACTTTACCGAGAAGGGCGATCACCAGAATCAAAAAGAAGAAACCAAAGTGTCCACCCAAAGCCCAGGCGTTGATCTCAAGGCCAATCGAGGCAAAAAACAGCGGGCCAAAGAACGAGTTGGTCATGGAACGCAACTCCGAAATGACCTCTGCGTGGTCCGTTGGGCTGGCCGCGATGAAGAGCCCGGCAAGATAGGAGCCGGTGATGGCGGCCATCCCTCCGCCGTATTGCGCCAGGAAGGCAAACAGAAATCCAATGGCCAGCGCCGCCGCAAGGGAAGTGTGCTCAACCTTAAAATGGCGGGCCACCTTGAAGGACCATCGAATCAGTCGCGGACCCAGCCAGAAGGCAAACAGGAAGAACACCGCCATGCGCACAACCGTCCAGCCAAAACTCGCCGCGGCAGAACTGCCGGCGTGCGCGCTGGCAACGTTCGCCTCCGTGGCAATCACCAGCGAGAGAACCAGAAGACCCAGGACGTCATCGATCACGGCGGCGGCCAGGATCGTGGAGCCTGCCTTTGACCGGAGCTGCTTCAGGTTCATCAGCGTCTGGGCAGTGATGGAAACGCTGGTGGCCGTCAGAATGGTGCCGATGAAGATCGCTTCACGCCACGAGAAACCCAATTCGTGGGCGATCAAGGCGCTGCCGGCAAAAGGGAGAACAACTCCTCCGCAGGCCGCCCAGAAAGCCGGCCCGAAGGCTTTCTTCATGGCGCTGATGTCGGTCTCAAGTCCGGCCAGAAACATCAGGACCACCACGCCCACTTCGGCCAGGACATTAATAAAGGCGGCCAGTGAAATGTGAGCGCTGCCGCCCACGGGCCCCCCGATGGCGAACCAGGGAAACCGCCAGACGTTGATGAACGTCGGCCCGAGCACCACTCCCGCCAGCAGCTCACCCAGGACGGCAGGCAGTCCGATCCGCGCCGCCAGACCTCCCGCGGCCTTGGCCAGCAGGATCAGCAGAGCCAGGAAGAAAAGAACTTGGAGCGAGATGTCCATGTGTACAGTACGCGAAAGGTGTTCCGGCAATTCGACCTGTCACGGAATTTTAAGGCGGCAGCAGGTCAGGCAACAGGTTTGGAAGCGTTACTTCTGCAAAACCCGTTTGAGGCATCCCCAGAAGACCAGCATCGTCACGGCCCCGCCGCAACCCAGAAGCACCGGTTCTGCTGGGGCGTGAAACACGCCGATGGCCATAACCGCCACGGCCACCGCGCAGACGAGTGCGGTTCGCCGTTCCTTAACCGCCTCAATAAACGCCGGGCCAATATTCACCACCGTTGACTCCATTGCCATCAGAATTCCTCCCAGCTTAATGCGCGCTCACAAAGAACATGTACAGAATCGGAAGGATAACGCTGGCTCCGACCAGCATCAGGGTTTTGCGCGAAAACGAGCGGTCCCACGTGGGCCGTGCCAGGCCTTTCTCCTCGCGCTGCTTCTGCTCGTGGATCAGTTGTCCCACGAGCTTCCGTTCCTCGATGGAGGTCGCACAGTCCAGCGCCTTTTGCATCTCCTCGTATCCTCTCTTTGGCACATGCAGCTTGAATTGGAGCTGGCCCAATTTGAAGTGCGCAAAGAAATTATCCGGTTCCAGACTCGTGGCCTCTTCGAGATGATCCAGGGCCGGGTAAATCTTGCCGGTGACCGCATAAGCGATCCCCAGACCTACGTGCGCGTCCGCAAAATCCGGCAGCATCTCCACGATCTGTTCGAAGCGCGTGGCGGCTGCCGCGGGTTCTCCGTGGCTCATGAGTTCCAGCCCCTCCGAAAACTTTCTCGAAACCTCCATTGGAAGGGTTGTGCTTTGTGGTTCCATCGCCTTGGTGGTTTCCGGGGCAACATCTACATAGTCCCGAACCACCAGATCAAAGTCGACTGTTGACATTCGATTCTCCTTCTCTGATCTCCGGGATTCAGGTCCCGGAGCCGGCCGTCTATGCGACGCCGGCTGCCATTCCCGAACCTTGCATCTTCAGCACGAATTCGGGATACCCAACGGCTCCCATTTCGGGAATATCCAGTCCTTCGAGCTCCGCCTGGGGCGAAACGCGCTGGCCCACAAAGTAATCCACGAACAGGTTGAACACAAACGTGAGCGTAAAGATGCAGCCGAGCAGGGTTACTACACCGATCAACTGGGCAACAAGCTGTCCCGGCTCGCCATAAAACAGCCCCTTGACGGAACCGATGCCGGTGCCGTCGGCGAAGAGCCCGACCGAGATCACGCCCCACAGGCCGCAGGTGCCGTGCACGGAAATGGCGCCCACCGGGTCATCAATGTGAGCAACGCGATCGATGAACTCAACGCTGAGGCAGACCAGCACACCGGCGATCAAGCCGATGATGGCCGCGCCAATCGTATTGACGAATCCGCTGGGAGCCGTGATGGCCACCAGACCGGCCAGAAGGCCATTGCCGCCCATGGAGGCGTCCGGCTTGCCATACCGAATCCACATGTAGAAGACGGCGCCAAAAGATCCGGTCGCTCCGGCCAGCATAGTGTCCACGGCGATGGTGCCGATCCGCAGTGCCCCGCCACCGGAAGCGCCCAGAGTGCTGCCCGGGTTAAACCCAAACCATCCGAAGGCGAGAATGAAACAACCGATCAGCACCATGGTGATGTCGTGGCCCGGAATCGCGTTCGATGAGCCGTCGCGATTGTACTTGCCGATGCGCGGGCCCACGATGATGGCGCAGGCCAGCGCCGATAATCCCCCGACGGCGTGGACCACCCCGGATCCGGCAAAGTCGGCGTACCCGCTTCCCAGGCCGTAGTTCGCTCCCAGTTGCGAGAGCCATCCGCCACCCCAGGCCCAGTTGGCAAACAGGGGATAGGTAATGGCCGCCAGGAAGACCGACGACATCGCAAAGGCGGCGAACTTCCAGCGCTCGGCGCAGCCCCCGGTGACGATGGTCGCGGCCGTGTCCATAAAGACCATCTCGAAGAGGAACAGGACCATCACGGCAACGTCGTAGGTGCCTCCCTGGGTCAGGAAGAAACCGTGGGTCCCCCACAGGCCCCACGCTTTGCCCGCTATGTGCAAGGCAAATTCCCCGCTGAGGGGCGAGGCACCTCCGAGGCTCGCGACTCCTGCTGCGCCGCCCATCTGCAACGCAAAACCACAGACCCAGTAGGCGAAGAGGCCAAAGCCGTACACCATAAAGTTCATCATCATGGTGTGATTGGCGTTCTTGGCGCGGCAGAGACCGGTCTCAACGGCGGCGAAACCCGCCTGCATGAACATGACCAGGAATCCGGTCAGCAACGTCCAGACAAAGTTGATGGCGACCCTGTTTTGCCCAATCTGATTGAGAGCGTCGCCCATGGTGAGGCCCGCCTTGGGATTGGACACCGGAACGTCATTCACATTTCCGGTTAGCGTTCCGCTGGGATCGCCTTTGGCCATATCCGCCGGAGAAGGCGTTTGAACATCCTTCACGGCCAGAGGCGTATTGAGAGCTGGAACGGGGGCGGCCTGGGTGCTGGTCGTCGGTTGGCTGGGTGATTGGGCCCAGGCCGGAACCCCGCATATGAAATAGGTTGCGAGCACGAGCCCGCGAATCAAGACACTCAATTTCTTGCGCCGCATGCATATCCTCCGTTTTTGGGAATCGGCCAAGCGCCGTCTCCACACGCGTTCAAAGTCAGCAACAGCCCTACTTCTTCCAGATGGCGTGCTTCACATAAGCCGGATTCAGGAATCCCAGAATCCCCGTCAGGCACATTCCGATCCCGATCAGGGCAAAGATGAAGCGCGCAGTCAGCGATGGTGTCCAAGTCAGGCTGGCTACCGGAAGAAGCCACCCACAAACTGTCAGAAGCAATCCTACAAATTTCATTTCGGTCTCCAGAATTTTAGAATTCGTGCCTTGCGTCCGCGGCTGGCCCGGTCCACCCCGCGATGGCGCGGACCAGGGCGCGATCCGTTTCCCCGGTTTGCAACCCTAATCCATAAACTCCAGGGGCTTGATCTTGCGGAAGCCCACCAGCGAGTAAGCCAGCAACACGATGCTGACCAGCGTTACGACCACCCCGATTCCGGCATGATCACCCGCCCAGAGCACGAGCCCCGCCACAAAGCTGGTGAAGGCCGTCAGGAACGTGGTTAAGTAGCGACCTTGTTGTCGATTTGCAGCCATGCGATCCTCCCTGTCAATTGAATAGCGAATTCAAACCTGCGATTTGAAACCAAGCTCAATCCCTACCTGGCTCCATGAATGTCAAAAACGTACATCAAGCCCAGTTCCAGCGTGTTCTGGTTCTTCGTCAGCTCCGCCACTCCGCGGGGAAAGAACGGTTCGTTCGACATATCGCGCCGGAACTCCAGGCGGCTGATCAGGCTGTGGGCAAACGTGCGTTCCAGTGTCACTGTGTATTCATTGATGTGCTGCGCCGTTCCGGTCGTGAACCCGTTCTGGTCGTCGTAGTATTCGTAGCGGACTCCGAACGCGTACTGGTCATTGAACGCGTACCGCGCATAGGTCGCGATCCCCTTCCACCGCGCCGACTTCACCCCCGGAATCATGTCGCCGCCGCCCCAATCAAAGTTTTCCAGCAGGGAAAGCTTGGGAGTCACGTTGAACTGGACCACGGTGTCCGTCAGGTTCCGCCAGTGTGAATTGGTATCTGGCGTCTGCGGCCCGCCCAGATAGTTCTCCGTCACGCTCACTTTGGAGCTGGGCGTCAACGCCAGGCTGAATCCGTATGTTTTTCCGGTGTTGACCGCGACAATGTTGTTCCATCCGTTGACCAGAAAACCGGTCAGGGTGACCTTGGGATTAAAGGTATACGCAGCCCGAAGGCCGAAGTGGTAAAAGGGAATGGCATATCCGAACAGGACGCCCCGGCTGTAATTCCAGTCGGGGGCGGATTCGATCACCTCGGCTCCCGCCGGCGTTACGAATTTTCCAAAGTCGATCTGGAGCCCTTTTCCAACAGGAGCGAGGTAGGAAACATAAGCCTGCTCCACGTTGCGGTCAAACCCTGCCCCGCCTGGCTCCGATCCGTTGACGATATTGATGGCGTTCCCGTACCCGAAAGTCAGGTTGTAACCGAGCCGGCTGGTGCTCGCGTCCGGGCTCCTTTTGATGACAATTTCGGCAAGGCCCAGTGAGAACTGATTCGTATAATTATCAAAAACCCTCAGTCCGGCCTGCCGACCTGACGGGTGCTCAAAATCCAACCCGTAGTATCCGTCCACAGAACCGCTGATGGTTGTGGAATCAAAAAGTGTCTCCGCCAGACTCGGCTTCTTGGCGGACGCTGCGGGCGCTTCCGTTACCGCTGCAGCAGCGGCGGCTGGCTCAGCCTTCTTCTCTTCCTGCGTCTTCTTGAGCTGGTCGATCTGGGCTTTGAGTGCGTCCAATTCCTTCTGGAGCGCTTCGATTTTCGAGGATGGATCCGTGCCCGCCGCGGAGCCGCCAGCCGGCTCCTGGGCTTGGAGTTGGGAACATCCGATGACAGCTGCTAAGAAGATCACGATGAGCCCCACGGTAATCCGCGAGAGATTCATGAATGTTTCCTTCCCTGTATTTTGGAGTTCCGCCCCAACCAGCGTGATTACATTAGGAGAGGCAGTATTTTCTGTCCAATTAATAGTTATGTTGCGAGTGATAAAAAACTTTTCGCTAAATTAATTTTGTCATGCCGATAGCAAATACCTTGGCACCGGCTGCTTCCTTCTCCTTCGGCGGCAAGGAGCCTGTTGCGCCAAAAGGGCATGGATACAGGTGAAACACGTTTTCTCGAGCCGGATGATTTGAGTTTGCGGGCGGGAACATCGAGCGTGAGTTCGGAGAAGAATCTTGACGCTGGTGGGATTGTCAGGATTGGTACGGGTTTTGCCTCGACGGAAAAAAGCTCTACTCCGTCCTGGGTTGGCAACGTCATTTTGACGCCGGCGGCGGGGTGACGTGGGATGCGCGACGCGCGGCGGAGAGCCGTTCGTTCTGCTCCGGGCCGGCTGGAATCCGGGTGGCCGTTCGGAGCGTCTTACCAGATAAGTGCGGCGGGAGACTTGCCGGAGAGCACGTCCTCATCCAGCTCGTATCCGAAGCCGGGTGACGGGCTGAGATCGACAAAGCCATGCTGCGGCTGGGGCTCGCCCTTGAGCAGCGGATGGCCTCCCTGGGCAAAAATATCCACGAATTCCGCGCGCGGCGCATTCTGGGTGGACATCACAAAGTGGTAGGTGGGCGCTCCCACGCCGTGCGGGATGACCGGCAGGTCGTAGGCGCTGGCCATGGCGGCAATCTTCTTCAGTTCCGACAGCCCGCCCGCCCGGTAGATGTCCGGCTGCAGGATGTCCACCGCTTTCTTTTCGATCAGGTCCCGGAACCCAAAGCGCGTGTATTCATGCTCGCCGCCTGTAATCAGGACGTCGGGCACCGCATCCTTGATTCTCCGGTAGGAGTCAATCTGGTCCGGCGGCACCGGCTCTTCAATCCAGAGCACCTTGAATTCGGCGATGGCTTTGGCAAGCGCAATAGTGTAAGGAACGTCGAGCGCCATATAGCAGTCCAGCATGATGTCGCCTGCAGCCCCAATCAGCTCGCGGGTTCTGGCCACTAGTTCGATGTTCTTTTTCATGCCCTCGTGGCCGTCGGATGGGCCGCAGGGAACGGCAAGCTTCACGTGGCGAAAGCCTTCCTTCAGGTGCCTCTCGGTCAGGTTACCGGTCACGTAAACCGGAATCCGATCTTTCGTTTTTCCTCCTGCCAACTGGTAAACCGGCGCGCCCACGGCTTTGCCCAGCAGGTCCCACAGAGCCAGGTCAACGCCGCTGATCACCTCAATCGCTGCCCCTTTGCGCCCATAGAACTGCGAGGCCCGGAACATCTGCTCCCACAGCCGTTCGATATCGAAAGGGTCCTTGCCCACCAGCAGGTTCCTGAACTGCTCGTCGAGAATGGCCGCGGCCAGCTTGCCTTTTCCGCCTCCCACCGTACCCAGGCCCCGCAGACCTTCGCCGGTGACGATCTCAATAATCGCCGAGGTCATGGCCCCGAACCAGCTCGAGCGCTTGTCCTTGTACTCCGGATAGACCGACATCGGGTTCGCGATCGTTCCCTCACTCAACCATGAGGCGCTCATGGGAATCACATGGACTTTGACTTCAGTGATGTGCATCTTGCCTCCGTGTTCGGCTGAGCACAGCCGACGGGCGCTGTGAGAGCCGGCAGAGTGCTGCAACCCTTCATTCTTCCTTCTCCGTTTAGCGCAATGTTATAACGCTGATTTCAAACGGCCCAAGCGTTGTCTCGTCCCGCACCAGGCGGGCCGTTCCCACGCCGTCTTCTGCCGTCTCTTCATCAACATACTGTTCGGCAGATCCTGACGCTCCCGGCAGTGAAACGGATTCCGGCCGGTTGCGCTTGTTGATCAACAGAAGTTTGTGCCGGCCCGACGGTGTTATGAACCCCTGCGCGAAGACGACTGACGGGCCCCCTTCGGTCTTCACCAGCTGATCGCCAGGACCAAAATTGTCATGAAGAAGTTTCAGCACCCAGAAGCGGGCGTTCGGATGCCCGGTCTGCCAATCCACCATCGAAACGCTGGGAAACTGCGTGGGATATCCGACCAGTTGCGATTCACCGGCCACCTCAATGCCCTGATGCGCCAGCTGGGCGTAAAGATAGGCGTACATGGCGCCGCACAGGTTCCAGTAACCGTTCGGAATCGGCCGCACCAGGTGGTCCGCTGTGTCATACGGAAGGATGCACCCCAGTTCGTTGGTGTCGGTCTGGGTCTGGGGGGAAAGACGCTGGCGAATTGCCTGGACATAACGAACCGTGTCAAGAAAATGATCGGCCTGGTTAAAGAAAGTATATTGCCAGTTGTTCACATCCTGGCCGGGCGTCGGATTGGCGTAGAAGTGATAGGAAACCATGTCCAGGGAAATGCCCGCTTTGTGGTTCTGGTGATTCAGGAAATATTCGAAAAATTTCGGATTGGACGAGGGCGCCGCCACCGCCGCCCCCACAAACTTGATGCCGGGATCAACCTTGTGAATCGCCGCCACCACGGCGTCGTACAGATGCGTGTAGAACTCCGGGCTCATGTGGTGCTCAAAGTCCACCTCGTTCAGGACTTCCCAGTACTGGATCTTGTAATGATGGCCCGATTCGTGCCGCTTGCCGTATTCGTCCGTGAAGCCGCCCTGCGTGTACCAGCTCACCAGCCGCGCGTAATAATCCGCCACTTCCTTCATGCTGGGATCGCGCAGTTCGGCACCGTGCTCATAGTTCCAGTCCACCTGGTCCGGGTCTGACGGGTACGCCACCGGCTTTTCTGTCTTCCACATCCATTGCGGGATGGTGCTGAAGTTGATCATCACCGAATGCCCGGCGGTGGCATTCATAAAGTCTTCCATCATGGGATCGATCAGTGAAAAATCCCAAAACACCTTCCCATCTTTCGGAGGCTTCAATTCCGCCACGCCCAGCCTGGGATAGGGCAGCCAGGGGACGTAACGGACGTAGTCGGCCCCCAGCTCCTTCAAATTCTGAAAAACCCTGTCATGGATCTGCGAGCCCCGGCGCAGCGGCGGGTTCACCACCACCTGCAGCGTTGGAGTTGTCTTCGAGACTTCCTGCACCGCTCCCCAATCCACCTGAACCTTGTTCGGGTTCTGCGCAAGCGAGTAGGGGACCGCCAGGAACAGAGCTGTAAAGATCCCAATCAACGACCTCTCGTACAGGTTCTCGATTTTCATCCGACGATTCCTCCCAGCCACTCTTTAGATTACGCTCTTCTTTCTTATCTGCTGCCGACAACGCAATCCAACTTTGAAGACTCAACGGGGCCCAAGGCGTTGTTTATAACACGTTCTGTGCCTGCCCAACGCGGCTTTGCGCAATCCTCAAACACGACCCCTGTTCCTGCTCCTCTGCGCTCCTTCCTCCGCAAGCCACTTTCGTCGATACACTCCCTCCTCGCCGGACCAGTATGGCGTCCGCCCTACGAACTGGAAGTCACGCCGTGGCTGCAACCGGGAGCGAACACCTGCCAGATTGTCGTCGGCAATCTTGCCATCAATTTGATGGCAGGGAAATCGCTTCCCGGCGACCGCCTTCTGGACAGCCGCTACGGCAAGCGATTTTCACCCCAGGACATGAACGATCTTCAGCCTCTACCCCCCGGCTTGCTGGGTCCCATCACCCTGCTTGCGCGTTGAAATCAAGCTGCGTTGGCCTGTACGCAGGCCGCCGCAAGGTGCCGTAAGGGACACGGAGTCGCTTGAGCGCCCATAAGCCTCTTTGGACGACCGACAAATTCAAGCACGCCACGCTTTGCGGGTGATATCGGGCAACCCGGGATGGCTTTCAGGCCTTCCATGGGTTGCCAACGCGCCGGACCCCGCGTGATAATGGAGGCTATGACATCAACCACTGCGTTTGCCCACTCATCTGAATTTGAACAGAAACTCGACCGTCTGGCTGAAGTCGCCGTCCATGTCGGACTGGGGCTTGCGCCCGGGCAGCAACTGGTAATGACCGCCACACTGGACGCGGCTCCGCTGGCGCGGCGCATCACGGAGCACGCTTATAAAGCGGGCGCCTCTCTCGTCACCACACTGTTTGGGGACGAGGAATCGACGCTGCTGCGCTATCGCTATGCTCCCGACGGCAGCTTTGATGTGGCTGCGTCGTGGCTCTATGAGGGCATGGCCCAGGCGTTCCGGAACGGCGCTGCCCGGCTGGCGATCACCGGCAGCAATCCGGCGCTGCTCTCGCAGGAAGACCCGGAAAAGGTGAGCCGGGCCAATCGGGCGGCTTCGAAGGCCTACCGCCCGGCAATGGAG
>Ga0307372_10013193_pt1 | contig 10711 bp, 12 predicted proteins | sample OX1MG_FD_202533 | JGI IMG/M metagenome (GOLD analysis project Ga0307372, IMG submission 202533) | Soil microbial communities from Risofladan, Vaasa, Finland - OX-1 | ecosystem: Environmental > Terrestrial > Soil > Coastal area > Acid sulfate soil | place: Finland: Risofladan, Vaasa | collected...
GCCGGTAGGGAGAAGAGGTGCCGGCCAGTGGGCGGCACCCCTTCGAGTCCTGGTGCCAATCCGAGGCTTCCCTCCTCAACTTGGCTGCCTTGCCCAAACACCCCGGCTGCCCGCCCTGAAGGAGGCCAGATGAGTCTCAGCCAGCCAATAGCGCGGCGAAGTCGGTGCGGCGGATGGCCTGGGCGAATTCCGAGCCTCCTAGTTCAATCTCTAGGGCTCGCTCATAGACGAAGGCGTAGAGGTCACTGAAACGGTCGGCCTGGAATCCTCCCGCCAGCAGGTTCTCCGCCAACTCGGGCCGGAGCTGGATCTGCTCGTGGAGCTGCTGGGACGCCTCCAGCAGCGCGGTCAGGATCTTGACCTCGGTCGAGTACTCCTCGATCGCGGTTGGGGCGGCCTCGTTTTCCTGGAGCTCGACCAGCTTGCGCTGAAGCTCGGCGATCTCCACTTGGTACTCCGCTTGTTGAGCGTCTTGCATAGGACTGCCGGAATGGGCACTCCCCGCCGCGGAGTCCCGCAGCGGGGCTCGCTCAGCTTTCAGTGGATCAGGAAGTGGGTGGCGATCAGGGGGGCGATCAGGATGGCGATGATGTTGACCACCTTAATCATGGGGTTGATCGCCGGACCCGCGGTGTCCTTGTAGGGATCGCCCACGGTGTCGCCGGTGACCGCGGCGGCGTGGGCGTCCGACCCCTTGCCACCGAAGTTGCCCTCCTCGATGAACTTCTTGGCGTTGTCCCAGGCGCCACCGCCCGAGGTCATCTGGAGGGCCAGGAACAGCCCCACCACGATGGTGCCGATGAGGAGTCCACCCAGGGCCACCGGGCCCAGCACGAAGCCCACGATCAGCGGCGCGGCGACTGGAATCAGGCCCGGCAGGATCATCTCCCGCTGCGCAGCCCGGGTGACGATAGCGACGCAGCGGCCATACAACGGCCGGCCGGTGCCCTCCATGATTCCGGGGATCTCCCGGAACTGACGGCGCACCTCCTCCACGACTTCCCCGGCCGCCCGCCCCACCGCCTGCATCGAGAGCGAGGCGAAGAGGACCGGCAGGATGCCGCCGAAGAGCAGCCCGACGATGACCCGGGGGTTGTCGAGGCTGAAGTCGAAGTGGTGGTGGCCTAGGGTCTGGGTGTAGCCGGCGAAGAGCACCAGCGCCGCCAGCGCCGCTGAGCCGATGGCGTAGCCTTTGGTGACCGCCTTGGTGGTGTTGCCTACTGCGTCCAGGGGGTCGGTGATCGCCCGGACCGAATCCGGCAGGTCGGCCATCTCGGCGATGCCGCCGGCGTTGTCGGTGATCGGGCCATAGGCGTCGATCGCCACCACGATGCCCACCATGCTGAGCAGGCTCATGGCGGCGATCGCGATGCCGTAGAGGCCGGCGAGGGCGTAGGCGCCGAGGATCCCGATCCCGATCACCAGGACCGGGAGGGCGGCCGCCTCCAGCCCCACCGCGAGCCCGGCGATGATGTTGGTGGCGTGACCGGTCTGCGAGGCCCGGGCCACGCTCTTGACGGGATTGAACTGGCCGCCGGTGAAGTACTCAGTGATGGCCACGATCAGGATCGTGATCACGACCCCGATCACGCCCGCCCATACCAGGTTCAGCACTGGGTGGCCCAGGACTTTGGCAGACAGACCACCGTTGCTCTTCAAGACCAGGGTCACGATCAGGAAGCCGACGATGGCGAAGAGCCCCGCCGAGACCAGGCCTCGGTAGAGGGCGCCCATGATCCAGCCGCCTTTGCCGACCTTGACGAAGAAAGTGCCGAAGATCGAGGCCAGGATGCCGATGGCACCCAGGAGCAGGGGGTAGATGGTGAGGCCGAAGTTGTGGAACTCCAGGCCCCCCAGAAGCATCGCCGCCACCGCGGTCACGGCGTAGGTCTCGAACAGGTCGGCGGCCATCCCGGCACAGTCGCCGACGTTGTCGCCGACGTTGTCAGCGATCACCGCCGGATTGCGCGGGTCGTCCTCGGGGATGCCAGCCTCGATCTTGCCGACCAGGTCAGCGCCGACGTCCGCCGCTTTGGTGTAGATGCCGCCGCCCAAGCGGGCGAAGACGGAGATCAGCGAGGCTCCGAAGGCCAGCCCCACGATGGCGGAGGGCTGATCTAGGATCCAGAAGGCGATGGTGACGCCCAAGAGGCCGAACCCGACCACGAAAAAGCCGGTCACGGCGCCCCCGTTGAAGGCCACCTTGAGGGCCGGACCCAGCCCTCGGCGGGCCGCCTCAGCAGTCCGATAGTTGCTGCGCACCGAGACGTTCATCCCCACGTAGCCGGCGCTGGCGGAGAGCGTAGCTCCGAAGAGGAACAGGAGGGCGGTCTTCCAGCCCAAAGCGGGACTGATCAGCCCGCCCAAGAACAGCACCAAGGCCAGCACCAGGCCGATGGCCGCGATGATCATGTACTGGCGGTTGAGGTAGGCGGAGGCCCCTTCCCGAATGGCCTGGCCGATCTCCTGCATCCGCTCGTTCCCGGGCGACTGTCGCATTACCCCGACGGCCAGGAAGGCCCCGTACGCCAGGGCCAGCAGCCCGGCGATCAGCACCGGAATCAGCACGGTTCGCGTCATTGCGGTGTGATCCTCCAGCCACGCACGGCGGCTTCTGAGCAGGAAAGAGAGTTGCCCCGGCCGGAGCCTCGCCCACCAGCGCTGCTGACCGGAGCCGCCGAATTATATCGGCGGCGGAGCCTCCTGGACCATCCGGGCCACTGGCCAGTAGTGGTTCAGCCTCAGGTCGCGCTCCGAGATCTGAGCTAAATTCGGCCAAACCAGGGTGCTTCGGAGGGGGCAGCCTGGTTCGCCGCTCCCGCCGCCAGCGAGACCACCCGACCGCCCCTGAAGCGACTCTGGTTGAGCTTGGTGGCGCCCACTCGCGGCGGGGAGACAGCGACTGGCGGTGAGTGGACCTGCGCCCTGCGCAAGAATTGGTCCACCACCTTGACCAAGCCCCTCCTTCCGGACTCGTAGGCCACCGCCCCGATTGTCCACGTACCTCTTCATCACCTGGCCGGGAGCTGGAAATCAGCCACCTACCATTGGCATCGCCCAGGAGCTGGCGGATCGCGGCCACCAGGTCACCTTCGCCGGGTATGACGAGCAGCGCCTGCTCTTCTCGCAATATGGCTTCAGGTTCCTCGGGCTGAAGCGCTCGTCGGCGGCGTTGACGAGTCCTCAACCCGGCAAGTCGGGACGCTTCCCCGTCTTCGCCTCCGTGATGGCCAGTCCCACCCATCTCGAGGAGATTCCGGAACTGATCGCTCAGCGCCCTTACGACGCCGTGGTCGTCGACTGCCTCATGTTCGGTGCGTTGGCGGCGGCGGCGCGCGCGAAGGTTCCAGTGGCGGTGCTGGTCCACAGCGCCCCTGGCGCGCTGATGGCCCCGGACGGTCCGCTGGAGCGACTGCTGCGGCAGCCCGTCAACGCAGTGCGGAGCGCCGCGGGATTGGCGCCGGTGAGCCACCTCTGGCAGGTGTGGGCCGAATTCCCCGTCCTCTGCACCACCGTGGCCGAGCTCGACCCGCTCGCAGAGGAGGTGCCGGCGTCGTGTGACTTCGTAGGTCCGGTCTTCGAATCCCGATCGCCGTCCGGCTGGCGGCCGCCTTGGCGGCTGGCGGAGCCCCGGCCGATGGTGCTGCTCAGCTTCTCAACCGGCCGCGCCTGGGACCAGACCTCCCGCATTGCCCGAGCTTTGACCGGGCTCAGCGGCGATCAATACCACGTATTGGTGACTTCCTCGGACTCCAACTCGATCCCGCTTCCGGTGCCGGAAAACGCGGTCGTGGTCCCCTACGTTCCCCACCTGGAGATTCTTCCGGCGGTTGCGGTCACCGTCACCCATGCTGGGCACGGCACGGTGGTCGCGAGCCTGGCGCATGGGGTGCCGCTGGTGTGCCTGCCCAATCCGTTTTCGGACCAGCCGGCCTTGGCGGCCCGGGTGATGGCGCTGGGTGCCGGCATTGCTCTTGATGGGGACTCCGCTAGTTCGGTCGAGATTGCAGCGGCTGTCGATACGGTCCTCCGCGAACCGTCGTATCGCGATGCGGCGCAAGGAATCGCCGGATTGATCGCCGCCGCTCCGGGGGCCAAGAACGCGGCCTCCCGGCTGGAAGCGCTGGCGGAGCGTCGCCGAATCTGATCCTCGCCGGCCGACTGGTCCATCACCGTCGCGGAGGGGGATGATTCACCGTGAGCGGCCGGGTAGGGGCCCTGTCGGCGAGTTCACGAAGGGGGCGCAGTTTGTTCAGCTGGATCGTGGCCGTGGGTGATGAGTTGCTCTCCGGCCACACTCTCGACAGCAACTCGGCCTGGCTCGCCAGCCGGCTCCGGGAGAGTCCCCATCCCTGCTCGCGGATCGTGGTCGTGTCGGATCGGGTGGAGGCCATCGCCGAGGAGCTTCGCGCCGCCAGTGCTGGCGATGCGGATCGGGTGTTCTGCTGCGGGGGACTGGGTCCGACCCCGGACGACCGCACCATGGCCGCGGTCGCCCAGATGCTCGGAGTCGCGCTGGTCGAGGATCCCCGCGTTGTGGCCAGCGTCAGAGAGCGGGTCGCTCGGCGCTTTGAGGAGGGGCGGGCGGCCAGTCCCGAACCCAATCCCGGCACCCTCAAGATGGCCTTCATCCCCGAGGGGTCCACGGTGCTCCGCAACCCGGTGGGCGGGGCTCCCCCCTTGGCGATCGCGCTACCCAGCGCCAGGCGGCCGCGCTGGCTGTTCGTCCTCCCGGGGGTGCCGGCCGAGCTGAAGGCGATCTTTGACCAGGAGATTGAGCCCGTTTACCTGAGAGGAGAGGGTGGACGACGGTACCAGGAGCTGTACTTCCCAGGCGTCGCCGAGTCCACCTTCTACCCGGTGCTGACCGAGTTGGAGGAGAGCTACCCGCAGGTGAGCTTCGGCTCCTATCCTCAGTCCGCCGGGGGCGTGATTATTCGGGCCAGCGCGGTCGATGCGAACGCGTTGGCGGAAGGGTTAGAGGCCCTGCGCCGACTGGCGCCGCCGCCCCGCCGTGGTTAGCGTGCAGCCCGATGGTTCTCGAAGCAGTTGCTGCAGTAAACCGGACGGTCGTACTTGGGCTGGAAGGGCACCTGGGTCATGTTGCCGCAATCGGCGCAGACCACATCGAACATCTGGCGCGGGGGCCTAGGTCCAGCTGACGCGTAGCCGTTCGATCCCTGGCGCGAAGCCTTGGCCAGCTGACGGCACGGCTGACACCTGGTGGGCTGGTTGACCAGTCCCTTCGACTGATAGAACTGCTGCTCTCCGGCAGTAAAGATGAACTCCGAGCCGCACTCGCGGCAGGTTAGGGTAACGTCGGCGAGGCTCAATCCGAGCATCCTCCAAATCGCGTTCTGGCCAGGACTGCTCGGTCGTGCCTTGTATCGCCGCCCGGGACTTCGTCTGGCGGCCGCAACTATAGCAGGGGAGCACCGAATTAGGGCCTAATTGGGCCGTTAGTTCACCTCAAAAGGTGAACAGTTCGATTCCTCCCGCCACCGGCAGGGCCACGCCGGTGATATATCCCGCTTCGGGGCTGGCCAAAAAGCAAATTGCGTGGGCTACGTCCTCGGGCTTGCCGGCGGCCCGCATCGCGGTCCGCAGCACCATCCGCTCGCGCATGCTCGGAGGCCCAGAGTTGAAGGCCTCGGTGGCGATGACACCGGGCACGATGGCGTTGCTGGTGATCCCGTGGCGGGCGCCCTCCAGCGCCGCGGAGCGCATTAGTCCCAGCAAGCCAGCCTTGGTCGCGCTGTAGCTGGCCTGGCCAAATCCCCCCAGGGTGCCGGCCACCGACGACATGTAAATCAGCCGCCCGAATCCGCCTTCTCTCAAGTACGGCCAGGCCGCCTGGGTGCAGTTGAAGGCCCCGCTCAGGTTGACCCGGAGGTCGCGCTCCCAGAGCTCAGGGGACTGGTCGGCCAGCTGGCCCAAATGGTCGAGGGTGCCGGCGTTGTTGACCAGGATGTCGATGCCCCCGAACTCCGCCGCGGCTTTCTCCAGGACCGACTGAACCTGCTTGCGGTTGGTGACGTCCATCTGGAAGGCCCGCGAGCGCCGGCCCATCTGGCGGATTTCCTCGGCGGTCTGTTCGGCATAGACCACATGTTCGGCCGCCATGACCTGGGCCAAGACGCTGGCGGTGCGCTCGGCGACCTTGAGCAGGTCGGGGTCGGACTCTATGAGGATGTCGGTCACCACCACGTCGGCCCCGGCCCGGGCCAGGGCCAGGCAGTCGGCTCGGCCCAGCCCCCGGGATCCGCCGGTCACCAGGGCCACTTTCCCGGAGAGGTCGAACATCGCCATTGGCCGAGTTTAGCCATCCGGGAGAGGGGCTTCCGGGTCGGGAGAACGCTGGGCAGGTCGCTCGGCTACGATGCGGATGTCGGCGGCAGCTGGGAATCGGCGTGGAACCAACCTCTCGGCCCTGACCAGCCATTGCGGTGGCGCGTTCCGGCGCCCGCTAGGAGCCACTTGACCCATCCCTCATCCCCGGCCAGCCTGGCTGGCCGCTCGCCTCACCGGCGAGCGGCCCTGGGCACCGCCTTGATTGCGGCCACCCTGACCCTGGCCTCGTGCGCCGCCGCTCCCAACCATGTCCAGCAGGAGTCCGCCGCCAATATCCTGAAGTCCGCCGCCAAGGCGCTGAGCTCGGCGAGATCCTTCGCGATCCAGGCCACCTCTACGGCCCAGGGAAGTGCAGGATCCCTCACTTTCGACATCCAAGGGGCGAACCAAGGGGAGGGCGCCTTCACCTCGGCCTCCGTCTCCTTTCAGGCGGAGGAGCTGAAGGGCATCGATTACTTCCGCAGCAAGACGCTCTGGAGCCAGGTCGGCGGGGCCAGCCTCCAATCAGCGCTCGGCGACCGCTGGGTCTACATCGCCGCCAAGAGCTCCACCGCAGCCCAGCTGACCCTGGCCTTCGGCGAACTGACCTCTCCCAAGGAGCTGGCCCTCGGGCTCCGCAAGAGTGCCTCCGATGCGGTCAGAGGCAAGCTGACCACCTTCCAAGGTCAGCCGGTGATCGCCGTCAACGAACCGCCCCACGCGGCTCTCTACATCGCGACCACCGGCAAGCCGTATCCCCTGCGCTGGGTGCAGACTCCCTCCACGCAAGTGGACTTCAGTGACTTCGGCAAGCAGTTCCACCTGACGGCGCCGAAGAAGCCCCTCGACCTGGCCGCCATCCTCTCCGGCTGACCTCATTCTATCCGCCGAGGGATGGATCTGCCGCGCCTGTTCGCCTTCGGGTCCATCGCCCTGCTGGTGATCGTGCTCCCCGGCCCGAGCGTGCTCTTCATCGTCAGCCGGGCGGTTACGCTGGGGCGGCGAGCGGCCCTGGTCACCGTTCTCGGCACCTCGGTCGGTGAGTTCCTCCAGGTGTCGGTGGTGGCGCTGGGTCTAGGCCCGCTGCCGGAGCGCTCCGTCGGCGCCTTCACCGTGGTCAAGCTGTTCGGAGCCGCCTACCTGGTCTAGTTGGGAGTGATGGCCTGGCAGGGACGGCGTTCCGTCGCCGCCGAGCTGGCCGCCAAGACCTCTCAGCAAGGCTGCCAGCGGATTCTGCAGGACGGCGTGCTGGTCGGCGTATCCAGTCCCAAGTCGATGGTATTCATTGCTGCGGTCCTCCCCGAATTCGTCGACCGCTCGCTGGGTCACACTGCGCTGCAGCTCTTGGTCCTGGGGCTGGTCTGGGTCGATATCGCTCTCGTCTCCGATAGCCTCTGGGCACTGGCGGCGGGGACCGCGCGGGGCTGGTTGGCCAGGCGGCCTCGCCAGCTGGAACGGGCTCAGGGGGTCAGCGCGGTCGTGATGGTCGGACTTGGAATCGGGCTCGCGGTCACCAGCCGGACCAGTTGAACGAGTTCCCAGAGCGGGAGGGGAGGGGCCGTGCGGCTAAATCCGGATCCCCAGTACCGCTCGGGCGATCACCAGTCGCTGGATCTCGGCTGTGCCCTCCCAGATCTGGTAGATCTTGGCGTCGCGCATCCAGCGCTCCACCGGGTAGTCCCTCATGTAGCCGTAGCCGCCCAGGATCTGCACGGCCTCCACCGTCACCCGCATCGCGACGTCGCCTGCCATCAGCTTGGCCATGCTGCCCTCGGCATGGGCGAATCCCCGGCCCTCTTTGGCCAGCCACCCCGCCCGCCAGATCAGCAGGCGCGTGGCATCGATCTCGGTGGCCATGTCGGCCAGCTTGAAGGCGATCGCCTGGTGGCCGGCGATCGGCTTGCCGAACTGCTGGCGCTGGAGCGAATAGTCACGGGCGAATTCGAAGGCCGCCCGAGCGATCCCCAGGGCTCCCGCAGCCACCCCGGGCCGGGTCGCCTCCAGCATCGTCATCGCGCCACTGGCGCCCGGTCCCTGGCTCGCTCCAGCGGCGTCGAAGCCGAGCCGGGCCTCCTCACTCACCAAACAGTCTTCGAGGATCACCTGGGCTGTGTGAGAGGCCCGCACCCCCAGCTTGCGTTCCTTGCGCCCCTGGCGCATGCCGGGATTGCCCTTCTCCACCACGAAGGCCGCCACTCCGGCCGGGCCCAGGCTGCGATCCAAGGTGGCGAAGATCACCTGGACGTCGGCGATCCCGCCGTTGGTGCAGAACTGCTTGGTGCCGTTGAGGAGAAAACCACCGTCCACCCGGGTCGCGCTGGTGCGCAGCGCCATCGAGTCCGAGCCTGACTCGGGCTCGGTGAGCCCCATGGCCCCGAGGCGGACCTCCTTGGGATCGCAGAGCAGGCCCAGGTAGCGGGCCTTCTGGTCCTCAGTACCCATGGCCAGGATCCCGGCCCCCGCCAAAGAGCTGGCCGAGATGCTGACCGCGATCCCAGCGTCGCCCCAGGCGAGCTCCTCGGTGACCAGCAGCTGGGTCAGGGCATCGAGCCCGCCCCCGCCGTACTGGACGGGGAAGCTCGCCGCGGCTCCCAGCCCCACCTCCTGGGCCTTGCGAATGACCTCCCAGGGAGTTTCCTCGCGCTCGTCGAAGTCGGCCGCCACCGGGCGGATTTCCTTCTCGGCGAACTGGTGGGCAAGGGCCCGGATCTCCTCCTGCTCGGGGGTGGGGGAGAAATCCAGGGGCATTGACTAGACCTCGATCAGTGGGCTCGCAGCTCGACCTGGGCCTTGGTCAGCGCGCGCTCGCCGGTGGAGGTCAGCACCGACAGGTCCAGCGTGGCCGAGCCCTCGCTCACCGCACTCACCTGAGCGGTTATGGCGAGCTCCTCGCCGGCCGGCACCGGTGCGGAGAACCGGCAGGAGACCCGTGACGCCCAGCCGTTCTCTCCCGCCCATCGCTCAATCCTGGCACAGGCGGTTCCCATGGTGAGCAGGCCGTGGGCGATGGTGGCGGGTAAGCCCGCGCTGCGGGCGTAGTCCAGGTCCAGGTGGATGGGGTTGTGGTCCCCGGAGGCCTTCGCGTAGGCCGAGATCACCTGCTGGGTCATCACCCGACGACGCTCGGGAAGCCGTTCGCCCACCGGGGGCGGGAACTGCTCCACTGCGTCAGCAGGGGTCATCCGGCCTCCTTCACGACGAAGAGGCTGCGGGAGCTCGCCACCACCTGACCGCCCTGGTCCCGCCCCTCGCAGCGGAAATCCAAGAAGACCATGCTGCGGCGACGGTCCACCTGGGCGATGAACCCGCTCGGGGTGATGGCCTCTGCGAAGGCCAGTGGCCGGTCGAAGGAGAACTCCTGCTCGCCGTGCAGCAGGTGTTGGACATCGAGCCCAACCTCGGGGTCCTGGAACAGCTGGGGGACGACCGGCCAGAGCAGGTAGACCGCGGCGAAACAGGCGAGCGGCCGGGTGAAGCCCTGGGCCGCTTCCGCGGTTGCCCCGACCGCCTCGGCGTAAGCATCGTGCCGCGGTCGATCCAGGACCTCCGGCGCCGCGCGGTAGCTCCGGCCCACGCAATCGAAGTTGAACGCCATGGCTCCTCCCAGGATAGTCCGGGGGGAAGGTTCCCGGGACGGCCGGCGCCGCCCAAATCGGCCGATCTCAGGATCCTTTGACACCCCGTCCAGCGCTCTGGTAGGGTCGGGGCGCGGGCGCGCTGCTTGAGGGAGTGAGGGCGCCACCGAGCGAATCCTTCCGCCGAAGGCAGTTGGGGAGAAGCACCTGCCGGGTCCCGATCGTCGTCTTACCCATGTCGCCGTGATCCTGGCTGCTTGCGGCCTGCTGCTCGCGGGCTGGATCTCTGCGTCCCGCAACGGGATCCAGACGGTCTCCACTTCGGCGTCGGTCTGGCCGACCCCCTCGTCCGCCCAGGCTGGCCAGTACTACGACAAGCCGGCCGCGGTGCCCGGATCCATCCAGGTGGCGCCGGCTCCGGTCGTGAGTGCAACCCCGGGGGCCACCCTGGCCACCCTCGCCGCCGAGTACAACACGACCCCCGAGGAGCTGGCTTGGAGCAACCGCCTCCCGGTGAGCTCGGTCATCCAGGCCGGTCAGGACCTGCTGATTCCCCCGCCCGGGCCGACGGTGCTGGTCCGGGTGCTCGCGGGCGAGACGCTCAGCTCGTTAGGTGCCCGATTCCGAGTCAGCCCCGCGGTGGTGCTCAATTACAACGCCTTGACCTCCGGCACCACCCTGGCGCCCAACAGCTTCCTCGTGTTGCCCAGCGCCGCCTCCCCGACCTCCCTCCCCACCCAGGACTTCGTACCGAAGCAGGTGGGAGTTCCGGAGGTCACCCCCAGCACGCCCGAGGCGGTGAACCC
>Ga0307372_10013196_pt1 | contig 10708 bp, 10 predicted proteins | sample OX1MG_FD_202533 | JGI IMG/M metagenome (GOLD analysis project Ga0307372, IMG submission 202533) | Soil microbial communities from Risofladan, Vaasa, Finland - OX-1 | ecosystem: Environmental > Terrestrial > Soil > Coastal area > Acid sulfate soil | place: Finland: Risofladan, Vaasa | collected...
ACGAGGTCTGTCCGAGGGGCAGAAAAGTTCCTGGCTATTTTATAGACGACGTTGCTTACCTGTTCGACAGTCTCTCGAAGCTCACTGATCTTGAAACGGTCCGACCAGCGCAACAGGCATGGCGACGCCCAGCGGGCTGCCAAGATTTTTTTATGATGCTGCTGGAGTGGGAAGTGCGTGTCTGGGAGTCATGGTTTCCGCGAATGGCGTACTTCTTCGAATGGATCGGCCTGACGGCATCGCCGTTTGAACCTCTGAGGGCGGCTGGCAATAGTCTCCGGGACAGGCGGCTGGTTCTATGCCACGGCGACGTTCAGAGACTGAACTGCCTTTTGCGTGAAGATACATCATGGTTCCTGGACTGGGAATTGGCCCTGCAGGCGGATCCGCTGTGGGATGTGGCGACGCATTGTCATCGGATGAGATACCTTCCGGAAGAGGAGATCTCACTGATGTCAAAGCTTGCCGAGATTGGCCGAGTGACCGAGGCGGATCTACCGGACTACAGGGCATATTTCGATTTGGAGTGTCTCAAGTCAGTCGTCAATGATGGCGTGAGATATGTTGCGGCTGCCAAGAAAGGCGCCACTGATGAGCAGATCGCGTTCTTCGCTACCGAGTACGCGTGGAAGCTGGCCTTGGCGGCTAAGAGTACGGAACTCCAGCTACGGGGCTGTGAGGAATTGTCGCAATTCCTCACAGTGATGCGCGACGGAGACACTGCACCGATTGAGGGGCGATGAAGTTCGACTGCACACGGGTGAGGACGACGGACTTGGCCGAGCGAACCAGGCCGGTCAACTGGAGGAGGGGTTCGGTGGTAGTGATGGCGGAAGATGGACGCTGTCAGGGACGGCAGGACCCAATGATCGCCACCTGTCCTTTGCGCTGACGGTGAGTGCTACGGTGCCTACGTCGGGAGGTCGCAACGGGAGCGCGAGCGCTCCGAACTTTGTGGTGCCACCGGAACTTCGCATGACTCGAAAGACATTTGAATTCGGCACGGCAGCGCTCGTTGCGCCACAAGTTGAGTGGGAGACAGCGAGGATATTGTCAGAGATACCCGCAATGACCGACCCGGAGGTCGCGGCCTTGGATGCCTATTGGGCGAGAGAGCTTGCCCTGTACCGTCAGCACGGTAAGAGGGGAGAATATGAAACGTTTCTTCCTGGCAGGGCGTATACATATAAGCGTCTGGGCCATATACTTGCCGCGGTCTTCCCAGGCAGCGGCCAGCAACTGCTCGACGTAGGATGTGGCTCAGCTATCCTGTCACGATATGTAGCTGAACGGGTTCGTCGTTACACTGCTCTCGATGTCTCCCGAGCTGCCCTTGAGTTTGCGAGGGAGTTGGCCCTTGGCGGTCATGTCAAGCTCAATCTTGTTGAGGGCTCAGCGTTTGAAATGCCGCTAAAGGATGCGTCTGTGGACATTAGCGTCTCACTTGGACTCCTTGAGCATTTCAACCAGCCTGATCAGGCGAGCATCCTGTCGGAGATGTCACGAGTATCGCGTATCGGTAATATTGTCGTCGTCCCGAACACAACGTGCGCGATATACCACGCTATGTCTGCTCTAGAGGCGATACAGAGTGGCCCTGCTTACTCGTTCCCTCTTGAGGAGCATTACTTCGATGTGGATTTTGCAGGGCTTTCCTTGAGGGCTGGTCTATCGACGGAGTTTGAAGGAGCATTTCATCTGGCTCCTCCAGCAGAGATCCCAGGGGAGTTCTTAAGCGACGGTGAGCGAGCGATGTTTGTTGAACTTCGGGATGCGGCATTGGCCTTGTATAAAGGTGATGCGATGGAGGCATGGTGGTCGGCTGAGGATTCTATAGATGTTGGCACGAGGAACGTCTATGGCTGGTTTAAGTTCGCCGTTTTCGTCTGAAGTGCAAGTTATTTTCTATTGTGCACTCGATTCTGGGAGGGGTTAATGATGGATAATGGCGCAGGGCATCCCGCTAGATCACTCAGGATCATGCTTCCTGTGGAGGTCGCGGCCCTTGGCGTAAACCGTCGGGTAGGCGAAACGGCCATTGTTCCTATTGAGCTGACTGGTTCTGGCGTTTCGTCATGCCGAGTGTCGGCGAAGAGTTCCAGCAACGCGATTCTGCTGAAGATGGCGGCCACAGACCTAGACCTAGACGCGGATGGGAAGGCCGCGACTTCACTGGCTGTGCAGGTTCTTGCCCCATCTGAGAAGGTTTGGATACAAGTCGACGCAGTGGGCGATGGCGAAATCCCTCAGACTTCAGGGTTCTTCATGCGTGGGGATGTCTGATCGGCGCGACCAGTGCTTCTTGTGAGGGTGAGTTCCGCAGCGCTCGCGCGGCCCGGTTCAGGCGAGGCACGTTCGCGTCGTCGAGCGCGCCGAGCTTCATGCGAACTCGCCGTGCTCACCTGTGGGTGCACGGGTTGTCGCGTGCCATTTCCAGCGTCATGCCGCGGACCGTTTGTTGGACAGGCGGGCGTCCGGGTCGGCGGTGGGGGTAGCACCACCGGTGTCTAACCCGGTCAGCCCAGGACGGTCTGGGTGCTTTTGACGTGGCGCTGGAGCACTGCGATCTGGTGGCGCAAGATCAATATCTCGGTGTCTTTGACCGTGTCTGACCAGGCGAACAGGGCCAGCAAGCCGAACAGGCGCAGCACTGCCAAGTAGGCGAGGCGTAGGGGCACGGGCGCCGACAGTGCCCGAACACGAGCCTCTTGCGCAGCCAAATGCCGTGCTACAGGCTCTCAGCCCAGCGCTGGAAGACCAGCTCAGGACATGTGACATGATTCTCGGCATCCACAGGCCGCGCGCAAGACGGTGACACTGCAGCCGATCATCGGTGGGCAGGGCATCAACCTGATCGAGCGCCAGAGACGCGCGCTGACGCAGCGTCAGCTAATCGGCTGGACTAGTTGATCACCGAGAATAAGAAAATCGAGCCCGAGATCGCGGAAAGAGCAAATTGCGTCTGCCGCAGAGTTTACGATCGGCTCGCCTCGGCTGTTGAATGACGTATTTATCAGAACAGGTGGAAGTCCGTTCGCGTGCAGGTTCATAAGCAGACTCTCCAGTATGGGTGCAGCATTTGCATAGAGAACCTGGGGCCGGGTTGTACCATCTACATGAACTGCGGCTGGCATTACACTCTGCCCATGGCTGGAGACCACCGCATTCCCAACCATATACAGTTCCCGCAGCCCCTGACTGGGCCAAAGCAAGGGCGCGTAATCCGGCAAGCTAACCGGTGCGAGTGGCCGCCACATTTCTCTGGCCTTGAGTGCATTTATTCGCATACGGCAATTGACGTCCCGAGGGAAGCCAACGATCGACCGATGCCCTAGAGCCCGTGGGCCAATTTCAGCCCTGCCCTCGGCGATCCCACCTATCTTGTCATTGAGAAGAAGCTCCAGAACTGCATCAGGGGAGTAGTCTGATATGTGGAAATTCCCATTGCGGAGGTCATCGAGTTCAGTGCCCACCTGAAGGTCGACGCCCATGTACGGTGACTCTAGAAGATGTTGACGCGTGGGTGGGCAGACGGACCAAGCAGCACCGAGGGCCACTCCCGCATCGTGCGAGAAGGGCGGAACGTAGATTGGCTCTGGCAATCGCCCGTTAGCCACGGAATTCAGGGCGACCCCGCCGGCCAAACATATCTGGCTCGATCCTGTGAGACAGGCCGTCTCTGCATGAAGCTTTCGAACCGCATCCTCGATGGTACGCTGAGCACTGGTCGCCAGTCGAACTGCGACGGGGTCCTGATCCAGTTGCTCGGCAGGTGTAGTTATCACGCCGAAGCGTTCGGTCAAGTGATTCATCCACATCTCGACAATCGTCCTATAACGGGTCGCGTCGTGCACATCAAAAAAAGGACGACCTTCACTAATAAGATCTCCAAGCGGAAGCACAGCACTATCTCCGGTGTTTCCGTAAGACGCTAGGCCCATGGTCTTTCCTGCATCTAGTTCTCCCATGCCCAAGACGCGAGTGGCCGCTTCATAAACGGCGCCGAGAGAAAATCCACGAGGCCAATGTCGTATCGGGCTGAGCCCTGTTGCCCGTTTCGCGACAAAGATAGACGTAGAGTACAGTTCGCCGCTGCCGTCAATCACGAGTACACCAGCATCTTCGAAGCCGGAGGAATGGAAGGCCGACAGTGCGTGAGCGATGTGATGCTCGACGAAGACAATCTCTGGCCCATGCCGCTCGCTGACCTCAGGCCCGAAAAGGTCTTTGAACAATCGCTCGCGATCTCGCTCAGGGTAATACCAGCGAAAGCTGCGTGGCAGGTCCCAGCCTACGGCAATCACGTCGAGGTCTCGCCACGTGATCCCGGCAGCAGCAAGACAGTGTGCCGCCGCTTGGGCAGGAAAGGTGTTCCACGCGTGCTTGACCCGCGTGAACCGCTCTTCTTCGGCGCACGCCCAGACGCGCCCATCGCCGTCTACGATGGCCGCGGCGCTATCGTGCCACTCCCAATTGATGCCCAAAACCCACACGCTTTCCTCCTTCTTACGCTCAACCAAATTTCATAGGCTTTGCGCCCTCTATAACTTCATGTCCGTTGCGCCTCTACCTCGGTGCCCTATGTCAATGTCAGCTTTGGCCAAGATAAATAAAGGCCTGAAGTTCATGATTCGAGAAGAACGGCTCGAATCGGGCCTTTGGGTTAGCTGCGCAGAACTCTCTAAACGCGCGCCGTTCACCTCGGTCCGGCTCGCCATAGAACAGGAACCAGTCATCGAATATCAAGACTGTACCGGGCTGAAGGAAGTCTCGGACAAACCCCAAGACCGGTACCGTAGAGGCATACAGGTCACAATCGATATACACGACGGCAGCCTTGAGCGGTGCCAGCTCATCCCTAAGCGCCGTCGTCAGGGAATCTTTATAGAATCCTTTAACCGTCCGAAGCTTATTCATCGGCAAGCCATGTTCGCGACACATCCTTACGAAGGACTCTTCGCTCGTGCGCATTTTCCCCCGATACCAGAGCCCGCCATGCACGTCTATTCCTTCTACTTCGGGCAGTCCTTCAAATGAGTCAAAAGCAACGTACGTAAAGTCGTATAGATGGGAAAAAGCATCATAGGCCATTCGAAAAGTCCGTGCAAGATAACAACCGAATTCGAAATAGTAGCCGTTTGTCAGCCCATTGAGTTCACAATAGCGAGCAACCGCCAGGAGCGCTCTTCTCCGGTGAGACCAATTAAACTGATCGTACGTCCCAGCCTTCCAGCGGACGTTATGCCATGCAGCCGTGAAGGGCCAGTGACGGACCGTCCGCGGGCCGTGTACCCGCAGCCGCCGTATATACTTTCTTTCTCCGGCTGATTCGAAATCCATGGACAACCCCTTCCTGAAACGCACAACCTTAAGCGCGAACTGCCCAATGCTATCCTTATCCGGCTGCGAGCGTATCTATACGGACGCTCCTTCACGCCGTCTCCGTCGGCGCTGCTGGAGACTTGTAGCCTGCAGCAGCAGGGGAGCGAGAGACTCCCCTCTTTGATCACGTAACGGCTATCAAGTTAGCCGGGCTGGTTTGGGGTCTCGTCCGCTGATCCGGGAGGAAGTTGCCTCGCTACCAGCCTGATCGCCGGTGGCGGATCTGGTTACAGTACTGCTGTACGCGTGAGCACTTCAACCTGGACACAAGCGTAACTCTCTGCATCCTCCGCTGCCCGGAACTGCAGATCTATACGGACCAAGCAACGGGATGAAGGGCGAGGCCCTCGGCAGGTTCGAGCATAGAGCCGTCTGATCATGCGAGCCGCGCGACTGGAGCCGTGGATATCAGATCTGCGGACCCAATATGCTGAGGATTCTGCATGCTGCCGCCGTGGGTGACATACCTGCCGTATCAATCTCCAGGTCGTAGTCAGGGTATTTATGTACATACGCGAGCTGAGCGCGCGCTTGCCCTAAGGTCCGATCGCCCCGTTTGGCCTCCCTCTGCTCGAGTACATCTAGAGGGCATCTTACGGCTACGAAGAAATGCGGAATATTCCCGAGAGTTATTAGCAGATCGTCGTGCCAGCGGGGCTCGAGCAGTACATGGTCAACCAAGATGCTCGTCCCCGTTGCGCTTGTGACGGCAACGGCACGGTGCATTGCGTGAACGAGGCGATGCGCCAGAGGACCGGCCTTGACGCGGTCGATTTCGCCAGTATCTGTGAAGTCATACGAGAACAGCTCTGGCCACGCCCCTCTTTGATACCGCGAGGGCAGCCCAGCCAAGAAGGCATCTATTCCGAGAGCTAGCCACGGCGTGGGAGCGAGGTCTTGAATCGCTGCCACGAGCGTGCTTTTACCCGAGCTCGAGGTGCCATTAAGTATTATGACTCGGCCGAGTACGTGCTCTTCACCAGCGACCTCATCGCGCGTCGGCACTCTGTCTGCCATGCGGACAGGATGCCAGATTCCTGACGAAGACGGCGCTTCGACAGGCAACTTCGGAGAGCACAGCGTCTTCGCCGACGCTGGTGGCTTTGACGTGTCCGCCCATGTGCAAGGACTCACGCTTGATCGGGTGGGCGAGCTTAAGGTGAGTACTTAGAAATTGGGTCATTGCGTGCTGGCGAGGCGCTGGGCCATGAGGGCGATCACGGTTCAGAGCACCATGACAAGGAGAAACGATGGGTGCGGCTCTCTTGAGGTGAGCTGGTTACGCTGCGAGGGCGTACGTTTCGCGGTAGCGGGCGTGGTGGATGCGTTCGTGTTCTCTGCGCAGGTGGTGGCGCCAGTAGGCGTCGAAGTCGCCGGTGGCGGTGATGGCGCGGAGCTTGAGGATGGCCTCGGCGCCGTCGAGGCCCCATCGCGCGCCCGTTATGTCCATTCTGTCCTTTACGATGTAGCGGCATGCCCCCTCGATGATCCCGGTGGCGATCGGCCAGCCTTGTGCCAGGGCCGTGGCGTAGTCCAGGTAGTCCTTCTTGTTTTCCAGGTAGCGGGCGCACTCGTCGGCGCCGGTGCGCTCGGCGCGCGAGTAGCCGTGGGCGGTGGCGCGGCGGCGGACCCCGGCCGCGACCTGCCGTGCCTTCCCGCGCGGGATCTTGCGGGCTTGGCCTGCGACCCATTCCTCGGCGGCTGGCTGGCCTTTGCCGAAGAAGGACCAGGCGGCCTGCCACAAATACTCAAGGACGTGGATGAGGTCGATGATGATCGTGACGGTGACGCCGCGGCTCGCGGCCTCGGCGGTCACGGCCTCGATCTGGGTGTTGTTGCCGTCCACCAGGACGATCCATGCCCGGCGGCGGGACGGGTCGCGGCGGTCAGCCTCGCCGAACGCGGCGGCGATGACGGCGGGGATGTCGTCGGTGACCGAGGCGGTCAGCCACTTGCCCCTGGCCTGCGGCTCACGCCGCTTGCCTTTCTTCTCCTTCGCGGACTGCGCTTTGTTTTTCTTCCTCTTCTGCGCGGGCGTGCTGATGATGTCTTCTGGGGTGCGCGGGACGGGGACGGCGTCGTAGACGCAGGCCAGCTCGGCCATCCGCTTGCGGCCGTTCTTCTCCCCGGGTGACAGGCGGGTGGCGAGCTTGATCTGTGCCGCCGCGGCGGCTTTGGCGGTGGCGGGGCGCAGCGCACCCGCAATCATCACGATGCCCTTACCGTCGAAGGTCAGTACCAGCGCGTGATCATCCGGGGCCGGGCTGGCCAGCCGGGACAGGTAAAACGCCTCCACGTGGGCGGCAGCCCGGCAGGCCAGCTCCTCCACCTGCCGTTTCCCGATCCTCACCCCGGTCGCCCGGGTGACCGCGGCGCCCGCGGCCTCGTGCGAGCCCCGCGCCGCCTCGACCGCGGCGAGCTTCCGCAGCCCGTGGGAGTGCTTCTCCTCCGGCAGGTTCAAGACCGCGTCCAGCGGGTGCACATTCGGCCTGCCCGGTGACCGGTAGGCGATCCGCGACACCGTGACCTGCCCGAAGTTCGTCATCAGCGGCCGTGCCCGGCCTCGTTCCGCACGCGTGCGCACCACGCCGTCCTCCCCCCTCACGTCATGCCGCCGTCCTTCCCGCGCGGCCGTCAGCTCCAGGCGGTCCTGAAACAGCCGCCGCAACAGCTCCCGGCCCCGCACGCCCAGCTGTTCCTCCAGCTCACCGTGCTGCAGCCCGGCCGCCTCCTCCGACGCCACCCAGTCCTCCAGCTCCGCGTAGCACTCCCTGGCCTGCGCGAACGCGTCAACGCCAGGCACGGGCGCGTAGTCTTGCACCGGGCTCCTTCTTTTGCGATCCGGTCGTCGAACAACCAGGACCGTAACGGGAAGGAGCCCTTTAAGCACGCACCGGCGCAGGCAAACCAGACAGCACGGCAAGCAGTGCACCAAATCCCCGCACGCGCCGTCACCTCAGAAGAGCCGCACCCAGAAACGATCGCGACGATGACCGTGATAGAGGGCTTGCTAGAGTCGGCCGCTGGTGCCGAGTCCCTCGCCGTGCTGTCGCCGTTCCCGCTGGTTTCATGCCTGCCTGATGGTTCGCAGTGATGAGCTGTATGACCTGGTTGATGCGGTGCTGCGAGCAGGGGGCCGGTGAGAACCCCGGCCGAGCTGTCGATGGCTCCTGAGCCGCGGCGGTCGTGGTGCCTTGCATGACGCGCTGAGCTGCGGCCGGATCGGCGTCGCGAGGCTGCGGCGGTCGCTGGCAGGGCTGCCGTTACCGTGGGCGGCCTGTGGGCGGCTGATGCTAGCGGCTGATGTGAGCAACTGGCCGCGGACGGGACGGCGGCCAGCCCGGACCGGCTGTTCTGCCCACGTTCACGAGCTCGGGAGAAGCCAGGCCCAGATGATCCCGGGCTGGCCGTACCCGGTCATCGCCGCACTGGAGCCTGGCCGCACTTCTTGGCCCGCGGTGCGTCTCGCCTTGTGGCGGAACGCCGCTGGGCGTCCCGGCAGCGCTCGGTCTTGCCCGAAACGTTGCCGAAACGGCAAAGGCGCATCAAAGTATAAGTAGGGTCTGCGGCGACACTCCAAACATGGCAGGAGCCACCATGAGCACTGCTTTTCCGTCCCTGGGTGACTACTCCACGGTCGATCACGCCGTCAGGGGATTGCACTTGGAAGCCAATGAGCACCATGAGAACATTTTCAACCAACAAGCCGAGCCATGCGCGAGTGGTCTGCATCGCTATCCCGACAGCAAGTGCGCGTATCTGGCTGACTCATTAGCAGCGTTTCTGGGGATCTTGCCCAGCCAACTTTTCTTTACTAATGGCAGCGTAGAAGCGATCGAAGAGATCTTGGCCAGGGCGCTTCGACGTGGTATTACGACGGCGGGTATTATTCAGCCATCCTATGCCCTGTATGGCCCGCTTGTTCTCCGGAACGGCTTGGACCTCCGGATTGCCAGCCTGAATCCAGATGACACCTTCCGGCAGTCATACACCTGGGAAAACTACGCGGCGACCCTTGACATAACGGACCTCTGTATTCTCGGCTCGCCCAATAATCCAACAGGAACATTGCTGGGCCCCGCGGTTATGAGCAGAGTGCTTTCGAGTTATTCAGGCGACCTGGTGGTGGATGAAGCGTATATTGAATATGCTGGCTACGAAGAAAGCCTTGGGCGATATGCTATCCGTAATCCACGCCTCTTGGTCGTCCGGACTTTTTCGAAGGCGTGGGGTCTGGCTTCCATCCGGCTCGGATACATTATTGGCCATCCCGATGTAATAAGCGATTTGAAACATGCGAGCCGGCCTTACAGAATTCCTGGCCCGACGCAGGAAGCCGCCATTGGTGCCATTAGGAATAGCCCAGCCATGATCGAATCAGCAAGACGGAACAATCAGTTGAGAGCCAGGATGGCCAAGAGCCTATGCCAGTTTCAGGATATAACCGTCTTTGAGACAAAGGCAAATTTTGTGTTGCTTGAATATAAGGGCGCGCCATCGCTGTGGCGCTTCCTGAGGGAGCATGAGATTTTTGTGAAGCTGCTAGAGCCCACAGGCAGTATGCTTCGTATCGCGGTGCCAAGTGAATCCGGGCTTACTCGGCTCGTAGTCGCCATGAAGGCGTTCTTCGAAGGCGTAACGGCGGACCGCGCATGAATGAGCAATTCATTGTCGTAGCTGGAATCGAAAACGCACTGGTGGAAGATGTTCTGTCGTGCCTTGAATGCCATCTCGTATTACTAGGCTGGCAACTTAATGTTACTGATCTTGCGAGCCTCCAGGTGGCGCGTGTGGGGGATCGACAAGCCCTCTGGAAGATGAGCAAGGACGCTAGTGAATATCCCTCGCAGATCCGCGTGAGCGTCGCGCGCCGTGAGGCGCGCACGGTCTACGTAATTCCCCACACCATCGGCAGTGGCGATCCCCAGCTCTTGCAGGGGGTTAGTAACAGCACTTGTCTGACAATTGGCGTCTATATAAATTCCGCACAAGCCTCATCAGCTAGGAGAAGTGGCAGGTGCAGCGTGAAGGTGCCTCCTGCCAAGCTCGCTCATCTTAGCGATCGATATCATAACGGATTTGGGCGGGCTTATGAACTCAACAACTGCAGTGTAGTCATTGACCTTAGCTTCGACGATATTAGCAACGTGTCTGTCGAGATCTTTTCTATCCTTAAGGCGTGGCTTGCAGGCAAGCCTTCTGCAGAAGCTCCGCGGTACAACTTCCTTCCCTCGCGCGCTCGGAACGGAGGAAAACAGATTGCCGGAGTGTTGGATGAGGGTGAACTCGTCTGTCTATTGAACCAAGCTGTATCCTACGCTCATGA
>Ga0307372_10013198_pt1 | contig 10708 bp, 15 predicted proteins | sample OX1MG_FD_202533 | JGI IMG/M metagenome (GOLD analysis project Ga0307372, IMG submission 202533) | Soil microbial communities from Risofladan, Vaasa, Finland - OX-1 | ecosystem: Environmental > Terrestrial > Soil > Coastal area > Acid sulfate soil | place: Finland: Risofladan, Vaasa | collected...
ATGGCCATGCCACGTCCGCCCTTCCCTCACCGCGCGCTGATGCGAGGCTACCCAGCTACCCAGATCGCCCCGTTCGCGCGTGCGCAGATGGCATAGCTGCGAATCGGGGTTAGCGCACGTAGCGGCGCGGGAGTGGGCGCGCCGAAGGGTATGTGGTGCGATTGGCGTCCCGAGTTGCCAGCTTGCCGCAGGTAGCAGAGTGCGGCTGTGGGCCGTGGACCCGGGCCATCGGCCGGCCCGTGGCCGGCGGATCCTTGGACCCCCGGTCACGGGCCGCTTCTGCGCTCAGGATGAGTCGGCGCGAAATGCTGGGGAAACGCCAGGTTGCGGCACCGCTGATAGCGCAGCGCGCCGCACACGGGGCACTCAGACCGGCTCACCGCCGGTTCCAGCCGGGCCAGGGTGTCGGCGTCCAGCTTGCGGGGCTCTGGCTGAGCGGGAAGCCTCAGCGGCCCTCGCCGCGCCAGTTCGGACACAAAACGCTTGTACCCGGGTTCGCACTCATCGCACCGGCAGCCTCGCGCCCAGGCCAGCACTGTGCCGTGCGGCGGCAGCGCGGGCGGCAGGTTGCTCCACGCGGTCATGCGTCCACGGTAGGGCAGCGGTTTCCCCGGCTGGTACTACGAGATGACCAGCAGGAGCGGCAGAACATCCAGTCAGGCACTGGCTGGGCGAACCCTGCCCGTATGGCAGCGGCGCACGTAACGGCGGCAGTGCGCGCGCCGCCCCCCAGCCCATCGGCAACGCTCTGTAACAACCCTGCCTCACCCGGTCTGGCGCGACGGGGGTGCATCGGCAGGCTGAACGAGCACTCGCCGGGGCCTGGCGAGTTCAAGCGCATCGCCGGCGTCGGGGCTTGGATGGATCGCCCTGTCGGCGGCAAATGAGGATGCTGGCCTTGCTGGCTGACGGGCAGACTGTCTGGGTGGAAGTTCGTCTGGACGGGGGCAATGCTGGCGGGGCGGTGCGTGCGGGTGACACGGTGCGGCGGGCCACTGGCCCCGGGACGCCGTCGGTGCACGCGCTGATGGCGCATCTGGCGCATCAGGGCTTTGCCGGCAGTCCGCGGCCGCTGGGAATCGACGCCCAGGGTAGGGAGGTGCTGACATTCCTGGAAGGCGAAACGACTGGCAGCGCGCTGCCGTGGTCAGGATGGGTGCACGCTGAGGCCACCTTGGTCCAGGTGGCCGGCTGGCTGCGCCGCTATCACGAGGCAGTGGCGGACTTCACGCCGCCTTCGGGAGCGGTCTGGCGCATGGGCGGGCAGTGGGCCCCAGGGCTGATCATCGGGCACAACGACGCGGCTCCCTACAACGCCGTGTGGCGCGAAGGCAGGCTGACCGGGTTCATCGACTGGGACATGGCCGGGCCCGTCAGCCCGCAGCAGGATCTGGCGTTCGCCGCGTTCAGTTGGGTGCCCTGCATGCCCGGCGGGTCGTCACCCGGGAAGGCTTCATCGATTTCGGTGCCCGGCCGCGCCGACTGCGGCTGTTCCTGGCCGGATATGGCTGGACCGGGACCAGTTCGGCCTTCCTGGAGATAGTGGCCGCCCGCATGCACGCTCACGCCGCCTGCGTGCGCGCCCTGGCTGATAGTGGGGACCAGTTCTTCGCCCAGATGGTGGCGCAAGGAGTGGCAGACAACCTCGATGTCGCCCTGGCCGAACTCCAGCACATCAGATAACACCCTGAGCGCAGCATGTGCGGGCTATCCGAAGCTGCCAAATTCAGACAGACTCTCCCTGTGACCGCTCGTGATGAGATCCTTGCCATCCTTCCAGCGGTCCGGGCTCGAACAGGTCGCGAGACCTTCACTCCACAAGAAGTCATCGATGAGCTGCAGCGCCGGGGAACCAGCTACAAACCGTCGACCATCCGCACACACATAGTCAGTCGTATGTGCGCCAACGCTCCCGACCATCACGCGCGAACCTACGATGATCTTGAACGTGTGGCCGACGGCCAATACCGTCGACGGCGTTGAACCCGCGGCGGCAGAAGCGGATGAGTGGCAGGCTTCAGGTCAGTCGTCGAAGTGTCGTGCCAGCAGATGGCGCTCCGGCGTTGCTGATCGTCGAGAACCAGTTCGCGGGTAGCGGCAGGGAGGTGCGCCCGCTGCCACTCCCGTTCCCTGGCCCGGGCCCGGGCAGCGTCGCCGGCTGGGACGCATGCGCTGGCCGCCCTGATGGCGTACGCCGCAGCGCCCAGGTCATGGGCGGCGACGTGAGCCACCGCAACCGCCTGGCCCGCCGACAGTGCAGCGAACTTGGCGCAGCAGGGCCTGCGCGCGACTGGGGGTGAAGGGTCGCACATGACCGTCGAGGACGCCGTTTCTGCCCAGTTCATGGTGGAGATTCCAGCCTTCGCCAAGCCGACATTCGAGCGGTTCCGGCGCACCCGTCACACTGCGCAGTACTTCGATCCGTCGGCGGCTCCGATCACCGAAGCCGACGCCTCGTGGGCGATCGAGAAGGCAACGTCAGCGCTGTTGGGCGCAAAGGCACTGCTAGCCGACTCCCCGCCGGAGCGGTTCGGCTAGCTGCGGGGGAGGGAGAGCTTGAGCAGCGGCCGACTGGTCACGGTGTCGTGAAAAGATCCTGATCCCGAATCGAGCCAGCCGGAGTCGCGGATGGTCGCCTGGACGGGCCGGCCGAGGCGTTCTTCCGCTGCGCTAAGCGCGCCGTAGAGCTGGTCGCGGTCTGGTTCGCCGAGGACCAGGACGTCGATGTCCCCGACCGGGCGCTGCCCAGCGCGCCCTTGGTGCCGGGCTGCCCATGACCCGTACACGTAGGCCTCGCTGATGCCCTTGACCGGCCGCAAGACCTCAGCCAGGACAGCAGGAACCCCGAACGCTCTGGTCAGGACGTCGGCGAGGCCCGCGTAGTAGGGGCTGGTGGTGTCCGCCCGCACGAGCCGGGTGTTTCCTACCTTCCTGCTCGTGACCAGGCCGGCTTGCTCCGCGCGCTGGATCTCCCGGTAAACCGACGGATGCGGGGCACCGGTCCGTGCTGCGATCTCGGTGAGGCTGAGTTCGAGGTCCGGGTCTCCGAGCAGCAGCGCAAGGATCTCGCCCTGCTGCTGGGAACGCCCGAGCACCCGCAGAGTGAACTGATTGGGATCGCCCTGGCGGACGTTCTCCACCACGTACACATAGAAGTCCGGATTGGCCCTGGCCTCCTCGACCTGGCGGACCTCGAACCACAGGTCGCAGCCGCGGTTCGACGTGCCGAACGATTTGACCTCGATCAGCCGGGGTGGCGACTCGATGTCGGCGGGCGCGCCAACGCAACGGGTGTCACGTGGCTGCCGCCCGGCCGGCGGGCCCGGCCCAGCGGCTCCTCACCGGAACCCAGCTCGGCCGCGCCGAGCGCCACCGTCGCCTCCCGCACCCCGGCGGCCCTGGCCACCAGCCGGATCCCGCCATGGCCCAGCGCCCGCGCCTCGGCACCCAGCAGCAGGCGACGCTGCCGCTCGTCCAGGTGCGGGAACAGCACCGTGAACTTCGCCGCCAGCGACTCCTCAAATCCCCCCGCAACTCGCATACCACAACAATGACAGCCAGAACGCGAAGCTACGGGTTAATCCTCTGCGAGCCCTAAGCGTCCTGATCGCCGTGACGGGGAAGAGATGGCCGGTGGAAGAATGCCACCAGCAGGCAAAAGGCCAGGCCGGCCCCGATCAGCACCAGGTCCGGCTCTGGCACTCCTTCCACCGCCACACCGTGCTGTCCATGTGCGCCCTGGCGCTGCTCGCCGTCGCAGCCGCCCGCCCGCTGCGCACCGCCCCGTTAGCACACGCCACAAGCGCCATCCCGGCCGGCGCCGCTGCCCAGCCCGCGGCCTGGGCAGACACCGGGGCGCTGCCATCCAGCGCAACCGGGCAGCCCCCCGAAAATCCCGGCCTGGTCAAGGTCAGCGTCCCCGAAGCCCGCCGGCTGCTGCGCCTGGCCACCACGCCCACGACCGCCGCCACCCGCCAACTCGGCTACGCCTGGTCCCGCTGGCGTCGACGACACCAGGCCCGCGCCCGCTACCACCACTACCAGGCCCGGCTCCGGGCAGCCCCGGCATAAACCATGATCAGATCACAAACCGGGACTGTAGTACCGGGGACCAGGAACTGGCCGGCTGGCTGGAGCGTGTCGAAGCCGACGACCAGCCTGAACTGCACACTTTCGCTGCCGGGATCCGTCTGGACCTGGCTGCGGTCACGGCCGGGCTGAGCCTTCCCTACAGTTCCGGGGCCGCCGAGGGCAACGTGAACCGGCTCAAGGCGATCAAACGACAGATGTATGGCCGCGCCAGCCTCGACCTGCTGCCTAAACGCGTCATCCGTCACCCAGCGTGACCCCGGATCACAGAATTCGCGCCAGATCCCATGAGGCTGTCGGACGACACCGTGCGAATCGCCGGGAGCCGCAGGCCTGGCACATGACGGCATACCTAGGGCGGACGCGAGCCCTACCAGGGCGACCGTCGGCACCGCAGAGGGCGCAAGCTACCGATCTTCCTGCCGAAAGCCGAACCACAGGGGTATCGCCGTAGCTGACTGGCAGGCGACAACCAACCACGGACAGTGACCTATAGCTACTTAAAGCAAGCTGACATTTAGGCTTGAGACGTGATATATCACGTAGTACATTGTCTGATACACAAGGAGGGGATCCTGCTTCCGTGGACGACAAGGCCATCACCAGGGCACAGAGCTCACGGAAACCGCTGAGGACAGCGTCCGACGTCGCTTACAGCGTCATACGCGACCTGATCCTTAGAACTGAACTGAAGCCTGGGCAGGTGCTGGCCGAGTCCGAGCTGATGTCCGCGCTCAAGATCGGGCGAACCCCGTTGCGCGACGCCTTGCGCCTCCTCTCCCATGACGGCCTAGTCGATATCGAGCCCAGGCGGGGAACGACCGTAGCGCCCCTCAGAAGCTCAGACCTAAACGCAATCTTTGAAGTCCGGATCGCGATTGAGCCGTTGATCGCAGATGCGGCCATCGCGAGAGCGACGCCGCTAGACCATGAGCACCTGCGCGCACTTGCCGAGCAAGCCGAGCGAAACTCGGAAACTCAGTCAGACGTTTCCCTTGACGAAGAGCTCCATAGGCAACTCGTCGGTATTTCGAGAAACCGCTTCCTCGTGGATTTCTACAAGCGTTTGCGAGACGAGTCCCTGAGATTTCGCTTCCTCACCGGTTCCGGCCTGGACTCCAAGGAACAGCAGTCGGTCTTTATCCGCGGCGTCAGCGAGAGCCTCGACGCAGGGGACAAGCCACGACTGTCAGGCCTACTCGTGCGGCACGTGGAAGAGTTCCAGCAAACAGTCTGGCAAGCTCTCTCTCAGGCCAGCCACCTCGGTGAAAACCTTTCGCAGGAAGCCAGCGATATCTCGCTGTCTGCCCCTGACGACTAGGCGGCCGCCAACTTCCAACTGTAACATGATCTGCCCATTAATAGGGGATCGCATAAGTCGTCCGGAGGCGAGTAAGCAATGAGATTGAAAGTCACATTCCTGCTTGTAGCCTGTGGGCTGCTACTACTTGCGGCCTGCAGTTCTGGCAACGCTGCTTCCAGCAGTTCATCCAGTACAGAGACAAAAACGGCGAGCCTCGGGCTCGAACAGCCTGGGATTCTCAATCTCGCTGCAGACTTCTCTGTGCCTCCAAACCAATATATTCAGAACGGGCAGTACAAAGGTATCGACGTAGACCTCTGCAATGCGGTCGCCAATGTAATGCATCTGAAGATAAAATGGACAAACCTGGCCTTCGACTCTCTCATCTCAGGCCTTGAGGCGAATCGATATGACGCGCTCTGCACCGGCGTGTTCATCACGGCGCCGCGCGAGCAAGTGATGAACATGATCCCTTACGTGCAGTGGGGGGTCACCATGGGCATCAGCAAGTCCACCGCAAGCACGTATAAGTGCAGCCCTCAAGGCGGCAACTTCCTGCCCTGCTTCGAACGCTTCTCGGGCAAGACGGTCTCAACCGAATCAGGAGGATTCGAGGAGCAACTTCTCCAGGACGCCAATAAGAAGCTCCAGGCAGCGGGCAAGGCGCCGATGAAAATCCTGGGGTTCGCCCAGACTACCCAAGCCTTCCAAGCTTTCACCAACGGTACTGCACAGGGGGTATGGGTGGACGACCCGCAGTTCTACTTCTTCAACTCGAACAACAGCAACAAATACATGGCGGCCTTTGGAGGGGACGATCCTACTCCGTTGTCCCTCACCACCACGAAGCAGAACAAAGCACTCGCCCAAGCGTTCGTCAAGGCGCTTGAGACGCTGAAAGCCAACGGAACTTATCAAAGCATCCTGAAGAAATGGCACGTCGAATCCGTGCCGACCTTCACCATCAATCCCCCGGCGTCGTGAGGTATCGTGCTCTGGTCCTGGCACGTATTCTTTGCGCAGCTAACCACGCTCGGCTTCGCCCGCGCAGCATGGGCCACGCTGTGGTCTGCCTCCGTGGTCGAAGCCGGCGCGGTAGCTGGCGGGTTCTTGCTAGCTATGGCAGGGCGCTCTAGTATTGCGTCACTGCGACGGCTAGTTGGCGTGTACGTGTGGGTGTGGCGTGGAACGCCGCTGCTGGTCCAGCTCCTAGTCGCGTATTTCGGCCTGCCGGAAGTCGGAATACGCCTCGGCGTTATCGGCAGTGGCGTTCTCACACTCACTCTGAATGAGTCGGCTTATCTCGCAGTCTTGGCGGCGGCTGCGCTGGACGCGATACCAACTGGCCAGTCCGATGCCTCGATGAGCCTGGGGCTCACAGGGTGGCAGAGGTTCCGGTACGTCATCTTCCCGCAGGCGTTCAGGCTCTTCCTCCCTGTGTTCGGCAATCAGTACAACGCCATGCTCAAGACGACTTCGCTCTTGTCAATCATTTCCTTCTCAGAGCTTGTTGAGTACGCGCAGGTGCAAATGAATGTGACTTACCGCCCCACCGAAGTGTTCGCCGTGGCGGCCATCTATTACCTGGCCCTGACGCTCATGTGGAGCGGTGTACAACGCTTCTTGGAGCACCGATTTGCCACTGTCAGGCACGCAAACCGAGAGATCGTCCGCGACGTCCCGGTTCCAGCTGGCACATAATAAGGCGCCGTTGCCATGATGCACGACTTGCTCGGCTCGCTCAGTTCAACAGAGTTCATCAGAGCAGCAATCACTACAGTATGGCTGACTACCGCCGCGCAGGTAGCAGGGACGATCGGCGGTGCGCTGCTGACGCCGCTCAGGATGGCGCGGCATCGGGCGCTGAGGGGATTCGCATCGTTCTATTTGCTGATCTTCCGCGGCACCCCAGAACTTCTTCAACTGATCGCTTGGTACGCCGTTCTTCCGCTGGCAGGCGTCAACCTGAACCTGGTCGAGATCGCCATCGTTGGGCTTGGGGCGAACGAAGCCGCCCGAATGGTGGAGATCACCCGCGGGGCACTGCTCGGAGTTGACCCTGGGCAGGATGACGCGTCGCGGGCAGTCGGTTTGTCCAGGATCCAGGCGCTGCGCTATGTCATCTTGCCTCAGGCGATGCCAGCGATCATCGCGGCGCTGGGCAATGAGGTCAACATCATGTTCAAGACGACGTCCCTCGTCTCCGTCATCGGCATGACGGAACTGCTGAGGCAAAGCCAACTTGTCGCAGAGACGGCGCGCAGCCCACTGGGAACCTACCTCGCCGCGCTCTTGTACTACCTCGCGCTGACGACGTTGTGGGGTGCTGGGCAAGGGCTATTGTCAGGCCACCGAGGTCAGGGACAGCGTAGGCCGTCGTTGGCGAGGTCGTGGTGGCATGCTCTCAGTGGCGGGCTGTAAGGGGATGGCAATGGGGTCGTCGGAACCGGTCGTGAGCTTGGTCGGCGCGAGCAAGAGTTATCATGGAAAAGAGGTTCTCAAGGATGTGAGCGCCGATTTTAAGAAGGGCTCCGTATCTGTCTTGCTTGGCCCTAGCGGCAGCGGGAAGACCACGATTTTGCGGGCGATTTGCCTGCTCACCCCCTTGGATGGCGGCTACATCCGAATGAATGGTACCCTTCATGGGTATGAGGAAACTAGTTCGGGCTACCGGGCGCTGCCCGAACGTAAACTTACAAAACACCGGCGCGGCGTGGGCATGGTGTTTCAGCAATTCAACCTTTTCCCCCATCTCACAGCCCTCGACAATGTGACGCTCGCTCCTGTGAAGGTCGCCGGGCAGAACAGGGACGAGGCGGAGTCGCTAGCGAAGAACCTCCTGGCCCGGGTTGGGCTGGCGGACAAGGCCGAAGCCCATCCTGCGCAACTCTCCGGTGGGCAGCAGCAGCGAGTGGCGATCGCCCGGGCGCTGGCCTTGCGTCCGGCAGTGCTTCTCTTTGATGAGCCGACCTCGGCCCTCGACCCAGAGATGGTCTCTGAGGTGCTCGATGTCATGGTCGAGCTCGCTGCCGATGGTATGAGCATGATCGTGGTGAGCCACGAAATGGGCTTCGCCCGCAAGGTGGCCCATGACGTGATGTTTATGGACGAGGGAATGATCGTCGATCGAGGCACGCCGGAGTACATGTTCGGTTCAGCGGCGCACCCACGGGTGCAGAACTTTATGAGGAGAATCTTGTGACAAAGCGGGAACGTGTTCCCTGGCGCGGCTACTGGCCGGCGAGTCCTACCCCGTTCTCGCAGACGGGCGAGGTTGACCTGCCCGCGCTGCAGGGCACGATCCGCATGTATATAGATCACGGCGCGCATGGCGTCTTGGTCAATGGAACCACCGGAGAGTGGTGGTCGCAGACGATCTCAGAACGCAAGGACGTTGCCCACGCTGCCGTCGAAGCCGTCAAGAGTGCGATCCCTGTAGTGGTGGGCATCACGCATTTTGTCCTTGACAAAGCCGTAGAACTAGCTGAGAGCGCGGCTAGCTCTGGAGCTGACGGCGTTCTGTCCACTGTGCCTCCCTATGTTCATCCGACCGACCCTGAAGTGCTGGCGTGGTACCGGGCTCTCGCGGAGCGGTCGCCGTTGCCGGTTATGGTCTACAATTGGCCACGCGGGGTCGGGGTGGATCTGTCGGTCGATCTTCTTGCGGAACTGGCTCAGATCGATAACGTCGTCGCCATCAAAGAGTCATCGGGGGATGAGCTCAAGACATTGACCGCGCTGGAACGCCTGGGTGATGAGGTTCGATTCTTCGCAAGGTTTATCAGCCGACGCGGGCTGGCGATGCTGCAGGAGATAGGTGGAGACGGCAATATTGACGGAGGCGGGATCGGGGCCGTCTTCGGATCTGAATATTACGAGGCCGTCTGGCGCGGGGACCTTGCAAGGGCTCGTGATCTCGCAACTCGGTATCAGGCGGTTTCTGCTGCGTTGGTCCACACCGACTACAGCGGAAAATTCGGGTCGCCGGTCGCTCAGGTGAAGGCCGTGATGCGCATGCTGGGTCAGCCGGGTGGCTACGTTCGGCCGCCTCTGTTGGATGTATCCGAATCCGTCGCGAAGGAAGCAGTGGAAGAAGAGCTCACCTTGGCGGGGTTGATGGCGGAACTCGCGGCGCGGCACGCGGGCTGCAAGGCGCAGGGCGAGGATAAGGCGGCGAACCCCCGATCGTGAACGCGCGACCAAGGGACCCGGGCCTGCCAAAGTGCCGGATCGTGGTCGCTGGCCACGTAGTGGAGGCAGTGCCCGGAGTGAGTATTGCCGCAGCGCTCTGGGATGCGGGCTGGCGAGCTTTTTCCTCGCATCCTGTCACTGGCCGACCTCAGGGGCCGCTGTGTGGCATGGGAGTCTGCCAAGAGTGCCTCGTCTGGTTGAGAAATCATCACGGACCGGTAGGCGATAACCCCGCCCACGTTCGGTCATGCCTCGAGCCCGTCAGAGAAGGCCTACGCGTGGAGTTCGAGCGCCCAGACGGGGTGGAGCATGACAGGTAACTGGGATCTAGTCATTGTCGGCGGCGGGCCGGCTGGCCTGACGGCTGCCCTCACTGCTGCCTCCGCTGGACTCCGCACCGTGATTGTCGACGAGTCCGACGAACTCGGCGGTCAGTACTTCAAGCAACGCCCCTTGGCGCTGCGCCTCAGTCATGACCACCGCCCTCAAGGGCGCCGGCTCATCGACCAGGTCCTCTCTCGTGGAGTCGCGGCGCTCACCGGCCATGTGGTCTGGGGCGCCGATGAAAGCGGGGCCCTCATGGCAGCACCGCGGTGGGGCGGCACGACGTCTCGCTTGGAGGCGCGGTTTATTCTCATCGCCACAGGAGCGCATGAGTTCATGCTGCCGTTTCCTGGCTGGACGTTGCCGGGGGTCGTGACTCCAGGATTTGCCCTGCACACGGCGGTCGTTCACGGGGCGAAGCTCGGTGAACGTGTCGCCGTAGCCGGAACTGGGCCATTTCTGCTCCTTGTCGCCCAAGAGTTGCTCCACGCAGGCGTGAACGTAGTGGCTGTGGCGGATGAGGCGTCGGTCACCATGGCCCCTGGCAACATCCGCGGGGCAGCCATGCACCCCCGGGAGGTGCTTCAGTTCGCGCACATGCTGAGCACTCTGGCCCGGCACCGCGTGCCGTGGTGGAGGGCGACCCGCCTTGTCGCTGCTAATGGTGGGCCGTCTGGCATCGAAGGCGCCGTCTTCGAACGTAACGGCGCAGAGCACAGCACTCGGCGCGTCCGCGCTGACGTGTTGTGTGTCGCGTATGGGTTCAAGCCAAACAGCGAGTTGGCCCGGTTGCTGGGGTGT